>Ga0208685_1000048_pt1 | contig 52152 bp, 44 predicted proteins | sample EasRivMeERMLT890_FD_187533 | JGI IMG/M metagenome (GOLD analysis project Ga0208685, IMG submission 187533) | Soil microbial communities from meander-bound floodplain in the East River, Colorado, USA - East River MetaG ERMLT890 (SPAdes) (version 2) | ecosystem: Environmental > Terrestrial > Soil...
TACGATTTACTTACGGCGGGCCTCCCCGCATTGCATGGTAGTGAACCTGGTCAGGTCCGGAAGGAAGCAGCCACAGCTATTCTTTGCAAGTGCCGGGGGTAAGGCTCGCCTCCCAATTTTGAGTCTTGGATGACCCAGGTCCTCGCCCGCAAGTGGCGCCCCCGGACGTTCGCCGAGCTGGTGGGGCAGGAGCACGTCGTGCGGGCGCTCGAGAACGCGCTCGCGCAGCAGCGCCTGCATCACGCCTATCTCCTTACCGGCACGCGCGGCGTGGGCAAGACCACGCTCGCGCGGATCATCGCCAAGGCGCTCAACTGCGAGAGCGGCGTGACCGCAACGCCCTGCGGGCGGTGCGCGGCGTGCCAGGAAATCGACGGCGGCCGCTTCGTCGACCTGCTCGAGCTGGATGCCGCCTCCAACACCCAGGTGGACAACATGCGCGAGCTGCTGGAGAACGCGCTCTACGCGCCGACCGCCGGCCGCTACAAGGTGTACATCATCGACGAAGTGCACATGCTGTCGCGCAGCGCCTTCAACGCCATGCTGAAGACGCTCGAGGAGCCGCCGCAGCACGTCAAGTTCATTCTCGCCACGACGGATCCCCAGAAGGTGCCGGTGACCGTGCTGTCGCGTTGCCTCCAGTTCGGCCTCAAACGCATCCCGGAGCGCCAGATCGCAGGGCGCCTGCAGCACGTGCTGGACGCCGAGCGCGTGAGCTACGAGCTCGCGGCGCTGCCGCTCATCGCGCGGGCGGCGCAGGGCAGCATGCGCGATGCCCTGTCGCTGCTTGACCAGTCGATCGCCCACGGCGGTGGCCGAGTGGTGCAGGAGTCCGTGCGCGCCATGCTGGGCGTCGTGGGGCAGGATCATCTCTTCTCGATATTGCGGGCGCTGGCGGCGCGTGACGGGGCCGCGCTGGTGGTGGAGGCCGGACGCATGGCCGAGCTGAGCCTCTCATTCGACGCGGCGCTGCAGGACATCGCGTCGCTACTGCACCGGTTGTCGCTGGCGCAGGCGGTTCCCGGGACGATCGGCGATGACGATCCGGATCGGGACGCAATCAACGAGCTCGCCGCCCAGATGCACCCGGACGATCTCCAGCTCTATTACCAGATCGCGATCCAGGGACGCGGCGACCTGGGGCTCGCGCCGGACGAGCACGCCGGCTTCACCATGACGCTCCTGAGGATGCTGGCATTCGCGCCGGGCGAGCAGGGGAGTGCCGTCACGGCCCCGCCGGCGACCCAACCCCGGGCACGCGTGCCCGCGGCGGCGCCAGTTGGCGGCTCAAAAAAAAACCGGGATGACGGGGACTGGCAGGCTATCGTTGTCGGACTCGGGCTGAGCGGGATGGCACGGGTGCTCGCGGAGCATTGCGAGCTCGTCGGGCGCGATGGTGCCCGCATCGAGCTGCGGATCGCGCAGGCCCATCAACACCTGCTCGACGGGCCGTTCCAGCAGCGGCTGAAGTCGGCGCTGGAGAGCCACTTTGGCGCGCCGCTGCGGGTCGCGATCCAGGTTACGGCGGTAGCCGGCAGCTCGCCGGCGGCGATTGCCGACCGGGACCGGCAGCAGCGGCAGGAGCAGGCGATCGCGGGAATCGAGAGCGATCCCTTCGTTCGCGAGTTGGTCGAGGGCTTCGACGCGCGGGTGATCGAGTCCTCGATCAAGCCCGCACCCTCATCAAACCGCAAGCCCTAAGCGCAACTCAGGAGAACAGGATGAAAGGCGGACTCGGCAACTTGATGAAGCAGGCGCAGCAGATGCAGGACAACGTGAAGAAGCTGCAGGGCGAGCTCGCAACCACCGAGATCGAGGGCCAGTCCGGTTCGGGTATGGTCAGGGTCATCATGACCGGCCGCCACGAGGTGAAGCGGGTCACCATCGATCCACGCCTGCTCTCCGAGGAGCGGGAGATGCTGGAAGACCTGGTTGCGGCCGCGGTGAATGACGCGACCCGGCGTGTCGAGGCCATGACCCAGGAGAAGATGGCGGGAGTCACCGCGGGGCTGCCGCTGCCGCCGGGAATGAAGTTGCCGTTCTAACGAGCGTCGTGAAATTGATTGACGCCGCTCGACCCCTCACCCCTTGCGCCCGCTACGGGCGGAGCAGGTTCCAAGCCGCTCTTGCTTGGATGCGACCCCGGAGCGGGATGCAGCGCCGTAATGGTCCGCGTGCTCACGTGCGCCTTCACGGTCGCATCCCCGGAAACCGGGGCCCCTGCTCCACGTTTCGGCGCCCCTCTCCCGAGTGGAGAGGGCAAATGGACGGCAGCAAATGCGCTGACAGGCATTTGCACGAGAATCAATAGATGAAGGCGCCGTCATCGCTTGAGGCGCTGATTGCGGCACTGCGTTGCCTGCCGGGGATGGGCCCCAAGTCGGCGCAGCGCACGGCGTTGCACCTGCTGCAACGCGATCAGGCGGGCGCGGCCCGGCTCGCCGCGGCCCTCACCCAGGCGCTCGCGAAGATCCGCCAGTGCGAGCAGTGCAACAGCTACGCGGAGGCCGCGGTGTGCGAGCTCTGCAGCTCGCCGCGGCGCGACCGGACACTGTTATGCGTGGTGGAGACGCCCGGGGACCTGCTCATGATGGAGCAGGCCCAGTGCTACCAGGGACTTTATTTTGTCCTGATGGGCGCGCTGTCGCCGCTCGATGGCATCGGCCCCAAGGAGATCCACGTCGATCGCCTGCTGCGGCGCGCGGCCGACGGCACCGTACGCGAAGTCATTCTGGCCACCAACTTCACGGTCGAGGGGGAAGCGACCGCGCACTTCCTGGGCGAGGCGTTGCAAGCGCGCGGACTTGCTGTCACCCGCATCGCCCGCGGCCTGCCGGTCGGGGGCGAGCTCGAGCAGGTCGACAGCGGCACGCTGGCGCAGGCGGTGCTCGAGAGGCGCGCGGTGTGACTCAGCGCTTGAAGCCCTGGGCCCCGATGATCTGCCCGTTGTTGCCGGTGTCGAAGACGCCGTAGACGATTCCAACGCCTGTGGCGCCGGCTCCGGTAAACGAACCCGCATAGTTGCCGGAAACGGCGCCACCGGTAGACCCGCAACTCGTGCCCGTGCAGGCCCAGGTCATTGCGCCACTAAAACCGGGCGACGAGGGGAAACGCGTGCTGGCGGGGCCAGATTGCGTGTAAGTGGCGCCGTTGAAGCCGACTTGCCAGTTATTCAGTTGCAGGTCCTTAAGCCCAAAATCGACTCTCACCGAACCCGCAAGGAACGCGCCGGTAAGTCCCGCGGCGTTGGTCGGCCGGGTGCCACCGATTGGTGAGTAGTCAAAGACGCCGGTATTGGGAAGACTCGGCACATCGCCTACGATGTAATGCAGGTAGGTGACAGAGCCGCTTACGTTGGCGGTCGGCCACATGCCCCAGTGGAGATTTCCCGCGGCCGGGTTGGACCCGACATCCGTCGCGCCTCCGGAGCTTGCACCCGTGATCTGACCATCGTTGAATGATGCGAGGTGCCCCTGGGCATCCGCGGTCAAGCTGGCGTCCACCAGTGCATTCGAAACGGAACTTACTGCGCTCAGAAAATAGGTTACGCCACCATTCCCAACGTTTGGAAGGGGCGTTCCCAGGACGGCGAGCTGTCCCGTTGAATCTCGCTGCTGGGTTGCGACGTCCGGCAGCGATTCGGGAGGAGGGAGAATCGCGGCAGCGCGCCCATCCGAGGTTCCGCCCGTCGCCTCCTGCACGCCTTCCTTGCCAGGACCCTTGGCTTGGTTGCGATCGCGCCCGGGAAGCCTGTCGGCGAGAAAATCGGGCGGCGCGATCAGGCGGCGCGGCTCGGTATTGATGTCGGGAACATGGAACGGCTGGTTGACGCCAAATACCGTCTCCCCGGTCTTGTTGGTGGCGGAAACCCGGTTGGTGCCGAACGAGAAGCCGGTCGCGTTGCCGTAGAGGCCGTCCGGGGCTCGACTGCCGTCGGCATTGAGGCAGTTCTGCTCGCACAGCATCAAGACGTAGTGCGTGCCGCGGATGCCGATGGTGGCAGTGGCCGTCTCGATGCCGTAGTTTTGATGGTTGTGCCGGCCGACGAAGCCGGTGATGGTGCGCAGGCCGCCCTTGAGCAGGCGGAAGAACGCGCGCTCGGATCCATCGTCCTTGCCGGCGTAGCGGTATTCGGTGAAGACGAACTCCGTCTCGGGGCGCAGCGCGACGATCGACTCGTCGGTGAGCCGGATCTGCGCGTTGCTGGCGGCGCCGGTGCGCACTCGGTCACCCGCCTCGATCGACGAAGTGGTCTGGAGGCGGATCTCGCGCCCACCGCGGACGGCGCTCACTTCTCCCACCGCGACCAGCACCCGTCCTATGGTGTCGGCCGCTTGTGCGCCGACCGCTGTCGCCAGTAGCGCCATTCCTATCAACCATCGTGTGCGCATCATCGGATTCTCCTTGCGTCGGGCGGGAAGGGGCCGGCGCGGTCAGTTGAAGTCGTAACGCAGTTTGAGTGCGAACAGATTGCGGTCGTACTCGAACAGCGCGATGTTCGAATCGTTGCGGGAAAGCAGGAATTCGCCCCGCAGACTGAGGCTCCGGCGCAGGGCATAGCTCACCGTGAGATCCAGGCCGTAGTACGAGTCCCGCCGCGTGACGCCCAGCTGCGGTTCGGGGTCCTGGTAGTCGCTCAGCTGGTAGAAAGCGCCGGCGCTTGCAGCCCACTTGGGCGCCGGGGAGCCGGCGAGGGAGGCGCGGAACCCGTAAAGGTTGCGCGACAGATCGTCGCGGTCGCGCCGGTTGTCCTCCTGCCCGAGGTACAGGTTGGCACTGAGCAGTGGCTGCCAGTGGGCAATGAAGGCGCGCCGGTATCCGAGCGCGAGCTGGGAGAGACGGGAATCGCGGACATCGTTATTGCCCTTGTAGTCGAGATCCCCGTACTGGAGCGCCACGCTTATCGATTGAAACTCGTCGAATTGCCGCTGCCATTCCGCCGCGACGCCGGTAATGTCGCGGAACGCTGTGTTGTCCACGTCGAGGTTGGCGTAATACGCGCCGAGGCGATACAGGTCGTTCTCCCGCAGCAGCGTGACGCCGCCATTTGCCGCAAGGGTCAGCAGGTCGAACTGCGACTCGAAGCTGCCGTGGTGCAACTTGCTTTCGGCTCCCAGTCCTCCGAATACCGCAAGTCCTGGCGCCACCGGATGGTTGATCTGAGCGCCTGCTGCGAGATGGGTGAACGTGGCGCTCTGCTGGACTCCGGCCTGGGTCACCGTGACGAGTCCGAAGGCCGGAAGGACGACGTTGGCGCTGCCGACGCCACCGTTGATGTTGCTGTCGTATCCCAGCCCTATTTCGACGAAGAGGTTGGCCGTGGTTCTGAAGCGCGACTCGCGCGACCGGATCGCATCCAGGAACCGGTCAATTCCCGCCTGCACCGCAGGAGACGGTTTCAGGCGGCTGACCGCCTCGAACTCCTCGCGCGCCCGCGCGTCCTCCCCGAGCACGAAATATCCCCGGGCAAGCTCGAGACGGGCGTCCGCGTTCCCGGGGAAGTTGAGCAGGTAGCGCTCGAGCGCGAGCACGCCTTCGCCGGCGTGACCCGAATTGATGGCGGCAACACCAAAGTAGAAGTCGAAGGCAGGATCGCCAAGTTGATCGGGGTGCTTCTTCGCCTGCTCGTAGGCGGCCCTTGCGTCGCCTTTTTCGAGCAGCGCCTTGATGTCATCCGCAGGGGCTGCGAGCACGCCGCCGGCGACCGCGATGCCGCACAGCCCGGCCACCAGCGCTATCATCCTGAAGGTATGCATGACATGCCTTGCGCTGCGATCATATAACCGGCTGGGGTGCGGCAAATGCCAACTTCGTCACAGTGGGGGCCTCAAGCCGTTGAAATCGCGCCCTGGTGCGAGACTCAGGAAAGCGTGTGACTCAGCCGTCCCAGAAGCTTCAGAAGGTCCTCGCGCAGGCCGGGCTCGGCTCGAGACGTGCGATGGAGGAGCTGGTGCGGGCCGGCCGCGTGACGGTCAATGGCGAGCCGGCCCATATTGGCGCGCGCGTCGGCTCGAACGACGTGATCCGGGTGGAGGGCCGCCTGGTGCGGGCACCCAAGCTCCAGCGCGGCCCCCGGGTGCTGCTCTACCACAAGCCGGAAGGCGAGATCGTGAGCCGCGACGACCCGGCCGGGCGGGCCAGCGTGTTCGACCGGCTGCCGCCGCTACGGGGCGCGCGATGGCTCGCCGTGGGCCGCCTCGACTACAACACCAGCGGCCTGCTGGTCCTCACCAGCGACGGCGAGCTCGCCAACCGCATGATGCACCCGCGCTACGGGCTCGAGCGCGAGTACGCAGTGCGGGTGCGCGGGAAGCTCTCCGGGGACCAGATCGCGCGACTGCGCGCCGGCATCGAGCTGGGCGACGGAAAGGCGCATTGCGAGTCGGTCGCAGAAGGCGGAGGGGAGGGCGCGAATCGCTGGTATCACATCGTCATTCGCGAAGGGCGCAACCGCGTGGTGCGACGCCTGTTCGAGGCGCTGGGGCTCGCCGTGAGCCGCCTGATGCGCGTGCGCTTCGGCCCCGTGGTGCTGCCGCCACGCCTCAAGCGCGGGCAGTATCTCGAGCTTCCGCCGCGCGAGGCGCGCGAGCTCCTCGCCTTGCTGGAGTTTCCCCTATCTGCTCGATCCCTCATCCCCGCCCTTCTCCCGAGCGGAGAAGGGAGGCTCGACCCTCCCTCTCTCCCCTCGGGAGAGAGGGAAGGAGTGAGGGGACGGAGGGGCGGGGGTGAGGGGATCGCTAGCCCGGCAGCTGCTCGCGCTCGACGAGAAACACGGGATCGTCCGCGGCCACCTCGGGCCAGGTGAAATGCACGCGGGGAAACGCCCGTTCGAGGCGCCTGCGCCCGCTTCCCACTTCGACCACCAGCACGCCCCCGGGTCGAAGGTGGGCGGACGCGCTCTGCACGATCCGCCGCACCAGGTCGAGACCGTCGCGGCCACCGGCGAGCGCGAGGCGCGGCTCGTAGCGGTATTCGCGTGGCAGGCGCCGCATCGCGGCCGCGGTGACATAAGGCGGGTTGGAGACGATCAGGTCGTAGGTCCTTCCGCCCAGCCGCGAGAACAGGTCGGACTTGACCAGGCGGATGCGCTGGCCGAGCCGGTAGGAGGCGACGTTGACGCGGGCCACGGCGAGCGCTGCGGACGACGTGTCGGCGGCGTCGACCCGGGCGCGCGGGAAGTGCTGAGCGAGCATCACCGCGAGGCAGCCCGAGCCGGTGCACAGATCGAGCACTGACCTGACCGCGCGGGGATTCGGAATCCAGGGCGCGAGATCTTCGCGCAGCAGGTTCGCAATGTGCGAGCGCGGAACGACGACGCGCTCGTCCACGTGGAAGCGCAGATCGCCCAGCCAGGCTTCGTGGGTGAGGTAGGCAACGGGCTTACGGGTACGAATGCGGCGCTCGAACAGCGCGAGGATGCGCCGAGCTGCGTGCGGGGAAACCGGCTGGTTGTGGATGCCCGTCCCGGCATCCGGGCGCAGGCCAAGCGCATGCATCACGAGCCATGCCGCTTCGTCGTGGGCGTTTGCGGTGCCGTGGCCGAGGGCGAGCCCGGCTGCGCGAAAACGGCGGGCGCCATGGCGCACCAGCGCGCCGACCGAGCGCGGAAGCTGCCGGGCCGGCACGGTCTCAGCCGAGAGCGTCGAGGTTCAGCTTGATGCTGGAGATATCCTCGCCGGGCTGCTTGCCCGTCGTGAGCTGCTGGGCCGCCTGCGCTTCCGTCACCTTGGGCGCGTTGGTGAGCAGCCAGTGGAGGTTGGTCGGCGAATCGGAGTTCGCCATGGCCTCGTCAATCGCCACTTTACCGCTCGAGATGAGGTAGAAGAGCGCCTGCTCAAAGGACTGCGATCCCGGCGCCATGCTGCGCTCCAGCGCGTCCTTGATCTGGCCGATCTCCCCGGTCTTGATCAGGTCCTGGATGTGCTTGGTATTGAGCAGCACCTCCATGGCGGGGATGCGCCCGCCGTCCACAGTGCGCACCAGGCGCTGCGAGATCACGGCCCGCAGCGCGATGGAGAGGTCCGCGAGCAGCGCCTCGCGCGCCTCGCGCGGGAAGAAGCTGATGATGCGGTTCAGCGCGTTGTAGCTGTTGTTGGCGTGCAGCGTGGACATGCAGAGGTGGCCGGTCTGGGCAAACAGCAGCGCGGTCTGGAGCGTCGGCCGGTCGCGGATTTCGCCCAGCATCAACAGGTCGGGCGCCTCGCGCATCGCATTGATCAGGGCGGTTTCGTAGGACTGCGTGTCCACCCGCACCTCGCGCTGGTTGACGATGGATTTCTTGTGCTTGAACACGAATTCGATCGGATCCTCGATGGTGAGAATGTGGCCGGAGCGGATGCCGTTGCGGTAGTCGATCATGGAGGCCATGGTGGTGGACTTTCCCGACCCGGTGGAGCCCACGACCAGGATCAGGCCGAGTTTCTCCATGATGATTTCCTTGAGGATGGGCGGCAGCCCCAAGCTCTCGATCGCGGGCACCTCCGGCTGGATGTAGCGGATCACCATCGCCACCGTGTTCTTCTGGCGGAAGATGTTGACGCGGAAGTTGCCGAGCTCGCCGCCGCTCTGTGCGAAGTTCATTTCGTGCGTCGTCTCGTATTCCTTGACCTGGGCCTCGTTCAACAGCTCGTAGCAGATCTTCTTCACCTGCTCCGGGTCGAGCACCTGGCTGTTCACGGGCATGACCACGCCGTTGATCTTGATCTGGATCGGCGATCCGGCGCTGAAAAACAGGTCCGAGGCCTTCTTCTCGGCCATCAGCTTGAAGAGCGGCGTCACGAACATGACGGTATCCTTGAACTCGGTAAGTGCGAGTTGCCCCGCGCATTGAGCGTCGCGGCGCGTGCATTCCAATGCGCGGAGTTAAACCGGCGCGTAGCGTCCGGCTTTAACGCCAATTCTGCCAACTCCCATGGGGATAAGCTAGGCACTAATCGCCGCGCAGAAGATCGTTGATACTGGTCTTCGCGCGCGTGCGCGCATCGACCCGCTTGACGATGACGGCGCAATAGAGGCTGCAGCGGCCGTCGGCAGCGGGCAGGCTCCCGGGGACGACAACGGACCCGGCGGGCACGCGGCCGTAGAGGATCTCACCGGTCTGGCGATTGAAGATGCGGGTGCTGGCGCCGATGAACACCCCCATCGAGATGACGGACCCTTCCTCGACCACGACACCCTCGACGATCTCGGAGCGCGCGCCGATGAAGCAGCCGTCCTCGATGATCGTCGGCCCGGCCTGTACGGGCTCCAGCACGCCGCCGATCCCGACACCCCCCGAGAGGTGCACGTTCTTGCCGATCTGTGCGCAGGAGCCAACCGTGGCCCAGGTGTCCACCATCGTGCCCTCGTCGACGTAAGCGCCGATGTTGACGAAGGACGGCATCAGCACGACGTCGCGGGCGATGTAGGCGCCGCGGCGCACCGCGGCCGGGGGCACGACCCGGAAGCCGCCGCGCCCGAACGTGCGCGCCGTGTAGCGCGCGAACTTGGACGGGACCTTGTCGAAGTAGCGGGCGTGGCCGTCGCGCATCACGACGTTGTCCTGGAGGCGGAACGACAGCAGGACTGCCTTCTTGATCCACTGATGAGTCGTCCATGCGCCGCGGATCTTTTCGGCGACGCGCAGGCGCCCCCCGTCGAGCCCGTCGAGCGTCTGTGCGATGGCGCGCTTCAGCGCCGCGCCCGCCTTGCGCGGGTTCAACCCGGCGCGCTCTTCCCACGCCCGGTCGATGACGGTCTGCAGTTCAGCCATCGGCCGATTTTACGCTGGGCGAGGAGGGTAGATGCTCGAGGCGCACCCCGGGGCCGGGTTGCCAGCCGCGATCGACGTGCTCGGCAACGACGGTGGTGAAGATGCCGCCGCGCACGTAGAACTGGGCGGTGAGTCGCATGAAGCGCGGATGCGTGGCGCGCACGAGGTCATCGAGGATGCGATTCGTCACCGCCTCGTGAAACACGCCTCGATTACGGTACGACCAGACGTAGAGCTTGAGGCTCTTAAGCTCTACGCAGCGCGCGGCCGGCACGTAATCCAGCACCAGCGTCGCGAAGTCGGGCTGGCCCGTGCGCGGACACAGACAGGTAAACTCCGGTATTTCCATGTGAATCCGGTAGTCACGCGCGGGACGGGGGTTGGCAAAGGTCGCAAGCCTCGTGCGGGGCGTTCTCGGCATTATCGCGGCGCCACAAATCCGTTAGAATGTCATTCCCAAATAGCCTGCGGATTATAACCTCCACATCAGACTGCTCCATTGCGACTCAAACAGATCAATCTCGCAGGCTTCAAGTCTTTCGTAGACCCCACCCACATACCCGTCCCCGGACAACTGGTAGGCATCGTCGGCCCCAACGGCTGCGGCAAGTCGAACGTCATTGACGCCGTGCGCTGGGTGCTGGGCGAGACCTCCGCGAAGCATCTGCGCGGGGACACCATGCAGGACATCCTCTTCAGCGGCTCGGGCCAGCGCCAGCCGGTCAATCGCGCCAGCGTCGAGCTGATCTTCGATAACAGCCTTGGCCGCGCCGGAGGGCAGTGGTCGAGCTACGCCGAGATTGCGGTGAAGCGCGTGCTCGCGCGCGATGAAGAGTCCACCTCGTACTACATCAATAATGTCCACGTGCGGCGCCGGGACGTGGCCGACATCTTCCTCGGCACCGGGCTCGGCAGCCGCGCCTACGCCATCATCGAGCAGGGCATGATCTCGCGCGTCATCGAGGCGCGGCCGGAAGACCTGCGGATCTTCCTGGAGGAGGCCGCCGGCGTCTCGAAGTATCGTGCGCGCCGCCACGAGACCGAGCTGCGGCTGCAGGACACGCGGGAGAACCTGCTGCGTGTGGACGATGTCCGCGCCGAGCTCGAGAAGCAACTTGAGCACCTGAAGGCGCAGGCGGAAGTGGCGACGCGCTACCACGACCTGCAGGCGCAGCTGCGGACGGCTCAGAACCTGCTGTGGCTCCTGCGGAAACAGGAAGCGGGGGCACAACGGGAGCGGCACGCCCGTGATATCGAGCGGCTGGGGCTCGAGCTGGAAGCGCAGATTTCGGCGCTGCGCGCGGCCGAGAAGCGGCTGGAGGAGACGCGCGCGCTGCATTATCGGGGCAGCGATGCGGTGCACGCCGCGCAGGGCGCATTTTACGAGGCCAATGCGGAAACGGCGCGCCTCGAGCAGGAGCTGTCGCATCTGCGCGAGAACCGCCAAAGGGTGGAGCGGGAGCTCACGGAGCTGCGGCTGCAGATCGACCACGATCGCAGTCAGCTGGCGGCGGGGCAGGCGGAGCTCGCCGAGCGGCAAGGTGAGCATGCCCGCGCCACCGAGCGGCTGGCCGCGGGCGAGGCGGCACTGAAGGCCGAGGCAGACAAGCTGCCCGTGGCGGAGGAGGCGTTCAAGGCCACCCGCAACCGGTACGAGGACCTGCAGCGCGCCCTTGCGCTGGCCGAGCAGGCGGCAGGGGTCGAACGCACCAAGCACGCGCATGCCCAGCAGACGCTTGCGCAGCTGGCATTGCGCGTGGAACGGCTTGCAGAAGAACGTACCGCGCTGCAACCGTCCGATGCGGCGCGTCTGACGCAACTGCGGAACAACATCAAGGCGCTGGAGACGGGGTTGGAGGGGCTTTCCGGGGCGCTTGCCGACCAGGAAAGCCAGATGCCGCAGGCCGAGCAGGCCATGCGGGAGCGGGATGCGGCGCTCGAGAGCGCCAGTCAGCACCTCGCCGGTGTGGAGGCACGGCAGCAGGCGCTGCGCCAGCTGCAAGAGCGGCTGGCGCGCGGCGCGCAGACCGAAGGGTGGATCGATTCGCATGGGCTCAACGGAGCAAGCCGCCTGTGGCAAGGCATCCGGATTGAGCCCGGCTGGGAGGACGCGCTCGAGGCGGTGCTGCACGAGCGTCTAAACGGGATTTCGCTGGAGCGCCTGGAACAGGCCGAACAGTGGTTCGGCGAGCCGCCCCCGGGCAAGGTCACGCTGTTTACGGCGGCACGCGACGCCGGGCCGTCGCCTTCGGCCGTCGCCGGTTGCGAACCACTCGGACGCTACGTGAGCTGTACAGATACCCGCCTGGAAGCGGTACTCGCGGACTGGCTGCACCAGGTTTATGTGGTTGCCGATGCGGCGAGCGGTCTCGCGGCGCGCGAGCGGCTCCCTGCTGGTGCGGTCCTGGTGACCCACGACGGGCACATGTTCAGCCGGCACGCGGTGAGCTTCCATGCGCCGGACAGCGAGCTGCATGGGGTGTTGACCCGGCAGCGCGAGATCGAGCAGCTCGACGGCGCGATCCATGCCGCACGGAGCGAGGTTCAGTCGCTTCAGTCGGCGGCCACGGCGGCCGAGCGGGATGTGGAAAGCCGGCGCGGCCGGCTCGCCGGGCTGCGGGATACGATCAACGAGCGGCAGCGGGAAAGTCATGCACTACAGCTCGAGGCGACGCGCCTGGCCGCGTTCGATGAGCGTGTGCGGGACCGCTCGCAGCAGATCGTCAGGGAGCTTGCGGAGATCGAGGCCCAGAGCGGCGTAACGCGGAGCGCCGAAGCTGCGGCAGCGCGCCGCATCAGCGAGCTCCAGTCCGAAGAGAATGAACTGCGTGCCCAGCTGGGCCTTGCCACCGACCTCTACCGGCGTGCCGAGGGGGTCCTCGAGCGCCAGCGGCTCGAGTTCCAGCAGGCGCGTGACGAGGTTCGGGCCGCCACCTTCGGTATCCAGTCATGTGATATTAAAATCAAAGAGATACAGTTGTCAGTTAAAGTCGTATCTGAGAATTCGAGTCGGCTTCACTCGACGCTCGAAGCGCGGCAGAGGGAATCGAAGGGCTACGACGAAGTGCCGCTGCAGCACAACCTGCAGCTTGCCCTGGCGACGCGCACGCAGCGTGAGCAGGCGTTGGCGCAAGCGCGCGATGCGCTCGAAGGCATGGAGAGCGCGCTGAAGGCGATCGACGAGGAGCGTCACACCGCGGAACAGCAGCTCGAGCCATTACGCGAGCGCGTCGCGGAAGTCCGTCTGAAGGAGCAGGAAGCTCGCCTGAACGAGGAACAGTACGCCGCGCAGCTTGCCGTGGCGGGTACGAGCGTGGAGGAAGTCGCCCGTCAGTTGGAGAAGGGCATGCGACCCGGCGCGCTCGCCGCCGAGATCAATCGCCTGGGCGAGGAGATCAAGGCCCTCGGCGCCGTCAATCTCGCGGCGCTGGAGGAGCTCGAGTCGGCGCGCGCGCGGCAGGAGTACCTCGAGGCGCAGTCACGCGATCTGAGCGAGGCGATGGCGACGCTCGAGGATGCGATCCGGCGCATCGACCGCGAGACCCGCGAGCGGCTCCAGCACACCTTCGACGAGGTGAATCGCCATTTCAGCGACCTGTTTCCCGCGTTGTTTGGCGGCGGCCATGCCCGGCTGGTGCTGACCGGCGAGGAGATTCTCGACGCCGGGGTGCAGGTCACCGCGCAGCCTCCGGGCAAGAAGAACACGACCATCCACCTGCTTTCGGGCGGCGAGAAGGCGCTGACGGCGCTCGCCCTGGTGTTCGCGATGTTCCAGCTCAACCCTGCGCCGTTCTGCCTGCTCGACGAGGTGGACGCCCCGCTCGACGATCACAACACCGAGCGCTTCTGCGAGCTGGTACGGAAGATGTCGCAACACTCGCAGTTCCTGTTCATCAGCCACAACAAGATCACCATGGAGATCGCCCAGCAGCTGCTCGGCATCACCATGCAGGAGCCTGGGGTGTCGCGGGTGGTGGCGGTCGATATCGAGGAGGCGATGAAGCTTTCCGAAGCCGCGGCCTGACGCTGGGCGGCACCAGTCCCATGAGCGACCTGCAGTTGAGCCTGCTCGTCATCGGCGCGGTGGTCGTCGGTGGCGTCTATCTGTACAACTGGCTGCAGGAGCGCAGCCTCCACCGCCGCCTGCAGCAGGCATTCGGGGATGCGCACGAGGACGTGCTCCTGAAGTCGGGACCGGAGTCCGCGCTTGCGGACGGCCGGCTTGAGCCGCAGCTTGCCGCGGCCGACCCGGGGCGCGGCCGCGGCGCGGCGGTCGCCGAACCGGCACCGGTTCCAGCGGCAGCAGGATTCGACGCGTTGCTCGATTACGTCACCGAGATCAACGGCTCGACACCGATCGCCGATGGTCTGATCGGGGAGCTTTCCAGCAGGATCGCTTCGTGCGGGAAGCCCGCGCGGATTACGGGATTTGAGCCGAGGGGCGGGACGTGGGAGGAAATGGCGCGGGGCGCCGGGGGCCGCTACACGAGGGTGCGGCTGGGCCTCCAGCTCGTGAACCGTGGCGGCGCAGTCAACCCGGCCCAGCTCGCCACCTTCTGCGACGCGGTGCGGCAATGCGCGGAGCGGATACCCGCCGAAGCCGTGTGCCCGGACACCCAGGCGGCGCTGAAGGCCGCGCGCGACCTCGACGCGTTCTGCGGCAGCGTTGATGTTGCCATCGGGGTCAACGTCATCGCGCAGGAGGGCGGTGCGTTCGCGGGGACCCGAATCCGCGCGCTCGCAGAGTCGGCAGGATTCAAGCTCGAGCCCGACGGCGTATTCCACTATCGCGACGAGCAGCGGCACGCGCTGTTCACGCTCGACAACCATGAGCCTGCGCCGTTCCTGCCCGAGAGCATCAAGGGTATCTCGACCCACGGCATCACGCTCTTGCTTGACGTGCCGCGCGTCGCGCACGGTGCCGAGGCGCTGGAGCTGATGCTGAGGATCGCTGCCGGTCTCGCCACGGGACTGGGCGGGCGCCTGGTTGACGACAATCGCGCGGAGCTGACCGAGGCGGGCGCGGCCCGCATCAAGGAACAGCTGCGCTCGATTCATGCCGTGATGGCCCAGCACGGCGTCCCGGCCGGCGGCGCGCGCGCACTGCGTTTGTTTTCCTGACGATGGTGGTGCCCCGGTCAGTCGCCGCCCGCGCGGCAGCACTGCGGGAAGCGATCGAGCGCGCCAATTACGACTATTACGTGCTCGACGCGCCCACGTTGCCGGACGCGGAGTATGACCGGCTGTTCCGGGAGCTCCAGGCACTCGAGCGCGAGCACCCGGCGCTCGCAACACCGGATTCGCCGACGACGCGGATCGGCGCGGCGCCCTTGACCGAGTTCGTCCAGGTCGCCCACGCGACGCCCATGCTGTCTCTCGGAAATGCCTTTGATGAAACGGAAGTGGAGGCCTTCGACCGGCGCGTGCGCGAAGGGCTCGATGCGCCAGGTGACGTGGATTACGCGGTCGAGCCCAAGTTCGACGGACTGGCGATCAGCCTGACCTTCGAGCACGGGGTATTCGCGCGCGGTGCGACCCGCGGCGACGGCCAGACAGGCGAGGATGTCACTGCCAACCTGCGCACCGTGCGCGCAATCCCGTTGCGCCTGCGGGACGGCCCGGCGCCGAGCCTGCTGGAGGTGCGCGGAGAGGTGTTCATGCTCAAGAGCGACTTCCAGGCGCTCAACCGCGAACAACGCGGCGCCGGAGGGAAGGAGTTTGCCAATCCGCGCAACGCGGCGGCGGGATCGCTGCGCCAGCTCGACTCGCGAGTCACCGCGTCGCGCCGCCTGACGTTTTGCGCCTACGGGCTCGGGCAGTACTCGGGCGGTCACGTGCCGCGCGACCGCCACAGCCGGCAGCTCGATTACCTCGCGACCCTCGGCATCCCGGTGAGCGCGCAGCGCCGCGTCGTGAGCGGGCTTTCGGGGCTGCTCGGCTACTATCGGGAGATCGAGCGCCAGCGCGCCGGTTTGCGATTCGAGATCGACGGCGTGGTCTACAAGGTCGATGAGCTGCGCGCGCAGGAGCGGCTGGGCCACGTTTCGCGCGCACCACGCTTCGCGCTGGCGCACAAGTTCGCCGCCGAGGAGGAGATCACTCAGGTGCTGGGGATCGACGTGCAGGTGGGCCGCACCGGTGCGTTGACGCCGGTGGCGCGGCTTGCGCCCGTGTTTGTCGGCGGTGTGACCGTGACCAACGCCACGCTGCACAACGAGGACGAGGTTCACCGCAAGGATGTCCGCGTCGGCGACAGCGTCATCGTGCGGCGCGCCGGAGACGTCATTCCGGAGGTCGTCAGCGTGGTGAAGGAACGTCGGCCCGCCGGGACGCACCCGTTCCATCTGCCTCAGGCCTGTCCGGTCTGCGGGTCGCGCGTCGAGCGCCTAGAGGACGAGGCGATCGCCCGCTGCACGGCAGGCCTGTATTGCCCGGCACAGCGCAAGCAGGCTCTGCTGCATTTCGCCTCGCGCCGCGCCCTGGATATCGAGGGACTCGGCGACAAGCTGGTGGATCAGCTGGTGGACCAGGGCATGGTCAAGACGCCCGCCGATCTCTATCGCCTCGAGCCGGCGGTGCTCGCGAACCTGGAGCGCATGGGCGAGAAGTCGGCCACAAACCTGCTGGCCGCGATCGACAAGAGCCGCAACACGACGCTGGAACGGTTCATATTCGCCCTGGGCATCCGCAACGTGGGGGAGACAACCGCGCGTGACCTGGCTCGCCATTTCGGCGGAATCGATGCGCTCATGGATTCGGACGAGGCGGCGTTGCAGACGGTGCCCGATGTCGGCCCCGTGGTGGCGTCCAGCAGCGCGCGCTTTTTCGGCGAGCCCCGGAATCGCGAAGTCGTGCAAGAATTGCGCAAGCTTGGCGTAAAGTGGGTCGAAGGCCGGGCCAAGGCCGTCGCGGAGCTTCCCCTGGCGGGAAAGTCCTTCGTGTTGACGGGAACGCTCGCCGGCATGACACGCGAGGAGGCGGCGGAGAGAATCGTGGCCCGTGGCGGCAAAGTGAGCGGTAGCGTTTCGAAGAGGACGCATTACGTGGTGGCGGGGACGGATCCCGGAGGCAAGCTCGACAAGGCGCGGGCGCTCGGCGTCGAGATCATCGACGAAAAAGCGCTCGCAAGACTGCTGCAGCAGAAGGCGAGGACATGAAGATTACCAAAGCGGTGTTTCCGGTGGCGGGCATGGGCACGCGCTTCCTGCCGGCGACCAAGGCGAGCCCCAAGGAGATGCTCACGGTCGTGGACAAGCCGCTCATCCAGTACGCGGTGGAGGAAGCGGTGGCGGCCGGCATGACCGAGATGATCTTCGTCACCGGGCGCGGCAAGCGCGCGATCGAGGACCACTTCGACAAGGCGGTCGAGCTGGAGGCCGAGCTGGAGGAGAGCGGGCGCGCGGATCTCCTGAAGATCGTCCGGAACATCATTCCGCGCCAGGTCAACTGCACCTATGTGCGCCAGGCGCAGGCACTCGGCCTGGGACACGCGATTCTGTGCGCCCAGCCGGTGGTGGGGGAGGCGCCCTTTGCCGTGATACTGGCCGATGACCTGATCGACAGCGACCCCCCGGTGCTGCGGCAGATGGCGCGGATCTTCGAGCGCCACCACTGCTCGGTGGTGGCGGTGGAGAACGTCACGCGCGAGGAGACGCGGCGCTACGGCATCGTCGCGGTGCCGCGGGGCTCGCGCTCGCCCCATCGCATGACGGGCATCGTCGAGAAGCCGCAGCCGGCGGAGGCGCCATCCACGCTCGGCGTGGTCGGCCGCTACCTGTTGACGCCGCGCGTTTTTCACCACCTGCGCCGCGTCAAGCCCGGCTCCGGGGGCGAGATCCAGCTGACCGACGGCATTGCGGCCCTGCTCGGCGATGAGGCGGTGCTGGCCCACGAGTTCAAGGGCGTGCGCTACGACTGCGGCAGCAAGCTGGGCTACCTCCAGGCCAACGTGGAGCTCGGCTTGAAGCACTCGGAAGTGGGTGCAGCATTCGGGCGCTACCTGCGCGGCCTGCGGCCCCGCGCGACCAAATAGCCTGCGCAGGGGCGTAGACTGAGTGTCCCGGACTCCCGATCAAGCGCGGCGCACGCTCGAAACGGCGGAACGGGTGTGCAGCGCAACCGACGTTGCGGAGGCGATCAGCCGCATGGCGCGCGAGATCACGAGTGCGCTGGCCGGAAGCTTTCCCCTCGTGCTGTGCGTGATGCGCGGAGCAATCATCTTCGCAGGGCAATTGCTGCCGCAGTTGAGGTTCCCGCTCGAGTTCGACTACCTGGACCTGACGCGCTACCGCAATACGACGCGCGGCGGGGAGATCAGCTGGCGGGTAACGCCTGGCACGGCGGTTGCGGGGCGCACGGTGCTGGTGCTGGACGATATCCTGGACCAGGGGCACACGCTGGCGGAAGTGCGGGCGAAACTGCTGGCGGCGGGCGCGGGCCGCGTGTTCTATGCGGCGCTGACCGAGAAGGACACCGGCCGCGCAAAGCCGCTGCGCGCCGATTTCGTCGGGCTGCGTCTGCCCGATCGCTACGTGTTCGGGTGCGGGATGGACATTGGCGGTCTCTGGCGCAACCTGCCGGACATCTACGCCGTGAAGGAAGACAATTGCTAGGGATCATCGGCGGCAGCGGCCTGAGCGAGCTCGAGGGCATGGCGGTGACGCGCCGCCGGACGGTGCGGACGCCATACGGAAAACCATCGGGCGCGCTCGCCATCGGCACGCTCCGGGGCCGGAAGGTCGTGTTCTTGCAGCGCCACGGTCCCGGGCACACCATCCCCCCGCACGAGATCAACTACCGCGCGAACATCTGGGCTCTGCATGCGCAGAAGGTGAAGAACGCGGTCGCGATCGCGGCAGTCGGCGGCATCCGGGCGGATCTCGAACCGGGCGCGCTCGCCGTTCCCGACCAGATCATCGACTATACGCACGGACGCCCATCGACCTTCTTTGCCCGCGGACGCCGCCCGGTGACGCACATCGACTTCACCCGGCCCTACTGTGAAGCCATGCGGCAGCGCCTGCTCGGCGCGGCACGCGCGGCGGGAGTGAAGCTGTCCGCGGGCGGTATATATGGTGCGACTCAGGGACCGCGGCTCGAAACAGCCGCGGAGATCACCCGCCTCGAGCGCGATGGCGCCGATTTCGTCGGCATGACCGGCATGCCGGAAGCGGCGCTCGCGCGCGAGATCGGGTTGTGCTATGCGGCGCTCGCGGTGGTGGTCAACCCGGCGGCGGGTCGCGGCACAGCCGCGCACGAGATCCGCATCGAGGACATCCGCCGGGAGTCCGAGCACGCCCTGGGGCGGGTGCGCGCGATCCTCGAACAACTGGTGATACTCGATGGCGATTAGAACGGTGCTGCGGATGGGGGATCCGCGCCTGCTCGAGCGCGCGCGGCCGGTCGAGCGCTTCGACACACCGGAACTCCACGCGCTGATCGAGGACATGGACGACACCATGAAGTCGCTCGACGGAGCGGGGCTGGCGGCGCCGCAGATCGGCGTGGGGCTGCAGGTCGCGATTTTCGGCGTGGATGCGAATCCGCGCTATCCGGACGCCGAGCCGGTCCCCCACACCGTGCTGATCAATCCCGTACTGACCCCGGTCGGGACGGAAGTGGAGGAGGGCTGGGAAGGCTGCCTGAGCGTGCCCGGCATGCGCGGGCTGGTGCCGCGCTATTGCAGCCTCCGCTACCAGGGCCGGGACGCGTACGGCAACGCCATCGACCGCACTGTGAGCGGCTTCCACGCGCGGGTGGTGCAGCACGAGTGCGACCACCTCGCGGGAATTCTCTACCCGATGCGCATCCGGGACCTGCGCAATTTCGGCTTCAACGAGGCGCTCTTTCCCGGCCAGGACCTGCAAGATGAGTGACCGGTGACCGGTGACCGGTGACCAGTGACCAGTGACCAGCAGTTAGATCTGCTTTCCTGATCACGGGTCACGGATCACGCAGTCTCAAGTACGGAGCTGCTCGACGAGGTCGCTTTCCAGCCGCACCACGGTCTTGGGATTCTTCAGCGCCGCCCCGGTGATGATGAAGACGTCCTCCGCGCGCGCGCCGAGCGTGTTGATCTTGGCGGTATGGAGGTTGATGTCGTAGGCGGTCAGCACCCGGGCGATGCGGGACAAGAGCCCGGTGCGGTCGCCGGCGATGATCGCGAGCACCGACGAGGTGCCTTTCTCGTCCGGCTGAATGGTGACCTCCGGCGAGATCGGAAAATGCCGCAACTGGCGCGAAAGCCGCGGCCGGGTGAGCGGCGGTAGCGGCGCTTTCACCCGGAGCTGCTCCGCAAGGTCGTGCTCGATCAGTCCGATCACGTCACGGTACTGCGGGCGCCGGTTGTCGGGATCCTGCACTTGAAAGCTGTCGAGCGCGTAGCCGTGGCGCGTGGTATAAATCTTCGCCTCGAAGATGTCATAGCTGATGTGTTCGAAGAAGCTGCAGATGCGCGCGAACAGCTCCTTCTGGTCGGGCACGTAGATCATGACCTGCAGGCCCTCGCCGGCGGGCGAGAGCCGCGCCTTGACGACCGGTTCGCGGGTCTGCACCCGATAGTAGAGCAACCGGGTATGCCACGCGATCTCCTGCGGCTCGTGACGCAGGAAATAGGCGTCCTCGAGCTGGGCCCACAGGCTCTGCTCGGCGGACCCGGGCACCGCGTAGAGCCGCAGCTTGGCCCGCGCTTCGTCCTGGCGCACCTGCACGCTGCTGGCAAGCGACAGGCGGTCTCCCGCGAGCTGGCGGCGGGTGGTCCAGAACAGGTCCTCGAGCAGCTTCCCCTTCCACGCGTTCCAGACCTTGGGGCTGGTGCCGCGGATGTCGGCGACGGTCAGGAGATAGAGCGCCGACAGGTGGCGCTCGTCTCCGACGCGCTGGGCGAAGGCCTGCACCACTGCGGGGTTGGCGATGTCGCGCTTCTGCGCGGTGGAGGACATGACCAGGTGGTTCTCGACCAGCCAGGCGACAAGCTCGACGTCCTCCTGCGCCAGCCCGTGCTCGCGGCAGAACTGCCGGGCATCCACCGCGCCCAGCTCGGAGTGATCGCCGCCGCGCCCCTTGGCGATGTCGTGGAAGAGCGCGGCGAGATAGAGCACCTCGGGCCGCTCGAAGTTGCTCATCAGGCGGCTGCACAGCGGGAACTCGTGTGCAAGCTCTGGGATGGAGAAGCGCCGTACGTTGCGCACGACCCGCAGGATGTGCTCGTCCACGGTGTACACGTGGTAGAGGTCGTGCTGCATCTGCCCGACGATGCGGCCGAACGACGGAAGGTAGCGGCCGAGCACCCCATACTGGTTCATGCGCCGCAGCGCGCGCTCCACCCGCGTCGGGCTGCGCAGCAGCTCCAGGAAGTGCCGGCGGTTGCGCGGATCCTTGCGAAAGGACGCATTGATCAGGCGCCGCGCCCGCCACAACGCGCGCACAGTGGGCGCGCTGACGCCTTTCAGCTGCGGATTCTGCTGCAGCAGGAGGAAGCTTTCCAGTATCGCCGCGGGCTCGCGCTCGAACAGCCGCTCATCGCGGGCCGACAGCAGCTCGTCCCGGGCGCCGAAGCGCTCGTTGATCGGGTGGTAATCCTTATCGCGGGGCGGCGTGATGCGCGCATCCAGGTTCTGCAGCACGAAGGTGGCAAGCCGCGACACGGCCTGGGCGGTCTGGTAGTAGCGCTGCATCAGCTGCTCGCTGGCGAGCCGGTGCGGGCGGTCGTGCAGGCCGAATTCGCGCGCGAGGGCGGTCTGGAAATCGAACAGCAGGCGATCCTCGCGCCTCCCGGCGAGGTAATGCATCCGGATGCGCAGCCATTGCAGGAGCTGCTCGTTGTGCTGGATCTCGCGCATCTCGGCGCGCGTGATCACGCCGCGGCGCGCGAGCTCCCCCCAGCTCCGGCCGAGGCCGGCGGCGCGCGCGATCCAGAGCACGGTCTGCAGGTCGCGCAAGCCCCCGGCGCTTTCCTTGATATTGGGCTCGAGGTTGGTTTCCGCGTAGCGCATGTGGCGCTGCTGCTGCTCGAGGAGCTTCGCCTGCAGGAAGGCGGCGGGATCGAGCGCGTCGGCGGCGCGCCTGACGAACCTCGAGTAGAGCTCCCGCTTGCCCGCGAGCAGCCGTGCCTCGAGCAGCGTGGTCTGGACGGTGACGTCCGCCGTGGCAAGCGCCACGCATTCGTCGATGGTGCGGACGCTGTGGCCGACCTCGATTCCGATGTCCCACAGGGTGCCGATCAGGAGCTCGATCTTGCGGGCGAGGGCCGCGTCGGCCGGTCCCGACAGGAGTATCAGGATGTCGACGTCCGAGCACGGAAAGAGCTCGCCGCGGCCGTACCCGCCTACTGCCGCAAGGGCGACGTCGCGCGGCATCGCGTGGCTTGCCCAGACCTCCTTCAACTGCCGGTCGACCAGCGCCGCCTGCCGGCGCAGCATCTCCCTTGGCAGCCGGTGCGAAGACAGCTCTTGGCGCAACTGCGCGCGTGATGCGGCGAGCTTCTGCTTCCAGTGCCCGGTGCGCGCGTGCGCCGGGAACGCGGGCGCGGCCGTCACGCTTTGCAGCTCAGCCATGCATTGGATCCGGGCCTGCGGGCCCTGGCTGCGTGCCATTGGACACGGTGAGCACCTCGTAGCCGGACTCCGTCACCAGCACGGTGTGCTCCCACTGCGCGGAGAGGCTGTGGTCCTTGGTCACGACCGTCCAGCCGTCCGCGAGCTGCCGTATGTCGGGCTTGCCGGCGTTGATCATGGGCTCGATCGTGAACGTCATACCGGCCTCCAGCCGCAGGCCCACGCCGGGCCTGCCGTAATGGAGGACCTGGGGCTCCTCGTGGAACTTGCGGCCGATGCCATGGCCGCAGAATTCGCGCACCACGCTGTAACCGTGACTCTCCGCGTGCTCCTGAATCGCGTGTCCGATATCACCAAGGTGTGCGCCCGGGCGCACCGACTCGATGCCGCGCCACAGGCACTCGAACGTCACCTCGCACAGCCGCCGCGCCTGGATCGAGGGATTACCGACGTAGAACATCCTGCTGGTGTCCCCATGGTAGCCGTCCTTGATGACGGTGATGTCGATATTGACGATGTCGCCGACGCGCAGTTTCTTGTCGCCCGGAACGCCGTGGCATACGACGTGGTTCACGGACGTGCAGATCGAGCACGGAAACGGGCGATATCCCGGTGGAGCGTAATTGAGCGGCGCCGGCGTCGCGTGCTGCACGTCGGCGATGAAATCGTGGCACAGCTGGTCGAGCTCGCCTGTCGTGGTACCCTGCTTGACATGGGGCGCGATGAAATCGAGCACCTCGGCCGCGAGCCGGCCCGCGACGCGCATTTTCTCGATTTCGCCCGGAGATTTGATGCTAACGGCCATGGCGCTTTGCCGCACGCGCGGTGCGGCGGCGGCGGAAGGAGGGTGGTTTTTCAAGGACAGCGGATTGTAGTCCAGAATTCCCCGCCCCGCACCGGCCTTCGCCGCGCTTGAGGCTCGCGCATTTCCAGTGTTAAAATCGCCAGTTAGCTTCACCGGGGCCCGCCGGGCGCCGGATTGAAAATACGCACATCCGCCAACGCAGGTGAGGGTGGCCTTCCCAGCGAGGGCCTCGCGGCGGATGGAGGCTCAACCCTTACAGGAGACAATAGCAGCATGTCGGTCACAATGCGTGAAATGCTCGAAGCCGGGGTCCACTTCGGGCACCAGACCCGCTACTGGAACCCGCGGATGGCTCCCTACATCTTCGGCCATCGCAACAAGATCCACATCGTCAACCTCGAGAAGACGATGGAGAAGTACCTGGAGGCGCTGAAGTTCGTGCACCGCCTCGCCACGAACAAGGGCACGGTGCTGTTCGTCGGTACCAAGCGCCAGGCGCGCGAGATCATCAAGGAAGAAGCCCAGCGCTGCGGCACGCCTTACGTCGATTACCGCTGGCTCGGCGGCATGCTGACCAACTACAAGACCGTCAAGCAATCGATCAAGCGGCTGAAGGACATCGAGGCCATGGCGCGCGACGGTACGCTCGACAAGCTGCCGAAGAAGGAGGCGCTGCACTACCAGCGCGAGATCGTGAAGCTCGACAGGAGCCTCGGCGGCATCAAGGACATGAACGGCCTGCCGGATGCGCTGTTCGTGATCGACGTGGGCTACCAGAAGGGTGCCGTCGCGGAAGCAAACAAGCTCGGCATCCCGGTCATCGGCGTGGTCGATACCAACCACACGCCCGAGGGCGTCGCCTATGTGATCCCCGGCAACGACGATTCGAGCCGGGCGATCCGCCTCTACGTGCGCGGCGTGGCCGATGCGGTGCTCGAAGGCCGCCAGGACAGCCTCAAGGAAGTCGTGCGCGGCGGCGACGAGTTCGTCGAAGTCGACGAGACCGAGGAAGCGTGAGGCGGAATCCTGAGGTCACGGCGGGGGCGCGAGCCCCCTTTTTTTAGCCACCCGGGACGAAGAATGGCAGAAATCACCGCGGGCATGGTCAAGGCGCTGCGCGAGAAGACCGACGCGCCGATGATGGAATGCAAAAAGGCGCTGGCTGAAGCCGGTGGCGACCTCGCCAAAGCCGAGGAGATCCTGCGCATCCGGCTCGGCAACAAGGCAAGCCGGGCGGCTTCCCGGATTGCGGCGGAAGGGGTGGTCGCGGCTCACGTCGCGCCCGACGGCCGCAGCGGCGCGTTGGTCGAGGTGAACTGCGAAACCGATTTCGTTGCCAAGAACCCGGAATTTCTGGCCCTGGCGGCGGCGGTCGCGGAGCTTGCGGCTTCCCGCAACCCCGCCACTGTGGCGGCGCTGTCCGAGCTGCCGTTGCACGGCACGACGGTGGACGAGGCGCGTAAAGCGCTCGTCGGCAAGATCGGGGAGAACCTCGCAATCCGCCGCTTTACACGCATGACAGCGCAAGGGCGGCTCGCGGTCTATATCCATGGCGGGGCGAAGATCGGTGTGATGGCGGATGTCATCGGTGGCGACGACACGCTCGCCAGGGACATTGCGATGCACATCGCCGCGACCAAGCCGGTGGCGCTCTCGGCGGCCGCGGTCCCGGCCGAACTGGTGGAAAAGGAGCGCGCGATCGCCGCGGCCAAGGCGGCGGAATCGGGCAAGCCCGAGAACATCGTCGCGAAGATGGTGGACGGATCGGTGCAGAAGTTCCTCAAGGAGGTGACGCTGCTCGGGCAGCCGTTCGTCAAGAACGACAAGCAGAGCATCGAGCAGTTGCTGAAGTCGAGGGGCGCGAGCGTCGCCGGTTTCGCGCTCTACGTCGTCGGAGAAGGTTTGGAGAAACGCAAGGACGATTTCGTCGCGGAAGTGATGGCGCAGGTCGGTCAGACGGCGTGAGCATGCCGATCCGGCTCGCCGACCCGTCCGCTCCCGCCCGCACCGAGGGCTCCATGCCGCAAACGCCCGCGTACAAGCGCATCCTGCTCAAGCTCTCCGGCGAAGCGCTGATGGGGCAGGACAGCTACGGCATCAATCGCGACACCGTCGACCGCATCGTGGGCGAGGTCGCGGAGGTGGTGAATCTCGGAGTTGAAGTCGCCATTGTCATCGGCGGTGGCAACATCTTCCGCGGCGTCGCGCCGGCGTCCTCGCACATGGATCGGGCCACCGCGGATTACATGGGCATGCTGGCGACGGTGATGAACGCGCTGGCGTTGCAGGATGCAATGCGCCGCGTGAGCCTGGTGAGCCGGGTGCAGTCCGCGCTCAACATCGAGCAGGTGGTCGAGCCCTACATCCGCGGCAAGGCCATGCGCTACCTTGAGGAGGGGAAAGTGGTGATCTTCGCCGCGGGCACGGGCAACCCTTTCTTTACCACCGACACCGCGGCCGCGCTGCGCGGCATGGAGATGAACGTCGATCTCGTGTTGAAGGCCACCAAGGTCGACGGGGTCTACACCGATGATCCCAAGACGCATCGCGACGCGATGCGCTACCAGCGACTGACCTTCGACGAGGCCATCATCAAGAACCTCAAGGTGATGGACGCCACCGCGTTGACGCTGTGCCGCGACCAGAAGCTGCCGATCAACGTCTTCAGCATCTTCAAGCCGGCGGCCCTGAAGCGCATCGTGCTGGGCGAAAACGAGGGCACTTTCCTGCATAACTGACGGTAGCCGCGGCGGCGACAGGAGGTGGATCATGATTGCCGACATCAAGAAGTCCGCTGAGCAGAAGATGCGCAAGACGGTGGAGACACTGAAGACGGACCTGGCGAAGATCCGCACCGGCCGCGCCCATACCGGCATTCTCGATCACATCATGGTGGACTACTACGGCACGGCGACTCCGATTCCGCAGGTCGGCAACGTGACATTGCTCGACGCACGGACGATCGTCGTCAACCCGTGGGACAAGAAGTTGGCACCCGCGATCGAAAAGGCGATACGCGACTCCGACCTCGGGCTCAACCCGGCGGCTATGGGGGAGTCGGTGCGGGTGCCGATGCCGGCCCTGACCGAGGAGCGCCGCAAAGACCTGATCAAGGTCGTGCGCCACGAAGGCGAGAACGCGCGGGTGGCGGTACGCAACGTGCGGCGCGACGCCATCCACCACCTGAAGGAGCTGCTCAAGCAGAAAAAGGTCGCCGAGGACGAGGAGCGGCGGGCACAGGACGAGATCCAGAAGCTCACCGATCGCTCGATTGCTGACATCGACAAGCTCCTGCAGCAAAAGGAAACGGACCTGATGGCGGTGTGATGGCGGACTACACCAGCTCCACGCTCGGGATCCCCCAGGCCCGGCGCATTCCGCGCCATATCGCCGTCATCATGGACGGCAACGGGCGCTGGGCGAAGCAGCGCTACCTGCCGCGGGTGGCGGGCCACCGGCGCGGGGTGAAGTCGGTGCGCAACACCGTGCGCGCATGCGCGGAGCGCGGCGTCGAGTACCTGACCCTGTTCGCGTTCTCGAGCGAGAACTGGCGGCGCCCCGCCGAGGAGGTGTCGTTCCTCATGCAGCTCTTCGTAGCGGCGCTCGAGCAGGAGGTGGACAAGCTCCATGAGAATGGCGTGCGCTTCAAGGTGATTGGCGACCTCGGCCGCTTCGAGCCCAAGCTGGTGCGGCTGGTGCGGGAAGCAGAGGCGCTCACGGCGGCGAACCGGCGGCTGACACTGACGATCGCGGCGAACTACGGCGGGCGTTGGGACGTGCTGCAGGCGGCGAACCGCATGCTGCGGGAGCACCCGCAGCTGGCGGCGGGCTTCACCGAGCGCGACCTTGCGCCGTACCTGGCGCTCAACTACGCGCCCGAACCCGACCTCTTCATCCGCACCGGCGGAGAGCAGCGCATCAGCAACTTCGTGTTGTGGCAGCTCGCCTACACCGAGCTCTATTTCACCGATACGCTGTGGCCGGATTTCGACGCGGCGGCGCTCGATCGTGCCATCATCTCCTACCAGCAGCGCGAGCGCCGCTTCGGCCGCACCAGCGAGCAGCTGCCTGCGGACAGCGCGCTCGCGGACTTTCGCGTCGGCAGCACCCGCTCCGGCGAATGACCGCGCGCGAGTCCGGCGCGGCTTCACCCTCTCATGTTGAATGCGCGGCTCGCCACGGCGCTTGTCCTGCTGGCAGGCTTCGTGATGGCAGCCTTGTGGCTGCCCAACCGGTGGTGGGCAGCGCTTATGCTGGCGGCGCTGGCGGCTGCTGCGTGGGAATGGGGCGCGCTGGCGGCAATCCGGGGTGCGCGGCGCGGGCTCTACATCGGCGCGATGGTGGCCTTGGCCTGGGCGGTCGGCCTCGCCTCGAACGGCGTGGGCGACGGCGCAAGTCCGCGTTCCGGGACTGCGGTGGCGGTCTACGGCATCGGCCTGGCGTTCTGGCTTTTCCTCGCGCTGCCGTGGTTCGTGCGGCGGTGGCAGGTGCGACTGCCATTTGCGCTTGCCGCCGCCGGCTGGCTCGCGCTGGTGCCGGCCTGGCTCGCGATGACACAGCTGCAAGGGGACCCCGTACGGCTGCTCGCGTTGCTCGCGATCGTGTGGGTGGCCGACACGGCCGCTTATTTCACCGGAAGAAAGTGGGGACGCCATCGCCTCGCGCCGAGCGTCAGCCCGGCCAAGACGTGGGAAGGTGTCGCGGGCGCCTGCGCGGCAGTGGCAGTGTATTATGTGGCACTGTCGATTTTCGCGCCGGACTGGCGCTGGCTGGACGGGTGGAGTGGTGCGGTTCTGTTTGCGGGCATCACGCTGATGAGCATTGTCGGCGATCTCTACGAGTCGTGGATCAAGCGCCAGGCGGGAGTCAAGGACAGCGGCACCTGGCTCCCGGGACATGGCGGTATTCTCGACCGCATTGACAGCGTGATCTCGAGCATGCCCTTCGCCGCTCTGCTCCTTGCCTGCTTGCGCTAGACGGCGACCCCATGGCCGACCGCAAACGCCTCGCAATCCTGGGTTCCACCGGCAGCATCGGGGCCAGCACGCTCGACGTGGTGGCGCGCCACCGCGATCGTTTTGACGTGGTCGCGCTCGCTGCGCGGCACCAGGCGGCGGCATTGTTCGAGCAGTGCCTCGCGTTCCAGCCGCGGATCGCGGTTCTGCTCGATCCGGGCGCGGCCCGCGATCTGCAGCGGCGCCTGCTGCAAGCCGGGATCGGCTGCGAAGTGCGCAGCGGCGCGGCTGCCCTGGAAGAGGTGGCGAGCCTGCCGGAAGTGGATACCGTCATGGCCGCGATCGTGGGCGTGGCCGGGCTGCGGCCGACGCTCGCAGCGGCGCGCGCCGGCAAGCGCATCCTGCTCGCGAACAAGGAATCGCTGGTCACTGCGGGCGCGGTACTGATGGATGCCGTGCGCGCGAGCGGCGCGACGCTGCTTCCGATCGACAGCGAGCACAACGCCATTTTTCAGGCGCTGCCGCGGGCGCGCGGGACCCCGGATACCGTCGGCGTACGGCGCATCCTGCTCACGGCATCTGGCGGGCCGTTCCGGGCGGCTTCGCTGCGCCAGCTCGAGGAGGCGACGCCCGCCCAGGCGTGTGCGCATCCCAATTGGGTCATGGGGCGCAAGATCTCGGTGGATTCGGCGACCATGATGAACAAGGGCCTGGAGGTGATCGAGGCGCGCTGGTTGTTCGATGCGCACGCGGACCAGATCGAGGTCGTGATCCATCCCGAGAGCGTGGTGCACTCCCTGGTCGAGTACATTGACGGCTCGGTCATCGCGCAGCTCGGTAATCCGGACATGCGCACGCCCATTGCCTACGCCCTCGGGTACCCCGAGCGCATCGACGCTGGCGTGGAGTTCCTGGACCTTCCGCGTATCGGAGCGCTGCACTTCGAGCGCCCCGATCGCGAGCGTTTTCCCTGCTTGCGGCTCGCCTACGAGGCGTTGGCGGCGGGGGGCACCGCGCCGGCCGTGCTCAACGCGGCAAACGAAGTCGCGGTGGCGAGCTTTCTTGCCGGGGCGGCCGGATTCCGCCAGATTCCGGCCATGATTGAAGCCGTGCTCTCGGATGTGCGCTGGGGGCCGTTGGACGGCCTCGAGGACGTGCTTGCCGCCGACCGCGCCGCGCGCGAGAAAGCGGACGGCTGGCTGCGCGCGGCCGGGCGCCCGGCGCTTGCCGTCCACGGCTGCTGACGCATGACGCTCCTCATCACCCTCGCCGCCTTCGTGGTGGCGCTCGGTTGCCTGATCGTGGTTCATGAGTTCGGCCATTTCCTCGTGGCGCGCGCCTGCGGGGTCAAGGTCCTGCGTTTCTCGGTCGGGTTCGGACGACCGCTGTGGACGAGGCGCTACGGGCGCGACGCGACCGAATGGGTCATCGCCGCGTTCCCGCTCGGGGGCTACGTCAAGATGCTGGACGAGCGCGAGGGGCCGGTGGCGCACGAGGAGTTGCCGCGCGCGTTCAACCGGCAATCGGTGTGGCGGCGGGTGGCGATCGTGGTCGCGGGACCGGCGGCCAACTTCCTGCTGGCGATCGCGCTCTATTGGGCGCTGTTCAGCTACGGCGTGCCGGGATTGAAACCGGTGCTCGGGGCGCCCCCCGTCGGGACCGCGGCGCATCATGCCGGCTTCGAGGCGGGAGACGTCCTCGTCCGGATCGGGACCGAGCCGGTCGCAACCTGGCAGGACGCGCGCTGGGTCCTGCTGCAGCACGCGGTGCAGAAATCCACCGTCGCGATCGAGCTGCGGTCGGCCGGCGGCGGTGCCGCCACGCGCCGGCTCGACCTTTCCGGTCTGACCAAGGACGATCTCGACAGCGATTTCCTGCTGACCATGGGGCTCACGCGCTACCAGCTGCCGTTGAAGCCCGTCATTGGCGAAATCGTCAGCGGCAGCCCGGCCGAGCGCGCGGGCCTGAGGGCGGACGACGAGATCGTGGCGATCGGCAACCAACGCGTCGAGCACTGGGACGAGGTGGTGAAGCTGGTGCGCGCGCATCCCGGGGCCCCGCTCGTGTTCGAGGTGCGGCGCGGCAGCGCGCTGCTGCCGGCGATCGCGGTGACCCCCGATTCCGTGGCCGAGGGCGCACGCAAGATCGGAAGAATCGGCGCGGCACCCCGCATTGACCGCTCGGCGCTTGCTGACCTGATCGTCGATGTCCGTTACAGCCCGCTGGAGAGCCTCAACCGGGCGGTGCTGAAGACCTGGGACACCTCGGTGTTCAGCCTGAGGATGCTCGGCAAGATGATCGTCGGCGAGGTCTCGCTCAAGAACCTCTCCGGCCCGATTACCATCGCTGACTACGCCGGGCAGTCGGCACAGGGCGGGGTCGCGTCCTACCTGCTGTTCCTCGCCCTCATCAGCATCAGCCTCGGCGTGTTGAACCTCCTGCCGATCCCTCTGCTCGACGGCGGGCATCTCATGTACTATGCGATCGAGATTCTCAAAGGCCGTCCTCTTTCCGACCGCGCCATCGAGATCGGTCAGCACGCCGGCCTGGTGCTGCTGATTACGCTGATGGCCTGCGCCCTCTACAACGACATCTACCGCCTGATCGGCGGGTAAGAGCCCCTAACACGATGAAACGCGCGATGCGCTGTCACGATTTTGGCTCAGGGCGCGAAGCAAGGCCCGCCGCTTAGACCGACTAAGCAAGGGACTTGCGACAAAGCCATGGGCCAAAATTCGTGCCAGCCCCTGCGATGCCGTGAGACGTTCTGATACTTGCGCCGGGGTTGCGGCCAAAATCGGCGCTGACTTTGTCGCGCGGCTTGCCAATATCGACATATTGACTGCGCCTCGCTTCGCGTCATCACCGATTTTGGCTCGCAACGCACGCGTGTTCCATCGTGTTAGGGGCTCTATCATGCGGTGGCTTCACGCAGCCGGGCTGCTTCTCGCGTTGCACACGGCCGGGGCAGCCGCTCTCGAGCCCTTCGTCATCCGCGACATCCGGGTGGAGGGCATCCAGCGCACCGAAGCCGGCACGATCTTCAGCTACCTGCCGGTGAAGGTCGGTGACACGATGACGGATGAGCGTGCCGCCCAGGCGATACGCGCATTGTTCGCGACCGGATTCTTCCGTGACGTAAGCCTGGAGCGCGAGGGCGAGGTGCTGGTGGTGGTGGTGCTGGAGCGGCCGTCGATCGCCCAGATCGAATTCTCGGGCATGCACCAGTTCGAGAAGGACCAGATCACCGCCGCGCTCCGCCAGGTCGGCATCGGCGAAGGCCGCATCCTCGACCGCGGCCTGCTCGACCGCGCGGAGCAGGAGATGAAGCGCCAGTATATCGGGCGCGGCTACTACGCGGTCAGCATCAGCACCACGGTGACGCCGCTCGAGCGCAACCGGGTCGCGATCAACTTCAGCGTCGAGGAAGGCAGCATCGCAAAGATCCGGCAGATCAGCATCATCGGCGCGCAGACCTTCAGCGAGCGCGACCTGGTGAAGCTGTTCGTGCTGCGCACCCCGGGGCTGCTGACCTGGTTCAGCAAGCACGACCAGTACTCGCGCGAGAAGCTGTCGGCGGATCTGGAGACGCTGCGCTCCCACTACCTCGACCGCGGCTACATGGAGTTCCGGATCGACTCCACGCAGGTCTCGATCACGCCCGACAAGCAGGACATCTACATCACGATCAGCATCACCGAGGGTGACCAGTACATCGTGTCGGACGTGCGCGTGGCGGGGGAGTTCCTGATTCGCGAAGAGGAAGTGCGCGGCCTGATCCGGATCAAGCCTGGGGACAGCTTTTCGCGCGCGCGCCTCACCGAATCGACGAAACTCATCAGCGACCGCCTGGGCAACGACGGTTATGCCTTCGCCAACGTCAACGCGGTGCCGAGCATCGACAAGGAAAAACGCCAGGTCGCATTCACCTTTCTCATCGATCCGGGACGGCGCGTCTACGTGCGCCGCATCAACGTCGCTGGCAACGCCCGCACGCGCGATGAGGTCGTCCGCCGCGAGTCGCGGCAGCTGGAAGGCGCCTGGTACTCGGCGCAGAAGGTCACGGCTTCCAAGCAGCGCATCGACCGGCTTGGCTATTTCAACGAGGTGAACGTCGAGACGCCGTCGGTTCCGGGGTCGACCGACCAGGTCGACGTCAACTTCACGGTGGTCGAGAAGCCCACGGGGCTGCTGCTGGTGGGCGCGGGCTTCGGCAGCGACGAGGGCCTGGTGCTGTCGGCCTCGATTGCGCAGCAGAACATCTTCGGCAGCGGGCGGCACCTGTCGCTCAACGTCAACACCAGCAAGGTCAACACGGTGTACTCGGTGTCCTACACCAACCCCTATCTCACGGTCGACGGCGTGAGCCAGGGCTTCGACGTGTATTACCGGGAAGTCGACCCTTCGGCCAACGATCTCGCCGAGTACCGCACCAAGACCCTGGGCGGACAGCTGCGGTTCGGCGTCCCGGTCTCGGATATCGACGTGATCCACTACGGCATCGGCTACGACGACACCACCATTACGACCTTCCCGAACAGCCCGCCGCGTTACCTGGATTACGTGGCGGTCTTTGGCGCGCAGAACACCAACGTCTTCCTGACCGCCGGCTGGGCGCGCGACCAGCGCGACAGCCTCATCTATCCCACCAGGGGCACGTTCCAGAGGGCCACCTCGGAGCTCGGCCTGCCGGTGGCGGACCTGGAGTATTACAAGCTCTACTATCAGTACCAGCGCTATTTTCCGCTGACGCGATTGACGAGCCTGATGTTGAACGGCGAAGCGGGCTACGGAGACGGCTATAATGATAAGCCGTTGCCGTTCTTCAAGAACTTCTACGCGGGCGGCGTCAGCTCGGTGCGCGGCTTCAAGTCTTATACAATAGGGCCGAAGGATATCAACGGCGACCCGACGGGCGGGCCTCGCAAGCTGCTCGCCAATCTCGAGCTCTTGTTCCCGTTCCCGGGCCTGGACAATGACCGGTCGGTGCGCGTGAGCGCGTTTGTCGATTCCGCCGTGGTGGGGGAGAAGATCGAGTTCAACCAGCTCCGCGTATCGAGCGGCCTGGCGCTGCTGTGGGTGTCACCCATCGGACCGCTCAAGATCAGCCTTGGGTTTCCGATCCGCTCGGAGCCGGGTGACCAGCTGCAGAAGTTCCAGTTCACCATCGGTGGCGTATTCTGAACCGCAAGGAGAGGGCATTGAAGCACACCATCCCGAAAATCGCCGCCGTATTGCTGGCGTGTGCCGCCGTGGGCGTGGCCGGGGCCGCGGACGTGAAGATCGGCTTCGTGGACGTGGAGCGCATCAGCCGGGAATCGGCGCCCGCAGAGCGTGCGAGCAAGCAGCTCGAGAAAGAATTTGCCCCGCGCCAGCAGGAGCTGCAGCGGCGCGAGGCCCAGATCAAGGAGTTCCAGGGCCAGCTGGAGCGGGAAGCGATGACCATGGCCGAAAGCGATCGACGGGGGAAGGAGCAGGAGCTCGCGCGCGCCAACGTGGAATTTCAGCGCATGCAGCGGGAGTTCCGCGAGGATCTCACCATCCGCCGCAACCAGGAGATACAGGGGCTGATGGAACGGGCCAACCGCGTGATCCGGAAGATCGCCGAAGCCGACAAGTTCGATCTCATCATCCAGGATGCGGTCTACCGGAATCCGCGCATCGACATCACGGACCGGGTGCTGAAGGCGCTCGCCGAAGGCAAATAGGCAAGCGCTACGCCGCACACGAGCCCATGCCGCCCGCGCGGCCGGCGGCATCCCGTTCCAACGCCCATGATTGACAGCGGCCACCCGTCCTACAGCCTGCGCGAGATCGCGCGCCGTTTTGGCGGCGAGATCGCCGGCGACCCGGATTTCGCGGTGCGCGGGGTCGCGACGCTGGAGAGCGCGGGCCGCGACCACATTGCCTTCCTGGCCAACGCACGCTATCTCCCGCAGCTCAAGGCGACGCGCGCCGGTGCGGTGATCGTGGGCGAAGCGGGACGCGCCGCGACCCGGCTTCCCCGCATCGTCTGCGCGAATCCCTACGCCTATTTCGCGCGGGTATCGGCGCTCTTCAATCCGGAGCCGGCGCCGCAGCCGGGCGCGCATGCGACCGCGGTCATCGACGCGGCCGCGCGGGTGGCCGCCGACGCGCAGATTGGGCCTTGCGCCGTGATCGAGCGCGGGGCGGACATCGGGGCAGGCTGCGTCATCGGTGCCGGCTGCTTCATCGGCGAGGGTGCCGCGATCGGCGCCGGCACGCGGCTCTACCCCAACGTCACCGTGTATCATGGCTGCGTGATCGGCGCGCGCGTCATCCTGCATGCGGGTGTCGTAATTGGTGCCGACGGGTTCGGCATCGCGATGGACCAGGGCCGCTGGGTGAAGGTGCCGCAGGTGGGGCGTGTCGTGATCGGTGACGACGTGGAGATTGGAGCCAACACCACGGTCGATCGCGGCGCGCTCGACGACACGGTGATCGAGGAGGGCGTGAAGCTCGACAACCAGATTCAGGTGGCTCATAACGTGCGCATCGGTGCCCACACCGCGATCGCCGCCTGCACCGGCATCGCGGGCAGCGCAAGGATCGGAAAACACTGCCGCATCGGTGGCGCTTCCGGCATTGCCGGCCATATCACCATTGCCGACGGGGTCGAGATTTCGACCTATACCCTGATCACCAAGTCGATCGACCGGCCGGGAACCTACACCGGGGCCTACGCGTTCGAGCCGCACCGCGACTGGTTGAGGAACGCCGCGCAGCTGCGCCACCTCGCCGAGCTGGCGCAGCGGGTACGCGAGCTGGAGAAACGAGCGAAGCAGCGCAAAAGGAGCAAGCCGTGAGCGGCATGGACATCAACAAGATCCTCGAGTATCTCCCGCACCGCTACCCCATGCTGCTGGTCGACCGGGTGCTGTCGTGCGAGCCGGGCAAGCGCCTGACGGCATTGAAGAACGTCACGATCAACGAGCCTTTCTTCCAGGGCCATTTCCCGCACCACCCGGTGATGCCAGGGGTGCTGATCATCGAAGCGATGGCGCAGGCCTGTGCGATCCTGACCTTTCACAGCGAGAGCCACCGCGCCGACGAGCGCCTGGTCTACTATTTCGCCGGGATCGACAACGCCCGCTTCAAGAAGCCAGTCGTCCCCGGCGACACACTGCGTCTGGAGGTCGTCCTGGAGCGACACATTCGTGGCATCTGGAAGTACGGAGCGCAGGCGCTGGTCGGGGACGCGGTGGTGGCCGTGGCCGAGTTGTTGTGCACGGTGCGCGCGCTCCAGGAGGACGGACGGACGGTTCCGGTGCATTCGCAATAGGCGCGTCGTGCCCGTGAATGCTCATGCGACAGCGATCATCGACACACAAGCGCGCATTGCGCCGGACGTCGAGATCGGCCCGTACACCGTGGTGGGGCCGGACGTCGAGATCGGCGCCGAATCCTGGATCGGCGCCCACGTGGTGCTGACCGGCCACACCCGCATCGGGAAGCGCAACCGCATCTTCCAGTTCTCCTCCATCGGCGAGATTCCCCAGGACAAGAAGTACGCGGGGGAGCCGACGCGGCTCGAGATCGGCGACGGCAATACCATCCGCGAGTTCTGCACCTTCAACTGCGGGACGGTCCAGGACGCCGGCGTGACGCGGGTCGGCGACGACAACTGGTTCATGGCCTACGTGCACCTCGCGCACGACTGCCATGTTGGAAGCCACACGATCTTTGCCAACAGCACGTCGCTCGCCGGGCACGTGCATGTCGGCGACTACGCCATACTCGGCGGTTTCACCGGCGTGCACCAGTTTTGCCGCATCGGGGCCCACAGCATCACCGGGGGCGGCACCATCGTGCGGCAGGACGTGCCGCCATACGTGACCGTTTCCGGCAACCCGGCCAAGGCGTACGGGCTGAACGCGGAAGGGCTCAAGCGCCGCGGCTTTACGTCCGACACCCTCACGCGGCTCAACCGGGCATACAAGGCGCTCTATCGCTCGGGCCTCACGCTGGAGCAGGCGAAGCAGCGGCTTGCGCGGCAGGCGACTGAGTGCCCGGAGCTCCGCGTCATGCTGGAATTCCTGTCCGCTTCCACGCGCGGCATCGTGCGGTAGCGAGCATCGTGAACGTCGTTGACGACGCTCGACCCCTCACCCCTTACGCCCGCGGAGGGCGGAGCAGGTTCCAAGCGTATTGTGCTTGGATGCGACCCCGGAGCGGGATGCAGCGCCGCATTTGCCCGCGTGCTTATGTGCGCCTCAACGGTCGCATCCCCGGAAACCGGGGCCCCTGCTCAACGTTTCGGCGCACCTCTCCCGAGCGGAGAGGGGAAATGTACTGCGGCAACTGGTTTGGCAACCAGTTAGCCGAGGTTGAATGGTCGAGCCGCTGACCATAGGCATGGTCGCGGGCGAGCCCTCGGGCGACGCGCTGGGGCTGCACCTCATTCAGGCGCTGCGCCGGCACCTGCCGCAAGCACGGTTCACCGGAATCGGCGGGCCCGGGATGGAGAGCGCGGGCTTCCAGACGTTGGTCCCGATGGAAAAGCTCTCCGTGATGGGGTTCGTGGAAGTGCTGAGGCATCTTCCCGAGCTCTACGGCGTCCGGCGCCGCCTCTTGGCGCACTTCCTGAACGAGCGCCCGCGGCTCTTTGTCGGAATCGACGCGCCCGAGTTCAACCTCGGCCTCGAGCTGAAACTGCGGACTGCGGGCGTGCCCACGGCGCATTACGTCAGTCCTTCGATCTGGGCGTGGCGGGCGGGACGCATCCACAAGATTCGACGGGCTGTTTCGAAGATGCTGGTCCTGTTCCCGTTCGAGGCGAAACTCTACGAGCGCGCGGGCGTGCCGGTGGCGTACGTGGGGCACCCGCTTGCCGATCTGCTCGGGAAGTTTCCTGCGCCCGCCGCCGTGCGCGAGCAGCTGCGCCTGCCCGCGGCCGCGAAAGTCGTGGCGCTGCTTCCCGGTAGCCGGGTGAACGAGGTCAAGCGGCTGGCGGACCTTTTCGTCGCGACCGCCGGGAGGATCACCGAGTCCGTGCCGGGCGTGCAGTTTCTCGTCCCGTTCGTGAGCCGCGAGACCCGCGATCTCTTCGAGACCGCGCTCTATCGCCGCGAGATCGGGGAACTCAACATGAACATGATGTTCGGTCACGCGCACGAGGCCATGGCAGCCGCCGACGTCGTGCTGGCCGCATCCGGCACGGCGACGCTCGAGGCAGCCCTGTTGAAGCGCCCCATGGTCATCACCTACAAGGCGGCACCGTTCTCCGCGTTCCTGCACCGCCGCCTCACGTATCTCCCCTACGTCGGCCTGCCCAACGTGCTCGCCGGCCGGTTCGTCGTTCCGGAGTTCCTGCAGGAGGAAGCTACCCCCGAGAACCTCGCGCAGGCGGTGATCAATCTGCTCTTCGACTCGGTCACGCGGCAGCGGCTCGAAGCGCATTTCGATACGCTCGCGGCGGAGCTGCGCCGCGATGCAGCCAATGCTGCGGCCGAGGCCGTCCTTCCGCTGCTCAACGGCGCTTCGGCATGACCGGGCGCAATAGCGTGATTTGCGGGGTTGATGAGGCTGGACGCGGCCCGCTCGCCGGTCCGGTGTTTGCCGCCGCGGTGATCCTCGATCCTGCACGCCCGATCGAAGGCCTTGCCGATTCCAAATTGCTTTCCGCTCGCCGGCGCGAGACGCTGGCGGCCGAAATCAGGTCGCGGGCCCTGGCCTGGGGGGTGGCGAGTGCCGGCGTTGAGGAGATCGACACCCTCAACATCCTGCAGGCGAGCCTGCTCGCCATGCGCCGCGCGGTGGAGTCACTCGCCGTGGCGCCGACGGAGGTGTGGGTGGACGGGCCGCATTGCCCGCGGCTCGCGCAGCCGGTGCGCGGCATCGTGGGCGGCGACGCGACGCACGCCGAGATCGCGGCGGCCTCGATCCTGGCCAAGGTCGCGCGCGACGCGGAGATGTGTTCGCTCCACGACGTGCACCCCGTTTACGGCTTCGACCGTCACAAGGGCTATCCCACCGAAGCGCACCTCGCGGCATTGCGCACGCATGGCGTGTGCGCGGCGCACCGGCGCAGCTTCGCTCCGGTGCGGGCGCTGCTAGGGGACGCACACAAATTTCGAGCAGTACTTTAGGCGAAAATTGTGTGCGTCCCCTTATGAAACAGATCAGCTCAGGAGCGAATCCACGCTACAAGGCGCTGCGTAAGCTCGTGCAGTCGTCCCAGGAGCGCCGGCGGACCGGGCTGTCCGTGCTCGATGGGGCGCACCTCGTGGCGGCCTATCGCGAGCACGCCGGGTTGCCGCGGAGCATTGCGGTGAGCCGCAGTGGCCTTGCCAGCCCGGAAGTGCGGGCTTTGCTGGAAGCCATGCCCGGGGTGGAGACCCTTGCGCTGGGCGATGCGCTCTTCGCGGGACTTTCTACCGTGGCGACCCCGACCGGCATCGTGGCGGTGGTCGCGACGCCGCGTTCCGCCGCGGTGACGCAGACGCTGGACGCTTGCGTCATGCTGGAGGACCTCCAGGACCCCGGCAACCTGGGCTCGATCCTGCGCTCGTGTGCGGCTTCCGGCATCACGGACGTGCTGCTGTCGAAGGGCTCGGTGCACGCATGGTCGCCGCGCGTGCTGCGCGCGGGCATGGGGGCGCATTTCACGCTCAAGATTCACGAAGACGCGGACCTCGCGGCAGCCGCGCGCGCCTTTCCCGGCAGGCTCCTGGCAACGCGTCCACGGGCGCCACAGACCGTGTTCAACACAGACCTCAAAGGCAAGATCGGATTCATGTTCGGAAACGAGGGTGCGGGCTTGAGTGCCGCGCTGCTCGCGGCCGCCCACTCGGTGATGGCGATCCCCATGCCGGGAAAGGGGGAGTCGCTCAACGTTGCCGCCGCCGCCGCCGTGTGCCTGTTCGAGCGCGTCCGGCAGCTGCGTCAGTAGATGCGGCGCGTGAGCTTTGCTTCCTGCAGGATGGTGGTGGCGAGCTCTTCGACCGACTTGCTGGTGGCGTCGAGGAAGGAGATGCCTTCCTGGCGCATCAGCGCCTCCGCCTCGCGCACCTCGAACTCGCAGTTCGCAAGAGTCGCGTACTGGCTGCCGGGACGGCGCTCGTTGCGGATCTGCTGCAGCCGGCTCGGCTTGATGGTGAGGCCGTAGAGCTTCCCGCGCAGCGGTCGCAACTGGGCCGGCAGCCGCATGGTGCTGAAATCCTCGGGTATCAGGGGGTAATTGGCGGCGCGGATGCCGTACTGCATCGAGAGGTAGAGGCAGGTTGGCGTCTTGCCGCAGCGCGACACGCCGACCAGGATAACGTCGGCGTCGGAGAGATCGCGATTCGAGACCCCGTCGTCGTGCGAGAGCGTGTAGTTCACCGACTCGATGCGGTGGTGGTAGTTCACGAAGTCGTTGACGCTGTGCGAGCGCCCGATGGCATGGGAGGCGCGCACGCCGAGCTCGCGCTCGAGTGGCGAGATGAAGATCTCGAAGCAGTCGAGGAAGAGGGCATCGGCTTCACCCACGACCTGCGCGATCTCGGTGCGGGCAAGCGTGCTGATGACGATCGGGCGCTCGCCGTCGGTGGCGCCCTGCTGGTTGATCTTGTCCACGACCTCGCGCGCCTTCTCGATCGTGTCGACGAAGGGTAGCGTCACCTCGTTGAAGCGCACGCCGTCAAACTGGGTGAGCAGGCTGTGACCGAGCATCTCGGCGGTAATGCCGGTACGGTCGGAGACGAAGAACGCGGTGCGGGGGTGCGCCATGGGCTGCTGCCGGGTGCCTGATTTGCCGGTAAAATAACCGCTTTTCCTGCAATGCACAATTCAACACCTCGCTCCGCGGCCATGAGCAACCCCCGCCTGGTGCTCGATTTCGCCGCTTTGCGCATGAAGGACGTGGCCGATGTCGGCGGCAAGAACGCGTCCTTAGGCGAGATGATGAGCCAGCTGGGTGGCGCCGGCGTGCGGGTTCCGGGCGGCTTCGCCACGACGGCGCATGCCTATCGCGAGTTCCTGGCACAGGGCGGGCTCGACCAGCGCGTAGCAGGGCGGCTGCGCGGACTGGACGTCTCCGATATTCCTGCGCTCTCGCGCGTTGGCGAGGAAATCCGGAGCTGGATCCTGGCGCAGGAGCTTCCACGGCAGCTACAGCAGGACATCGCTCTCGCCTATCGCAGGCTCGCGGATGGCGCGGGCGCGGACGCGACGTTCGCAGTGCGCTCCTCGGCGACCGCCGAGGATCTGCCCGATGCCTCCTTTGCCGGCCAGCAGGAAACGCTGCTCAACGTGCATGGGCTCGACAACCTCTACAATTCCGTGAAGCAGGTCTTCGCGTCACTCTACAACGATCGCGCGATCTCCTACCGCGTGCACAAGGGGTTCACCCATGACGAGGTGGCGCTCTCCGCGGGCATCCAGCGCATGGTGCGCAGCGACCTTGGGGCGAGCGGGGTCGCGTTTACGCTCGACACCGAGTCAGGCTTCGACCAGGTGGTGCTCATAACATCATCCTACGGCCTGGGCGAGACGATCGTGCAGGGCAAGGTCAACCCGGACGAGTTCTACGTCTACAAACGCGCGCTGCGCGAAGGGAAGCACGCGATCCTGCGCCGGGGACTCGGTTCGAAGGCAATCAAGATGGTGTACGCGGACTCGCGCGAGCCCGGGCAGTCGGTCACGACAGTGAACGTGCCGGAGCCCGAGCGCAGGCGCTTCTCGATCAGCGACGCCGAGGTGGAAGAGCTGGCGCGCTACGCAATGATCATCGAGGACCATTACCGGCGGCCGATGGACATCGAGTGGGGGCGCGATGGGGTGGATGGCAAGATCTACATCCTGCAGGCCCGCCCCGAGACCGTGAAAGCGGCGGAAAAGGTCGACACGCTGCGCCGCTACCGGCTGAAGAGCCGCTCGGAAGTGCTCGCGACCGGCCGCGCCATCGGCCAGAAGATCGGCAGCGGTCCGGTGCGCGTAATTCGCGACGCCGCCGAGATGTCGCGCGTACGCGAGGGCGACGTGCTGGTGACGGACATGACCGACCCGGACTGGGAGCCGGTGATGAAGCGCGCGGCGGCGATTGTCACCAACCGCGGCGGCCGCACTTGCCATGCCGCCATCATCGCGCGCGAGCTGGGCATCCCGGCGGTGGTGGGCTGCGGGGACGCGACCCAGGTGCTGAAAGAAGGGCGCCCGGTCACGGTTTCCTGCGCCGAGGGCGACACCGGCTTCGTCTACCGCGGCATCCTGGAGGCCGAGGTGATCGACCTCTCGCTGAAGGGCATGCCCAAGGCGCCGGTGAAGATCACCATGAACGTGGGCAATCCCGAGCTCGCTTTCGAATTCCAGCGCCTGCCCAACGAAGGCGTGGGTCTCGCCCGGCTCGAGTTCATCATCGCGCGCATGATCGGCGTGCATCCCCGGGCGGTGCTTGCCTATCCCGATCTCGGTTCGGACCTCAAGGTCGCAGTCGAGGAGCACAGCGCGGGCTATCCCGACCCGGTGACGTTCTACGTGAGCAAGCTCGCGGAGGGTATCGCAACGCTCGGCGCGGCGTTCTGGCCCAAGCCGGTGATCGTGCGCCTGTCCGATTTCAAGTCCAACGAGTATTCCGCCCTTACCGGCGGCGCACGCTACGAGCCGCGGGAGGAGAATCCCATGCTTGGCTTTCGTGGCGCCGGGCGCTACCTCGACCCCACGTTCCGGGACTGCTTCCAGCTCGAATGCCGCGCGCTGAAGAAGGTGCGCGACGACATGGGGCTGACCAATATCGAGATCATGGTGCCGTTCGTGCGCACCGTGGCGGAGGCGCGCAAGGTCCTCGAGCTCCTCGCTGCCAACGGGCTGAAGCGCGGGGAGAGGGGCCTGCGCGTGATCATGATGTGCGAGATCCCCTCGAATGCGATCCTCGCCGACCAGTTCCTCGAGCATTTCGACGGCTTCTCCATCGGCTCGAACGACATGACCCAGCTGACCCTCGGCCTCGACCGCGACTCGGGGATCATCGCGGAGCACTTCGACGAGCGCGATCCGGCGGTGAAGCAGATGTTGCACCTCGCGATCCAGGCGTGCCGGCGCGCGGGCAAGTACGTGGGAATCTGCGGGCAAGGGCCGTCCGACCATCCGGACCTCGCGAAATGGCTGGTGGAGGAGGGTATCGAGAGCCTCTCGCTCAATCCCGACACGGTCGTGGAGACCTGGCTCTATCTCGCGCGGGAGGCAGTTGCCGACAAAAAGCGCTGAATGCCTCACCGGCAGGGCGCCGCGACGTGCAAGTCATTGGACGCGACGCCGATTTTCGCTAGAATACGCAAACCGCCGGCGTATGCGATGAGCAACAAATACATCTTTGTCACGGGTGGGGTCGTATCCTCTCTGGGCAAAGGCATCGCCGCCGCATCCCTCGCCGCAATTCTCGAGTCCCGCGGCCTCAAGATCTCGATGGTCAAGCTCGACCCCTATCTCAACGTGGATCCGGGGACCATGAGCCCGTTCCAGCACGGCGAAGTGTTCGTTACCGAGGACGGCGCGGAGACCGACCTCGACCTCGGGCACTACGAGCGCTTCCTGCACGCCAAGATGTCGAAGCGCAACAACTTCACCACCGGCCAGATCTACGAGAGCGTGATCCGCAAGGAGCGCCGCGGCGACTACCTGGGCGGCACCGTGCAGGTCATTCCCCACATCACCGACGAGATCAAGCACTTCATCCGGCGCGGGGCGGGCGAGGCGCAGGTGACGATCGTCGAGGTCGGCGGCACGGTGGGCGACATCGAGTCGTTGCCGTTCCTGGAGGCGATCCGCCAGATGGGGATCGAGCTCGGGCGCGAGAACTGCTGTTTCGTGCACCTCACCCTGGTGCCCTACGTTGCGAGCGCGGGCGAGATCAAGACGAAGCCCACGCAACACTCGGTCAAGGAGTTGCGCGAGATCGGCATCCAGCCCGACGTGCTGCTCGGCCGCAGCGACCGCCCGCTGCCCGATGACGACCGCAGGAAGATCGCGCTCTTCACCAACGTGCCGGTGGAAGCCGTGATCTCGGCCGTGGACGTGGACAGCATCTACAAGATCCCGGCGATGCTGCACGCCCAGAAGCTCGATGACATCGTGTGCCGCAAGCTGAGCCTCAATCCGCCGCCCGCCAACCTCTCGAGCTGGGAGGGGCTGGTGCATGCCCTGGAGCACCCGCAGCGCACGGTCAACATCGCGCTGGTCGGCAAGTACGTCGATCTCACGGAATCCTACAAGTCGCTCACCGAGGCGCTGACCCACGCCGGCATCCACACCGGGGCCCGGGTCAAGATCCATTACGTCGATTCGGAGAGCATCGAGAAGAACGGCACCGCCAGTCTGCAGAACATGGGCGCGATCCTGGTGCCGGGCGGCTTCGGCAAGCGCGGCGTCGAGGGCAAGATCAAGGCGATCCGCTACGCGCGCGAAATGGGCGTGCCCTACCTCGGCATCTGCCTGGGCATGCAGCTCGCCGTAATCGAGTACGCGCGCAACGTCGCGGGGCTCGCGGACGCGCACAGCACCGAGTTCGACCCGGACACCCCTCACCCCGTGATTGCGCTCATCACCGAGTGGCAGGATCGCGACGGCCGCATCGAGCAGCGCGACGCGCAATCGAACCTCGGGGGCACAATGCGGCTCGGCGGCCAGGAGTGCGTGCTGGAGGCGGATTCGGCGGTGCGCCGGATCTACGGTCAGGATCGCATCATGGAGCGGCACCGCCATCGCTACGAGGTCAATGACCACTACTTGCCGCGGCTCAAGGCCGCGGGGCTCAAGGTGAGCGGGACGTCGGCCCGGGACAAGCTGTGCGAGATGATCGAGCTGCCCGCTCACCCGTGGTTCGTGGGCTGCCAGTTCCACCCGGAATTCACATCGACCCCCCGTAACGGCCATCCCCTGTTCAAGGCGTTTGTGCAGGCTGCGCTGAGCGCCGCCCGGCCGGAGCAGGCAGCCGGGAAGGCGGGGGATTCCGGGCGCCTCAAGAGCATCGCCTGAGGACCGGCGCCGTGACCTCCCGTCCGCGACGGTCGCAACCGGCGTCGCCGCAGCGCGGCGTAATGGAGCTATGCGGATTCAAGGCCGGCCTCGATCAACCGTTATTCCTCATAGCCGGCCCGTGTGTGGTCGAGTCGCGCGACCTCGCGCTCGACACCGCGGGAGAGCTGAAGGAGATCTGCGCGAGCCTGGGCGTGCATTTCATCTACAAGTCGTCCTACGACAAGGCCAACCGGACCTCCCTCAAGTCGTTTCGCGGCCTGGGAATGGACAAAGGGCTCGAGATCCTGGGGGACGTGCGCAAGAAGGTGGGGGTCCCGGTTCTCACCGACGTGCATGAGAATGAGGACATCGACGCCGTCGCGAATGTCGTGGACGTGCTGCAGACGCCGGCCTTTCTGTGCCGGCAGACCGACTTCATCTGCGCCGTGGCGGCCACCGGCAAGCCGGTGAATATCAAGAAGGGACAGTTCCTTGCGCCCGAAGACATGCGGAACGTGGTGGATAAGGCGAAGGCCGCGAGCGGGCGCGACAACATTCTCGTCTGCGAGCGTGGGGTCTCCTTCGGCTACCACAACCTCGTGTCGGACATGCGCGCGCTCGCGATCATGCGCGAGACCGGGTGCCCGGTCGTGTTTGACGCCACCCATTCGGTCCAGCTGCCGGGCGGGCAGGGTTCCTCGAGCGGCGGGGAACGCGAGCACGTGCCGGTGCTGGCGCGAGCGGCGGTCGCGACCGGCATCGCGGGGCTCTTCATGGAAACCCACCCCAACCCGGAGAAGGCGCTCTCCGACGGCCCCAACGCGTGGCCGCTCAAGCTGATGAAGCCGCTGCTCGGCACGCTGCAGGCGCTCGACGCCATGGTCAAGCAACGCGGCCTCGCCGAGGATCTGCTCCGGTGATGCACAGAGAATCCAGCCCAAATCACCACAGGAACAATAATGAGCGCGATCGTTGACGTCATTGCAAGAGAGATACTCGATTCACGGGGCCAGCCCACGGTGGAGGCGGATGTGCTGCTCGAGTCGGGCGTGATGGGGCGCGCGGCGGTGCCCTCCGGGGCCTCGACGGGCGCCCGCGAGGCGATCGAGCTGAGGGATGGAGACGCTGCGCGCTACGGCGGCAAAGGCGTCCTCAAGGCGGTCGAGAACATCAACACGGAAATCTGCGAGGCCGTGATCGGGGTGGACGCGACCGAGCAGAGCTTTGTGGACAAGGCCCTGATCGACCTCGACGGCACAGAGAACAAGTCTCGCCTCGGCGCCAACGCGGTGCTGGCCGTATCGCTCGCGGTGGCAAAGGCGGCTGCCGAGGAGTCCGGGCTGCCACTGCACCGCTACCTGGGCGGGGCAGGAGCCATGGCGATGCCGGTGCCGATGATGAACGTGATCAACGGCGGCGCGCATGCCGACAACAACCTCGACATGCAGGAGTTCATGATCGTGCCCGTGGGATTCACCTCCTTCCGCGAGGCGCTGCGCTGCGGCGCCGAGGTGTTCCACGCCCTGAAGAAGCTCCTTACCGACCGGGGGCTGTCGACCGCGGTGGGCGACGAAGGCGGCTTCGCGCCGCGGCTGGGGAAGCACGAAGCGGCGGTCAAGACCATACTCGACGCGATCGAGGCCGCGGGTTACCAGCCGGCCGATCAGGTCGCGCTCGCACTCGACTGCGCGGCCTCAAGATTCTTCGAGGACGGCGAATACACGCTCGCCGCCGAGGGGCTCAGCATGAGCGCGGCGCAGTTCGTCGACTATCTCGCGGACTGGGTCGAGAAGTATCCGATCATCAGCATCGAGGACGGCATGGCGGAGGACGACTGGGATGGCTGGAAGCTGCTCACCAAGCGCCTCGGCAAGAAGGTGCAGCTGGTGGGCGACGACCTGTTCGTGACCAACACGCGCTTTCTCAGGCAGGGCATCGACAAGGGGGTTGCCAACTCGATCCTGATCAAGGTCAACCAGATCGGGACGCTGACCGAGACCTTCCAGGCGATCGAAATGGCGAAGCGCGCCGGCTATACGTCGGTCGTGTCGCACCGGTCCGGGGAAACCGAGGACACCACCATCGCGGACATCGCGGTCGCGTCGAACGCGCTGCAAATCAAGACGGGGTCGCTGTCGCGCTCGGACCGGCTTGCCAAGTACAACCAGCTGCTGCGCATCGAGGAGGACCTCGGCGACACCGCGAGCTACCCGGGCCGCGGGGCTTTCTATCAGCTGCGGTGACGGGTCATGCGTCATCGGTCGCGATGAGAGTGCTGACGCTGGCGCTGATTGCCCTGATCGTGCTGATCCAGTATCCGCTGTGGCTGGGGAAGGGCAGCTGGTTCCGGGTATGGGAAGTGGACCAGCAGATCCGCGCGCAGCGCGAGGCAAACCGCGTCCTGCAGGCGCGCAACGCCGCGCTGGAGGCCGAGGTGCGCGATCTCAAGGTCGGCCTCGATGCGATCGAAGAGCGCGCACGCAGCGAGCTCGGCATGATCCGGCAGGACGAGATCTTCTTCCAGGTGTTGGACGCGCCCCCCGTGGTGGCGCCCCGCGACCCTGCCGCGCGTTGAAATGACCGCATCCGCAGCAACGGGCCCCGCCAGGTTGATCGACGGGTCCGCCGCCGCCCGCGAGCTGGTTGCCCAGCTGAAGGAGCGGGTTACGGCGCTCCACCGGCGCGATATCCGGCCCGCCCTCGCCGCCGTGCTGGTCGGCGACAATCCCGCCTCCCGGATCTACCTGAGGAACAAGAGGCGGGTGTGCGAGGAGTCCGGTGTCCGTTCCGAGGTGCACGAGCTGCCGACCGCCTGCACGCCGCGCGCCCTGCTCGCGACGATTGAGAAGCTCAACGCGGATCCCGGCACCCATGGAATCATCGTGCAGCTTCCGCTGCCGCAACAGCTCGACGCGGCAGTGGTGGCGCGGATCGTCTCACCGGAAAAAGACGTCGACGGGCTCACCTGGCATTGCCTGGGCGCCCTGATGGCGGGGCACCCGCTGTTTGAGCCGTGCACGCCGCGGGGCGTGATGGCTCTGCTCGACCGCGCAGGCGTCGAAATCGACGCGCGGCAGGCGGTCGTGATCGGGCGCAGCACGATCGTCGGCAAGCCGGTGGCGTTGATGCTGATGGCGCGGGGCGCGACCGTGACGATCTGCCACAGCCACACGCGCGACCTGCCGGCGCACACGCGGCGCGCCGACATCCTGGTCGCCGCGGTCGGCCGGCCCGGGCTCGTCACCGGCGACATGGTGAAGCCGGGCGCCGCCGTCATTGACGTCGGCATCAACCGCCTGCCGGACGGCAAGCTTGCGGGCGACGTGGATTTCGCCTCGGTGCGCGCCCTCGCCGGGCACATCACGCCGGTTCCGGGCGGCGTGGGCCCGATGACCGTCGCCATGGTCATCGAGAACACAGTTCTGGCGGCCGAACGTAGTGCGGGCGCACGCAGCGCGTGAGCGGCGAGGGACCGCTCAGCACCAGAACGAATTAGAGAAATTGAAGAGAAGGTCCGTGCTGAAGTAGCCGCGGAACGCGATGGTGGCGACGAGCGCGGCGAGGATCGCCAGCATCACCCACAGCAGGACGCGCTTTGCCTGCGTCATGCGAACTTCGAGCATTTCTCATTATTGCATGGCGCACCGGGCGCATAACCAAAGAACGGCCGGTTATGAAGTCGTGCGTCGGCGATTGATATAATTTTCCGTTTTCACTCAGGCGTCTCGCGCACTTGGACTCACGGACCATTCCGGCACCCGGCTTCGGCTGCACGTTCGAGGATCTGTACTCGCGCGAAGGCCTGGTCCGGCTCGACCAGCATTTCGTCACGGCGCTGAAAGAACGTGACGCGGCGCTCCACGATCGGCTCGCACACGCGCGCCGCGATCCCGGCACGCTCGCGCCTCGACTCGAATCGGCACTCCTGCTCCACCTCGCGCCGCACCTCGAGCAGTTCATCGCGCGTCTGTTCGGGATCGAAACTGAAGTCCGGGCGCTCGCCGCCCGCCACCACGAGCTCGCGCCGCTCTACCAGGTGAAGCGGCAATTCGTTCAGCGCAAGGCGATGCACCGATATCTGGCGCGCGAGGCGGAAGGGATTGACGGCCCTGCGCTCGAGCGAGAACTCGCCGCGGCGTTCGGCGAACCCTTCAGCGAGCTCGCTTACGCACGTCACGTCACGGAATGGCAGAAGAACGAACCCGCGCACGCGGCGAAGCTTGAAGCCGCGCTGCGCTACGGGGCTTGGGCCGCCCATACCGATGCGGGCAGGGCGCGCAGCGCACCGGGTGTCTTGTTCAAGGCGCCCGCCAAGCTCGATCCGCAGCGACTGGTGCCGGTCGTAACCGAGGAACGGCAGGGCTTTCGCACTCATCGCCTCGAGCCCCGCCACCTGCGGCGGCGCGACGGTTTCAAGCTGACCGATCCCGGAGCGGACCTCGTGCATGCGCTCGACGAGACGCACTACTGCATCTGGTGCCACGAGCAGGGCAAGGACTCCTGCTCGAAGGGACTGCTGGAGAAGGTCGCGGCGGGACGCGGGGCGGCCGCTTTCAAGAAGAGCCCGCTCGGCGTCACCCTCGCCGGCTGCCCGCTCGAAGAGAAGATCTCCGAGTTCCAGCAGGCCAAGGCCGAAGGGCACGCGATCGGCGCGCTCGCCATCATCATCGTGGACAACCCGATGGTGGCGGCGACCGGGCACCGGATCTGCAACGACTGCATGAAGTCGTGCATCTACCAGAAGCAGGAGCCGGTCGACATCCCGCAGGCGGAGACCCGCACGCTGAAGGATGTGCTCGAGCTGCCGTGGGGATTCGAGATCTATTCGCTGCTCACGCGCTGGAACCCGCTCAACGTCCGTGGTCCGTACCCCAAGGCCCCGAGCGGCAAGCGCGTGTTGATCGCCGGCATGGGACCGGCGGGGATCGCGCTGGCACACCACCTGATGAACGACGGGCACACCATCATCGGCATCGACGGACTCAAGATCGAGCCGCTGCCGCCCGAGCTTTCGGGGGTGGATGCGCGCGGGGAGCGGGTGCCGTTCCAGCCCGTGCGCGAGTTGCGCAGCCTTTACGAGACGCTCGACCAGCGCGTCATGGCGGGCTTCGGCGGCGTGGCGGAGTACGGCATCACGGTGCGCTGGGACAAGAATTTCCTCAGGGTGCTGCGGCTCCTGCTCGAGCGCCGGCGGCAGTTCGCGATGATCGGCGGCGTGCGCTTCGGCGGCACGCTCTCCGCGGACGATGCTTTTGCCACCGGTTTCGACCACGTCGCGCTTGCGCTGGGTGCGGGGCGACCGACCGTGCTCGACCTCCCGAACGGGCTTGTGCGCGGGGTACGCGCAGCGTCGGATTTCCTGATGGGCCTGCAGCTGACCGGCGCGGCGAAGCGGGACTCGCTCGCCAACCTGCAACTGCGGCTGCCGGTGGTAGTGGTCGGCGGTGGATTGACCGCCATCGACACCGCGACCGAGTCGCTGGCCTACTACCCGCTGCAGGTGGAAAAATTCCTGCGGCGCTATGAGCAGCTCGCGCGCGAGCACGGCGAAGCCGCCGCGCGAATCGCCTGGAACGAAGAGGAGCGGGGAATCGCCGACGAGTGGCTCAACCACGCGCGCGCTCTGCGCAGCGAGCGCATGCGCGCGGTTGCGGAAGGCCGCGAGCCGCGCACCCTGGAGCTCCTGGAGTCATGGGGCGGGGTCACCATTGCCTACCGCAAGCGGTTGATCGACAGCCCCTCCTACACGCTCAACCACGAGGAAGTGCACAAGGCGCTCGAGGAAGGGATACGGTTCGCGGAAGGCCTGACGCCGCTCGCGGTGGAGGTGGATGAGGCTGGTCACGCTCGCGCACTGAAGGTTTCGGTGCAGCGGCGGGGCAATGATGGCACTTGGGCGGAAATCGCGAAACGGGAGCTGCCAGCGAAGACCCTATTGATCGCGGCTGGCACGCAGCCGAATACCGTGCTCGCGCGCGAGGACTCCGATACATTCAAGCTCGACGGCCGCTATTTTCAGGCCTGCGATGAAACCGGCGCGCCGGTTGCCACGGAGCACGCCATTTCCAAGCCGTCGCAGTCGCGGGTGCTGCTGGGGCGCCGCGACGACGGGCGCTTCATGAGCTACTTCGGCGACGTGCACCCGTCCTACTTCGGCAACGTGGTCAAGGCGCTGGGCAGCGCCAAGCAGGGCTATCCCGTGGTGAGCCGCGTGCTCGAGCGCGTGAAGCCGGCGTCCGCATTGAACGATGCGCAGTTCATCGGGCGCCTCAACGAGGAACTGCGAGCTACGGTGCACGAGGTCGCGCGCCTCACTCCCCTGATCGTCGAGGTCGTGGTCAAGGCGCCGCTAGCGGCACGGCGCTTCCGGCCCGGCCAGTTCTACCGCCTGCAGAATTTCGAGATGTTGGCTCCGCACGCCGACGGAACGCGCCTGGCGATGGAGGGCATTGCGTTGACCGGCGCCTGGGTCGACGCGGAGCGCGGCCTGATCTCGCTGATCACGCTCGAGATGGGCGGCTCGTCGGACCTGTGCGTGCTGTTGAAGCCCGGAGATCCGGTGGTGGTGATGGGGCCGACCGGCACGCCGACCGAGATTCCGAGGGGCGAAACCGTGATCCTTGCGGGGGGAGGTCTCGGCAACGCGGTGCTGTTCTCGATCGGCCAGGCGATGCGGCGGGAGGGCAACCGGGTGCTCTACTTCGCCGGCTACAAGCACATGACGGACCGCTACAAGATCGGGGAGATCGAGGCGGCAGCGGATGCCGTGGTGTGGTGCTGCGACGAGGAGCCGGGGTTCACGCCCGAGCGCCCCCAGGACAGGAGCTTCGTGGGCAATATCGTGCAGGGCATGCATGCGTACGCGAGCGGCGCCCTGGGCAGCCAGCCCATCCCGTTCCAGGCCGCGGACCGCGTGATGGCCATCGGCTCGGACCGCATGATGGGGGCGGTCGCGCGCGCGCGGCACGATCTGCTCAAGCCCTTTCTCAAGCCGGGCCACCTCGGCGTCGGCTCCATCAACTCACCGATGCAGTGCATGATGAAGGAGATCTGCGCCCAGTGCCTGCAGCCCCACGTGGACGCGGCGAGCGGGAAAGTGAGCTACGTGTTTTCCTGCTTCAACCAGGACCAGCCGCTCGACCGGGTGGACTGGGCGGGGCTCGACGCACGGCTGCGCCAGAATTCAGTGCAGGAGAAGCTCGCCGCCGAGTGGATCGACCATTGCCTGGTCAAGCTTGGCGCGCGCGCCATGCAGCGCATCTAGGATTGCCGCAGCACCGTGGCAAGCGTGCCGGCGATTTCGTCGATCTGCGCCGGGCTGATGATGAGCGGCGGTGACAGCGCGATGATGTCGCCGGTCACCCGGATCAGGACCCCCTTCTCGAAGCACTTGAGGAACGCCTGGTAGCCGCGCGCGCCGGGCTTCCCGGCCGCCGGCTCGAGCTCGATTCCCGCCATCAGGCCGAAATTGCGCACATCGACCACCGGACCCACGCCCTTCAGTGCATGCAACGCCTGCTCGAAATGGGGCGCGAGCTCCCGCGCTCGGTCGAAGAGCTTCTCCTCGTGATAAAGCGCGAGCGTTGCCTCCGCCGCCGCCGTGGCAAGGGGGTGGCCGGAATAGGTATAGCCGTGCGGGAACTCGATCGTGTCGGGCGGCGCGCGGTTCACCACGGTCTCGTAGATCTCGCGCCGCACGATGACGCCGGCAAGGGGGACGGCGCCGCTCGTCACGCCCTTCGCGAAGGTGATCATATCCGGCTTGACGCCAAAGGTTTGCGCGGCGAATGCCCTGCCGGTGCGCCCGAACCCGGTAATCACCTCGTCGAAGATGAGAAGGAGCCCGTGCCGGTCGCAGATCGCCCGCAGACGCTCCAGGTAGCCCCGAGGCGGAACCAGCACCCCGGTGGAGCCGGCAACAGGTTCCACGATCACCGCCGCGATATTGGAGGCGTCGTGAAGGGGGATGATGCGCGACTCGAGGTCGTCGGCCAGGTGCGCGCCCCACGCCGGCTGTCCGCGGCTGAACGCGTTGCGCTCGAGATCATGGGTGTGGGGCAGATGATCGACGCGCGGGAGCATGTTACCGAACGCCTTGCGCGTCGCGGGAATGCCGCCGACCGAGATGCCCCC
>Ga0208685_1000049_pt1 | contig 51222 bp, 71 predicted proteins | sample EasRivMeERMLT890_FD_187533 | JGI IMG/M metagenome (GOLD analysis project Ga0208685, IMG submission 187533) | Soil microbial communities from meander-bound floodplain in the East River, Colorado, USA - East River MetaG ERMLT890 (SPAdes) (version 2) | ecosystem: Environmental > Terrestrial > Soil...
CGGCCGGCGCATCCTCGTCATGCCGCGGCTTGCCACCCGCCAGCACCACCTCGGCCCGCAACAGCGCAGCCTCGGCCATCTTCAGCGCCGCCTCGTCGACCGCGCTGCCCTCCACCGCCTGGTGCAGCTTCTCGCTCACCACCCGCAACGCCGCGTCCAGCTCGTAAACCGCATGCAGCGCCGCCTCCAAACGCTTCTCCGTCTCGCGCATCACCGCCTCCTCAACCTGCCGCCGCCACCACAACACCGTCGCCGCGTCCATCGCCCGCCTCGCACCACAGCAAAACGGACGCGCCCTCTCAAGACGCGCCCGCCAGCCTGACACGCAACGCGAAACTCGCCTAGTCCTTGTCCGCGTCCCGCTGCGGCTGCTGCCGCTGCCCCGGCTGCCCCGGTTGCGGCTGCTGCCGCGGATCCTCGTCCGGCAAGCCGCGCCGCACCCGCTCCTGGCGCACAAGCTCCTCGCGTTCGCGCGCCTCGCGGTCCGCCTTCGGCAACCCAGCCAGATCCTCCGTCTCGCCCGGCTTCCCAGGCGGCTGAATGTCGATCTTCGTCTCTTTCGTGTTCACGATTTCCTCCTGCTCGATTTCCCCGCGCGACCCTCAACCCCCTTCAGCTTCCCTTTGTTCACCGACGCATAAAACACCGCCTCGCCCTTCTTCGGACCATATTCCTTCCGCATCGCCGCCAGCACCTTCTTCCCCTTCGCCGTCAACGGCATCACAGCCTCCGATATCTGAGGAACGGCGTCTGCAGATCGACCGCCATCCATTCCTGCGCCGGATGCAAAAACAGCAAATTATGCGGCCGACCCCACAGCTTGAGCAGCCGCGCCCCCTCGGCCGCAAGCTCGTCGGCATCGCGCGGGCGGGCGCTTGCAGTCGCCCCGACAGTTTGAAGCACGTCACTTCGTGCTGCCCGCTTCTCAATCATCCCTTGCTGTCTCCGCGGAGGGGAGCCGAGCGGTCAGGCGCTTCGTCTCCTCGATCATGGCGTCCCTCATGCTGCGAGGGTCGTCTCCGCGCTTGAGCCAGTCGTTGATCAGCGCAGTCAGTTCGTTTTCAAAATTGCTCATCACCACGCCCCCCGCAACATCCAGGCCACCAGCATCACCGACACCAGAACCAGCCCGATCGCCAAAACCTCAATCCAAACGTCAACCGCCTCCCGCCGACCACGACCGTCCACCCGAACCCCCCAGTTCCTAGCCATCCGCATCGTCCCCCCGCGGAGCCTCCATCAACCCGCCAACCCGCATCGCCAATGCCGGATCCGACAGCACCAGGCTCGCCATCGCAACGATCAGCGAACACGTCGCGTAATGCGCCGTCTCGATCGCCGCAGCGTCGGCAAACCGCTCAACCACCCCGCCCGCAACCTTGCGCGCCCAGGCCCCCTGCTCAAATTCCGTCAGACCACGCGCCATCACATCACCCACAACACCACAATCGCCGCCAGCATCATGAACAGCGCAAACCCCGCCCACCACCCAAACTGATCACGCATGCTCCCGATCCGCATACACCACCGAAACCTTCCACCGCTTCCCCGCGCAATATTCCCGCACCCGATCCCGCGACCACCCGCGCATGTACCGAACAATCGGCGCCGCCTCGATCACCCGATCCTCGCGCAGCACGATCCCACAATAAAAATGCGGAGCGACAATCACCGCCAGCGTCTCGCGCATCACACCCTCACGCATCGCACTAAACCAGCATCCCCTTCTCGCGCGCAAAAGCCTCCGGCGCCTTCGCATGCTTTGCCTGATTGCACGGCGCACACGCCAATTGCAGGTTCGAAAACTTGTCCACGCCGCCAAGGGCCAGCGGGACAACGTGATCGAGGTGAACCTCACCCACCACCAACTTCTTCCGGCAATACGCGCACCGTCCACGCTGCAGCTTGAACAGCCGATCGCGAATGCCAACACGCTTCGCTTGCTTGCGCCGACGCTTCCGCGCACGTTCCTTCTCAGCGTTCAACTGCCGCCAGGCCCGCCCGTATTCCCGCATGTAGTCAGGGTTCGCAGCGCGCCACGCACGCTGTAGCAACGGTGTCCGCTCAAGACGAGCAGCCGCATTCGCTGCAACCCGAGCAGCCAGAGCCTTTCGAGCAACCTCCTTCGCTGCAGCCTTCTCAGCCCGACGCGCCGCTATCGCTGCAGCCCGCGCGCGCTTCCGAACCGTAGACCCCGGCCGGTAATGCTCGTCATACCAACGACGCTTCTGCGCACGACCCCGCGCCCGCGCCGCCTCAAGCTCCTCAGGCGTCAGCTCAGATCGACGACGATAAACCATCCCACCAAGGGAACCGAAAATACCAGAACCGTCAACCCGACGCAGTTTTCACCAAAAACCAAAATTCACGGGGGTCAGAAAAAAAGCCAGAGCTTGCGCCTCCCGATTAGCAGCGGAGAAGTCGGCGGCCAGTTTTGCCCCCCGGCCTCGAGCCTGCGGCGCGCCGGCGCAAATGCAGCTGCGGGTGCCTGGTCGCGCGCGCGCGGCCGCGGGCAGGCGCAAGCAGGCATGCGCGTGCGTGGCGTGCGTGCGTGATGCGCGCGCATCATGCGCGATCGCGCGCCCGTGCCTTTCATGCGCGATGCAGCGCGCGATGCGGCGCGAGGCGCAAGCGTCATCCGAGGCGGGGGTACGAACGGGGGTAGGATCGCAGGAACGCCGAATATGCGAGGCGCATCAATGCCCGACGGCGGACACTGTATCCGCCTCACACCTCGGGAGCATCACCAATCGGATTGATTTCAATCAGCGCATCATCCGCGGGCATCGATCGCGGCACCGCGGCCGCGCCGATGTTGATCACGATGCCCGGTGCCGACACGCGCCCCGCCTCACTCGCCGCGCGACCCGATGCGACCTCTTCAATCCATCGCACCGCCTGCAGCGCCGCGGTCCGATTCTCATCCTGATCGCGGATGGCGACGGCGCGGCCGATATTTTGCGCTGAGACACTCGCAGCGAATACTTGCCGCTCCAACGTGAGGTAGCGCCGCACTGCAGGGTTAGCGAGGTGTTTCCGCATTGTTTGGATTGAGAGACTCGCCCTTCGGGCCGCCTCCGGCCATGGAACCGGCCGCAACGTCTCCGGGTCACCCCATATCAGCAAGTCTAGCGCCGTTTTAAGCTTGCCCGCGGGCACGGCGACGTTGTGGCGCGCCGCATTGGCGGGCAGTAGCGCGGCAATATCGGCGGGAACGTCTGACATCGCGGCAGCCTAGCCGGCGCCGAGCGATAGGCAAGCGGAGATGAGGGAAGGCGGGCACCCGGAACCGCGCGCGAATCACACGGCCCGCCGCGCGGGATTTGGCGACTTATCCCCGGATTTGTCAAATGCACCCTCGCAAGCCATTGCAATCATTGACGTTGCAACCTTGGCGACCGGATGGACACGGATTAGAGACGGAAACGCTTTACCACTCTATCGGCCTATTTTGTAGGCCTAGCTCATACGCCGCCTGAGGATCGCCGGGCAAACCCTTGGCAGCGCACGAAAAACGCCGGTCCGCCGTCCAGGTCCAACCGTGAGCGAAATATCATTGCGCGGCGGGCATTGCGCCGAGGCGGGCATTGCGGCCGCGCGACCGACACCGCGCCGATCGACACCTCTATGGCGCCCCTTGACATGGTCGCATGAAGAGACTATGTAGGAGAGGTAACGCCCGTTGGCACGGGCACAACATGCGAGGATCCCGATGCTACAAGCTTCCTTCCGCGCCACGGCCGCCCACTACATGGTCGACGCCGCGCGGCTTTTCTCAACCGACAATCCCAAGGCAAGCAAAGCCGCGGCCTATGGTTGGCACAATGCGATTCACTACATGGCGCATTCCACGACCGCAGGAGTCGGAAACCTTTGCCCGTCCGCCTCTGCAGGATGCATTGCGATCTGCCTTGGCGAGCATAGCGGGCAGGCAGCGATTCACGCCGCGGGCAAGGACTCGCAGGCGATCACCGCACGCAAACGCCGCGCCCGCATGTTCATGAAAGACCGCGCGGCCTATCTGGCGATCATCGACGCGGCAATCTGGCGCGCCAAACGCGAAGCACGCCGATTGAAGCTTGAACTATGTGTCCGGTTGAATGGCTCGACCGATATCCCGCTTTTGGTCGACACCGCGGCGCGGAATCACCCCTACGTTCAGTTTACCGATTACACCAAGCTTGTGTCGCGCGCGCTGGCGCACGCCGCGGGCAAGCTTCCGCGCAATGTGTCCGTGACTTTCAGCCGCTCAGAAACAAACGAGGATGACTGTAGGCGAGTCCTTGCTGCAGGCGGTAATGTCGCTGCGGTGTTTGCTGGCGCATTGCCCGCGACCTACCTCGGCGCGCCTGTCATCAACGGCGACTTGCACGACTTGCGCCACCTCGACCCGCGCGGCGTTGTCGTCGGATTGTCACCGAAAGGCAATGCCGCGAAACGTGACCGCAGCGGATTTGTGGTGCGGTCATGAGAATTGAACGCCACCTCATGCACTACCGCATTGTGACCGATGCCGCGCCAATCCCGACGTTCACCGTTCAGGTTGTCGCGACGTTCGAAAATGTGGCGCACTTCGAAACGGCGTATGAGGCCCGCCAAGAGGTGCGCCGACTCGCGGAGGCCGACGCGCGGCGCGACTGAAAGGCGAAACCGCGCCCCGCGCGCGGTCTGCGGACTTGGCAACCCGCACTGACGAGCCGCCACAATGCGAGGACCGACAATGACCTACCAAACCGAATTCCCCGACTACACCGACGCCCTGCCCGCACTGCCCGCGGGATTCGTCGACACGTCATGGCACAACGACTCGTGCCCATCGTTCACCCATGATGGGTTGAAGCTTCGAATCGCCATTGACTATGTCGACGCGGCAAAGCGCGAGATGGGAGACGGCCCGCGGTTCTATGTGACGGAAGAAGGACACGATTATACGCCCGACGATTTGCTGGCGACCGACGACTGGCGCGAGGTAGAGGCGTTGGTTCTGGCGCGGCATTTTGTGGCGGTCATCACCGAATGGACGACGCCCGCCGAGCTTGCCGAAATCAGGAAACGGAATAAGACCTACGGCCGCGGGATTTGCGCGACTCACGATTTTTGTGATGCCAACATGGCGATGGCAGAGGCGTTTGAACGCGCCTTCAATCGGCCGTTCCTGCCGGAAGCATGGAACAAGGAACCGACCGACGCCGACGTGACACTGTGGAACGCGGCATGGGACCGCGCCAAGCTTGAGTCGTTGTCCTGAGAGTCGGCTATTAGGCCGCGCCTCACCCGCGCGGCCTAATGGCGGGCACTAGGAACGCCGCGCCCGCGGCACAACAATGCGAGGATACTGCAATGGCTAAACGACCGCTCACCTTCGAAGCCTTCCGCGCGACCCGCCAATGGTGCGAGGACTTGCGCACGACTCCTTATTTCGAATCCTTCGACGACGACATGGCGCGCCAATGGGACAGCGGCGAACGCTTGCGCCCGTCCGGTAATCTGTACCTTGGTTCCCTCTATATCGAAGAGGTGCAGCCGGATTGGCCGAACAATGCGCGCGACCATGGCCGATGGCACTTGCTGATCAGCAATGCCGAATGGATTGACGACGACCTAGAGGCACTTGAGGCGCGCTTGTTCGTCGACCATGCTTATGGCGAATACAGCGCCGACGACGCGGTGAATACGCTGATCAAGGAATACGGCGACTGGACAACGGCGAACGGCCTGCCGGAATTGTCCGCCGACGAACACGACCCCGACGACTTGACCAAAGAGCAAAACGACTGGCTGCGGAACTTCATTTATCGTTGGGACATCGCGACCACCTCGCAGCCAGTCAATCGGCCCGACCTTGAGGCACTCGCCCGCGCGGCCCTGCCCTACACCGATTCCGACTGGGGATCCGAGCGGCAGATCAAGGCGCAGAATGCATTGTTTGACGCCGCCCGCCTCATCCTGACTTCCAAGGAGATGGCCGACCTTGAGGCGTATGCATTGCACGCAACGACCGAGGAAATGATCGCTGAGGTATTGCGCCTCACCGCCTGAGAGTCGGCTAGTGCGCCGCGGGCATCACACCCCGCGGCGCACTGGCGGGCACTAGGAACGGCCGAACCCGCGGCCGACAACATGCGAGGAACGAACCTATGACGACACTGTCAGACGCCGCGCGCGCCGCGCTAGCGGCCTGCTACGCGACCCGCGGCAAGCACCGCGGGCAATTGCTGGCGCGCGCGCCCGCCTCTCAGACGCTGGCCTATGCCGCTTGGCAGGGTGCCATGCTTGCGTGCAATCCGTTCAAAGCTTCGATTGCAGGCCTGATCTTTATGACGGCCGAACAACGCGCGATCGCCGACGAGGTGACCGCATTCTTTGAGGCGATGCCGCGCGCGGAGCGGATCGCGGCCGAACGCAACCGCGCCGCACTGGAAGCTTGGGGAGTCTGGTAGCTCCGCGCGCGACCGCGCGGCCGGATCCGCGCGGCCTAGGATAACCATCACCCAATGGGCGCGCCGCGCCTGTTGGGGCCTGGCACCACTGCGCCCTGGCGCAGCTGCCGGCGCGCGCCCGGAAAGCACCAGCGCGTGAATACAAACCCAATGGGGCGGGCGATCCCGCACGCCCCGCAACATGCGAGGACTTGCTATGTCATGGATGCCCGAGGTTATCGCGGACTCGTCCGGTCAATGGGCGGGCAACGGCCTGAGATTCGCTAACCGCGCCGAGGCCGAGGCCTATGCGCTGGACCTGTCACTGCGCTGGACCGCGGTGCGGGAAACGCGCGCGACCGAAAGCCCGGATCCGGTCACCCATCGATGGACCGGACACGGGGCCGAGGCCGTGGCCTGATCTTTCCCACCCAATGGGCGGCGCAATACCGCGCCGCCCGCAACATGCGAGGAATGAGATGATCGACATTCACCAGATCTGCAGCAAATGGGCGTTGCGCCTGCGCCGCGTCGGCCTGCGATTCGACGTGGCCAAAAACGTGGCCGACTACGGCGTGCCGTTCGACGACTGGACCGAGGAGTATGACGCCGACATGGCGGCGATGCGCCTCGAGGCGGCCGCGGATCCCGCCGTCAATCTCGAGGAGTGTGCCGCGATGGCGCGCGCCGATTACGGTGTCGACTGACTGACGCCACCCAATGGGGCGGCGGCGACCCTGCCGCCCCGCGTTGACAACGTCACCTTAAGAGACTATGTAACCAGCACCGGCCTTGGCGGCCGACAACATGCGAGGACACCATGACCGACACCACTAAAGATGTGCTGTGCGCGCACTGCGGCAGCCCCGACGTTTTTAGGACGGTTCCCCAGACCTGGAGCATCGACGCCCAGACTTGGTTAAACACCAACGATTACGAAAACTACCGCTGCAACGACTGTGGCTGGACCGAGGTCACTGCGGCCGATGAGGCTGAGTCGGCGATCATCTTGGGCCAGCGTCACGACGCGATCGTGGCCGGTTACGACCCGGAGACGGACCAGAGCCTGCAGGAATTCATTGGCCTGCAGGCGTTCCGGTCGACCCGGCGCGAGGTGTCGCTGGAACACTACAAACCCAATGTCCTCAAGGTTTACCGCTATTCGCACGCCGCGGATAAGCCGCCGGTCGACATCATCCAGCTACCGGATGGGTTTCACTACATCTTCATGGCACCAGAAGACGAGGTGGCCATGACATTGGAGCAGGCCGAGGCCCTGCTTTACATCCACATCCGCGAAAACGAGGCCCTGCGCTGATTGTCGGCTTCTGGCCCTGCCACGGCGGGGCCAGAGGCGGGCAATGGTGCCCCTATGCGAGGAGACGACCATGAACACGACCAAGGAATACGGGATCTGGTGCCAAGTCAGCGGCGGCGTCACCGGCCACCGGCAGGCATGGCTCAAAGCCAATGGCAAGGTCCAGACCTTTGCCACGCTGGCCGAGGCCGAGGCCGAGGCCGAGCGGCTCACCGGGCTGCGCCGCTACGACTCCCAGTCCGCCACACGCTACCACTACGCCCCGGTGCTGCTGTTCCCGTGGCTGCATCAGGAGGGCTGACCCATGGCCTTCTTTGCCTGCCAACCGAACAAGGTATCGCCCCCGACGCATATCTGGTTTTGCGTCGAAACCCCGGCCGCCTTCCGCGAATACAAATTGCCGGCGAACAACGCCACCTGGACGCGCGCCGACCGGCGCAAGTTCAGGGAGCTTCAGCGGCTGGCCGAGGATCACGGCACCTACATCCAGCGCAATGGATACCGCCGGGGCTAGGCCACCCAATGGGCGCCAAACAAGCGGGCCGCAGGGCGTTGGCACACCCTGCGGCCCTTATTGCTCACGGCGTCAGGGGCCATGCGAGGGCAACCCCGAGCCAGCGAACAACTCACAGGATGATAACCAACATGGGCGCAAAACAAAACAGCGGCGCGATGACGGCGCGCCAGTACTGCGAGGCAGTGATGCTGCTGGGCTGGACCGTCTATTCCGCGCGCGAACACCTCGGCATCAGCCGCGCGCAGTCGCACCGCTATGGCAGCGGGGCCAAGCCGGTGCCCGAGACGGTGGCTAGGTTGCTGCGGGCAATGCTGCGGCTGCAGCAAGCCGGGCTATCCTACGACGACGTCTAGCCTCGCGCGCGGCCTTGCGGGCCATCCGTTTCTTGCGATCGATCGGCCGCTCGCCCCAGCGAATCCGCGCCGCCTGGCGCGCCCGGCGCACCCGCCAGTCGGGATCGGCCATGCTACGCCCGGTAGCATGGACGGCCTTGCGCCGTTGCTCGCCCTGCGGCTTGAGCGAGTCGAGCGGCTCGACCTCGACCACGGCGACACCCAAGCCCAGTGTCTGCAGCACAGCGGTAAACGCGATCGGGCCGAGATTCCGCGGCGGGTGTGGCCCGAACAATTTGCCGAGGTAGCCATCGGACAGGCCGGTGCGGCCATCGACCGTCTTGTGGCTCCAGCCCAGCGCATCCTTGCGCGCGCGCAGCGCCGCGATCAGCGCCGGGTAATCTCGCACAATGGTGGCCTGGGGCAGATCGGACATGGGATGACGGCGGGTCCAGCATCATCGCGCACGGCCCGCATAACTAACCCAGCCCGATCGATTCGGACAAGACGACATGGAAAGGCCTATCGCCTCACGACGCGATCACCAGCACCAGCAGCCCGAACACGATCAGCGTGGCGACGAGGCGCACCAGCATATGATCCATCAGCCAAACAGCGGCAGGCCGTGCAGCGATCGCTGCTTGGCGCGCGCAGCTGCTGGCATTTTGTCGGGCGTTAATTGCAGCGCGAGATAGCCCCGCTCGCGCGTGACGCCAACCTCGACGAAGCCGACCTGCTTGAACGTCCAGCCCCATGTCTCGCGGCCCCGCACCATGATCGGCCGCACCTCGCGGCGATTGATGAAGGTCACCATGCCCTGCGGCGGCGGCTCACCGAAATGCGCGCGCGTGGCGGCGACCGCATCGCGGATCAGCTCGGACGCAACGCCGGCACCCTCTGACCTGAACGCCGAGCATATCCATGCGCCAGGCCATGCGTGCTGGACGTGTTGCTGCCACGACGTCACCCAATAGGCGCGCGCGCAGTCCGTCAGCAGGACGAGGCACCGGCCCGGCGGCACGAATTGCTGGGTGCCGATTTTCTCCCGATTGTAGTGGCGGTCAGCCAGATCGCGGGCAACCGGATCGGCCCGCATGGAGAGGCACCACTGCATCACGCCCCCGAAAAGGTCACGACTCTGCCCACCAAAGGTCACGCCTCCGGCTCGGCGTCCCACGGCTTACCGCCAAGCTCGGCCAGCTCGGCCAAGGTCTGCCGACTCTTGGCGGCGATCGCCCCGACCCTGTCGGCCAGTTCCTGCTCGCGCGGGGACATTCCCCCGAACAACTTGCGATCGGCCGCAGCCTTGTCGCGCAGCATCTGCGCCAGATCCGCCAACCCCTTGCCCACCCGCTCCCGCTCGCCGGGCGATAGCGGCGCCTCGAGCCGACCGCGCAGCACGTCGTGAATCCCCGCCGTCTCGGTCCGGTGGGCCTGGATGTACCGCTCGACCACGGGGACCATCTGCGCGGTCGTCGGAGCGAACGCCCGCTGCCAGCCGGGGCATTCGTCCTCACCCACGGCACCCTGCGCGAAGCGATTGCAGGCGAGGCGCACAGCCCAAGCCGGGTAACCGGCGAGGACCGTGATGTACTGCGCCACGACCATCTGGGCCTCGGCCACACCAGCGCGCGAGGATCCAAACCCGTTGAGCATCTCGAGGAGGGCCATCTTGAGGTCGCCCGCCGAGGCCGGTGCAAGGGCTGCACCGAGGGCGTTCAGCCGCTGGCGCAGGAGCCGTGCCTCGTCGGGCGTCGGCTGCTCGCGCAGCAGTGGGGTGCCGTCACGGTCCCGCTCGCCGAGCAGGCAGCGGACGACGATCGCGGCCACGCTACCGTCGTGGCGCAGGATCGCAGCCGGGAGGGAAAATCTCGGGTTCTGCAGGGCGGTGGTCATCGGGTTTCTCGCATGGTTGGTCGAACAATTGGCGTTCGTCATAGGCCTCGCGCAGCAGGGCCGCGAAGCCGTTCCGCACCGGCGGGCCGCGGCTCATCGGCGCCGCAGGTTCGTCGGCCCAGCGGCCTTGGTTGAGCCAGGTGGCCGGATTGCACCATGGCCGGTCGTCGGTCTTGGCGGCGTAGCGAAGCAGGCCACCGAGCAGATCAGGCCACGGGACGTCGCCGCGCTTGCGGACCCTGTCGAGCGAGGCCATGGCGGCCTGCTTGCCGACGCGGTTTGGGTAATTTTTCCAAAAAATTCCCCGGCAGTCTTGGGGCCAGTCGTTTTCCGCTGGCTCGCGCGCGCGCGCGTGTTTTTCTTCAAACGGGGAATGGGAAGGGGAAGGGGAAACCCTGTCCGCGTTGTCTGCGGATGTCTGCGGATTTCCGCGGACAGCACGCTTGCGATCGCGATCGGCAGCTCGGCGCCGCTCGGCCGCGGCATCAACGGGACTGGCAGTGGCGACAACGCCCGCGGCGAAGGCCTCGGCGACCACGGTGGCAGCAACGTCCGGCGGCGTACCGGCAGCGATCAGGCGGGCGACCAAGTCAGCGATCATTCAACCCTCCCAGTTCCGGTAGCTGAGATGCGCGTGGTAGTCGCAGTACGGATAGCCGGGCACGATCACGTCGCCGCAGCAGAGAAGCTCGTCGGAGTTGATCACCCACTTGCACATGCCGGGGCGCAGCTCGAGGAGATGGCAGGCGCACGGGAGCGGATCCTCGGGCGGCAGATCCTTGAACATGGGTGGCGACACCTCACCCATAGTTAACCAGGCTGCGTGCTGCCGCTTGCGCTTCGCCATGACGACCTCCTTCGATGGAGGAACCGGTTTCCGGGGCGTAGTCAGGCCGAGCCGGTGGCTCTTGCCGATCACCGCGTTGCGGCTGACGCCGTGCCCAAGCTCGCGCGCGATCTGCGAGGCGGACAACGTACCCCATAGCGCCTTGAGCTGGGCCACCCGCGGCTCGGTCCAGCCCTGGATCTGAAAGTTGTTCCGGTCGAGGTCGTTCATTCGGCGCCTCGTTTCTGATTAGCGCCCGAAACTCCTGCTCGCGGGGGATCATGTCCCGAAAGAAGTAGTGCGCGGCAGCGAGGATCCGGCGGTGTTCGTGGTAGTTGGCGAGGTAGCGCAGCGTGACCTCGACCGGCAGCCCGATCTGGGCGGCGACGACCTCGGCGCGCAGGGCATTGCGGCAGGCGACCTGGGCCTCGAGCCACAGTGCGAAGGTGCCGGCAGAGGGATCGTTGAGGGCCAAGCTTATCTCGACCGCTATCTCAGCAAAATTAGGGTTATCCCCCGGTTCACCCATTGGTTTTCCCCCGCAGTAATCCGTGGCGTTTGTCGGGTGCCCGCCTGTAAAGCCGACGGCCCATCGGGTCATCTTCGCGGGTCACGCGGCCTTCTCGCATCAGTTGCCACAGCGCCATGTGCGTGGTCCCCGGTGCCCACATCCGATATTCCTTGAATATCTCCGCAGGTGTCAGGCCCGGTTCGTCATGCGGCGGCAGCAGCGCCAGCACGGCGTCAAGTATGGCGTGTACTGGCATCACCCGGCCCTCCCCTTGAGCAGGCCGTTGCCCTCGAGCCAGTGGATGGCGTCGTCGAGGCCGTAGGCCACGCCACAAATCGCGCCGCATGCCTCGAGCCGCGCGAGGACGGCGAACTGCTCGTCGGAGGGGATGTCCTTTGGCGTGCGCTTCAGCTCCAGGCAGTAGAATTGCCCGAACCTAGCGCGCGCCTCTGGCGAGGCATTCCATTCCAGCAGCTTGCAGACGACGATGTCCGGCACCCCGGACACCACGCCGAGGCCCGCGTTGATGCCGCGCGCCCTCCCCCTTTGATGCACGCCCCCATTTTTCGGATGAAAGGCGAACACGCCCGGCGCACCGCGGGTGCGGAGATGCTTGAAGACCGCCTTCTGCACCTCATTCTCGGTCAGCGGCGGCGGCGCCGGGGGCTTCTTGGGCTTGGCCATGATCACCCCGCAGCCATGATTGAAAATTCAAGTTGCTGCGTCTCCGGCCGCGCCCAAGCGGGCCATGACCTGTCGCCATTGGCCCGGAACACCGCGCGAGCAAAGCCCCGCGGGGCCATACTGCGGACATCGCCGCGGTCGTCGGCCGGTGTGGCCTTGTGGATGCGATCGTCGGCCCAGCCGAGGTGCGGCGCCGGGCACGGGGCAGGCATCACGAAGCCATTGCCCGCCCAGATACAGGTCTTCTTGGTGTAGTTGTCGTCCGCGCAGAGGCCAGCGTATTGCCAGGGGTGGAAGTAGTAATCGGGCGGCCCGATATGCGGGATGCTGGAGAGGACACCCACCGGGTTTTCCTGCAGCCACGGTGCGCCGGACCAGCTTCCTATCTGCTGCCCGGCCTCGAACAGGGCGAGGGCATCACGCAGCAGGGAGCCGCCCTTGATGGCGAAGTCCCGCGCGCCGCAGCCAGCGACATCCGTGCAGGGCGTCTGGATGATTACGAAGGCGATCGGCAGCGACGTGGGCTTCTTGAACGAGCGGATATCGCCCCAGACGTAGTTGATGACGCCGGTGCCGACCCGCTCCTGTCGAGGAACCCGGATGCTGTGCTGGATATCGACGCACCAGCATTCGTAGCCAGCCTCTGCCCACGGCTCGACCATATGCCCGGTCAGGTCACAGAGGCTGATGACAGCGCCCTGCATCACTGGTCCTCGCCGCCGGTGAGGAACGGCGGATCCGCAGTGCGCGACCGCTCGATCGCCTCCTCGATGGGGGTCATGCCGAGGGCCTGACGGTACCGCTCGACCGTGGCCTCATGCCTCGCCCGCTCCTCGGGATCCTCCCGGCGCAGACGCAGGATGGCGCGCAGGGCCTTGATGTCGAACCCGTGCAGATCGCGGGCCTCGGCATAGACGCCGCGCAGATCCTCGCCGAGGTTGCCCCGCTCCTCCTGCAGCCGCTCGATCCGCTCGATGAAGCTCCGCAGCAGCGCAGCCCAATTGTCGCCGACGGCCATGGCGTGTCCTCCCCGTTAACCATTCCACGCAGAACACTACCAACCATCGGGCCGGACAAGCCCGACTCAGATACCCTGTGCAGAACGTGAGGCGCGGCGGCGCGGGACCACCTTGAACCGCTTGTGCCACTCGACGCGCCAGCGGCGCATGTAGGCAGAGTGGCAGGCGCGGCAGTACCGCTGACCCTTGCGGTCGTTCCGCTTGCCGCAGGCCGAGCAGGGGGTCATGCCGGCTCCCGCTTCCTGGGCCTGCGCGGCGCCTTGATTTCTTCCATGACCATCTCGATCAGCAGGCGCATCGGGCCGCTGTCGGGCGCGCCGTTCAATTCCCAGCGGGCGATCGTCGATTGAACGACGCCGAACCGCTGGGCAAACTCGCCCTGACTTTCCCCGAGGGCGTGGCGCATGCGCTGGATGTCGAGCGAGAGGGGAACGTCCATGCCGAAGCCTATGTTCGCTACGTGAGGACCGTCAAGGTTGTCCTCAGATTTTTAACTAAAAAATTTCCGGCGGATTGACAACCCTAATGCGCAGCGCATTATGCAGCCTTCGTCTTGGGGAGATACAAATGATTGACTGGAACCGACCGCTGCGCACCCGCTCGGGTAACCCTGCGGTGCTGATGGGCAAGCTGCCCGACCCGCATGACGGCCTGCCGATGGTGGTCCGCATCTACATGGACAGCCGCTGGGAGGTCGACACCTACACCGTGGAAGGGGTGTTCAACCCCTACAGTGGGGACGACGAACTCCGCTCGCTCGACCTGGTGAACGTCCCCGAACTGGCCATGGCACAGCCATGAACCGCTTCATCGTTGACCTCGTCCTCGACGCCGTCGTGGTTGCCCTGTTCACCGGCACCGTCATCCTCTGGACGACCATCATCGGAGGGCTGATCCATGGCTGACAGCCTCGGCATTGAAGTCCCGACGAGCAAGTGCCCGTCCTGCGATGCGCCGCTGGACGGGGCGACGGATGCCTACGGCGAGGAGACGCCGTCGCCGGGCGACATCTCGATCTGCCTCTACTGCGGGCACCTCATGGCGTTCGCGGATGACATGACGACGCGCGACCTCACCGACGCCGAGGCGCACGCGGTCGCCGGCGACAAGCGGATCCTGCTGATCCAGGAAATGCGGGTCCAGTTCCTGAAGGAGAAGGGGGATGGCTGACATCCTGTACTTTCCGCCCAAGCCCCCGGAGCCGCCGTCGCCCATGAGCCTCGACCTCGGCGCCGAGGGGCTGCACGGCGCCGCCGCGATCCTCGCGAGCCTCGCGGCCAAGCTCATGGTCTGTCCCAAGGACAGGGCCACACGCCTCGCCGTCATCGAGGATGCCGAGCGGCGACTGAAGCTCGTCCAGCTCTGCCTCGACCTGACGCTGATCGCGGAGTCGCGCCGATGACCCGCTTCACCGACGAGGAGAAGAAGAAGGCAGCCGAGCGGGAAGCGACGATGCGGCGCCGCGTCTACCCAGGCTGGGTCGCCGTGGGCCGCATGACGCAGGCCGAGGCCGATCGGCAGATCGCGCTGATGGACGAGATAGCCAGAGACTACCGCGCGCGATCGGAGCTACCGCTATGAAACGCACACCGCTCGACGACCACGCGCGCCGGCAGGCGCTGCACTCGCCGCGCATCCTCGCCGCGCTGTCGCGCCTGCGCACCGAGCAGATCGAGTTCACCGAGATATCGCCGGGCCAGTATCTCGTCGCGGGCCGGTTCGAGTACTGGCCGGCCGCGGGCAACTGGCATCAGACCGGCGGCGGGCAGACCGGCGGCGAGGTGGCCTCGCTGATCGCAGCAGTGCGGGCGCTGCCATGACCGAGCAGGACATCGAGCAGACCGAGCAGGATCCCGGCCCGTGGTGGGAAGCCGCGCCGCCTGCAGCCAACATGGCCAACCTCGTCCATGGGCTGGAGTGGATCAGCGAAATCATCCGCGAAATCGACGGCGGCGATCCGCGCACCAAGACCGGATGGAAGAGCGAGGAGATGCTGATGCTCTGGCTCGACGTCCTCGACATCCTCGACAAGGCAAAGGGGCGGACATGACCGGGATAATCGCCACCAAAAAATACAGCGGCAAGGACATCGAGCCGATCATCAAAGGCGATGTCGAGCTGCCGAACTTTGAGCGGATGAACATCGACCTGGTGGTCAGGAACATCGCCGCGGTTGGCCACTCACTGGAGCCGCACTGGGGCTATTCAAAGCACAACGGCCGCAAGGCTTGGACGCAATACTTCTTGTCGAACGACGGCAGTGGCTACGTCCTGATCTGGCACAACGTCGCGCCGATCACCGGCCGCTTCTGGATGTGCAAGCATGAGCCGGTCGACGATCCCGGCGCCAATCATTCACGCGGCTGGCACCCGGCTCACTGCCGCCTCTGCGGCCTCGACATGACGACCGACTCAGGAGACTGACAATGAAAACGCGGCACGCCGCCACCTTACTTGCGCTGATCATCACACTAATGCCCGCGCCGACCGCGGCGCAGACCTATGGCCCCAGCGGCATGTCCACGTTCGAGCAATATATGGAAAACAATCGGCGGACTATCGATCAGCTTAATTCCGATCTTAGAGCAAGCGCCCGCCAAGCAATCGAGGACGAGAGGCTCCGTGATCTGGAATCTCGCCTCGAGACAATCGAGCGGCGTGAGCTGTGTCGCGTTGGCACCGGGGCGCGCACGCGCCCATGTTTTTGAAAGGATCGCAGCAATGCCGCGGGAAAGTCAAACCTATCTCGGCGACGGCGCCTACGCCGAGTTCGAACACGGCAGTCGACTTATCATCTACACCAGCAACGGCATCAGCCGCACCAACGAGGTCGTGCTTGAACGCCCGGAATGGCTCCGGCTGCAGCAGTTCGCTGCGGCTCATTTTAAGGAGGCCGGTGCCGGTGCCAAATCCTGACGGTACGCGCACGCGCAACGAGATTCGGTCGGCGCTTATCAAACGCTGGATGGAGAAATGGGAGTCCGGCATGGACAAGCACGATGCGCTGACCGAGGCGAGCCTGGAAATGCGGAACGAGATTCAAACCGAGGGCGCGGTGAAGATGGCCGAGGTGCTGCGGGCGCTCGGGATCAAGGAGCATTGATGGTCGTCTATCGCATTCAGGACGAGGAAGGGCGCGGCCCGTTCCGGCCGGGGTTTTCGAGTAGCTGGCTCGATGAGGTGCTTGCGCCTGGCCAGGCGGACCTTGCGCCATGGATGGAGGAGTTCGGGAACGATGCGATCGACCGGCTGGCGCGGCCGGGCGAACGCTATTTCGGCTCGGCAGTGCGGCGGGTGGAGCACCTTGGTAAGTGGTTCAGCCCCACCGAATCCTTGCGCCTCGCGGGCTTTGGCTATCGCATTGCCCGTATCTCGCACGCGCGAATCCTGGCGGAAAGCCCCAACCAGCTTTTGATCGGTAGCCGGTTCAGCTTCCGGCAATGCGTGTTTGTGCCTTGGCCGGCGTGGGCGTTGGTATGACCAACGCCTGCACGACGATCGGTCCTTGGCTCGGCCCGCTGTTCTATGTCGCCGCCGGGTTTGCATTCGGGGCCGCAGTGTTCTGGCGCAGGAGGCGCGCATGACCGAGCGGCCTGAGTTCAGCGTCTATCAATTCTTCCCCGACGACAGCTATGAGCGGGTGCGCTCGTTCGTCTGCGGCGAGGACGCGGTAGATGTGGCAATGCGGCTGACCAGGAGCCTAGGCGCGCGGATCGGCACGACGCGGCGCGTCATCATCACGGACGGCGACGACTTCTGCTGTTTTGAATGGAAGTACGGCGAGGGCATTACGTTTCCAACACCGGAGGAACGGCATGGCAGAACATAAGGGCGGCTTGGGCGATGCGCCGATCGAGCCGGAATACATCGACGCCATGAACTCGGTCGCGCACGCGGTCGATACGATCTTCAACGGCACCGCGCGCGGCAAGGACAAGAAAACCGGTTTCGTCCTGATGGTCTTTCCGTTTGGCGACCACGGCGGGCGCTGCAACTACATTTCCAACGGTGCGGACCGCAAGGACATCGTGGTGCTGATGAAAGAGATGATCGCCCGGTTTGAGGGCCAGCCTGAAATGAAGGGGCGCGCGTGATGCAGTTGAACAAGCCCGGCCTCTACACCGGCATCGCACCGGCTGATTACTTCGCGGATCCGGCGCCGCAGCCGAGCCTCACGCAGAGTCTCGCGAAGATCATCCTCGATCGCTCGCCGCTGCATGCATGGTACGCGCATCCGCGATTGAATCCCGACTTCGTCGACGACGACGCGACCAAGTATGACGTCGGCAACATCGCGCACGCGCTGCTGATCGGCCGCGGCAAGACCATCGAGGTGCTGGAAGGCTTCGACGACTGGCGCAAGAAAGAGGCGCAGGAATTGCGCAAGGAAGCCGCAGCTGCAGGCCGACTCGCCGTCCTCCCAAAGCACTTTGCCAAGGCCGACCGCATGGTCAGCTCGGCGCGCACCCAGCTCGCGCAGCGCGGCCTCGAGGATCTGTTCACCGAGGGCCACGGCGAGGTGGTCCTGCTCTGGCAGGAGGATCACATCTGGCTGCGGCAGATGATCGACTGGCTGACGCCGGACCGGATGACGTTCTGCGATTTCAAAACCACCGAGCAGTCCGCCTCGCCGGTCAAGCTCGACGCGAAAATGTGGAACGACGGCTGGCACATCCAGGCTGCGATGGCGGAACGCGGCCTCGATGCGATGGACCCAACGAGCCACGGCCGCCGCGACTATCTCTTCGTGGTGCAGGAAGCCGCGCCGCCTTACCTGCTGACGGTCGCGCGCATCTGCGAGGCACCGCTGACGATCGCGCGCAAGCAATTGCAATGGGCGGTCGATCGCTGGACCGAATGTCAGGCGAACAACGTCTACCCCGGCTATCCGCTGGAGACTGTCGAGCCTGCGATGCCCGGCTGGGCCGAGCAGCAATGGCTGTCGCGGGAGATTGACGAGGAAGACGCGCGGCGGCGCGGGACGCCGTCAGACATCCTCATGGGGGGCTGACGGGGCCGACCCGGTACAGGTCAGGCCGCAGCCGCTCGCGGGCAATGCCGGTGATGTTTTCAATGTCGACGATGCGATCGGCCGGCACCTTATCCCACTGCAGGATCGACTGGTGGGTGATGCCGAGCAGCCGCGCCAAGGCCCGCAGACCCCCCGCCGCATCGACCGCTGCTTTTAGTCCTTCGTCCATGGGTGGTAGTTTAGCCTTGCCATCGCCCGCTGGCTATGCACTAGTGGCGGTAGGCGTGGCCTGCCACAACACAAGCCCCGCCTCCCGTGTGTAAACAGAGGAGTGCTTTCTAATGGCTACGGTTTCAAAATACGAGGAAATCGCGCGGTCGTTTCTCGAGGACCATCCGCTCGGAACCATCGTCACCGCCCCCAAGCTGGTCCGCTGGGTCATGGACCACGCCGACGGCGTGGCGATCAAGCCGGACCTCGACATCGGCGATCCGGCCAAGCGCATCACGACCCTGCGCCGGCACCTCAATGACGGCGGGCGTAGTGATGCCCTGCCCGAGATGGAGCGGTTCCAGCTCACCATCGAGGACGCCAAGCGCAAGACCTTCATGGTGACGTCGCACGCCGACGTCGTGAAGGCCCAGGCCGACGAGGCGGTCAGCCAGACCGTGCGCGGTGCGCTTGGTCCCTCGCGGCGCGGGATCAGGGCGATCGATTCCGTGAAGCTCGACGAGCTGCCCGACATCGAGCGGGAGGTGTTCGAGACGGCGCGCCAGAACCTGGTGGCGATGGAAGCGGCGATCAAGCCGACGATGGCGCAAGAGGTCGACCGCATCTGGACGCTTCGCTTGACCGCCAAGGGCTTCACGCCGGAGCAGGCTCGCAGGATCCGCGAGGCGCTGCCCGACGTCAGGCAGTTGCAGAAGCTGATCCAAATCACCAGCCGCTAAGTCGCTCGGCACCTTGGGGGCCGCCTCACCGGGCGGCCCCTCTTTTTCCCAGCAGAAGAGTCAGACATGAGAATGCAGAATGTACCGCTCAGTGACATCGTCCCGAATCCGTGGCGCGACCTGAAGCTCTATCCGATTGATACCGATCATGTTGCCGAGTTGCGCGCGAGCATCAATGACCACGGTTTCTTCGGCGGCATCAAGGGCCGGCGCCGCAATGGCAAGATCGAGATTGGCTGCGGTCACCAGCGGATCGAGGCCGCGCGCAAGGCCAAGCTCGACAGCGTGCCGATCTTTGTCGACGACATCGATGACGACGCCATGCTGCGCCTGATGACCGACGAGAATGCGACACAGGCCGGAAGCCATCCGGGTGCAGTGATGAACGAGGTCGCCGCGGTCACCCGGCGGATCATCGAGGGGCTATTGACCACCGGGACAAATGTCCCGGTGGTCGTCACCAAGGCTTTCGATGGCGGCAGTACAAAGATCAAGGACACGATCAGCAAATTGCGCAACGGGACCGACGTACATCTTGCCATCGGCCACAACGTCATTCGCCGCTATCTTGGCCAAGGCAATACGGACAGGGCGCACCGCGGCGAGCGGCAGATCCGCGAGGCCATCACAGCCCTGAAACAATCGGGCCGCTACGATGACATGGTCGATGAAGCTGTAGCCAAGCATCCGCAGCCGGTTGACGGCAAGCCTGCCGCGAAGGGCAAAACCGCCGCCAAGAGCGAGAGAAAGCCGCGCCGACCGCGCGTCTTGGATGAACGCTGCGCTGATGTATTCGATAATGAACATCAGTTTCATGCTTTCCGTGAGGCTGTTACTACACCGACAGCAATCAAGGTCATCCCTGTGCAGCAGCAGTTGGCACTCGCCAAGGAGATTATGGTGACCAAAGCCACGGGATTCAAAAACAAGCAGAAAGGTGCGCCGTTCATCAAGGCTGTGGTTCACCAGCAGGTGCAGGAAGCCATGAAAGCCCAGCGCAACATCAACAAGGAGGAACGTGAAGCCTATCTCGCCGAGCAGCGCGAGGCTCGCATCGAATCCGAACTGCATTCGGCCAACGCATCGACGCGCAGCCTGATCAGTTCGATCGCCCGGCTGATCGATCTGGCCGACGAGTTCCCGGCGCATCCCAAGCTCGGCGGATTCAGCGCGCGGCTCGACACCCTGGTCAGTGCCATCCAGCAGTTCAGCAAGAAGCTCAAATAAGGGAGGCGACGATGACCACGCACGCCCGCACCTTCGTTGACGCACCGGCCACGCGCGAGCAGGTGCCGCTGCTGATCGGCCTGATGGGGCCGAGCGGCGGCGGCAAGACCTACTCCGCGCTGCGGCTCGCCACCGGGATCCAGACCATCACCGGCGGCGACATCTACTGCATCGACACCGAGGCGCGGCGCGCGCTGCACTACGCCGACCAGTTTAACTTCAGGCATATCGCGTTCGAGGCGCCGTTTGGCAGCCTGGATTATCTCGCTGCGATGCGCCACTGCGTCGGCAAGGGTGCCAAGGTGATCATCGTCGACTCGATGTCACACGAACACAGCGGCAGCGGCGGCTATCTGCAGACGCACGAGTCCGAGGTCGACCGCATGGCCGGCAGTGACCTCGGCAAGCGCGAACGGGTGAAGATGGCGGGCTGGATCCGGCCGAGCGGCCTGCGCCAGCAGATGATCAACGGGATCCTGCAGCTCAATGCGAACTTCATTTTTTGTTTTCGCGCCAAAGAAAAGACCAAGCCCAAAAAGGGCGGCGGCATCGAGGAGCTGGGCTTTATGCCGATCAGCGGTGAAGAAATTTTATTTGAAATGACGGTCAATTGCTTATTGCTCCCGAAAGCCGGCGGCGTGCCGACGTGGCGCAGCGACCAGATCGGGGAGAAGATGATGATGAAATTACCCAAGCAGTTCGAAACAGTATTTGCGAAAGAGCAGCCGCTCGACGAAACTATCGGCGCCGCGCTAGCCACATGGGCGAAGGGCGGCCCCACCATTTCACCGCGGACCCCCCTAGTGTCACATACCGCCGCGGTGGAAGAACCCGCTCCCTCGCACCAGTCCCTCGGGATGGGTGCGGGTGGAGCGGGCGATGAATCTGTTTCGCCGCAGACGACGCAGCCCGTCGACGCCACTGCGGCGGAAGCGCCCGCCCCCTCGCAAGCTCCGATCCCCAAGACCGACGCCGCGAGCGGGGCGGGTGTCTCTCGCTTCCCCGACGAGCCTCTCAGCCTGCAGGACATGGCGCGCGAGGCCGCGGCGAGGGGCGAGGATGTCTTCCAGGCCTTCTACAAGGGGCGCACCGCGCCGGAGAAGGCGGTGCTGCGCGGGATGGGCGAGGAGATTCGCCAGATCTTCAAGCAGGCGAAGGAGGACGCACCGACATGACCCAACCCGTCACACTGATCGACCGCCTGCGCACGATGCAGACCCTGATGCATTGCCCGAACTGCAGCTTTCCGCGCACCGACTTTGACCTCGGCACCATCGCCGATGCGATTGACGCGATCGAAGCGATCGAGCTGGTGCTGACGAAAGAAGAAGGCACCGAGACGAAGATCGTCTAGCGCATCCGCAGCGGTGGCCCAACGCCGGTCAGCGACAGCAGGATGCCGATGATCACGATCACCGCGACCACCACGATGGCGATGTTGACGATCTTGCCGATCGGATCCGGCAGCGGAAACTGCGACAGCAGGTAGTAGATCGTCACCAGCACGATGACGGCGATGGCGATGTAGACGAGTAGCTCGATCATGCGAGCCTCCTCACTGGGGTGGCGGGGCGTCTTTCGGAAAGCCAAACACCTTCAGCTCCAATCGCTGCACGCGCGTGCGCAGCTGCTCCTGGCTGTGTTCGATCTGCTTCATGCGTGCCGCGATCCAGGTCACCAGCCCAAGTATCGTTGCCGTCCACGCCGCGATCGCGACAACGATATTCAGAGCATCGTTCACGTCGGCGGTTCGATGATGTCGTCGATCAGGAACGACACGACCAGCGTGCCGTCGAACGCGGTGGTACCGGCGTTGTGGATCTTGACGATGAAGGTGGTGCCGGTGGCCGTGACCGTGCCCAGCACAGGGATGCCGCCGGTGTTGGTGCCGACGCCAATGGCGCAGCGCACCATGCTGGTCGTGTTCACATAGGAGTTAGTGACCGTCAGTTGATGCGTGCCGCCTGCGGGCGTGGACAGCGCGGCCGTGGTGATCGCGCCGGCCGGCTGGTTCAGTGTGGCGGCGGTGCCGACCGCGGTCGCCGTGCCGCCCTGGCGGCGGATCTGCAGCACCTGCACCGTCTGGTTTGGCGCGACAGTCGCCGTTTCGTAATATCCGCCGCCATAGGCATTGGTGTTCAGCGGGACACGCGAGTCGACGTCGCAGCGGGTGAACCGGATCCGGCTGTTCATGGTGCCCGAGCCGCCGATTTCGAGGCCCATGTTGCACTCGATCACATCGGTACTGACTTGAGACTCGTTCCATTCCGCATTGCCGGGCGGCACAGGATCGCCCGCGACCCAGCCGGGCGGCAGCGGCACATAGGTCGCCGGCGCCTTGTAGATGCCGTAGGCCTTGCCGCCGGCGAGGATGCGCAGGCCGGTGTTGCAGGAGGAGATTTTCGACACCTGGACGTCGGCCCAGCCATAGATGGCAACGCCTTCGTCGCCGGCACCGATCGTGCAGTGGGTGATGTATCCCACGGCACCGCCCTGCACCGCGATGACGCTGCCATTGGAAGATCCAAATGCGCTGTGGCTCAGACCCATCCAGCCGCCGTTCTGCACCTGCGCGGCGAGATACGACTCGATGCCGATCTTGATGCCGCCGCCGATATAGGACCGGTTCACGAAGCACGCGCCGCGCGCCACGCGGATGCCCGAGCCGGGGAAGCCGGCACCGACGATGCGATCCTCGAGGTACAGCACCGCGCCGTCGCGCGAGGTGTTGATGAAACACTGGTCCGTGGTCGACGGCTCCGGTGTCTCCGAGCCATCGTCCAGGCCCGGCCCATTCGGCTCCCAGCTTGCGGCGACGTAATGCAGCGACACCGTGCCGACGCCGCCGCCAGTGAACAGCCCCTCGCCGCCGCCGGCCCCGAACCAGCCGCCGGTCGACTTCAGCCAGGTCTTGGGGAAGCAGATGTTGGCGATCGGCTCGGACGAAACCTCGATGCGCGGCGAGCCTCCGACGCACAGCCGCGGTGCGGTGATATCAAACCAGACTCGTCCGCCACCGACGTTGTTCGTCGCCGTGGGGTTGCCGTCTTCATCTTCGGAGTCGTCGTACCAGGCATCGCCCGGCTCGTTTAACGCAAACCCTTTGACGACGTGACAGCCATTGACCGCGCCGCAGTCCTGACTGCCGCCGTAGCCGTGAACACCGAACGGCATTCCAATCTGAATGTTTTCGGGCAGCTTCAGGACAAAGATCGTGGCCTGCTGGATGTTCACGTTGATGCCGGCGCGATCGGCCGCGGTGCCAACGTGCGGCGAGGCCTCCACCTCGGGCGGTGTCCCCCCGGCCGGCGTCGACAGGGTGATGATCGGCGGCTTGGTCCAGAGGGATCCCCCGTTGTCGATTCGGATGCCGCCGAGCTTGCCCTCAAAGCCGGGGCGCGGGTCGAGGAAGGCGGTGGCCGTCGCCCCAGTGCCGGTCGTGTCTCCCGCTGCGGTGTCGCGCGCGATCGTGACCAGCGGCGCCACCGTGTAGCCTTTGCCAGTCTGCGACGGGTGCATGTAGATCTGGCTGACCGCGGAGCGGCGCGCCTGAAAGGTCACGCTGCCGGCATCGGCAAGGTCCATCTTGGTGAGCAGCGGCGCCGGCATCGAGACGGACAGCGTGCCGATGTCGTTGCCCCCGAGATTGGTATGGACGTGGATGTACTGGCCATAGACCGGGATCGGCCCCTCGTTGGCCGTGAAGATGTGGACCTCGAGGTCGCCCTTGCCTTTCTTGCTGCAGCGCGCCGCCCATTCAAGCGCGTCATGGATCTTCTGCCAGGCTTCGCGATCGTTGACGGTGCCGACCAGCGGGTCGATCTTCAATTTGAGTGGAAGGTTGCCCCCGCCGTTTTCCGTGATCAGCATCGGAATGCGCTGCGCAAAGCAGGCGGCAATCCCGGCTTCCTTGTCCGCCGTCGCGGTGGGACTGCCGAACATGTCGAGGTTGGCGTAAGTCCCGACGATGCGCTTCCACCGCCGCGCTGACCCGTCGACGATGATCAGGCCGTTGTCGTCGGCGCTGGTCGTGTCGTCGACGTCATGGCGGAACATCCCGCCGCCCTTGTCGGTGCCGAATGTATGTGACTGCACCGTCGCCATCGTGGCCGTGACGGTTTCGATGGTGAGACTGCGCAGCGCGTCGACCGAACTCAGGACGACGATGTTGGGATTGCCCTTCTGCGCCCCGGCCAGCACCGCCTCGAGATACTTGATCAGATCCCACAGGCTATCGAGGTCCGCCATCGACGTGTCGGAAACGACCGGATGGCCGGCGGTGTCGAAGCCCAGCGCCTTGGTCTTGCGGATGGCAACCGGCGGAATCGGGTTGATGCTTTCGCCTGGTGCGCCGCGCAGCGTGCGCCGGAAGGTATCCCAGAACTCGCGGTCGATCGCGGTGTGATCGGCATAGGCGCGGTTATGGTCGCGCGCCGGGACGCCGACGCCCTCGGTCCACTGGATGGGTCGCCGGGGCCGCTCCGCACCAACGATGTCGATCGTCCCCGAGACAGGCAGGAGCGGGTTGACGACGGCATTGGTGATCGGGCGAGGGAGGTTCGCGAGCGGCCCCGACGGGGAGGACAATGACCACTGGTTGGTCGCCAGCTTGACGCCGTCTTGCCAGACCTCGACCCAGTTGGCGTAGTCGCTTCCGCTGGCCCAGATGGCAAAGCCCACCTGCATCGACGCGGTCGACGCCGCGGTCAGCACATAGCGGGTGCGCCGCTCCGCATCGGGGACAGCCGGGATGGGTGCGAGGGCCATGGCCTACAGTGGCAAACCCGCCGGGCGGGTCAACGCACAGGCCTAGGGCGAGGTCGGCGGCTTCATCGGGATCCCGAACATATGGTTGACCCCCTCCTCGGCCGCTTGAAAGCCCCGGTTCAGCCACAGCACATTCTGCAGGAAGATGAACCGCCGGGTGGCCGTCGTGTCGTACTGGTCCCAGTTGCCGGTGCCAGCCGACCCGGCGATCTTGGACAGGCTTTCGATCTTGGCCCATGTCGGGCCGAGCAGCATGTCGGCGGCGGACCGCGAGGCAAACCGCGACGGCGGCTTGTCGGCGCCGATCAGCCGGTAGACGTCGACGCTGCCGCCGGTCAGCTTGCTGGCGATCGCGTTGCCTTCCTCGGCCCAGCCCAGCGTGTTCGCGCGCGTCATGCCTTCCTTGATCATCGTCGCCGGATCGTTCGACGTCTCGCGGCCCGAGATGAAGCCGGCCAGCTTGTAGGACGCCATGCCGAGCATCACGGAAAACACCACGCCCTGCAGCACGTTGGTATCGCGCCGCTGCAGGTTGCCGAGGATCAGGCGTTCGTTCGACGACTGCGTGAAAGACTTGAACTGCCCCAGCACACTCAGCGTCTGGTGCGACATCCAGAACGACTTCTCCTGACCCGGCGTCACCACCGCGATATCGACCTCGCGGTTGACAGCTGCGGAAAACATTTCGGCGAGATGCTGATCCTGCCACGTCCCGGTATTCGGCAGCAGCACGCCGTCGATCTTCTCGATGCCGCCGCCCTTGCGCGTGTATTCGCCGTAGATCCTCGTCGCCATCTCCTGCGAGATGTTCGAGGCGGCCAGGTTCGTGAGCTGCTTCTTGGTCGCGGTCCCCTTGGCCACCGCCTCGGACGCGCGCAGAATCTCGTTCATCACGACATGCGCGGCGATCTGCTTGAAGGCGTCGGTCTGCGGTGCGAGCAGGTTGCCGATGAAGAACTTGTCGTTGCCCCATGTCAGCGCGCGTTCGAACCGCGACTGCGGCGCGGCCCCGTCCATGACGTCATCCATCGTGTGCTGGCGCGCGTTGATCACCGTCTCCACGCCGATGCCCATGGCCCGCATCTGACGCTTGAACTCGGCACCGGCATTGGTGTTGCGCAGGATCTGCGAGAGGTACGGCCCCCAGCCATCCCGGATCACGTTCTTGAACCCGTGCAGCATCACGATGCCGGCCATGTCCGCCAGCGAGCCGACCGCCGCCATGCCCATCGAGGTCAGGTTGTTGATCTGCTTGGCGGCGCGCGCTGCCCGCGCGACGTTGCGCAATTCCGGCGACCAGCCATAGACGCCGCGGATCCGGTCGCGCACGCCGGCCACCACCGTAATCACCATGTCCTCTTCGTCGGCCAGTTTCTTGATCATCGCCCCCTTCTTGCTGTCGGGGATCTTCTTGTCCTGCTCCACCTCGCGCACCAGGCGGGTGTAGTCCTCCGATATCTGCTTGAGCGGCATGGACATGCGGACATCGCCGAACCGCTCGACCAGCATCGTGTCGGGCACGAAGGTGCGCAGATGCACACTCATCACCTTCTCGAGGTCATTCTCGATCCACTCCTTCGCCTCGGCATTCGAGACGTTCAGTTGCCGGTGGGCGAGGCCCCCGCGCGGCGGCTCGCTTGAGCTGCCCGGCTTCCAGCCCACGTCGGGCCGCGCATTCGCGAGGTCGTAGGGCAGGCGGCCGTCCGGCGTGCCAAGGATCCGCTTCATGGTTTCGGCGGCGATGCTGCGCAGTTCCTCGTCGCTCTTGTCGTATGTGCGTTCGTCCACGATCTTGCGCACCGCGGAGTCGACTGCCTCGTCGGCGCTGGTCAGGCGCGCCTGCTTGGCCCGCTGCTCGGGCGTCCGCTCGGCCTCGGCCTTCTCGCGCGCCTTCAGCCGGGCCTGCGCCTCGACCGTGGTATTGCCCTCGTACCGCCCGATGTCCTCCTCCATCTTGAGGCGCAGATCGTCCTTGTGCTTCTGCGTGATCTGCAGGTAGTCGAGGACCAGGTCGCGCTTTCGCTCCTTCGCACTGAGCCGCTCGTCGAGGACACCGAGCCGTCCGAGGTTGGCGCGTTCGCCATACCGCGCCTCGCCCGCCCGGATCTGGGTCGCACGCACCTGCGTGCCCATCCGGTCGCGCGACGACATCGCGTCCTGGATGACCTGGCGCACCTTGGTCATGCTGCCGCGCAGATCGGCGATCGCGCCCTCGGCCTCCTCGATCCGCACACTCGGCGGGATCGGCCCCTGCGCCGCTTCAATCTCCGCAGCGATCCGGTCGAGGTCGTTCAGCGTCACGTTGCCGGGCAGCTCGTCGCGCAGCAGCCGGGCCACGTCGCGCGTCGTCTTGATCTGATCGATGATGCCTGCGCGGGTGAACACCTCCTCGAGGCCGAGGGCAACCTGGCCCGCGTCGATCTTCTCCAGCGTCTCGGGTGTCTGCGAGGCGATCCACCAGGCGGGTTCCTGCCCGCGCATCGAGTCCCGGATCCATTCGACAATCTCATCGCGGCCAGGCTGGCCCCCGCCGGGCGTCCCCTCGGCACCCGGTGTGCGCGCCTCGCGAAACTCATTGGCGATGATCTTGCCCATCTCGTCGAAGGCTTCGCCGCCCTCGTTGTTGAGCAGACCCTTCACACCCTTGGCGTTGGGCTTGCCGCCCAGCACCGACATCAGTTCGCCGCCGTCATCCTTGAGGCCGCCCTTCTTGATCAGCCATTTGATGAACGACGGCATCTCGGGCAGCTTGCGGCGGCCGGTGATCACCTCGGCTGCGATGCGCGTCGGGCCGGTGAGGATGCCGCCCAGTTCGTCCTCGTCGAGCTGGCGCAACTGCGCCTCGGTCATCGGCTTGTCGAGCTTGCGCAGTTCGCGGACGTCGGCTTCCATCTCGTCGAGCCGCGTCAGCAGATCCGGGTCCGTCAGCTCCTCGCGCATCGACGCGATAAATTCTTCGGTGTCGGAAATCTCCTCGCGGATCGAGGCCGCCCGCTCCTCCAGCGTGCCGGCGCGCTTGTCGATCCGCCGCACCTCCATCGCCCGCTCGTCCATCCGCGAGGAGATGTCGCTGATGCCCGCGTGGATCCGCTCGAGCCGAGCCTCCAGTTTCTTTTCCTGCTGCGCCCACGATCGGTACTGCGCGTTGCTGATCGTCAGCGACCGCTGAATCTCGAACTTCTTCGCCTGCTCGGCCTTGTAGATCTTCTGCAGCCACGCGATGAACTTGCCCTGGTTCTGGCGGATCAGTGTCGTGTTCCACAGATGCGGGAAATACCATTCCTTCTCGAATTGCTCGGCGCGCTTGAAGCCCATCCCCTCGGCCTTCTCGGCGCGCGCGGCCCACTTCTCGAACATCGCGTTGGCAAACTTCGCCACGTCGGTGACTTCCTTGACCGCGTGGACACCGCCCTCGACCATCGCCGCCTGACCCGCGGCTTCCCTGAACTCGGAGAGGCTCATGACGTCGGGCGGCACCGAGCCGGTGAGGCGCTGCCATTGATCGCGCGCCCCCGGCGTCAGCACGCGCCGGCCGAACCGGTACTGCGAATAGGCGTCCATCATCTTGTCGGACAGCGCGACCCGCTGGCTGTTCAGCTCCATGTGCATCAGCCGGTCGATCGCGGCGACGTCGGAGGTGGTGATGTTGTTCTGGTTGTCGCGGAACAGGTACGGCATCTCCGCGAGGCTCGCCATGATGCGCCGCCCGATCACCGAGGTGGCCTGCATGACATTGCGGATCGGCGAGCCGAGGAAGCCGAGCGGGATCTTCTCGAACCCCAGCGCACCGGCCAGCTCGAGGGTGCGGGTGTCGGTGGCTGCCGCACCGCCAGCCGCCGCCGTGCCGGTGCCGGTGGTTGGCGCGACCGGCGCTGCCTCGGCCCCGCGGCGCTTCGTCTCCGCGATGATTTCGTCGGCATGCTTCGCGGCGAAGGCGGCCGCCTCGGGATTGTCCCAGATCTTGCCGGCGAGGTAGTCGTCGACGAACTTCGCGACCGTCAGCGGCACCGCCGGCGGCACCTCCGCGGCAGGCAGCGCCTGCGCACCGGGCACCTCGGCTGCAGCCGCTGGGGTGACGGGGCCAAGCCGGGGAGCTTCTGGTGCGCCAAGGGTTGGCACCGCTTCCGCACCAGGCACCGCTGCACCGGGGATGGTGGGCGGGGCCGCTGCAGCAGCAGGTGCCTCGACCGGCGGCAGAGCTTCAGCACCGGGCGCGACGGCTGCACCGGGGACGGCGCCCGGTGCGACGGGCGTTGCACCGGGGGGGACCGCCTCACCAGGCACAGCCGCCGCGCCGGGCACTGGCGGCTCGATCAGGGCACCGGGCACGGCCGCCGCACCAGGGGCGACTGGCACGGCGGCGGCACCGGGAACGGCACCAGGAGCGGGGGCTACCGGCACCGGCTCGGTCGCAGTGGCGGCATTCCGGCGCGCAACCTCGGCCGCGATCGCGTCGGCGTTCTTTGTGGCAAACGCTATATGCGCGGGACTGTCGAGGCTGCGGCCCGCCTGATAGTTGTCGACGTAGTCCGCCACGCTGCTGGGCGGCGGAACGGCCTGCGCAGCCGCACCCGCCCCCTTGGCATTCTCGGCCGCGATGATGGCATCGGCCTTCGCGTACCGCTCGGCGTGTTCCTTCCGCCCGATCGTGCCGGCGTGCAGATCGATGTCGGCGCGGTACTTGTCGAGGCCCGCCGCCATGATCGCGGTCTGGCCGCGCGACATCAACGCAGCCGCGCCCATACCGAGGATTCCCGACAGCAAGGTGCCGCTCGCGATCGACAGCGCAGAGTCCTCCCAAGTGCGGGTTTCCTGGGTGGACTGCAGGATGCCTTCAGCCGTGCCGGTCTGGAACGCGCCCATCCCGCCGACTGACGCCGCCGACTTCATGATCGAATAGCCGCCCTTCACCGAGCGGTAGATCTGGCCACCGGGCAGCGCGATCGTCGGATCCCCGAGGATGGCACCGGCAAACCGCGCCACCGTCCCGTGCCAGCCCGCAGCTGCAAGCGACTCGTCCTGCGAAAGCTCCTCGGAGATGCGCTGCGCGATCGCGCGTGTTTCCTGCGGTGACCGCGAGCCGTAGAAATTCGAGGCGTAGTATTGCTGGAAGACGCTGTCCTTGTAGAGCGGGTCTTCCGCAGGAGTGTAGCCCTCGACTTCCGGGTACTGCTCGCGCCACAGTTTCTGGGCCGCCCCGACCAGCCAGCTTTCGCGCTGGAAGCCCAAGCCAATGGATTCAGCGAACGTCGGGATCGGGACATATTTCGGCGCACCGAGCGGCGCATTGGGATCGCCCCAGTCGTAGCGTTTCGGCTGCAATTGCGGCGGGCGCTGCAACAGGCCCGTCTCATAACCCAGGCCCCGGTCCTCGTCCTCCTCGGGTTCAATGAACGGCATCAGTCTTTCTTCTTCCTGCCGCCGGTCGCCCGGCTCCCACCCGAGGTGAGCAATTGCCCTGCTGCGCCCAGCCCCCGCACCACGGCGCCAGCCGCCGCCTCGCCGGCACGCTGCAGCGGCGGCCCGAGGCGTTCGCCCACACGCCCGCCCGCCTCGACGAACGGCTTGCCAAATTCGTCGTACAGCGCACCCCGGTCCTGGGCGCGCAGTTCGTCAATGTTCGCGTCCGGTCCAAGGCTCGGTGACACCACCGGGCCGGACCCCGGCATCATTGGATTCTCGATCAACGGTGGCGGCACGCGCATTGGCTGCGGAGCCGCCGCCGCCTGACCCCGGATGATTCCCAGCCTCTCCTCTTCCGCCGCGGCCTTCTTCGGCAGCGTGGGATCGGCCCAGAACCGCGTCCCGCGGATGGCGTCATACTTGGGCGGGCTGGTGCGGTCGTCCCGCACGATGACGAGGTAAGTCGGCGGGTGGTTATAATCCGGGTTGGGTTCCTGGATGCCTTCGGCGTTGGGCACCGTTTTTCTAGTGTCAGGATCCCTGGTTGGATTGTAGCTCCCGGCCTCAGACTCGGTGCGCTTGTCCGGCACCAGGGCCACGGTGTAGTTGGCCGCCGGCGATGTTCCCATCGGATCCCCAGTGAAATCACCAAGGGGAACGCCCATCTTTTTCGCGGTGAAATCGAGCAGCTCGGCGCGAATGTAGCCATGCCCGCCGGCGACCGGCGGGTAATACTTCTCCGGCGCGTGCTTCATCAGTTGGTTGTTGTTCGTCGGCGAAGGCATCCAGATCTTGCCTTCCTTCAGCAGCTTGATCGCCGACTCCTTCGCCTTCTTCGCGTCTCCATTGTTGGCGGCGAACTGGATCGAATAGGCGTGGGCATAGTCGACCGCCAGCGCCCGCGCGACATTCGGGTCACTCGGCACCTGCGGCGCATTGCGGGTGATCCCCTCGACGAGGGAGGGAAGGAAACCACTGGCCCCGAACTGCTCGGCGATCTTGTCCGGCGTTTCCTTGTAGGCGTCCTCCAGCCCCTTCCTCTCGAGGTATTCGCGCCGCTTGGTCTGCGCGGGATCCTCGTTCTGCTTCTGCTTGATCCAGTCGGCGTAACCCTTCTCGTCGTAGAAGCTCGCGGTCGTGCGCCAGGTCGACAGCGTGTGCGCGTTGTCCTCGCCGAGCAGCTTCATGGTTTCGGCCGGCAGGCGCGTATAGAGGGCGTCGAGTCCGCTCATTACCGCCTGGTGCTTGGCGGGATCGGTCGTCGACATCAGGCTGCGCAGCGTCTGCGCGATCACCGGATTGTGGATGGTCGCGTTGAGCATCTCATCGGTCTGCTTGCCGAGGTTCTGAAACTGCGCGGTGATCTGCTTAGGGGACGCCTTCGACGCCCAGTTGGCGAAGGCGTTGGCCTCATGCGGCTCGAGGATGGAGAAGGCCCCCATGTCCTGGTCCTGGCGGATCACAGCCTGGCGGGCGATCTTCTCGTCCGTCACACGCGCGGTCTGCGCCGGGTCGTCCCAATTGATCGGCTCGATCTTCGGGCCTTTGTTCCAAACGCGATCGGCCTTGTAGGGGTTGTCCTTGTAACCGTCCGTGATCGCCTTGTCGGTCGCCTTGAAGATCCGGTCCATCTTCTCGAGGAATGCGCGTCGGTCGTTGTCGCGTTCAGCGGCCATGTCCTGCCGGACCTGGGCCTGCATCTGCGACCGCTCGGCCGGCGTGCCGTCGGAAAACTTCTCGCCGTATTCCACGCCGGCGATGATGTGTTCCGCCTCTTCGCGCTGCTTCGGATCGCCGACCGCGTTGACCAGTTCGCGCAGGCCCTCGATCCGCGAGCGATCGGGAAGCTCCTCGGCCTGGATTGACGACCGCAGGCTGGTCATCATGCCGTTGAGGTCGTCCTTCAATTGCAGCTCGGCGTCCCGCATCCGCCGGATGCCTAGCCGCGTCGTCGTCAGGTCCGTCGTGCCGGGCGCAGCAACCGGTGCGGCAACACCGCCTTCGACTGCGACCTCACCGCCACCTCCACCCGCACCACCAGCAGGAACATCAGCCGGCACGCCCTCGGGAAAGCGCCCGCCGTAGCCGCCGCCGCCCGCGCCGCGCGTCGGCAGGCCAGCCGCACCGACCGCGGGTGCCGCACCGCCACCGCCTGGGCCGCGGCCGGCGGCCCCGCCGCCCCCGGCGCCCTTCCGCTCGGCCCACGCGATCAGGTGCGCCGCCGTCGGGTTCGCGTCGAAGATCGTTGTGTTGGCGGCGTATCCCTTCGCGCTGACGAAGGTCCGCGACGGCGTCTGCGGCGGCGAATTGTAGAGGGCCACCGCACCAAGGCCGGGGGTCTTGCTGCTGCCGCCGGCCCCGAGAAAGTGCGCGGCATAGATCGTCGCCGGCGTGATCGGGATGCCATAGCGCGACAGGGTCGCGGCGCTGTTGTCCGCGTATTTGAAGGCCATGAACTCTTGCAGGGCCAGCGCCTGGTCTTCCGACCAGCCGGGATGCGGGTTGCGCAGCGCGAGGACTTGCGCCTCGGTGCGGCCCTGCATCAGGTCCGGCCGGTATTTCTCGATCATGTACATCCAGGTGCTGGGGACGAATTGATAGATGCCGCCCTTGAACTTCCCGATGTGCCAGCGCCCGCCGCTTTCCGCCGTCAGCACCGGCCCGCGGATCCACTCGCGCGGAACGATGGTCTGGCCGGGGATGAAATCCTTGGCCTCGATGCGGGTGATGACCCCACCGGGTGCCGCAGCAGGCGCCGCAGCCGGCGCCGCGCCAGCCGTTGGAGCTGGTGCCGTGCCGGGAGCCGCGGGCGCGGCTGGAGTGCCACCGGGGGCACCGCCCTGCCTGAGGACTTCCTCGGTCTGCGGATCGCTGCCGGGCGGTGCCGCGGGCGGCATGGTTGGAGTCGGCTTGGTGCCAGGCGCGGCAGGAGCAGCGGGCTGGCCGGGTGCAGTGGGCGTGGTGCCGGCACCGTCGACGGGCGCGGTGCCCTGCCGGATCTGGATCCGTTCCTTGAGCGGCCGCGCCGCATCGACCGGCCGCGTCAGACGCGAAGCGTTTTCTACTTTCAGGTCTTCCAAAACCTGCCAGTGGCCAATCGCATTGGCCTTGTCCGTGTACTCCTTGATGTCCTCTTCGGTCAGGCCCGCACGACCGCGCGTCTTCTTGAGGAGGTCATATTCCTTCTTCAGTTCGAACCGCTCGGCCTTGAACTTGTTGTCGTGTTCCCGAAAAATCGTCCGGCCGTCCCGCTCCAGTGTCTTGAGGTCGCGAAGCTTGAAGCCGTAGACGCCGGTCTGATTGAGGTCTTCCTCGGCCGGGATGTAGGTTTCTTCGCCCTGCGGGCCGTACTCCCACTTGCCGGCCAGCTCTGGCCGGTCCTTGGCGTATTTCGAATCCGTGCTGAACGTCGGGTGGTTGGGCTTCTTGAACGTGTCGGGCCAGTGGCCGTACTGGTCCGCCGTCGTGCCCGCCTTGAACGCGCCGCGCAGATCGTAATCCTCGCCGCTGTCATACGGCGCATTCTGCTCCTTCCAGGTCTTGAACTTCTCTTCCTCGGCCGGTGTCAGCTTTGTCTCGTACCTCGCCGGATCAACCGCAGTGGCGCCGCCGCGCATGCCCTTGCGCAGCTGCGCAATGCCTTCCTCAAAGACTTTCCTCGCCGCCGCGGGGCCGTCGCTTTCCAGAGTCCGCTGGGTTTTGCCGATCAGCCAGGCGCGCGTTGCCCTGCTGAGGAATGCATCGCGTTCGTTCTTCAGCCGCTCCGGCGATATCCGGTTGCGCGGATCAGCCAGTGTCTTGGCGTAGATCTTGTCGAGTTCCTCAAACCGCTTCCGCATCCCCTCGGTTTCGAGGCCGTCCGCCGCCCCGACGAGTTCAATCTCGTTGCCGAGCCGCTGTCGTTCGACGAGCCGGCCATCCTCGCCGAGGGCCTCGTCGCGCGCCATCTTCTCCTTGACCATATGGCCGTGCCGCTCGGTGTGCAGGCGCACGAAATACGAGTCGTAGCCCTGGCGCAGATGCGGCGCGACGTTCGCCATGATGCCGGCCTTGTAGGTCGTGAAGGCCTGGTCGAACCCCGCCGGGTCACCCTGAAAATCCTGCTGCAGCTTGCCGATGTCGGCGTTGATCTTCGCCGTCATCGCCGTGTCGTAGTTATGCTCGGCGGTCTTGTTCCACTGCTTGGCGAGGCGGCCGCCACCGATGATCGGCATCATCGTGACTTGCGGCATGCCATCGGGGCCGACCGTCACCGCCTTCTGCGCTTCCTGCTCGACGAAGGGCGAGGCAATGTCCTCGACGCCCTGGCCGATCCGGCCCAGCGCCTGGCCCAGCCACTTGTATGGCCCGGCGATGTCTTCCGGCGTGACGCCGGTCTTCGGGGCCTCGGTCAGAACCAGACGGCGCGGGACCGTGGGAAGCTGTGCTGCCATTTAATAGCCTGTTGATCCGAACCGTCCGCCGAGTCCGCTCAACGAGGACAGCGCACGGCCGAACGTGCCGAACATGCTGCTGCGCATCGCCTGGTCGCCGGCATAGGCGTAATACTTCTGATCCTCCCAGAGCTGCTGCGCCTGCGACTTGATGTTGCCGACCTTGATGCGGCGCTGCCGGTCGCTTTCCTTCGACTCGCGCGCGTCGATCGCCAGCCCCGTCGGCGACTCGTGCATCACCCCCGACGAGGCGCGGATGGCGTTGATGTTGCCCAGCGTCTCGGCCAGCTCGTTCTGCAGCGATGACGAGGTCTGGTCCGCCTGCACCAGCGCGGCCTGGCGCTGCCGCTCGGCCTGCGCGGCGCGATGCGCGTAAGCCGCCTGCTGGCCCTGCCCTTCCATGAGGCCGCCAAAGATCCCCATGCCGGTGCTGGCGAGCGAAGCGACCATCGGGAGTGCTTGCATGGCTACACCGTCGTATCTGCAGAAAACTCCAGGATGTCCATCGGCCCAGGAATGTCCTTGATCAGGACGCGCCGCGGGTCGACCGCACGGCCGAGCGAGCGGAACGGCAGCGCCTCCTCGCGCCAGGCCGGCATCAGGCTTTCGTTGTCGCCCTGGCCCCAGCCCGAGATGCGCCGGTTGCAGAACTCGAACCCGCCGACATGCTTCAGTGCCAGCACCGCCTTGCGGATCTTGCGCTTGCGGTGGGTCTGCTGCACCGACTGGCCGCTGTTGGCGTGCGGGAACAGCGGCTCGAATGTCGCGGTCCACTTCTCGCCGACATAGACGTAGGTGCCGGTGAAGACATCGTCCGGCTTCAGGACCAGGTTGCCGTTGGCATCGACCGTCCGCTCGCCGAGATAGCGCCACTGGTCCGCGACATCGACGGTGCCGGTCGCCATCCACCACAGCGGCCCGGTGGCGCCGCGCGTCGACTCGCGCTTGTCGCCCTGCGTGAAGAACACGACCTCGGACAGCAGGACGTAGGTGCCGCCGGTCTGCGACACGCGCACCCAGCGATACGGATAGGCTGTCGTCGGATGCGTGCCGATGATGGTCACGGGGGTGGTCTGATCGGCGATCGTGGTGGTGCCCATCAGCACGCCATCGCTGGCGTTGGCCGGCAGCGTGTTCGAGCCGTAGATCTGCAGCGTGACATTCGCCGCGTCGGTGAAGCCCTGGTCGATCGAGGGATAGAACGTCGCCTTGCTCACCGTGTGTCCGACCGTGGTGAACCGTCCGACCCAGCCCTCGGCCGCAGTCTTCTTCGCGCACTTGTCCGCCGTCTGCTGGATCACGGAATCGAACGCCGCCTCGCGCGTGGCATTCTCCGACATGTCGCCGATCGGCACGCCCGCCGTGCGGTAATGCTCGAACTCGGGATCCTGCCCGCTGGCCAAAGCCGCCGGGATGTCGTTGAGCCGCACCGCGCCGTCGAGCCACGCCAGCGGGTCGAACCTCTCGACCACCACCGGAAACTCGGTGCTGCCGAATTGATACTGCGTGCAGAACGTCACGTTGGCGTCGAGCGACGATATCCACTTCACCGTGCCGGCGCCGTCCCACGGCACCCAGCCGATCCAGTCCCGCTCGGTGTTGTATTTGCCGACGCAGACCGTGCCGTTGGTATTGAGGACGTAGATGTACCGCTCGGGATAATCCTTGTCGCCGGTCGAGGCCGCCAGTGCCATCGGCACCGCGAACAGCTCGCCGTGATAATCGGTCAGGTGGCGGATCATGTAGGGCCGCGCCGTCTGCCCGGTGGCCACGATCGCCAGCAGCTTGTTGCGCCCGGCGTTGAGGTAGACGTGGCCCTCGGTCGTCTCGAGCGGGCGCACCCGATCGGACGCATCCTTGGACACCGGGCGAAACTTCACCGAGCCGGTCTGCAGCGGCGCATTCTCGCTGATAGGAATATAAAAAACGCCCTGATCTGTAAAAACGTATTGATCGGCGCCGCCGAGGACGTGGTAGACGCGCGGCTTGCCGCTGCACAGCTCGGCCATGGCGCCGTCCGGCGTGCCGTCGATGTCGAAGTCATACGGCGCGCCGATCGCCGACCACAGGATCGCTTCCTTGGTCTTCGGCAGATCGGTGAAGGTCAGCCGGTTGCGATCGTTGGTGCAGGACTGCGGCCAGCCATTCGCGTCCGAAATCATCTGCTCGTTCCAGGTCAGCGTCGGCAGCGGCGAGCCAAATTGCGGCTTGATCGCGAGCCGGCCACGTTCCTTCGGCCCGACGATCCATTCGCCCGGCTTCGGCGGATCCTGGTCTGAGTTCCAGAAATAGCTGGTGTGGGTGTTGAGCAGTTGCACCCAGATCCGGTTCAGCGCGAGGTCGATCTTGACGATTTCGCCCTCGTTGTCGCTTTCGTCGCCGATGACAATCTCGCCGACCGAATAGCCCGCCACGCCGGGGCCGGGGCCGCCCGGCACGGACACGTCGAGCGGGCCAAGGATGGTCAGCATCTGCAGCGGGTAGAGCTTCTCCAGCACCGTCGCCTCGGCGTCCCGCGCACTGATGTGCTTGTCGATGCGGATGCGCCGGTTGGCGAAAGTGAAGATCGAGCCGACATGGTTGCCGGTCAGGACGTCCGCCGACCAGTGGATCGTGATCGGACCCAGTTCCTGGTCCGACGGCGTCATGGTGACGCCCCGCTCGGCCATGCGGAACAGCGGCACCCGCGGCACGCTGTCAGGGCCGAGGTCGAACGTGAACTCGGTGAAGGTCCAGGTCACCACGAAGTTGTCGTCGACCAGGCGCCGGATCACCACCGGGCGCATGTTGGTGAAGCAGACCACGATGTCGCCCAGATCGGTCATCGCCCACGACGCGAACCGGCAATTGAGCAGCGTCCAGGGGAACCCGGCGCGGGCCGCCAGCGTGAGGCCGTCGCTGTCGCGGATCCGCAGCGTGCCGGCGCCAAAGCACAGGTAATAGGTGACGCCGCTTTCCATCCGCACCTCGTCGCAGCGGGCGTCCTCGATGAACAGCGCCTTGCGCGCCGGGCGCATCACCAGCGCGCGGCTGTTGGCAATGCGAAAGTTGCGCGCCGTGCGCGCGCCCGCGCGGAACAGCGGGATGTCGTCGCCGCGGCGGGTACGCGGGTCGAGCTGGCCGGCAGAGAAATCCTGCTGCCGGGGAAGGTTGGCCGGGATCACCATGGCATCGGCGCCTTGCGGGTGCTGCGGGTGCGCAGCCAGGTCGAGCGGTAGACCGGCCGGGCGCGCTGCTCCTGGTCGCTCTTGGTTTTGGCCTGCTGGATGTAGGCCTCGCCCTCCTCCCGTTCGCGCCGGGCCTCGCCGTGATCCTCGTTCAGGCCGCCGAAAATGCCGGCGCGCACGAAGCTGCGCAGTGCCTTGACGAACAGCGGATGCAGTTGCTCGGGGAGAGGCTGCAGCACGATCTTGGCGGTGACCTCGCCATTGGGCGCATCGCCCGCCGATACCAGCACCTTGTTGCCGACGATCTTCCAGTCGACGTCCTGGCCGTAAACCCGGACCCAGATCAGGCTCAAACTGTTCGCCGGCTTGGCGTATTCGTCCTGGTATTCCGTATCGGGTGAATCCCCGAGCCGGGTCATATGCTGGATGGCGGTGGCGAACTTCCAGTCATGGGCGGCCAGCAGATCGAGGATCGCCGCCTCATAGGCGATCGAGGCCACCCTCCACTCGTCGGACCCGTCTTCCTCGGCATTGCAGAGGGCATTGCCCGTCAAACCGAGACAGTCATTCACGATACTCAGCTTGTTGAACATGCCCCGGAAGGTGCCGCCGAACGCCGGACAAATCAACGCACACGGCTAGTTGGGCAGCAGCAGCTCGACCGTATAGGACTTGAGGGTGATGCTGTCGGTGCCAAGCGCAAGCTGGCCGGTGATGACCACCGTGGTCGCGACCGTCGTGTCGACCGCCCCCGTCACCAGATCCCCGGTATTGCCGTTGCCGATACCGATGGAGATGGGGCTATGACCAATCTGGGTGCCCGCCGTCTGGTTGCGGATCATCACGTAATCCTGCTCGACCAACTGCGTCGTCAGGGGCCGTTCAAAGAAGATCGTTCCCGCCGCGCCGCTGAAGCGGATGCGCAAGGTCTTGTTGCCCGCGCTGTTATTGGCGGTCCACAGCGGCATGATCCGCAGGATGCCGTTCGCGCCCAGGATGGCGGGAATGTTGATCGTCGCCAGCGTCGTCTCGGTCAGGTTGCCGGTGTGCGACACATTCGGATTGGCCAGCGCCAGCATCCGGCCATTCGACAATTCGCGCCGGATGGAGACGTGATCCACATACATCAGCGAGGCCGCGGAGCCGGTCACATGCTCCACCCGGCAGCGCATTTTCCGCTTGCCCGGCGGGACAACGACCAGGACCGTGCCCTTCTGCCAAGCCGTCGTGCTGGAGAATTGAGTATTTACAGTCAGCGGATTGGCGTTTGCTTCGTCGTAGAAGTAATAGGTCATGCGGAAATTGTTGGAGCCGGCCGCATTACCCTTAAACATGGCGACAAATTCTAGAAGCTGACCTTCCTCCACAAACAAGAAAGCATTGTGGATCACATTGGACGCCGGCGTCAGGGAAATATACTGCGACCCCGCCACGCCAGCATTGTCGACGATCTGGGCGACAGTACCGGCTTCGGTCCAGCCCAATGTCCCGTCGTCGAACCCGCCATTGAACAGCATGTTCGACAGGTTCGATGAATACGGATGGACGATGTTCCGCGCGTTGGCGGCGGTCAGATCCTCGACCGCGCCGGTGCCCGCAGTGTTGCGGCCCTTGATCGTCTGCGTCAGCACATTCGGAAATTTGGCATTGGTCACCACGCCGGCCGCGATCGTCGTCGCGCCGTCAGCAACCGACGCCACCTCGCCGGTATGGTTGGGGTGAACGTAGCCACCGCCGCCGGTCGCGGGAGGAGGAAACAGCGGCATCCTACAGCTCCGTGACGCGGAGCGAACCCGCGCCGTCACCCGCCCAAATCGCGTGAATGATGCCGGTATAGGTGGGTCGCGGCATTTCCCAATAGGCGCCGGTCACCAGGGCGACCGTGTAGCTGGTCGCGGATGCCGCCGTGCCGTATTTCACATAGCAGACGTTGGCGTCGTCGTTGACCAGCAGCAGGCCTTTGCGGGCGGCGTTCGCCGCGACCACCTGCGTCGACGTGATCGCGGACGCGATGTTGGAGAGGGCCGCCGCTGCGACGGCATCGTCGACCGCGCCGACACGGACCCACTGCCGGCCGAGCGAATCCATGATCGGAGGAGTGTAGTCGCCGTCGGTCCCGGCGAGCGAGGCGGCAACATCCTGGCGCACGCCGAGCGACATGATGCCGGTGGAGCCAGACGCATGGACCGAATCCTCGGCCTTGCCCAGTCCGGTCGTCGAGGTCATCACGCCGATCAGCAGTTGGCCGTTACTGCCGAGTTGCAGCGAGGCTTGCTGACCGTCAGTCATGACGGGCGCCGCCGCGTTGTATTGCCCGCCAGCCAGTTGGCTCTTGGTCGCCGTCGCCGCAGCCGGCGCGACCGGCGCGTGCGTGGCGGTCTGGTTGGCTGCGGTCGTGCCACCAGGCGGCGCGGTCCCGACCTTGGTGTCGATCGACGTGAGCAGGGCGTTGGCCGCAGCCTGGTTCGCTGCGGTCGCCTGCGCATCCAGCTTGGTGTCGATGGAGGAGAGAGAGTCGTTGCCGACGACCTGGTTGGCAGCGGTCGCCCCGCCAACCTCGCCGCCACCGCCGCCACCGCCGCCGCTGCCGATGTCCTGCAGCGACTTGAGGATGCCGCGGTTCAGCCCGACCAGCGAGGCCGGTACCTCATCGGGATCAGTAACGCGCGGGTCTTCCGCGTTGCCGATCGCCTTGAGCGGGTCGCGGTAGATATGATGGTTCATCGCGCGGCTCCTGTCCGACGCGACGGCCGCGTCCTACTTCCGGCCAAGCCCCGGCTTGTCGTCGTCGTCGTCCTTGCCCCTGACCCGGCCCGGTCCCGGCTTGTCGCCGATCGACGGCTTGTCGTCTCCGGCGGACACCGGCCCGGCCTTGTCGACCTTCATCACGGCACGGGCCTTCTCGGGCGTCTCCGGCAGCTTGTCGCCATAGCGCGGACGCGCCACCTTCAGCGTGGCGACGTTCTGCTCGCCCGCCTCGTCGAGCGGCTGCATCATCGCATTCGGCCAGCCGTCATATTCGAACTTCTCGCCTTCGCGGATCAGCCGCGGGCCGCGCGCCTGATCCAGCGTCAGCCAGAGCTTGCCGATCGCTTCATACTTGGCCATGGAAAGCTCCTTACGCTGAACTGGGCGAATTGCCCCGGTACTGGCGGATCTTGTCGACATCCTCGACGATCGCCACGATCACGGCGCCGCCCGTCATCGTGCCCGCCACAGTCGCGCGCACGCCGAGATACTGCTGGTACTGCGACGGCGGCAGCGCCGTCTTCAGCTCGTAGCCCTTCACCAGCGAGGCCAGCGGGATCGCCGCCGTGGAATAGTGGATCGTCGGCGTCGACAGTGCCGCATTGTCGTCGCTCAGAACCTCGAACACGATCGAGGTGCCGCCGGCGAACGCGGTCGTGACCAGGATATAGAGCCAGGGCGGCCATTGCCCCCCGCCAATGTCGCGGAACGTATTCGGCGGCGTGCCGCTGAACGGTCCCAGATCCTTGACGTGCGGCATGATGGCGGTGGTCGTGATCGCAACGCGATCAGCCAGAACCTGTTCTTGGTCGAGGAGCATGTTCGTTCCTTTCGTCGATCAGGTCGTCGATCAGGTGTTCAGACCACGCGGTCCTCGGTGTCGAGGATCTGGTCGCACTGGCGGATCGGGATGCCGCGGAACGACACCTTCGACTGGCCTTCCTCCTGGCCGACCGTCAGGTAGACGTTGCTCTGCCGCTGCGCCTGGATGTCCAGCATCGTGAACACGGTCGCATTGCAATAGAACGCCATCTTGCCGCCACCGCGCAGCGCCTTCGGGATCTTGTGAACCGCGCGGGTCATGTACAGCAGCACGTCGGGCGGCGTCGTGTTGGCGACGAGATTCGCCACGTCGATGTTGGCGATGCGGACGTTGGTCATCCAGTTGTTGACCGCCACGCCCGGTGTCATCTTCCAGTGGGACCGGAACGCCATGAACTCGAGGCCGGCATCGTCGGTCGCGATCTGCTTGCCCAGATCCTCCATCTGCATGCCGCCGTTCAGCCCCTTCGGGTAGAACATGTGCGTGGCGCGCTGGCCCCAGGTGATCAGCCAGATCGAGGTGTTGTCGGTGGTGGTGCCGCCGGCGTCGACGATGTTGCGGCCGGATGGCGCGGTCTTGGAGCTGTACTGAATCGCGAGGCCGGGAAACTCCTCGGGCACCGCGGTGACGTCGCCGTAGAACAGCGTCTCGGCCAGCTGCTGGTTCATCGACTCGGCGTAGGCCGATTCTTCCGAGGCCATCCAGCCTTTGCCGTTCCGCTCGGCGAGGCGGACGTCGATCTTCGACATAGCCTCGAGCATCGCCGCCTGCACGCTGATCTGCGCGGTGGTCGACTTTGAGTGCGGGACGCCCTGGTTGATGCGCCGGTAATAGACCAGCGGCAACCCGGTGCGCTGCGTCACCTCATGCCCGTTCTGCAGGTTGCCCTCGAACCACGGCGCGTCGAGCAGAATCTCGTTCGACTGCTGCAGCATCTCGATGATCATCGCGGTCTTGCCGCTCGGATCCAGCCGCGTTTGCACATCAAGCAACGTCGGCCAATCGCCACCAATTACCGCCATGGGTTAGACCTTTCGATCAGGGTACAATCGATCCTCCCACTTCGCAGGGGGAGGCGTGGGCGTCTCATGGGCGTGGCCATTCGGCTGGCTCACACCCTGGTTGGCCTTCTGCAGCAGCAGCTTCTCGATCACGTTGAAGCCGGCCGCGCTGCGAATCTCGTTGGTCAGAACCTCGGCATCCGCGGCGCCGATCTGCGCGGTGGCACTCGCGGTCAGGGCGCGGTAGCGCGCCGAGGCCGTGGCCTGCGGGCCGAGCTTGGCAAATTCATCGAGCAGGAACCGCTGGTCGAAGGCCTTGGCCGCGACCTGGAAATCGAGAAACTCGCGTGCCATCTCCGTGAGGATTTCCGGCGAGGCTTTGTGCTTGTGCAGGATCTTCTGCGCCGCCCCGATCAGCGGATGCTCCGGGTCGAGCTTGATGTCGACCGCCGGCACCTCTTTGTACTTCGCGGCCAGCTCGGTGATCACCTCGGGCGGAAGCTCGACCTTGTAGCCGGCCGGATCCTTCGGGATCGCCGCCGCTTTCTCGGTCAGTTCCTTGTGCGCCGTCTCAAGCTCGGCGACGTGCTTGACGAAGGTGTCCTTGGGCGCGCCCGTCTCGGCGTCCCAGTGTTCCTCGGGAATATAGTCAGGCCGGCTCGGGGGTGTCGGGGGCGTCTGGCCGGTCGGCGGCGGCTGCGAACCGGCGGGGACCGCCGCTGCGGATCCGGGTGTCGCGGCCGGCTCGGGACTCACCAGGGAAGACAAGCCCGGCGACGGGGCTGGTGCTGGTGCTGCTTCGGGCGGCATTTAGCTCGGCGTCCTCGAACATGATCAAAATATCCCGGCAGAAATTGCGCCTTCCATTTTGCAGGATCAACGCACAAGCCTCGGACCCCGGATGCGCCACCTCCATCAGGACATGCTGCAGATACCGCCGCAGCACGTCGACATCGCGCCGCACCGTCGGCGAGCCGGCAATCCGCTGGCAGGCCTCGAACGCCGCTTCCCTGATCTTGACGGCCTCGGTCACATCGGTGGTCCCGGCGGCGCCCCTTCCGGTGGCGCGCCTTCTTCAGGTGGCGCACCGCCCTCGCCACCAAGGCCCGCGGCGCTGGCGGCCACCTGCGCCATCTGCTGGATCTGCTTCATGTCATTGAACTCGACCAGTTTGTCGCCGAGCTTGTCCTTGAGATTGGCCGAGGTGGTGATGCCGTTGATCAGCATCTGGCCCATCTGCGGGAAGGCGGTGTTGATGATTTCCAGGAGCCGCATCGCGGTCAGCACTTCCTGGTTTTCCTGCGCACGCTGCGCCGGGTTATAGGCCGCGAGCGAAACCTCCTTGCCCTGGTATTCGAGCTTCGGCACCACGCCGCGCTTTTCCGCGATGTACTGGAAACGCTTGAACACCTGATAGGGAAACTCGCGCCAGAACGAGAAACCGGGCGCGCCGATTTTCTTTTGGGCTTTGACCATCTGATCCATCCACTGTTCTGCAGTGGGTGGGGTCTTGCCGAGCTGCTCGGGGAAATCGACGTAGTGCAGTCGGCGGATCCGCGACTCGCGCCGGTCATGCTGGAACATCGCGGCGTCGAGCGGATTCGGGTCGTAGATCTTCTCGATCGAATCGCGGTTGCCGCCGGGCCGGCGCGGATAGGCCATGCCCGGCTCGATGCCGTTTTCGAAATTCATCACGTTGTCGTCGTCATAGGCGATCGGCGGCCGGATCGTGAACTCCATGTTTTCGATGAACGCCTTCTCGGTGTCATCGACCAGATGAAACTCGGGCAGCGCGCGGATCAGCGGACCTTCCGGCCAGGCGAAATCCGGCGACGAGCCGAACCGCCCAACGATGAACTCGCAGCAGCCCTCGCCCTTGAGCTTGGCGTCATGCACCTTCTTGTTCTGCACCAGGACGACATGCTGCCATTCCTCGTCGGCGACATTCGACCAGTCGCGCCAATAACCCCAGATCACCTCGGTTTTTTCGTTGGGCGCGTCCTTCACCTTCTTCTCGACGTCGTCGGGCAGCTTGATGCCGGGCAGCTCGGCCTTGAGGTTGCGGTTCTTCACCCGCCGGATCATGAAGCGATCGTCGACCGCGCCATCGGGGCCGATGTTGATTTCAATCTGCCGGATGGCCTGGCCCAGACACAGAACCGGTTTGTGCTGCGCCTTGTCGCGGATGATCATGGCGAACACGCCGATCGCGCCGTCGGGCACCGCCTGCTTGGCCAGCTCGGCATAGAAATTCGACGCGCGCAGCAGATCGAAGATCATGTCGTCGGCGATCCCCGCATCATGCTCGATCACCTGCTGCGCCACCTTGTCCAGGCCGGGATCCGGCCGCCGCTCGGCCCATTTGACCGCCTCGGGCATGAAACTTTCGATGATCATCTCGAGGAAATCCTCGCTGCATTCGTAGGCCAGCGAGGTGTGCAGTTCGTCGGCGTCGTTCGACGGCAGGTTGTTCTGCGACTGCGATTGCTGCGAGCGAACCCGGCGCGGTGAGGCGTAGAAATAGCACTGCTCGATATCGTTGATACTGAGCTGCTTCTGCGCGCGCGCGTCCTGCAGCCGCTGCAAAGCTTCGGTCTGCAGTTCATCCGGCTCGGCTTCCGAGGCCTTGCCCGGCTTGAAGATCGTGACCGCTTCGGCCATGCGCGGCCTACTTCATCAACGTCTTGAGCGGCAGCGCGCCGCGCGCGCCGAACAATCGATAAAGCCGCTCGGTGCTGGATTCGGCCCGGTCCTGGACCGACAGGATCTTCTCTTCCTTGGCCGCGGCCGCGGCGCGCTTTTCCTCGTCAGTGGGCCGGTAGCTCATGTCGGGTGGGCGTTGCATCGGACAGCACCTCCGCGCCGTTCGCGATACAATCCCGCCAAAGCCCGTCGGGGGTCAACGCACACGACTTGAGGCCGATCAGGTGCTTGATCCCGCCCACGCACCACGGCGTCATCACCCCCCAGCGCCGGCCCGCGAGATTGACCGGCATCTGCAGCACCGCATTGTTTGTCATGAAACGTCCGGCCACCAGTTCGCCACCGTGGTCCTGCGGCACCGCCACGATCACCGTGCGCGGGAGCTGGATGTCGTAGAACAGCCACATCCGGGTCCGCGCCACATAGCCGATCGCCGAGACATGCTTGAACCGCCCCGGCACCCAGCGATTGACCCAGTCCTTCGCCGCCCGCGGCCAGAACACCAGCATCCAGTGCGTCGGCTCGTATTCGGTGATCGCGGCGCCGGGGACGATCGCGCCGATATTCATGCCACGCGCCGACGCATGCGCAGCGACCGCCGGGTCTGCACCGGCGCCGCCCGCTTGCCGATCGGCCGGCCGACCATGGCGCGCCCCTCGCCCTCGCCGAGGACCAGATACTGCAGCGCGTCCGCGACGTTGCTGTACTGGTCCTTGACCGGCACTTCCTTGATCAGGCCGGAGCCTTTGATCTTCTCAAAGTGATATTTCCCGGCCATGGCCACCTTCAGGGTGCGCGGCCGGCTCGGGTCCAACAACAGCCTTGGCATCCCGTCCTGCATCTCGCGCAAGACGAAGGTGACCGCGTCGATCCGGGTCTGGATGTTGTTCTGTGGCACCGGCGCCGGGTTGACCGTCATGCCGAACGATTCAAAAATGTCATACGCGGTCCGCTCGTCCGACTGGGTCTTGTCCTGCCCTTTCGGGTCGCCGTGCAGCCGGAACGCATAGCCGGGAAACCGCTGGTCGAGCTTCCGCTTCACCAGCGGGGCGAACTCCACCGCCCCGATCCCGAACGCCACCAGCTCGTCGAGGATCACCCAGCGATTGTTGACGACCTGCCCGAACACAGCTGCGGGCGAGCGCCCGAAATCCAGCCCGATCAGGATCGGATAGCCGGGCAGCGGCTTGATGTCCTGCTTCGCGACATGCGTCTCGGGCGAGAATTGCCCCCAGACCGGCCGGCCCTCTACATAGAGGCTGATGCGGTTCATCAGTTTAGAATCGACCCACTGCTTGGTCTTGCCGCGCACCTTGTCGTGGTAAAACTTGACCGGCAACCATCTCAGGTTTTCGGCGCGCGGGTTCACTCTATATGCAGTGACCGTCTTGCCATCGACGCCGAACACCTCGTTCAGCGCCGGCGGCTGCACGAAATAGCCCCATTCCTTCGGCCAGCGCATGCGCGCCCGCTCGTCGCTCGACATATCCGTGGGATACGGCACCTCGCCGGTCATCTGCGGGATCCAGTGATCCTCGCCCGGCTCGTTCATGTCGCCCAGCACCCCGGACCATTTCGGCCCGCCATCCCTGATCGGCGGAAACCGCCCGGTGCGGCCCTCGGCGTCGTCAAACACCTGCTTGGTCGCAAACTGCATTTCGTGAAACCAGAACCCGGTGAACTGGGTCGAGAAGAGCTTGCTCACGTCCTCGGGCGTATCCAGCGCCATGAACACCAGCTCGCAGCGGACGTCCGCCAGCGACAGCGAGTATTCCATCGGCTTCGACAGCCGCAACTCGCCGTATTGCTGCGGCGGCAGCCAGTCGACCACGTCTTTCAGGGTCGTATCGCGCAGTTCACTGTAAGTATTGCGCACAATCCCCCACCGGGTCTTCCTCAACCCGTCCATCGGCGAGGGCGTCTGCTCGCAGGATATCGCCCAGATCTTGTTGATCACCGCCAGGGTCTTCCCGCTGCCCCAGGGTCCGCGGATGATGCTCACGGGTGAGCGATCGGTGATGAACCGGCACAGCACCTCGCCGTCCGGCTCGTAAATCTTCCGGCCGTCTTCCGTGAACTTGAGGGTGGGCAGGGTCACGCGCGGAAAGTGCAGCAGACTCACTCCGCGAACAAGTCCCCCTGCGCCGGCGGCGGCGGCGGCGGACGCGGCAGCGGCGGCAGCGGCTCCTGCGGCGTCGGCTTGTGATCCTTGCAATACCAGGTGCCGAGGATGTCCTTGCGCAGGCTGGCCCCGTAGCCGAACGATCCCCAGCGCCCGCAATGGCAATAGTGGACGAAATGCCCGTCCCGCTCGCCGACAAAGCCCGGCTCTGCCCCCTGGCGCCGGCGCACCTCGCGAAACAGGTCGAGCGGCGATCGCAGGATCGGGTCGTTGCGCGGCACGAAAAAGGCCCACCGGTTGCGGCGCGACTTATCCTCCCAGAACCGCTCCTGCTTCGCCTCATGCCCCCAGCACCAGCCGACCACGCGATGGTGCGGATGCTCGGCCGCGCAGATCAGCAGATAGGCCACATCGGGAGGATTATCGTGCTGCACCATCAGGCAATGATGCGACTGTCGGCAGGCCTTGACGTCGATCCAGTCCTCGAGGTCCGGCAGCTTCTTGCCCGACCGCAACTCGTCCTCGGTCAGGAACTTCTTCCACTTGACCGGCGCCAGGTAGTTGCGCCCGGCCACCTCGCCGCGCGCCCCCCAGATGTCGCGCGCCAGCGCCGTCGCATCATCCATCGGCGCGTTGTTGCTCGACTTGAGCCGCAGCGCCTTCGACAGTGCGCGGCGCTGCTCGCCACAGGCATCGGCCTCCACGATGTCCGCCTCGGACAGCGTGATCCAGGTCACTCGTCCTCCGTCTGCACCACCTCGCTGCGCGCCAGCCAGGTCGCCGCCCGCATCAAGAGGCCGATCACCCGGTCCGTATCCGCTCCGGCCGACGCCACATAAAGCTCGCCCGCCCGGCCACGCCCCACCACGATTGCGTCGACCACGCCCTCCTCGATCGCATCCTCGAAGATATGCCGCGACGACAGCTCGACGCCGAGGTCGCGCCGCTCGACACCGGGCAGGACGATGATCGTCGCCTTGCGCCGCTTCGTCACACGCCCTCCGGCATCGGATTGCACGACGGCGCGAAGAACAGCCCGCGCGACGGCATGTCCTCGGCCAGCCGCCAGGTCTTGCCGCTCGCCACGTTGATGCGGATGGCGCCGAACGAGCAATGCTTCGGGTTGTTCAGGAAGATGCCGGCGTCAAGGAAGGGATGCGTCCCGCTGCTGACGCCGATCGCACTGACTCCGATTTCCTCTGCATTGTGCATGAAGATGCCCGAGTGCTTGTCGGGCGTGTTGTTGGTGATCGCGCAGGCATCCACCGTGCCTGATGCGGCGGCCAGCATGTAGATGCCGTGGTCGTTCGATTCCATCGACAGCCCGCTGATCTTGAAGCCGGTCGACTGCCACGCCTCGCCCTTCTCGTTCATGCCGAGGTGGATGGCGATGCCGTTCACCTCGTAGCGGCCGCCCAGCACGACCAGCCCGAGATTCTGGTGGCGGATCCCCTCGACGCAGCCGGTGATGTCGCAGTTCAGCGCAGTCGTCGCATTGCCCGCCATCAGGCCGACGCCGCGGATGCCGATGATGGTGCAGGTGTCCAGCGTGGCGCACTGGCTGTTGAACGTCTCGATCCCGACCTTGCACTGGCCCTGAAACTGGCAAGACACCACGCGCGCCATCACGCACGAATGGATCATCAGCCCCTTGCCCTCGGCGTGGCCGTTTTCGAAGATCAGCTTCTCGACCACATGCACGCCGCCGATCGGCGACTTGACCGACCGCTTGAACAGCGCGTCGGGAAAATTGCCGAGGATGTGCGCGCCCGGCTCGCCCTCGTAGTGGAAATTCAGCTCCGGCGTTTCGAAATTGATCGGGCGCGTCACCAGGTAGCGGCCGCGCGGAAAGTAGATATGCCGGTCCGGTCCGTCGAAGGCGCGTTGCAGCGCATCGCTGTCGTCGGTCGTCCCGTCGCCCTTCGCTCCGAACGGCGCATCCTTCACACTCACCATCGTCCCGCCCATCGTCGTCTCGCCCCCGTTCACTGGTTCAACCGGTTTCGCCATCATCGCCTCACCTGTGACACTGCCCGCACGACGGCAGCCGGATATGATTTTGCAGCGGCGCCACCACCGGCATTGGCGCCACCCCCTGCGACAAGGTCAGCGGCGACACCGTGAACGGCTGCACCGCGCAGCCGACCACCAACAGCACGATGCCGAGCAGGATCCCGATGAGCTGGGCGTCAATCCACCAGCGCAGCGGAAACCCGAACATCACCGCCTCCGCAGCATGAACCCCACGAACTCGATCAGGATCTGAAGCTTCACCATCTCACACCTCGCATGTCGCGGCCCGGCAGGGCATGTCCCCTGACGCCTCATCAAAGGACTTTCGCTCATCCCCGGTACGACCGGCAGCTTTCCCCGCCGGGCCGCCAATCCAATTCAACGCTGCCCGTGGCCGCGCGTCAAATCCGCCGACAGCCGCCGCGACCGGTTCTGCAATTCCGCCAGCCGCGTGTTCGACGAGGCCACCGTCACGTTTGTCGCCCGCGGCTCCGGCACCACCTCCTCGCGCGGCGACCGCTTCGGCACCGCAATCCCAGGCTCCTCGACCGCCGGCCGCGCCGGCACCGGCTCGTCGAGCGGATCATCCTCGTCCGCGTCCGGCTCGAGCGGCTCGGCCGGCGCATCCTCGTCATGCCGCGGCGCACAGGATACGTGGTTCGATGATTCGTTGTCCGACTTGTGGCCGGCGGATCCGCGACGCCGCGCCTGTCTGTCCCGCCCACGGCCCGCCGCCGCCCGCGCCGCCGCCCAGCGAGGAGAAGACGACGCCGTTCGTGGTGCCACCGCCCGACCTGCCGGCGTTCCGCGTCGTCAAGACGCTGGGGCAGGGCGGCTTCGGAGCCGTGTTCCTCGCCCAGCGCGCGTCTGACGGACAGCCGGTCGCCATCAAGGTCGCGCGCGCCGACAACGTCTCGGCCGGCGAGGCGCTGCTGCGCGAGGCCGACGCGCTGGCGGCGGTCGGCGTTCCCCACGTTCCGGCCGTGTTCGATCGCGGTCTGCTGCCAAACGGGTCGGCGTACGTCGTGATGGAGTTCGTCAAGGCGGAGGTGCTCTCCGAACGCCTCGCCGCGCTCGAGGGCCCGATGGAGATCGACGAGTTCGCGCACCACGCGCTCGCGATCCTGAGCGTCATCGAGATCGCGCACGGCCGCGGCCTGGTGCATTGCGATCTGAAGCCCGAAAACGTGTTCATCGACGAGACGCTGGGCGCGAAGCTGTTCGATTTCGGCCTGGTGCGCAAGCTGGGCGGCGAGCGCATCGAGACGACCAAGGAAGAGGCACCGGCGGGGACGCCCGAATACATGTCGCCCGAACAGTGCGAGGCGCGCACCGACGTCGATGCGCGCAGCGACATCTATGCGCTGGGCG
>Ga0208685_1000050_pt1 | contig 50830 bp, 63 predicted proteins | sample EasRivMeERMLT890_FD_187533 | JGI IMG/M metagenome (GOLD analysis project Ga0208685, IMG submission 187533) | Soil microbial communities from meander-bound floodplain in the East River, Colorado, USA - East River MetaG ERMLT890 (SPAdes) (version 2) | ecosystem: Environmental > Terrestrial > Soil...
GCGTGCCGGAAACGGTCCTTGTAGCGGCGCTTATCGCGACTAACGCCGCCGCGCCAGTTCGGATTGCTCGCGCCCTGGAGGCCGCCGCGCGCCGCCGCGCCCTGGAGGCCGCCGGCCCGGTTCCGGCACGCCCGGGAGCAGTACTTCCCGCCCCCGGCCCGGAGATCCCACGGTCTGGGACAGAAGAGGCGGGTGCAGATCGGACATTTCACGGCCACAAGCGTGCTCATCTCGCCGCCTCGACTGGGCTCGCTGGCGCCACAACGGTCTCATGCCGCCGGGCGGTGAGCCTGGCGAGGGCCGCGATGAAGGACGGGGCAAAGTCCTCGGGCATGTCCCGCCAGCCCTCTTCCACGCGCTGGAGGAAGGAGTAGTTCGTGCCCATCTCCGCGGCCAGATCGTACCGGGAGACGCGGGCCCCGATGCGGCGGGCCTTGAGTTCCTCGCGGGTCATCCTAACACCCCCTCGATACGCGATTAATCATTGCTCAACTATACGCCGGATCCTTCCGGCCGTCAACAGGGTTCACGAAAGAGAGCGATGATTTTTTAATCAGTCTGTGCTATATTGGGGAGAGAGGAGGGAAGGGGATGCTGAGACACTCCGAGGGGTTCGGAGCGAGGGTCCGCCGCGAGCTGGAAGGGCGCCGCATGTCCTATCAGGAGGCGGCCCGCCGGGCGCGCGAGCGGGAGTTGGGACTCTCCTTCGGGACGATCCGCAGCATGGCGTATGGAGCCGTGCCGGGGAGCGACCTGATCGTGGAGTTTGCCGAGACGATCGGGGATACGCCGGAGGAGACCCAGGTGCTGGCCAACGACCTGCTTGCCCTGGCGGCAAAGCGGGTGGGGTACGTCGGCACCCGTGTGAGGTGCGGAGTCGCGTCGCTGTGCGCTCTCGGGAGCGCGGCTCCGAGCCGGTGAAAGTTCAGCGGAGAGCGTTAGAGCAGGGGGACCGAACCCGCCCCGTCCGGAGGCTGTGCATTGTGCATCACAGGCGCAATCCTCGCACGGAGCATGGGCCCAGAAGGATTCGAACCTTCGACCGAGGGATTATGAGTCCCCTGGTCACAGCTAGCTGTATCCCCCTCTACACTCCCGCGAACCCTCCTCATTGACCGTGTGAATACGCCGTATCGGGCGCAAAACGCAAACACTCGTTTGCATGTCCGTGCGTGCTGTCCGATACTACCTCCACCCGCCCGCCTGTTCCGCGTGCCCGGGCGCCAGCGATGCAAGCCCACCTCGAACCCTATCTGTCCTGGCAGCTCGACCAGGGCAAGAGCAAGAAGAGCATCCTCGTCTGGCGGCAGAAGGTGCGGCACTTCCTGGAGTGGCTCGCCGGCCGCGAGGTGACGCTGCGCCTGCTCTACGAGTACCGGGACTACCTCCAGAAGGACAAGATCAAGCCGCACCGCGCGGATCGTGGGTGCCGGCCGCGCACGGTCCGCGCCGCCTTCAGCGCCCTCCGGGGCTTCTTCCGCTACCTGGAGAGCCAGGGCCGGAAGGACCTGCCCGACGTGGCCGCGGTCGCCATGCCCCGACTCGATACCGCCGTCCGCGCCGTCCCCAGCTCCGAGGAGGTCCGCGCCCTGTTCGCGGCCGCCGAGCACGCCGGGGCCCATGCCCGCTGCCCCCTCTATCGCAGCTACCTGCGGCTGCGCGCCCTCGCCGTCCTGTCGCTCGCCGCCGGCTGCGGCCTGCGCCGCGCGGAGATCCTCGCCCTCGACGTCACGGACCTGCGGACGGACCGGACGCCGTGGGAGGTCAACGTCCGGTTCGGGAAGGGTGCCCAGGCGCGCTGGGTGCCGATTGGGGAGACGGAGCAGGGCCACCTGGAGGCGTGGCTGCGGACCCGGGACGGCCGCTGCCAGCGCCTCGACCACCGTACCCCGGCCTTGCTGGTGGACGACAAGGGGCGCCGGCTGGGGAACCACGGGATCGAGGGGATCGTGGAGACGCTCAAGGGGCTCGCCGGTCTGGACGAGACGGCCCTGACCCTCCACGGACTCCGGCACGCGTTCGGCGCCTACCTGCTCCGGGCCAAGGGGCCCAAGACGACGCAGGTGCTGATGGGGCACGCCAGCGTCTCGACGACGCTGGAGGTCTACGGCCACACGGACGCCGACCAGATGCGGGAAGCGGTCGCGGACCTGTCGCGGTCGATTCATACCCCTGACGGTCAGGCAGGAAGCGACTCTCCGCGGCGCGGCCAGAGCCGGCGCCGGGCCCCCGGAGGCCGGGGCAGACGCGGATACAGAGTGTGACTGCGCGACCTTTTCCGGAAAGGCGGATGGCATATATAGGTGATATAATTCAGCATGCAAGACCAAAGACCAACTCACTGCGGGATGTGGACACTTCTTCAGCATGCATACGGCAGGAAGCGCGAGGAATACTGGCTCTGCGAGTGCAAGTGCGGTACTCGGCGCGAAGTTCGCCTCGACAATCTTCTTCGTGGACTCTCGAAAAGCTGTGGCTGCAATCGTGGGCAGAAGGAAAACGGGAGTATCTCGAACCGGCCGGAGTACATCGTTTGGATGGGAATGCGCCAACGCTGCAACAATCCTAACGCTCCAAATTTCCATCACTACGGCGGGCGGGGAATTCGAGTATGTTCTCGTTGGCAAGGGTCATTTGCAACGTTCCTTGAAGACATGGGGCCACGTCCTTCTCCTACACACAAGCTGGAGCGCCGCGACGTAAACGGCCCCTACGAACCCGAGAATTGTTCGTGGGGAACGCAACGGGACCAATGCAACAACAAGCGTAACAGCCACTTCATCGCGTTCCAGGGTCGGCGACTTACCGTAACGCAGTGGGGGGCAGAGATCGGAATACCCGCCGACAACATCCTCCATCGTATCCGCGCCGGCTGGTCGATTGAGGATAGTCTCACAAAACCGGTGCGGAGGCGGAGAGTGAGCCTGTGAATACGGCAGTCACAGGCTGACGATCAGGGGTATGAATCGACTTCGGCGGGGTAATGAAGCGGCGGGAGCGAATCACACCCGCACTGGGTAACTCATAGGCCGAAGTAGTCGGGGCGACGCTGAACCAGGCGATCGCCGCGGAGGTGGACGAGCTGCTCGCCGGCCTGGAGGAGGAGCTGCGCGGCGCCGTGCGGTAACCAGGTACCGATGACCGTCACCCCGGAGTTCGCCACGGCCTGGTGCTGGGCCATCAACGCCAGTGAGCGGCAGCAGCAGGTGATCGAGCTCGCCTACGTCGCGGGCCTGCCGGACCCGGAGATCGCCGACCGACTCGGCATCGCCGTCGGGACGGTCGGCTACCACCGCTCCGAGATCAAGCGCAAGACGCGGGAGCGGAACTGGCTCTCCGAACTGCGGCAGGACGCGGAAGCGGTGTGGGAGGCGCTCTGCGGGCCCCAGCGGCCGGACCCGTCCACGCCCCTCTTCCGCGCGGATAAGCGCGAGCCCGCCTTTCCGCACCCGGTGACGGTGGACCGGCGCGACTTCGTGAGCCACTTTGTGGAGAACGCCCGGAGCCGGCCTCGCAGGCACAAAAGTTGACGTTAAACCCAAGAATGTCCGAAAGTGAGGGTGCCAGATTGCGTCACAGGCGCCTTCTGACGTTAGGGCTGAATAGAGAGATTGGCCTCCAGGGCTTCCCTGGGGGCTTTCCTTTTGCCCCTCCCGGGCACCCTGTTCCGGCCGGCGTCGGCAGCTTCCAGGCAAGCGGCGCCGGCCGGAGCCACGCTTCGCCGCGGCGGCGCCCGGCGGGCGTTTCCGGTCTTTCGCACGGGCCTCGGCGACTTTCCGGCTGCGTGAGACCTCAGCGTTTCCCTGCTTCGCCGCGCGTTTGCCGGCGGAGGCCCGGTCCAGGTGGGCCGGGTGCAGCGCTTCTGAAAACAGCTGTGACCTGGGCCTCGGGGCGTCTGCCGTCCCGAGGCCACTTTTCGAGAGGTCAGCGACCCCCAATACGGGGGCGGTAGACCTACCGTACGCGGAACAGCAAAGAGCCCCGCCGGCGAGGACATCGCCGACAGGGCCTTTACGCCGGAATCGCACTTCCGACGCGAGACTAGGGTAACACCCTGCCTCGGGAGGTGCTCCGGTGGTTCAAGTCACGGAATTCCTGCACTCGGTCTGGATCTCCATCTGGTTGATGAAGTTCCCCGGCCCGATCTCATTCCCGTCGTTCCCGTTTGCCTGATGGACAAGTTCGTCTACAAGAGCCTCTTCCGGCACGAAAGGCAGATCCAGGCCATGAGCCAAGCTATCACCGACCTGCAAGAGGTCGTCGCTAAGCAGGGGGAGTTGATCGCCGCCGAGCAGGCGCAGGGCGATCAGATCGAAGCCATCGTGGCCGACCAGGCCGAGGCCATCGCGGCGCTGGAGGCGCAGATCGCGGCGCTCGGTCCCGCGGGCGAAGCGCTCAACGCCGAGGTCGCCAAGATCAAGAGCCACAACGAGCAGATCGAGGGCATCGTCACCACCGAGACGGGCGTCAACCCGACGCCGCCGACCGATCCCAACGCGCCGCGCCCTGATAACTCCCTCCCTGGCCCCCAACCAGGCATCGACAACACGCTCCCCGGCGACCTGAAGCCGAAGCCGGAGCAGCTCCCCGCCGCGAAGAAGGCCTGACGCGTGGCGTTGACGAACTCGCTATTTCGTTCATTCTTCGCCGCGAAGAACTGGCCTGTCCCCGCGGACGGCACCGTCTTCGGCGTGGGGATCCGCGGCGCGAAGCTGCTCGACGCCGACAGCATCGAAGTCATTCCGAATACCCCTCGCGGTTTCCAGGACGACCTCCTCGGCTGGGCGGGCGCCGCGTGGTATCTCGCCGAGGGGACCGTCGAGCCGGGCGCCGTCCCGGCCCCCAACCCGGCGGGGATGGCCTACCGCGCCGACGGGGAGCACCTCTTCCATCCGGGTCTCCACCGGCGGCACCGGGCCTTCGTCCAGCACGGGGGCGCGAGAATATGGCGGGATCGTGACGCCGATGCAACGAGAGACCCCACCGAAGAGATCCACGTGGAGGTCGGTAATGGGCTCAATTGGCACGCGGGCCCGCTTACCGACATCATCGGGAAGAGTTCCTACGGGTGCTTGAACACCCGTGGAGGGTATGCTTCGGCGGCCTGGAAGCGGACCTACGACATCGGCAAGAAGGCGGTCGCCGCCGGGGACACCAAGAGCAAAGGAGTCCTCGCTGTTTACTTGCTGAGCGCGGACGAGCTGGTGCGTTTTTCCAATGCCTGACACCTGCCCCCACCACCCCCACGTCCGCCGCGAGCTGGTCAACGCCGCCACGGGGGAGCGCACCTGCCCCGGCCTGCGCGACGGCGACCCCGGTGCTCGCCGCGCCGCCACTGCCGGTCCAGGGGGCCTGCGCCCACACGGGCGAGCGCGGCACGCATCCGGCGTACGGGATGGAAATCTGCCAGGGCTGCGGGCTCACCGTGACCGCGAGGAGCGCCTGATGGCCCGCCGCCTCTTATTTCACGTGCCGGCCGGTTTGCGAAATAAGGCCGCCCGCTCGCCCCGCTTGTTTTCGGAGACGTGCTGATGCCCCTCGACCCCGACGAGAGCGCGGACCAGCGCGCCCGCCGCCGCGAACTCGAAGCCGCCGGGCAACTGGGCCTGCCGGAAGACACGCTCGGGCTCGACGAGGATGAGGAGCTGCTGGACGACGAAGAGCGGCGCCGCAATGCGAACGACGACGTGAGCCCCTACGCGCCGGTTGAGGACGACGAGGAACCCGAGGACGCGGACCTGGAGCCGGATGAGTTCGCGGGAATGGACCCGCAGGCGGTAGGCGCGGCCATCGCCGGCTTTGTCGCCGCCGCCGTCCCGGAGGACGAGGAGCAGGACGACCCGGCCGGCGCGGTGACGACCGAGGGACGCAAGCCGTGGCGCCCGAGCCGGCCGAAGCCGCCCACGGTGAACCCGAAGCCCCCCACGGAGCCGGAGCGGCCTATCCCCCCCACGGGCACGGGCAAGGTGGTTGAGGTCCGCAGCGAGCGGGACCTGGAGAACATGAAGTCGGGAGTAACCTATCAATGGGTGGGCGGCTTCGTCCTGCGGGACCAGCTCTCCCTTTCTGGCCTGAACGGAGTCACCCTGATCGATGCCCGCATCGAGGGCGCCCGCGAGAGCAACATCTATGCCCGGGGCTGTCGGGACCTCACCCTCACCGGCGGCGACCTGTCCCGGTCCAAAACCAAGAGCGGCATCCTCCTCGACGCCGAGTGTGAAGGACTGCGGATGTACCGAGTGACGGGCGACGAGAACGAGGAGCATTTCGTCTATGTCGGAAGCCATAAAAAGGGCGGCAAGCCATTCTTCATCGAGGACTGCGTGGGCCGGCGCAATCATCGATGTTTTTGCCAGGTGAACCTCGAAGGCCAGAGCTGGTGGGTGGTCGGCGGGCACATCCTGCGCTGCACTGCGGACGGGAACGCCACCGAGCAGGGCGCCCAGTTCAACCTCGGCGCCTGGGATCGGGGCCTCGTCAAGGACTGCCAGATCGTCAACGGCAAGGATGACGGGCTGGTGCTCGCCGCCATTGACGGGAAGGCGTCCAAGAACTGCCGCGTGGAGGCTTGCACGTTCAAGAACAACCGGGACGCGCCCCTCAAGACGGCGCAGGGGTCGAAGGGGCACACCCTTTCGGGCTGCACGTTCGACGAGATGCCGCCGGCCGGCGGGTGGCGGTCCGACGGAACGTGCACCGGGCCGGGCGGCAAGCGGTTTTAAGATGAGTGAGCCCCGGAGACCCATCCTCGTGTTCACGACCGCGAAGTTCCTCGCGCTCATCGCCACGGTGCTGTTCGTATTGGCGAGCTTCGGCGTGGTCTTCGGCTCGGTCTCGCTGCTCGCGCTTGGACTGGCGTTCCTGGCTGCGGCAGTGGTGCTCGGGTAGCAAGATGGCCCACCCCGACGCGCGCCGCGAGGAAGTGCTCGCCCTCCTGAAGGCCAACGGCGGCAACGTCAAGCGGACGGCCCGGGAGTCCGGCATCCCATTCGCTACCGTCGCGCTCTGGAAGCAGAAGGCACAGGTTTTGGGGACAGAAAGCTGTTCCCAAAAGCAAGCCAGCCTCGAGGAGCTCCTGGAGAACATCATCCGGGTCGCCGCGGGCCTGCTGCCGGGGAAGTTGGAGGACGCGAAGGCCTCGGAGACGGGCACGGTCCTGGGGATCTGCTTCGACAAGCTTCGGCTCTTGCGGCAGGAGCCGACCAGCATCCAGGAAACCCGCGGAGAGCTGACCGAAGATGAGCGTTTGCGGCGCCTTGCCGAACTCCTGGACGCCGGAGAGAGTCGCGCGGGCGTGGGAGCACCTGACCCCGGCGGAGCAGGACGAGGCGAACAAGCACCTGCGGGCGCTCCGCCCATCCACTGACCCCGCCGGCGCGGAACGCCTCACCCTCGCGGATCTCAAGATCCGGACCCAGGACCGCCGGCTCATTCCGTTCGCGCCCAACGCGGTGCAAGCGAGCTATCTGGACGTGCTCCTCCCGGCCTGGCGGGAAGGCGACTGCCGGCTCCGGGGCCGGCGGGAGCTGATCCTGAAGTTTCGGCAGCCGGGCTTCTCGACCCTGATCTTCGCCTTGCTCTTCCTGGACACGCTGACGACGCCGCACACGCACACCGTCGCCGTCGCGCACGACGCGGACAGCACCGAGCGCCTCTTCCAGATCGTGCGCCGGATGTACGAGAACCTGCCGGAGGAGCAGCGGCCGGCGACGCGCTACGCGAACCGCCGGGAGTTCCTCTGGCCGGCGCTGGACTCGAGCTTCTTCGTCGGGACGGCCGGCACCCGGGACTTCGGAAGGAGCGCGACGATCAACAACGCGCACCTCTCCGAGGCGGCCTCGTACCCCGACGCCGCGGCGCTGGTCGCGGGGCTCCTCCAGGCGGTGCCCGCGGACGGGAACGTCTTCGTGGAGACCACCGCGAAGGGGATGGGCAACTGGTTCCACGACGAGTGGACGGCGGCCGAGAAGGGGGACAGCGTCTTCACGCCGCGCTTCTTCGGCTGGAACGCCCACGGCGTCTACCGGGCGCCGGAGGTACCGGCGGACTTCCGGCCGACCGCGGACGAGCGGGTCCTGGTCCAGCGGCACGGGCTGGATGCGGGGCAGCTCCTCTGGCGGCGGGAGAAGGTGAAGGAGCTGCGGCAGTTCTTCGTCCAGGAGTACCCGCTCACGGCCAGTGAGGCGTTCCTCGCGACGGGCGGCCGGGTGCTCTCCGAGTTCATCCCGGAGCGGGCGCCGGCGGGGCACCTGGTCGAGGATTTCGTGCCCCCGCGGAGCTGGCGGCACTTCCTGGTCATCGATCCGGGCTGGCGGGTGTGCGCCGGCCTGTGGGGCGCGGTGGACCCGGAAGGGCAACTCTGGCTCTACGGTGAGCACTACGAGGGCGAGAAGCTCCCGCGGGAGCATGTCGCCGCCCTCCACGGCCAATGGCAGCTCTACGGGCAGCCGCCGGTGGAGGTGCTGATGGACCCGGCCGGCTTCGACATCAAGCGGACCACGACCGGCCGGGAAGCGCCCTCGGACGCCGACGAGTTCAAGCAGGCGGCGCAGGAGCTGAAGGCGACCTGGCTGCGACCGAAGCCCGCGGACAACGGGGACCCGCAGGCCTACCGCGTGAAGCGGCGGCTCGCAGAGAACACGCTGTTCGTCTGCGAGGGGCTCCGGCACTGGCGCTGGGAGCAGGAGCGGTGGGTGAGACAGGCGCCCCGCAGCGGCCGCCTCGCCGCGGAGCATCCGGAACCGGACCGCCCGATTGACAGATTTAACCATTTACAGGACACATTGCGCTACTTAGTGAATCACCTCGACCGACCCCAGGCAGCCGGCGGCTTCTCCCTCGTCGGCAAGGCGCGACCGTCGTGACCACCACCGAGCGACCGGAGCGCGTGAGCATTGACCGCCTGGCCCTCGTCGAGCAGCTCGAAGGGGAGGAGCTGGCGGCGGCCGTCGCCCGGGAGGTGATGGGCTGGCAACAGGTCTGGGCGTGCGGGAAGTTCGCCTGTGAGCACTGGATTGATTGCGGCTCACCGATCCGCTTCTCGACTGGGGAGAGGGCAGCGGCAGCCTGTGCGGAGCATAACCGCGCCGCGGGCACGCAGCACGAACCGATTGCCCTCTGGGTGGACGAGAACGGGAACGAGCAAAGCGCGGCCCACTTCTGGCGGCCCGATCGGGACATGAACGCCGCCTGGGACATGATCCGTTGGCTGGGTCGGCTGCACCTGTCACTGATGGACCTGACGGGTCTCTTCCGGATCTTCCTCCGGATCGAGCACTACCGGCGCTTCCAATGCACCGCGGACGATGATGCGATGGTCTTGCTGCACGCCCTGCCGACCGACCTCTGTCGCGCGGCCCTCGCAGCGAAGCGAATGGCCGAGGAGTGCCGCCGGTGACGATGCTCGTCGAGCGGACGAACGGGAAGCCCCCCGCCGGCACGTCCGCCTCGGTAGTCCAGGCGACCGGGAAGGGCCGCAGCCTCGACCGGGTGCTCGAACGCACGTCGTACCGCCTGTTCCGGCAGCTCTACCTGAACATCCCGGCGATGGGCCGGGGCATCTCGATCCTGACCGCCCTCGCCGGGGAGCCGGCTGTTCAGGGCGTGGACGAGGAGCATACCCTCGACCTCCAGACGTGGACCGAGGACGTGAAAGCGGGCTGGGGCGGGATGGGCCTCGGGTGCTTCCTCGGAGACCACGGGGGGCAGATGCTCCTCCATGGGAACGGCGTCGCGGAAGCGGAGATCGGTCCTTTCCGCGACGAGGTGACGGGCCTGTGGAGCTACCGCAGCGAGTACTTCCGCTACGACACCGACCGTGGGCAGCTCGATATCCGGCAGCTCAACGCGCGTGACGGGCCGGGCAGCTCGCTGGTTTCCGGAGGCCGCGTCCTCTCCCCGCTGACGGCCACGGTCTCGACCTTCGACCCGCAGGGGAGCGCCCCGGAAGGGCAGCCGCTCTACCTCGCGTGTCCCACGGTCGCCCAGGTGTGGGTCGAGACCTTGATGGCGTTCAAGTCCACGATGCGCCGGATGGGGATCCCCATCTTCCACATCAACGGCCAATATCCCGAGAACTGGGAGGACGACGCCGAGTTCACGCGGGCGACCGCGTTGGCCACCCAGATGAGCAACGGCCTGAACGAAGCGGTGAAGAGCCAGGTCGAGCAAGGGCTCGCGAAAGACTGGGTGACCCTGGGGAATGTCACGGTGAAGGTCCTGGGCCTCGACGGCGAGGCGATGGACTTCCAGATCTCGAAACGGCAGCTCATCGAGGAGATCGTGGTGGCCAGTGACGTGCCGCCGTCCCTCTTCGGCTATTCCTGGTCCGCGACGGAGCGGATGTCCTCGGTGCAGATGCGCAAGCTCTCCGGGCGGGTGCGGGCGATCCGCCGGGCGCTGAATCCATGCATCCGGAAGATGCTGGACCTCCGGCAGCGGGTGCGGGGCGAGAGCCGGCCGTACACGCTGATGTGGCCCGACACGAACCTGGCCGAGGAGCTGGAAACGGCCCGCGCCGCCCTCAACGACGCCAACGCGGACGTGAAGAAGCTGCAGTACGCCCTCGCCCTCTGGCGGCTCGGCATCTGGGACCAGACGCAGGTCGCGGAGTACTGCACCGGCAGCGCCGAGGTGAAGCGGGCGCTGGCAGAGCCGCCCGCGGTCTCTCTCGGCGGCGGCGACGGGAGCAGCGGCGACGGGAGCAGCGGCCAGGACCAGGACGAGGCGGATTCCACCGTCGGGAGCAACTGATGATCCGCGCGCTGGAGGTCCTCTGCGGGCGCCCGTGGGCCATTCACCCGGACTGGCTGACGCTGCTCGCCGGCATCGCGGCCCGGGAGCACGTGCCCACCGCGGCGGAGCTGGCGGCCCTCCGGGAGACCCGCGACCGGCGGCAGGCGCTGGCGGCGCAGAGCGGGCGCGCGCTCGACGGGGCCCGGGACATCCGCGTCCGGGACGGGGTAGCGGTGCAGTCGATCTTCGGGCCCCTGGTGCCGCGGGCCGACTTCTTCGACGAGGTGAGCGGGGCGGCGGATGTGGCCCACCTCGCGCAGGACTTCGCCGCCGCGACCCGGGATCCGCAGATCCGGGCCATCCTGCTCCATTTCGACAGCCCCGGCGGCGACGTGACCGACATCGGGGAGTTCGCCGCGCAGATCCGGGCCGGCGCCGCGGAGAAACCCGTGGCGGCCTACGTTTCCGGCTACGGGGCGTCCGGCGCCTACTGGCTCGCGAGCGCGGCCGGCGCGGTCGTGGTCTCGCCCAGCGCGCTCCTCGGGTCCATCGGCGTCTACTCCGCCTACCGGGACACGCGGGAGCGGGACGCGAAGGCCGGCGTGGCCACCATCGAGTTCGTCAGCTCCCAGTCCCCGCGGAAGCGGCCGGACCCGGCGACGGAGGGCGGGCGGGCGCAGATCCAGGCGCGGGTGGACGATCTCGCGGCGGTCTTCATCGCCGCCGTCGCCGGCTACCGGGGCCTCACGCCGGACCAGGTGACCCTTCAGTTCGGGGGCGGCGACGTGTTCGTGGGGGCCGGGGCCGTCACCGCCGGGCTCGCGGACCGCGTCGGGAGTTTCGAGCAGGTGCTAGCGGAGCTGGCGGCCGGCGCAATCCCGCGCCGCCCGGCCGGCGTGGGGGCCGCCGAGAGCGGCAGAGAGGATGACGGAATGAGCCTCTGGCAGAAGCTACAGGCCGCTCTCGATCGCAGTGACGGCGACGGAGCGGAAGGGAAGCCGCCGGCCCCAGGGCCGGCCGTCCTGGTCCCGGGCGCGGCGCCGCAAGGCGTCGTGGCCGAGGACCTCTACACCGGCGAGCAGCAGCAGCGGCAGGCGGCGGAAGCGCAGCTCGCTGCCGCCTTCGCCGGGGTCCGGCCACGCGTCATCGCCGCCGGCATCCGGGCCGGGCATCCGGCGGCGCTCGTGACGCGCTCGGTGGATGCCCTCGTCGCGGCGCGGGACTGGGAGAGCCTCGCCGCCTACTGGCAGGAAGCCGACGCCGCGGCGCAGGCGAGCCTCACGCCGGGCACCTCCGCGGACCGGGGGCCGGCCACGCGGGATGCCGATCCGAAGGGCGAGCACGCGGACCCGCGGACCGTCGTCGCCCGCTACCACGGGAAGCACGCAGCGCGCGCCGCCGCGGCGCCGGACAACGGAAAGGCAAAGGCATAACCGATGGCCTTCGGACAGCAGACGACGACGACCAGCGGCGGCGGCACCCCCGCCAGTGCCGACGGGCGGCCGGAATACAAGCCGGGCGGCGTCACGATCGACTGGAGCACCGTGCCGGCGAACGCCTCCGCCACCACCCTCGCGGACGGCTCCGTGATCCCCGCGGGGGTGAAGTACCTGCCGTACGGGCTCATCCTCACCCGCATCACCGCCAGCGGCAAGTACGGGCCGCGCCAGGAAGCCGCCGCGGACGGCCGGGAGGCGGCGACCCGGGGGAACACCTACATCCTGAACTACACGATCCGGCAGGACGACCTCCACGCGGATCACCCGCCGGGCGTCTTCGACGGCGGGCGGGTCTACATCGATCGCCTGAAAGCGGTGACGGCGGGCGCCTACGCCGCGACCGACGCCTGGACCGCCGAGGTGCAGGCCGCGCTCCCGCGGGTCTCGCCCGCGGACCCCGACCTGTAACTGGCTGATGGCTGGAACCGGCTAATGGCTAATGGCTTCGAGCCGGGACCGAACCGGTTCGAACGGGTTCTTCCCGGTTCCAAACCATCAGCCATCAGCCATTAACCATCAGCCAGTTAGCGAGAAAGGAACCACGACCATGGACGGTTGGAGTGCCATCGCGGCCGAGCGCATCACGGCGATCCTGGAGGAGCTGACCCAGGTCGACGACCGGGACGGGGGGCGGCTGTTCGACAGCTGGATCCCGGCGGTGCCGGCCGCGGACGGGGAAGTGATGCTCCACATCACGGGGAACGTCATCGCGGCCGACATCATCCAGCTCGATCAGCAGTGCGTCATCCGGCAGCCGGAGCCGATCCGGACCTCCCAGACGGCGATCCCGAAGATCAAGCACGGGCAGATGATCGGGGAGTATCAGATCGATCTCCTCGACCGGCTCGACCGGAACCTCGCGACCACCGGGGACCGGCGCGCCTTCGACAACTACGTGGTCCGCTCCCTCAACCGGCTCCTGGCCGGCGTCCGGGACCGGCGCGAGCTGCTCTACAGCGCGATGCTCTGCGACGATCTCGACTACAACCGGTTCGGGATCATCATGTCCAACGTCACGTGGGGGATGCCCGCGACCCTCAAGGTGACGGCCGGCATCGCGTGGAGCAACCCCGCGACCGCGACCCCGATCTCGGACCTGGAGGCGCTCCTCCAAGCCGGGGAAGACACCTACGGCGAGCAGTATGACACCGTGGTGATGACCCGGCAGGGCTTCGACGAGATGGCGGCAACCGACGAGTTCATCGAGCGGAGCCAGGCGTGGTTCCAGCTCCAGTTCGCGACGGGGACCTTCCCGACCGGGAACCGGAACGCCATGAGCCAGCTGGCGGAGAACATCCTCTCCTCGCCCGGCCGCCGCGTGATGATCCAGGTCTACAACAAGCGGACCTACCTCGAAGCCGGCGACGGGGCGCTCTCCACCGCGCAGTTCCTGCCGGACGACAAGGTGATCCTCGCGGACAGCCGGGACTTCGGCAGCGCCGAGCCCTGGGACTTCGCGAACGCCGACGTCATCGAGACGAAGCGCGGGATGGTGCCGTCCCTCATCGGGGAGGAGTTCGCCGAGTCGATCCCCGGTCCCGTGGCCTACGCGACAGCCGGCGATCCGAACGGCGACCCGCCGGGACAGGTGCTGTACGCAGTCCAGCGCGGCTGGCCACGCAAGCATCGACAGAGTGCAAACGCCGTGCTCACGATCTAGGGAGAAAATGGCGATGAACAAGAGAGACGAAGCCGGCGCGGCCCCGGAGCAGTTGCCGGCGCCCGGTCGCCGGCCGGAGCGAGGTGCGGAGCCGGAGCGGGGCTTGGAGGCGGAGCGGGGTGCGGAGCCGGCGGGTCGGTTGGGAGCCGGACGGGCCGGCCGGCGCCGCGCGGTCCCCGAGAGCGCCGGGGAGCGGGAAGCCCGGTACGCGCAGGCGTTCGCGAACGGCGGCAGCGTCGTCGTGGGCGGGACGATCTGCACGTCGCCGGAGGAGCTGCGGGAAGAGCTGGGGGAAGACCTGCCGGAAGCGCAGCCGAAAACCCGGGCGGAGGCCTGATGGCCCCACCGAGAAAGCACGCCAGCAGCGCGGAGCGCACCCGCGCCTACCGGGCGCGCAAGAAAGCCGCGGCGGCGGCGGCGCAGGAGGCAGCCAGGGCATCTCTCACCCGCGAAGACCTGGAGATGCTGTTGGAGTACCTGGCCGAGTCGGTGCGATACGCCGCGCGGCGGGGGTTCGTGCCGGCCCAGGCCATCCTGATGCGTGCTGGTGAGGACGCGGGGGACGATCGTACCCTGGTGGTGCATCTGGCCCGCTGGATGGACGAAGACGCCGTTCCGTGGTACCGGCTGATGGAAGAGGAGCGCCGCGCGGCAGCGTTTGCGAGGAGCCTCCACGGGCACATTGACGACTTCGCGCGGCAGGTCCTCGTTGCCCGTGGGTTCCTACCGGAGTAACCTCCCGTGCCGACCACCCCTCCCCAGTTCCGCCACCTGCTGCCGGAGCCGGGACTCCGCGTCCGGCGCTCATCCCCGGCCGCCGCGGACTGGTCCGCGCTGGCGCTCTCGCCGGCCGGCTGGTATCGGGCGGACACCGGGCTCTATCAGGAGCGGACGGGCGCCGCGGCCACGACGCCCGCGCTGCTCCTCTCGGATCCGGTCGGCACCTGGCAGGACCGGACGCCGCATGGGCGCCACCTCGTTGCCGCCACGGACGCCTCCCGCGCCTCGCTGCACCTCGGCCTCCAGAATGACCTGCCGGGCGTGCGGCTCGACGGGGCGGACGACCGGCTGATCAACGCCGCGCTGGGGGCGCTCTTCGCCGGCACCGACGTGCCGCACACCCTGGTTTACGTCTCCCGCTCCAACACGCCCGCGGCGACGTTCCAGGCCGAGACGCTCCTCTATCACAGCGGGGCCGGCCTCGCGTTCGAGGCGATCTACAACGCCGCGACGGCGACGGGGATGACGTTCTCCCGCCGGGACGACACGGGGCTGAACGAGATCATCCCGACGTTCACGGACGACCGGAGCACGTTCCGCATCCTGGAGATCGCGTTCACCGGGACGGCGGTCTCCATCCGGCGGAACGGCGCGGCGGTGCTGACGGACGCGACGGTGGACGTGGGCGCCTTCACGGTGGACCGGTTCGCGGTGGGCGGCGGGCCGGTGTCCGGCTTCTTCCTCGGGGATATCCTCGAGCTGCTGGTGTTCGAGGGAGTGCTCGCGGCGGAGGACGCCACGCTCCTCCGGGCCTACCTCGGGACGAGGTACCTGATCGAGGTGGCCTGATGCAACTCGCCGCCGTCGCCAAGAGCCCGCTGGAGATCCTGGTCTCGTCTTCCCAGGCCGCCCACTTCGCGACCCTTGAGGGCGCGCTGGCGGCGGCGGCGGCCGGGGACACGATCCTGGTGGGGCCCGGCACCTACAGCCCGCCGGCCACGCTGCTCCTCGACCAGGCCGGCGTGACCCTGAAGAGCACGCACGGGCCGCACGCCACGAAGATCAACGTCCCGCTCGCGAACGTGCCGGGCGTCCGGATCTCGGCCTCGCGGGTGCGCCTCGGCGGGTTCGAGATCGACGGGCGGGGGGCGGCGCAGCCGGCCGGGACCGGCGCGGACGGGATCGTCATCGAAGGCGAGGGCGGCAGCCCGCTCCTGGGGGTGCAGGTCGAGGACTGCTACGTCCACGACGTGGGACGGGCCGGCAACGGGGTGCAGGCCTTCTGGACGGACGATCTCGTGATCCGCCGGTGCCGGATCGACAACCACGCGACCTCCCCGACCACCTGGGGCGGCAAGGGCACCCAGAAGGGCGTCTACGTCATCCGGAGCAACCGGAACCGGATCGAGGACTGCGACCTGTCCGGGTGGAGCCAGGCGGTGGGCTGGTGGACGGGCGTGCGGGACAGCGTGCTCCTGAATTCCCGGCTGATCGCCAACTACGGGTTTGAGGACGACGCCCAGACCATCTCCCGGAGCGCGTTCGAGGACTACAGCAACGGCGTGGAGGAGCACGGCGGGAACGCGGTCCTGAACTGCCTGGTGGACGGGAGCGCCCACTGCTGCTTCGAGATCGCGCAGGGGCTGAAGTACGGCGGGCGCTACGTGGGGAACACCCTGCGCAACGCGGCCACGCTGGTCGGGCGGGCGAGCTCGACGCCGGGCGGCTGCTTCGCGGTGGTGGAGCTGGACGAGCCGGCGCAGCGCACCCAGGAGATCCTCGTCGCCGGCAACCACTGCTACAGCACGGCCGGGGCCGGGATCCTGGATGTGAACCTCGTGCAGGCGCGGCGGGTGTCCGTCCACGGCAATTTCTTCTACGGCTACCGGAACCCGGGCCAGGCGGCCCTCGGCGTCTTCGGCGACCACGCCGTCTCCATCCTCGGCAACCAGTTCCGAGACTGTGCGACCGGGATCGACGTGACCGGCGGCAACGACACCCTGATCGGGAGCGGGAACATGTTCACGGGGACGGGCAACGACGGGGCCGACGCCGCGATCCACATTTCGGCCGGGACGGGCATCCAGGTGGACGGGGTGCTGATCCGGACCACGAACGGGAAAGGGGTGGTCATCGCGAGCGGCAGCCGGATCAGCGTCCGGAACTCCACCATCATCGTGCCGACCTGGGCGGTGGTCGCGACGGCCATCGCGGACCTGGACATTCACGGCTGCTACCTGGAAGAGACGGGGGCCGGCGCGTTCGGCTGCTTCAACCTGGACGGCGCCTGCGTGCGCGCCGACATCCGGGGGAACCGGACGAACAACCCGGCGCGGACCGGGTACTTCTCGGCGACCACCGCGAAGTGCCGGTTCGAACACAACTGGTGCATCGGGGCGTCCGGCATCAACGTGACGGATCTGGCTGGGGGCGGTTCGACGAATACTGTTAGTAACAATTACACCTAACATGGCCGGCGAGATCACCTACACGGACCCAGCGGCGCAGACGGGCCTCGCGCTCTATGCGGTGGTGGAGCAGCCGGATAACCAGGTGGCCAGCGGCGCCGCCCTGGAGACCTACGACGCCGCCCACTGGACGAGCTACGCGATTGCCCTGACGCACCGCGGCGCCGGGCGCTACCACGGGGACTTCCCGCTGCTGCCGGCGGGGCTCTACGGGGTGACGGTGCGGCAGCGGGTGGGTGCCGGCCCGGCGATCACGGACCCGCTGGCAGGGGGGCCGGCGCAACTCTCGTGGGATGGGACCGCGGAGGTCGGGGCGATCGTGACCGTCGACGCGGTGAACCTCTCCCTCACGGCGCCGCAGGTGCAAGCGGCCGCCGCCGCCGCCGACGGGGAGCTGTCCCTCTACCAGGGCGACACGCTGGCGGTCGTCATCACCGGTCTTGCGGATCTGACGGAGAGCGACAAGCTCTGGTTCACGGTGAAGCGGCGGAAGGACGACGCGGACGGGGCGGCGATCCTCCAGATCGAGCGGACGGCCGGGCTGGTCACCCTAAACGGGGCGGCCGGGACGGCCGGGGACGGCGCGCTCGAGGTAGACGATCCGACCGCCGGCACCCTCACGATCCGCCTCGCGGCGACGGCCTCGGCGGCGCTGCCGGTCGGCAGCGGCTATTACTACGACGTCCAGATGCTGGCGGGCGCGGTCGTCACCACCTTGGCGGAAGGGCGAGCGAAGGTGATCCAGGACGTCACGGGAGCGACATCATAAGCCAGTATCAGGACCCCACAGAGATTCAGGTCCGGGACCTCACGGGGATCAACGCCAAGATCGACAACATGTCGGCGGGCGAGCTGGACGCCCTGATTGAGGCGGTGCTGCCCGCGGCGCGGGTGAAGACGCAGCTCCTCGTGACGGAGGCGGTCTTCGGGGCGACCGACCTGACCGCGGCGGAAGCGGACGCGCTCACCTACGCCGTCGCCTTCCGGACCGGCGCCGCCTGCCTCCGGGCCTGGGCGACCCTGCCGGCGACGGGGACGGAGGCGCCGCGGATGACCGAGGACGCCGCGCAGGTGCGGGCGCAGGCGGATGCCCTCGACGCGGAAGCGGCGATCTTCGAGGCCCTCGCGGCCGGCACCGCGGTTCCGGAGACGCCCGGCGGCACGGCGGAAACGCTGCGGGCCGGCACGCCCATTCTGGTGACCGGCACCTACGCTCCCGGCAGCCTCACGTGGCGGCCTTCGGACCGGATAGGCAGTCAGGACGAACGGAACGATGTCCCGGCGGGTTACCGGCGCGGGTGAACCATGAACGTCAGCGTGACCACGAACGCCGGCCGGATCGCCGCCCGGTGGGAAGCGCGGGCGCGGGCCTTTGGGCCGGAGCAGCGGGCGACGCAGGACCGGATCCGGAGCGTGATCCTAGCCGAGAGCCGGCGCATCCTCGCCGTCAAGATCTACGCGAAGCCGATCCCCCGGAGCGGCACCGGACGTCCGCAGTGGACGCGGACGCAGGAACTCTACCAATCGGAGAAGGCGGAGATCCGGGGCGGTGACGTCGTGCTCCGGAACACAGCGTCGCACGCCGCCCGGCGGCGGGACCTGAAGCAGAGCCAGATCCGGAGCCCGGGCATCGAGGAAGTGCGCTGGCAGGAAGAGGCGCTGGCGAACAAGCGGGGCGCGATCCGGGAGTTCTACCACACGATGAACCTGAACATTCTCAAGGCGGGAGGCACGTAATGGCGAAGCCGGAATTGCAGCCCCGGGGGGAGCCGGAATTGCGGTTGGACGACTGCCAGGAAGAGGCGCTCCGGGATGGCCGCGGGATCATCATCCAGGGGGTGCTCTACGCAAAGCGGGAGGACGTGCCGGCGAAGTGGTTCCGGAACCCGGCCCGGACGGGTGAGGGTGCCGCGGCGGGCGAGGACCCGACCCGGGAAGAGAACCGCCGCCGGCGCCGGGAACTGGCCGGCCTCCGGCGGGGCGTGCTGGAGAAGAAGACCGTGGAGGAGCTGCGCGCGCTCGCGGGCTCCCTGCGGCTCGGCGCCGCGGGCCTGAAGGCCGACCTCGTGGCGCGCATCCTGACCGCGGAAGGTCACCCGACCGCGGAAGGTCACTCGGAGCCGGCCGGCGCAGAACCGGCAGGAGGATAGCAACGTGGCCTTCGCCGCCGACGACCGCCTCTCGGGCAACGAAGGGGTGGCGATCATCGACACCGCGCCCGGGACGCCGATCACGCTCGACGCGATCGAGTGGAACTTCCAGTGGAAGCCGGAGAACGTGCGAGGGCGGACCTTCGGCAATCGCGCCACGGGCCGCACGCACCTCGGCACCGACTGGGAGCTGAACATCCTCATCCGGATCCGGGAGACGGGCGCCACGCCGAACTTCTTCCGGCAGGGGACCTCGACGGGGTTCTCGCTGAAGACGGACGCGGCGGCGACGCCCTGCCTGGCGATCGTCGGCAGCGGCATGATCACCGGCGCGCAGGTCCGCACCCGAGTGGACGAGTACCTCGAATACTCGCTCCGGGTCGAGTCGTCCGATCCGGACGAGACCAACCTGCCGACGATCACGGCGGCGACCTGATGGAGCGGCGCATGACCGGAGCAGAGCTGCGCGCGTATGCCGGGCGCGAGCAGGAGCGGAAAGAGCGCCGGCAGGGCCTCCCGAACGGCCGCGTCGCCCCGGAGGACGAGGACACCCTGGCGGAGCCGTGGACGATGCCGGACGGTCGCGAGGGCTTCGTCCACCCGGCCTCCGTCGCCGACGAGATCTTCATCAACCTCCACGCCGGCCGGGAGATCCGGAAGCTGGAGCTGCCCGCCGAGGACCTGGCGGACCCGAACGTGGTCCGCTACCTCTCGGAGGCGTGCGGGCAGCCGTATCAGGTGATCGCGTGCTTCCGGGAGAGCGCGGCGCCCGACAGCGAACGCGTGTACGGGCTGAAGGACGCGCCGAAGCTGCTCGGGTCCAAGACCTTCCGCGTGCCGGTGAAGGAGTTCTGCGCGGCCTCGAACCGGCTCGCGTCCGAGACCTTCACCCGGGACGCCTTCGACGCTTTTTTCGAGCGCGTCCCCGCTCGGCTCGCCGGCTGGTATTCGCGGTGGAGCGGGGACTGCTGCCCGGAGGGGCGCTCGGAGTGGGAGGACTTGATGTCCTTCTTGACGCGTACGAGAGTGCGCAGGGCGCTCTCGCTGGAGGACCTGCCGGACCTGGAGACGGAGCCGGAAGCGGAGACGGACCCCACGCTCCCGACGGCGGCTGAGCAGGCGGCGCTCACCGCCGCGGCCGCCGCGGCGGTGAGCTAGCCCGTGGCCACCGAGCGCGACGACGTAGTCACTACCTTTCGCGTCCTCGGCGAGCGGGAGACCACGGGCGCCTACCGGTCGGCCGGCACCGCCGCGAACTTCTACCAGCAGCAGATCGACACCGCGCGGCGCGGGCAGGTCGTCTACGGCGCCGTCCTCGCCGCCTCCACGGCGGTCCTCGCCGCCTATGGGAACGCGGTCCTCGCCGCGGCCGACGACCAGGCCACGTTCCAGCGGACCGCCGGGAACTTCCGGGGCGCCTTCCCCAAAGAGGAAGTCGAGGCGTTCACGGGGTCCCTCCAGACCCTCACGGGGATCGACGACGACAAGATCGCCGCGACGGTCGGCGTCCTCGGGACCTTCCAGATCAGCCCCAGCCTCGCCCGGGACCTGACGCTGCCGATCCTGAACGCGTCCGAGGCGCTCAAGGCGCTGGGGCTCACCAGTGAATCCGTCGCCGCGCAGGTCGGGAAGGCGGTCCAGACCGGGAACGCGGGCGCGCTGCGGCGGGCCGGCATCGTGATCGACGCCGACCAGTTCCGCGCGGCGGGGACGGAAGCGGAGCGGGTGCGGCTCATCATCGCGGCGCTCGACGCGCAGGGCGGGCAGGCGGCCATCCAGTTCCGGGACAGTCTGCCGGGCGCGCTCCAGGCGTTCCGGACGGAGCTGAACAGCGCCAACGAGGGGATCGGCGAGGGCGGGATCGGGCTCGCGCGGCTGGCGACCGAGGGCGGGGTGAAGGCGCTCCAGGCCTTCAACGCGCTGCCGGGACCGATCAAAGCGGTCGGCGGCCTCCTCGTCGGCACGCTGGCGGCGGCGATGGCGGTCTACTCGGCCGGGACGCTGGTCGCCCTCAACAATACGATCCGCCTGGGGGAGGCGTACCTGCAGACGGCGGCCAAGGCCGGCACGCTGGCCACCGCGACGAACGGCCTGGCGGCCGTGCAGGGACGGGTCGCGGCGACGAGTGCCGGCGGGACCGCCGCCGCGCGCTTCGGCGCGTTCGCCGGCTCCGGGGCGGGTCGTGCCGCCGGCGTCGCGGGGGTGGCCGGGCTGGCGCTGGGCTTCCTGCCGGACACCGGGAACGCCGGCCTGGACCTCTTGAAGGCGACCGGGGCCGGCGCCCTCGGCGGGGCGGCGACCGGGGCCGCGCTCGGGAGCCTCTTCCCCGGCGCCGGGACCGCCATCGGCGCGGTGATCGGCGGGGTAGGCGGCGCGCTGGCCGGCGGCTTCGGGAAGGAGGAGGAGCTCCGGCAGCGCGGCGGCGGCAGCAGTGAATCCGAGACGGTGGCGCTCCTGCGGGAGCAGCTCCGGGTGGCGCAGCAGCAGCTCGAGCACCAGCGGCAGATCAGCGACAACTCGCGGCCGCGGCCGGGCACGCTGGCGTTCTCCGAGCTGCCGGGGCGCGAGCAGTTCGGCAGCATCTTCGATTAGAGGAGCCCGGCGGGCCGGCTAATGCCCGAGCCGCGTGTCATCCGGAACGGGAACCAGGGCGCCGCGGCGGAGCCAGTCGGCAGCGTCCCGCTGGTTGAACCAGGCTATCTCGACCACGTCGCCATAGCGGGAATTACCGAAAGACAACCCGGGGTCATTGATCCTGGCTCGCAGCGGCAGGCGAGGGGCGCTGTCCGTTCCTGCCGCTGGCGCGGCGCCTCCGGCGCCTCCGTCCAGCGGGATCGGGACCACCTTTCCGCCGGAGACCAGGAACCGGTGCCCCTGGTCACAGGGGACGACGTGGGCGCCGTCCGTCCCGTGCCGGCGATGCCCGCATGGCAGCAGCTCCGCGGTCGGGAACTTCGCCCCGACCCTCGCCTGCTTCCCGGTCAACTCGAAGTCGAGCGGCGGCACGTCGGGTGAGCCGCTCCCCGCGAGCGCCGAGGGAGGCGGCGCTGGGGACGGCGGCGACTCTTCTGGATCCGATTGCGCTGGGGCCGGCTGCTCGGGCTCCGTTCGCTCTGGGGTTCGGAAGCGCGGTTGTTCCGGCTCCGTTCGCTTGGCCCGCGCGGCCTCTTCCCGCCGCCGCCGCCCCAGCTCCTCCGGGGGTATCACGTTGCCGAACTGGTCGATCTCAATCGTCCGTGTGACCCGGTTCGGGTTCACGTCCGACGGATACCCGGAAAACGAGGGCGGTGCGCTCCCTACCGGCGTGGCCTGGGTCGCCTGGGTGTCTGCCGAGCCGGCGAGGGACACCACGCCGTACTCTGCACTCGTCGAGCCCTGCTGGAGCAGTTCGCCGTCTCGCCATAGTTCCAGGATGAGGGTCCCTTCTCGCTCGTGCTTCTGGAAGACCGCGGAAGCGATCATCTGGCTGCCCACCGGATACATCGCGAACCCGGCGCCCTCGACAGACTGCAGGGAGTAAGCACCGTCCGCGGCGAGCACCGCATAAGAGCCCTGAAAGCGGGTCGCCGGGGAAGTCCGTACGCGGATCTCATAGCTACTGGTCCGGCCGCCCAGCCACCGGGGCAGTCCCCAAATCCAGGCGACCGGCACGAGAGCCAGAAGCGCCCCGAGCACACCGAGGACCGCGAGCGGACTCCGGCTGCCGGCCACGGGTCCGGACGGGGGAGCGGCGGGCATCTGCACCGGAGCGGCAGCGAGCGGCTGCCCGCAGTGGGCGCAGAAGCGAGAGCCGGCCGGGTTCTTCATTCCGCAGGGGCAAGCCATCATCGGGCCGGCTCGCTTCCGTAGGTCCGCTCTTCGGTCTCGACGTACCGCTGCACGGCTTCGACAATCAGGTGGGACCGCTTCCGGCCGGTGGTGTCCGTGAGCCGGTCCAGCCGGCGGCGCAGCGGCGCCGGGAGGTCGAGGGCGATGCGGTTCGGGCGCTTCGGGGCCTGGGTCTCTTCCATAGCCGCAGTGTAGCACATTGGATAGCCAATAGATGGCAAACCGGGGACGATTGCGGCTAGACGCGGACGGCTTCAGCCGCACTTCCGAGGAGCGGTATGACGATCAGTTCAGCGGCAAACGGCTCTACGACATCTTCCTGAAGGACCCCCTGAACCCGCAGGCCGGCTTCCGCCCCGGAACCGGGTTCTGGAACCCCGGCGGCAAGGAGTACCTGCTCCCCTTGCCGCGGCAGTTCAACCCCACCTGGTTCAAAGACCCCCGGCTCGTCGATCACGTCCTGAAGGCCGCGCTGTGGACGTTCACGAGCGGCCTCACCGTCCAGACCTTCTCCCCTTCCCACGCGCACCCGTTCGGACCCAGCTACCCCGCCAACGAGTGGATGGTCATCCACACCGGGACCGCAACCGGCCCCAGTCTCGACAGCCGGAACTACACGGCGATCGGGCAGGCGTGCGGGAACATCATCTTCCCGGCCGGCATGAAGACGCTCGCCGTCTGCGGCCAGACGCCGCCCTCGGTCGGGACGCCCCTCGGCTCCGTGGGGTACGAGAACCTCCTCCCCTACTTCCAGACCCAGGTCTTCCCGGCGCCGGACAACACCGTCGTCTTCGGGTGGAGCAACTTCTGCGTGGTCCTGTTCGGGACCGGCGGCTACCTGCTCCGGAACCCGAACGGCGACAAGGCGACCTGGGAGCGGCTGGCCTGGTGGAACTCCATCGTGGGGCCGCACGATCCCAGCAAGCCGCAGACGCAGCAGTCGGGGTTCGCCTCCGGGGACTTCATCCCGGCTTTCCGGGGCTTCCTCGTCTCGGATCTGGGCGAACGGGACTACTGGGTCTCCTTCTCCCACGGCGGCGGGACGCGGGTGCCGTGGCGCAGTGCGGTCGGGCCGACCTCGGCCGCGACGGGACCCTGGTGGATCGCGGGGCCGACCGCGACCTCCCTGATCGTGCAGGTGCAGATCGCGGGCTACGAGGGCACGCACACGGCGGGGAACCGGCCGATCCTCTTCGACTTCCCGCAGGGGCAGGCGCCGACGCAGCCGCCGGTCTACGAGCTGCGGGGCCTGCTCCACGCGAACCCCGGTGACATCACCGTCTCCCACGGGGCGGGCGGCTATACCTACACCTCGCCGGCCGGCGCGAAGATCACTTACATGCTCCAGGACGCCGTGACGCTCATGGAGTGGGTGAGTGACGGCATCGCGCACCGGGGCACCCTCTACCTCTCCCTCTTCCCGGCGAACTTCGGCCTGACGAACGCCGGCTACCTCGCGCCGCAGGTGAAGCTGTTCGAGTTCTCCTTTCCCGCGCACATCGTGCCGCGCACAAACAGCGAGTTCATCCTCCTCGACACCGAGTTCGACCGGTGGGGAACGGAGGCGTCCTACTACGACTGCGGGCAGGGCCAGATCCGCGTCTTCTTCCGGGTGCTCGACGACATCGGCGGGGCGGGTGGGCTGGCCCTGGAGTCCGGCGGCTACCACGAGCGGTTCGGGTTCCCCATCGTCTACGAGGAGACGGCGGAGGTCGGCCCGCCGGACTGGGTGCCGCGCTGGCGGGCGTGGGCCGAGACCTTCGAGCTGGACGAGCTGGCCTCCGAGGACGACGCGAGCGGCCTCCGCCACTACCTGCTGAAAGCGAAACCAATGCTGCACCGGGCGCAGCAGAAGTGGACGTACCCGCCCCGGATCTTCAACCCGGCCGCGGTGCCGCCCGGGACCGTGGAGCACACCTTTGCCATCGCGGCCACCCTGCGCAGCAGCCATTTCGACACGACGGACCCGGACCAGGTCTCGATCACGGCGGACCCGGCGAGCGGCACGGAGCGGGCGCGGCTGCCGGGAACGTGGGGGACGGAGTACGCGCAAGCCGCGCCGGCGGCGGACCCGGACGACGATGCCTGGGGGCCGACCTGGAGCGAGCAGCGGCTCGCCTACATGCAGCGGATCGCCACGGACTGGGCCGGCTGGGTGCTCTACACGGACCTCCTGGGGGAGGTCTACTACCATCCCGATCTGCCCCAGGGACTCGCCGCGGGGGAGTGGCTTTACTACGCCGGCATCACGCTCTACCGGCGGATCCAGGACGCCGCGGCGGCGGGCGTCAACCGGATGCAGGTCTACGCCGAGACCGGGTATCTGCTCATCCGCCCGAAAGGCAATGTCGTCACCGTTTACGGCAAGGACGACGAAGGCAAGGTGGTCCGCGCGATCGCCCGCGACAACGCCGCGATCACGGACCTCACGAACCCGAACTTCAGCGGTGAGGAGAACGCGATCACGACGGTGGCCCGGCTCGCGGTCGGCGACAGCGCGCTCACGCAGCTTGCCTTCATCAAGCTGCGGCGGGATGGGCGGAAGCGGGTGATCCGCCGGTTCAAGGTGGACCTCGCGCCGTGGGAGCTGGAGGGGGGCGTGAGCCAGTTCGACGTGGGGCACGTCTTCACGGCGGCGGGACGCGGGACGTTCGTCTGCATCCATCTCTCCGTCGAGGGGAAGCACCGCGGTCTCTACGAAACGATCATCACGGGGGAGCGGATCCCCGTCGGCTCCGTGGAAGGCGCGCTGCCGGGACCGTTCCCCGGCAGCGGGGATGAGGAGATCCCCTAGATGCCCTACCGGCAGGAGCAGCACCGCGCGCAGCTCCGGGAGTACGCCGCCGGCGCCCGGGACCAGGGCGACCTCCAGGAAGTCGCCTTCCCGGCCCAGAGCCCGCTGGACCCCCTGGGGATCAACCCGCGGAAGGCGGAGCGCACCGTCGTCGTCACCGAGGTGGCGTGGATCGGGTTCGGCTCGCTGCACAACATGACGACTTGAGGGGAAAGATGCAGGAAGCACCCGCACCGCGGCCCGGGCTCCGGCCGGGAACGCCGCCGGTCCCGCAGCCGGGGTCCCGGACCGCACCGCCGACCCCGCGAAAGCAACTCGCGGACCTCCTCGCGGATCGGGAGGCGGTCACGCAGGCCGGGCAGGCGGCGGCGGCGCTCCAGCCGGGCGAGGTCGGGATCCGCTTCGTCGCGCGCCTCTTGCCGGGCCTGGTGCCGGCCGCCGCTTCCGTCCCGGAGTTCGTGCAGCGGCTCCGGGCTGCGGGCTGGCCGGTGCTCTTGCCGGGCCTGGACCCGGTGCAGGTCGGAGACCTCTTCGTCCTCGCGGGGGAGGACCGGGTCCCCTTTGCGATCGGGTTCGTCGGGCCGCTGGTGGTCGGCGGGAAGGAGTTCACCACGGTAGAGGCCGGCGGGGAGCGGCAGCGTCTTCCCTTCACGGCGGCCACGTTCTTCCTCCGCCTGCCCTGTCCTCAATGTGACCAGGCCGCAGGCGGCCCCCCGCGGCGCGGGTGAGGCGACCGGTCCCAGCCTCGGAGAGGTTGAGTAAGTGGCGCGCGAATGGACGACCACCGACGGGTATGGAGACTGCGAAGGCTTCACCCCCATCACGCTCTCGGGGGCTCCGTCCGGGTATCAGCGGAAGGCCTCGCTCGGTCCACTGCATGTCACGATCTTTAGCTGCTTCGGGGAGCCGCCGGAGTGCTGCGACGCCCCGCCGCCGGGACCGGACTGGGCGAAGCGGGACTGCGGCATCCCCTCCGCGCACTGCGAGTGGTATCAGGGCGCCGACCCGATCACCGGCATCACGCCGGCCGCATACGCGCACACGTCCACCGGCTGGCTGCCGTCCTGGGTCTGGGCGAAAGCCGGGCACTACGATGAGGCGACCAGCGGGTTCCCGCCCCTCGACCGGGACTGGTACTTCACCGATCCCGTCCAGTGCTACCTCTGCGATACCGCGGGGGCGGCGACCGGCGGCATCGGCACCTGTCACGCGATCTGCCCGGTGTGTCCGTTCCACATCTCGAACCCGTGGACGTTCGATCCGGCGAGCGGGAAGTGCTACCGCGGGACCGGGGACGTCTTCCCCTGTCCGGAAGGCACCGTCTACGACAGCGAGTGCAACGTCTGCCGCTCGCTCGACCCGCCGCAATCCTGCTGGACCTGGGTGGATTGCGCCTGGCAGCGGCCGGACACGGACTGCCCCGGGGAGAGCTTCTGGGACTGGGAGACCTGCCAGTGTGAGTGCCCGGAAGGGCAGTGCTACTACGCGGTCACCGGCGAGTGCGTGGACCGGGAAGACGGCGTTGACTGCACCGGCTTCTTCGCGGGGATGGATTGCTGGTGGGACCCGAACCAGTGCCTCTGCGAGTGCTGCGACCCCGGCTCCTGCTACTGCATCCTCACCGGGACCTGCATCCCCTGCGACGAGGATTCAGACGGCTACCCGCAGTGCTTTGCGGAGCGGGAGTGCGCGTGGAACGCGGCCACCTGCGTCTTCGACTGCACGACGCCGGAGTGCCCGGAAGGGGAAGAGTACGATCTCGATACCTGTTCCTGCGTCGGGACCGATACGGCGATTGCGGGGGAGGGCGTCGATTATGCGATCTGCCCGGCCACCGGCTTCCACTACCGGGCGTACCGGCGCAGCTCCGGCGCCGAGGTCCGGGTGGCCCGGAGCCGGGACGGGGGCCGGACCTGGGACGCTCCGGTAACGCTCGCCAGCGACGCGGACGCGACCGCCGGCCTCGGCGCGTGGCCGGCGCTGGAGGTGGACCGGTGGGGGACGGTCTACTGCTGGTATCACACGACCGCCCCGGCCGCGCAGGGCTACTACTCCGCGGACGGGGGCGCGACCTTTGCCCTCTACGCCACCCACACGGGGCTGCGGTATCCTCGCCCGCGGTTCCGCCTCGAGCGGCTGGTGGTGACGGCGCATGTTGCGAACGCGCTGAATCTCTATGAGTCCGACGACGGGGGAGCCACCCTCGCCCTCGCGCTCACGTTCGGGACGGGGGTCCCGAAGCAGCGGACCGTGATGCAGGTGGACCGCCGGGATTACGTCCACCTCCTGTGGGACGAGGGCGACGGGGACATCAGCCACCGGGGGAGCCGGACGCCCGGGGTGCTCGCCTCGTGGGTGCAGGACTTCATCACGTTTCTCGGGCGGATCCCCGGCTACGCGATCGCGGTGCCGGCGGCGGTGACGGTCTGGTTTGCCGAGGCGAGCGCGGTCCTCTCCGCGGAACGATCCCTCGCGGACTACGCGACGAATGACGAGCCTTGCGGGGTGCCGGGAGTGGACCCGTCCATGACGTTCAAGATCTGCTCGCCGGGGATGGCGGCCGACCGCTACGGGATCTACTACTACCTGAACCGGGAAAGTGTGGGCAACGACCTTTTCACCTGGGGGAGCCAGACCGGCGGCGAGACCTGGTCGCTGCTGGAGGACATCGGCGGAGGCATCTCTTGAGCTATCTACCGCGACAGGGAGCCAGCTACAGCAAGCCCTACAGCCTCGACCGGGACAACCAGCGGGGGGACGAGCTCGACGCCGGCCTGAACGCGCGCCTGCCCCCCGGGATCCTCTCCGGCGGCGGCATCACCGTCTCGGCCGCCCTGGAGATCGAGCTCGCGGCCGAGACGGTCGTCTGGACGGCGGGGCTGCGGTTCAACACCGGCGTCGATCCGCTGCCGCTCACGGTCGCGGGGGCGCCATCCGGGGAGGTCTACGTATGGGGGCTGCTCACGCGGACGGCGGCCAACCAGAACGAGCGGACGGAGCTGGACACGTACGCGTTCGTCCTCAGCTATCTGCCCGACGATCCGACGCCGCCGAGCGAGTACCACGTCCCGCTCGCGGTGCTCCCCCTCGACGGCTCCGGGAACATCGACGCCGCGAACGTCAACGCGAATCCCCTCGGCAAGTGGGCGAACCCGCCGAACCGCGGCTTCCGGTCGATCGACCTGGCCGGCTCGGGCGACTACACGCTCTCCGCGGCGGAAGCGCGGGCGGGGGTGCTGAAGCTGACGGGGGCGCTGACCGGCGCCCGGAGCCTGATCCTGCCGTTCCGGGCGGGTGACGTCAGGTTGATCCACAACGCGACCACGGGCGCGTTCGCGATCACGGCGAAGATCGCGGGCGGCACCGGAGAGGCGGTCCCGCAGGGCGCCGTGAGCAGCGTCTACTGCGACGACACCGACATCGTGGTCGTGTAGCTTCGCCGGCCGCTCCCTGAATCACGAAGCCCCGTACCGCGCTATGGCACGTAGCGCGGTACGGGGCTTTCGCTGCGTCTGGCCTGACCTTCCGCGCGACCATTAGCAGCAGTCGGCGCAGCGGGGGCCGGCGGGCAGCCTCACCACGGCTGCTCCCAGGCCTCCTCGCGGTCCAGCTCCTCCTCCTCTGCGGCGGTGCAGGGCCGCCCGCCCTCGTCCGGAGGTCCGAGCGGGTCCGCCTCACGCGGGATCGGCCGGCCGACCAGCACCAGGACCTCGCCGGCTGCCGTCTCGACGCGGATTCCCGGCGTGCCGGTCTCCCGGTGCGTCGCGGGGAAGGCGAGCAACTCCAGGTCCGCGCGCAGGTGCATCAGGATCGAGTCTCGCAGGTCGGTGGGGGTCATCAGGCTCTCCAGAGGGAAGGGGGCGCCGGCAGGAACCGGCGCCCCCGTTGCTGCTACTCGCCGCCGAGGAGGCGGGCGACGGCGCGGAGACTCGAGTGCTCTGCCTGGAGTACCCGCACCCGCAGGGCCGCCTGGTGGACGCGCTCGCCGGCCTGTCGCGCCCGGTCGCGGTCCAGCACCGTCCGCGCGTAGAGGCTCGCCTTCCGCTCCGCCTCGTTCTTGCCGTCGAGGCCCTGGAGGGTAAGGCTCGCCTCGTTCTCCTCCAGGATGCACTTCGCTTCGGTCGCCTCGCGCTGCGCCTGGAGGAGATCCTCCTCGGCGGCCTCCAGCGCGGCAGGCAGGGCGAGCAGCCGGGTCGCCAGCTCGTCACGGTTCAGGGTGGTGGTCATCGGGCTGTCTGCTCCTTCGCGCTGTGGTAACGCTCACGCGCCTTCCGGCAAATCTCTTCGCGCCTGGCCTGGTAGTGTGCCGCCCCGTAGGCGCGACGGCAGGCTTTGCACTGCCGCTGGTTGCGGACGTAGAACGTGTTGGCCTCGTCGTACGGGTGACCTTGGGGGCAGTGGGTCTTCCGGCTGTTGGCCGAACCGCGCTTCTCTGGCCGAGGCGCCGCCTGTCGGGCGGGAGTAGTCAGCGCTCGTTCGACGGACCAGCCCCGATCCAGCCGGCCCCAGAGGGCGCCCGGCGAGAGACCGGCGCGCCGCGCCCACTCTGCGATCGTCAGGGTTTCCCCCTGGTACTCCAGCAGGCGACTCTTCCGCAGGTTCTGGCACTGCTCGATCTGCGTGGCCCAGCGGCAGTTGTCCGGCGAGTACGGGCCGTTGTTGTCCTTCCGCTCCAGCGTGTGTTGGGCAGAGGGGCGCTCGCCCATATCCGCGAGAAAGGTCTCCGCCTGGAGCCATCGCTCGCAGACCCTGATCCCTCGCCCGCCGTAGTGCCGGTAGTCCGGATGGTTGGGATTTGAGCAGCGCTGGATCATCGCGCTCCAGGCTCTGTACTCGGGAGTAGGGTTTCCAGTTGCGTTCCGGTGTTTGGTCGGCATCACCGTTCTCCAGGGCCGGGACAGTGGCGTCCGGGCGGCACTGATCAGAAGGAATCGGCCTGGCCCATGCCATTGAGCAGCGCGAGGATGTGCTTGCAGCGCATGCCCGGGACGTTTCGGCACCGGTAGTGGTAATCCGGACAGCTACAGTTGTGGTGCGTCGTTTCATGAACCTCGCCGGACTTCGGATTGAAGCAGTAGAAGAACGGGCGCCCGCTGTCGGTGTTCAGGCAGAATGCGTAGCCGTCTCCCTCGGACAGGGCGGTTCGGAGCCGCTGGTCCTGCGCCCCTCTTACCAGCTCCGCGTACCGCTGGTCGCTCGCCGGCTGCGAGGCCACGAAGAAGCGGACGGTGTCGCTCCTGGTGCGGTTGCTCTCGCCGACGTGGACCTCGGTGAAGCGGGGGTTGGCGGCGAGGCACGCCGCGAAGCGATCGGCAGCGGGGCGGTCCATGAGCCTGGTCCGGTAACCGGCTCCGGCGGATGATATGGTTTGCATCGGGAACTCTCCTCAGAGTGACCAGGAAGGGCGCTGAACTTACCAGGGTGCGGCGCCCTTCTTCCTACACGCTAATTATACCACGAAGGGAATAGATAGGTCAGGAGCTTGCGAAAACAGTTCCCCCCGTGGTATAAATCTCGCGTGAAGGACTGGCTCACAACGGCAGAGGTGGGAGCGGCGCTCGGCGTGAGCCGGCGCCGCGTCGCCCGGCTGATTCAGGTCGGGCGCCTGGAGTCCACCCGGGCCGGCGCCATACACCTGATCAGTCCGGAAGAGGTGAGCCGGTTCGTCCGCGAGCAGGCTGCCGAGGTAGGGACCAAGCCGGGGCCGGCGCCCAACGTATTAAAACGGCAGAACGGAGGCGAGGGTGCCTGAAGGCCGCTGCCGGGATTGCCGCCACTGGGACCGCGGGCACGCCGACTTCAACCCCTTCCCGGAGCCGGGACAGCCGGACTACCGGGAACACGGCCGCTGTGCCCTCGCGGCGACGGAGGGCCGGCAGGTGCATCCCGAGAGCCTGGCGGCCGCCTACGGGCAGGAGGGGAACGCCTGGCTGCTCACGGCGCCCTCGTTCGGGTGCTGTCAGTGGGCGCCGAAGCTCGTCCTACCGACGCGGACGAGCGATCCCATCCGCGTCGGGGCCGCCTGCCATGTGGACGCCGCGGACCGGCCGTACGTCGAGGCGAACCTCCCGCGCCTGGACCGACGTCTCCGCGAAGAACTGCTCGGGGACCTCTGGCTGGTGCTGGAGGACTTTACGCTGGAAGTGAACCCGGCGCTGGCGGTGACCGTGGAGACGGGGGCCGGCGCCGTCGTGCTGAACGGGCACGCGGCGCCGCCCCTGCCGCCGGGTTTCCGGCCGTCGCTGCTCTCGGCCTTACTGCGGGCGGTGCGGGAACTCCTCGCTGAACCCCGATCGGTGCAGCCATGACCCTCGCCGCTTCCCTACCGTCCCTCGCGGACTTCATCCACCGCTGGGCCGCCTCCGGCGCCGCGGAGCGCGCCAACTACCAGCTCTTCCTCTCGGAACTGTGCGACGTGCTCGGCGTCCCCCGCCCGGAGCCGACCCGACCCGAGGACGAACACAACGCCTACGTGTTCGAGCGGGCCGTTACCTTCCAGAACGGCGACGGCACCACCAGCACCGGCCGGATCGACCTCTACCGCCGCGCCTGCTTCATCCTGGAGGCGAAGCAGGGCAGCGAGCGGGCCGAGCCCGCTGCGTTGGGCATCAAGGCGAAACCCCGTCGGAAGGGAACCGCGACCCGCGGCACGCAGGGCTGGGACGACGCCATGCTCGCGGCCCGCGGCCAAGCGGAGCTGTACGCCCGGGCCCTCCCGGCGGAGGAGGGCTGGCCGCCGTTCCTCCTGGTGGTGGACGTGGGCTACTCGATCGAGCTGTACGCCGACTTCACCCGCTCCGGGAAGACCTACATCCCGTTTCCCGACCCCCGCAGCCACCGCCTCCTGCTCCGGGACCTGGAGCAGGAGGAGCTGCGGGAGCGGCTCCGGGCGATCTGGCTGGACCCGCTCTCCGTCGATCCGAGCCGGCGCAGCGCCCGCGTCACGCGGGAAGTAGCGAACCAGCTCGCCGTCCTGGCGAAGTCGCTGGAGGAGAGCGGCCACGCGCCGGAAGCGGCGGCCCAGTTCCTGATGCGCTGCATCTTCACGATGTTCGCCGAGGACGTGAAGCTGATCCCCGAGGGCGGCTTCACGGACCTGCTCCACCACATCAGCGACGAAGACGTCGAGCTGTTCCCCGGCCTGGTGCAGTCCCTCTGGGAGACGATGGCGACCGGCGGCCTGTCGCCCGTGCTCCGGAGAAAGCTGCTCCGGTTCAACGGTGGCCTGTTCGAGGACTGCCAGGCGCTCCCCCTGACCCGCCAGCAGTTGCTGCTGCTCTCGCAAGCGACCCACGCGGACTGGCGCGACGTGGAGCCGGCGATCTTCGGGACCCTATTGGAGCGGGCCCTCGATCCCCACGAGCGGCACAAGCTGGGCGCCCACTACACCCCGCGGGCCTACGTGGAGCGGCTGGTGCTGCCGACGCTGGTGGAGCCACTGCGGGAGGATTGGGAGGCGGTCCGCGTGGCCGCGGTCACGCTGGCGAAGGAAGGGGATCTGCAGAAGGCGGCCGAGCAGGTGAGCGCCTTCCATCGCCGGCTCTGTGAGGTCCGGGTACTCGATCCGGCCTGCGGCAGCGGCAACTTCCTCTATGTCGCCCTGGAGCACCTCAAGCGCCTGGAAGGCGAGGTGCTGAACACGCTCGACAGTTTCGGACAGCGGCGCCTGGACCTGGAAGCCCGCACGCTGACGGTGGATCCGCACCAGCTCCTCGGCCTGGAGATCAACCCGCGGGCTGCCGCGATTACGGATCTGGTTCTCTGGATCGGTTACCTGCAGTGGCACTTCCGGACGCGGGGCGAGGCGATGCCGGAAGAGCCGGTCATCAAGCGGTTCCACAACATCGAGTGTCGGGATGCGGTGTTGGCCTACGACAGCATAGAGGAGGTCCGGGACTCAAATGGCACGTTGGTCACGATCTGGGATCGGAGGACGTTCAAGCAGCATCCGGTGACGGGCGAGGCGGTGCCCGACGAGACTGCCCGAGCGCCCTTGCTGCGCTACGTGAACCCTCGCCAGCCTGACTGGCCTGAAGCGGACTTCATCGTGGGGAATCCGCCGTTTATCGGTAACGCGCGCATGCGTGCCGCTCTCGGCCATGGCTATTCCGAGACGCTCCGCAAGGTCTACCCAGAGGTGCCGGAGAGCAGCGACTACGTCATGTACTGGTGGGACCGTGCCGCCCTCCTAGTGCGGGCTAGGCAAGCCCGTCGGTTCGGCTTCATCACCACCAACAGCCTTCCTCAACCTTTCAACCGGCGAGTAGTCCAACCCCATCTGTCGGCCACAGACCCACTATCACTCGTCATGGCGATCCCGGATCATCCCTGGGTGGACTCAGGCGATGGCGCGGCCGTGAGGATCGCCATGACCGTTGCAGAAAGCGGCAATAGCATCGGGCTCCTGCAACGAGTGAGTGCCGAAGCCGCGGGCGATGGGGACGGTCGCGAGGTTCGGCTGAGCTCTCAATCGGGGAAGATCCTCTCCGACCTTTCTGCCGGTGCCGATATTGCTGGTGCACTGCCGCTCAGGGCCAATGCCGGCATGAGCAACCGCGGCGTCGCTCTGCATGGCGCCGGCTTCATAGTGACGCCCGAGGAAGCGGCGTGTCTTGGCCTTGGCCGAATCCCCGGGCTGGAGAACCACATCCGTCTCTACCGCAACGGACGCGACCTGACGGCGCGGCCTCGGAACGCCCTCGTCATTGATCTCTTTGGCCTGAGTGCTGAAGAGGTCCGCGAGTGCTATCCCGAGGTCTTCCAATGGGTGCACGACCGCGTGAAGCCTGAGCGGGATCACAACCCGCGGCCGTCCCGGCGTGAGAAGTGGTGGGTATTTGGCGAGCCAATCAGTACCTTCCGGCCCGCCTTGGCAGGTCCGCGGCGGTACATATCAACGGTAGAAACATCGAAGCACCGGTTCTTCGTCTTCCTCGACGCGGCCATCCTGCCGGACAACAAGCTCGTGAACATTGCCCTGGATGACGCCTGCTTCCTGGGTATCCTCTCCAGCAAGGTACACGTGACGTGGGCGTTGGCCGCCGGGAGCCTCCTGGAGGACCGGCCGGTTTACGTCAAGACAACCTGCTTCGAAAGGTTCCCGTTCCCCGACTGCGGTGAGGACGAGAGGGCGCGTATACGCGAGTTGGGCGAAGCACTGGACGCCCACCGTAAGCGCCAGCAGGCACTCCACCCGAAGCTGACGATGACGGACATGTACAACGTCCTGGAGAAGCTGCGGGCTGGCCAGCCGCTGTCGGAGAAGGAGAAGGTGACCCACGAGCAGGGCCTGGTCTCCGTCCTGAAGCAGATCCACGACGACCTCGACCGCGCCGTCTTCGACGCCTACGGCTGGCCGACCACGCTGACGGATGAGGAGATCCTGGAGCGGCTCGTGGCGCTGAACGCGGAGCGGGGGCGGGAGGAGAAGGCGGGTCTGGTGCGCTGGCTGCGTCCTGAGTTCCAGAACCCCCAGGGGACGGGACAGACGGCGCTGGACACGGGCGAGGGCGAGACCGTCACCGCCGTGGCGCCCGTCAAGGACAGACTGCCTTGGCCGAAGGAGCTGGCCGAACAGGCGAAGGCCGTCCGCGCGGCTCTGGTGGCACAGGCCGCGGTCACTACCGCGGAACAACTGGCCCGGACCTTCAAGGGGGCGCGCGTGGATCGGGTGGGCGCTCTGCTGGAAACGCTGGCGTCTCTGGGACAGGCGCGCGAGGTGGAGGAAGGGCGGTACGCGGCCTAACCCGGTGCACGATGAAACCAGCTGAACTTGAGGACTGGGCCCTGCGCATCATCGAGCGGCTCAAGGCGGGGCAGCCGCTTGAGGACGACCGGGTAGAGTTGAAGGCGGACTGGCCGGCGTCCGACGACGGCAGAGCGGCGCGGCGGATCGCTGGCCACGCTAACGCGGCGCGACTGGAGCCGATCCTATGGCTGATCGGGGCTGACGAAAAGGCTCGCCGGGTTTCGGGCGCCTCCGCCGTCGATCCCGCTTCATGGCTGGCCCAAGTACGGAGGTGGTTCGAGGGCCTCGCTCCGGAGCAGCAGTGCCTTGCGATCCCGGTAGATGGCGTGTCGGTGGTTGCGTTGCTCTTCGACACCTCCCGCGCGCCATTCGTCATCAAGAACCTGGCGGGTACCTCGGGCGGTCCGGTCACCCATGAGGTGCCCTTCCGCTCCGGCACCGACACCCGGTCTGCCCGGCGAGCGGATCTGGTGCGCATCCTGGTGCCGATTCAGCGGCTGCCGGTTGTGGAGGTTCTCGGGGGTTCCCTGGTGGCCCACGATCGAGGACGCGAGCGCGGCGACCCTTCGCCCTCTTGGGGTTGGCAGCTTTTCGTGGATCTGTACCTCACGCCGGCCAGCACCGAGCGGTGTGTCATTCCCTTTCACCGCTGCAGCGGGTGGTTCCAGGGGCCGCTCGGGGAGCAAAGGGTGGCCCTTGACGAGGTGGAGCTGGGGAGCGTGCGCGACAGCTACATCATCACCTGCCACTCCGAGGTCATTCTGGAGGGGCCGGGATCGGCCTGGCTCAAGGCGACGGCGGTAACCCCCCAGGAAGCGGAGCCGATGGGTGCCCCCGCTGTACTCCAGCTCGACCTGCTCCCGATCGGCGCGGAGGCCCCAGTTCTAATCCGGGTGGAGCTCCCCTACAAGGGCCCCAAGCTCGGGGCGACCGGCGAGGACAAAGTCTGGACACTCCCTCAGGCCTAGTTCGCGCCGGCCGCCCGACCGTCACCCGCGCGGGGCCAAAGACGAGGGGAATCACCGTGACCACGTCCTCGGCGCCGTCGCTGGGCGGCTCGGACTGGAGATTCTCGGCCAGCTCCTCGCCGGCATCGTGGAGGGCGCGGAGGGCGGTGTGGAGCAGCTGCTCGCGGGCGTTCATCGGGAGTCCCCTTCCCCGCTGATGACCACGTCCTCCGCCAGGATCGGGCAGCCGGCGGCGTCCAGATCCGCGTCCGCCTCCTCCAGGGGGATCCCGAATCGCTCCGAGAGGTGCCGGACGAGGCGCAGGCGCTCCGGCGTCCCGAGCACCGCGAGGTCGATCAGGTAGACCTCCCGCTCGCCGAGGCCGGGCAGCACGGCCACGTGGGCGACCGGGGAGAGGATCGGCACGTGCCGGCGCAGGAACACCTTCTCCCAATCGGCGGCCCGCGGCGAGCTCGGGTTGAGGCTCGCCTCAATGAGCTGGCGCTTCATCGGACTCCCTCCTGAATCGCCGCCTGCAGGCGGTCGATCACGGCGCGAGCGCGAGGCACGGTGAGGCCGTTCAGCTCCAGGTTCGCGAGGGAGGCCTCCCATTCCCAGAGTCCGAGGGCGCCCTTCGCCGAGACGGGAAACTCGAAGCGGTGGACGTCCTCCAGGAACCAGCCGTAGCGGCCCGGGCTGAAGTCACCAAAGGCGCGCTCCGGTGTCCCTTCCGCGGGCAGCCAGTCCGGCAGGAACTCCGCCCAGCCCGCCGTCGGCCCCGTCGGCCGGCAGTCCGCCAGGCGGACCACCGCGACGACCGCGCCGCGCGGCAGGAGGGCGCCCCAGCCGGAGTCGCCCGCGGCGATCGCGCGCTGCCGGGCCGGGCTGTTCCGCTGCGAGAGGCAGTAGCCGGCGTCGGAGAGCGCCTTCGCGAAGTAGCCCGTGAAGCACAGCTCCTGCGCCGCGCGCGGGAACCCCTGCGCGGCGTGGATGGCGAGCAGCCCGCGGTACCGGGTGGACCAGGAGCGCGTCTCTATTCTTTTCTGCCCGTGGGCCACGAGGGAGGCCCAGGGTTGCGTGAGAGTCAGGGCACGGATGTCACACCTCCATTCATGATCCCGTCCGCCTCTTCGAAGAGGGAGGGCTGTGCGCTGCTAAGGGCGGCCGCGGCCGCCGGGTTCGACCACAGACACTCGGTGCGCGGGCGGGCGGCGTCGGCGTGGGTCCGGGTGGCCACCCGTCGCCAGCCCGCATAGAGCGCGTCGTACAGCCGCGACGGGTACCCGCTGATCACGACCATGCCCCGGCAGCCGCGCAAGAGGAGCGCGAGCTCCTGGTGCTCCTCGTCCGTCATCTCGACGGCGTAGCGGGGCCGAGGGTCCGCGCCGCGCGAGCTGAACGGGTACGGCGGATCCACATAGAAGAGCGTGTCCGGGGCGTCGTGCTGCGGGATCAGGCGCCGCGCGTCGATCTGATCGACGAACACGCCCCGCAGCCGCTCCGTGAAGGCCGGAATCACGTCCGGGTACGTGCTCCACTCGCGGGCGGGATGCGGACCGTGGGTGCCGGGCCGCACGTACTTCCGCCAGCCGTCCCGGTTCCGGGACCCGTCCTGGTTCCGCGTCGTGCAGCAGGCGGAGCTCTTGCCCATGAAGGCCAGGATTACCAGCCGCCGCGCCCGTTCGACGGGATCCGCCGTCGGCGCGAATGCCGCCTGGAACTCTGCCCGGGCGTAGGGCGTGATCCTCAGGAGCTGCTCCAGCTTTTGGGCCGTGTCGGGATCCTGCAGCACGCGGAAGAAGTTCACCACGTCGCCGTCGAGGTCGTTGTAGACCTCCCCGAAAGAGCGCGGCTTGCACATCAGGACCGAGGCGCCGCCCCCATAGGGCTCGACAAAGATCTGATGCGGAGGCAAGTGCGACACAATCCAGCTCGCCAGGCGAAATTTTCCGCCGTGGAATCTCAGCGCGGGGCGCGCGGGCCGGCTGAGGGCGTGCGGAGGCACGATCACGCGGGCACCTCCTCGGCCTCTTCGGTCTCGCCCGTCTCCTCCAGGGCGAACGTCAGTTGCCGCGGCAGCCGGAGCCCCCAGGTGTACCAGGCGCAGGAGAAATAGCCCCCGCCGACCCTTCCCGAGGGGGTCGTGAACTCCGGCCGGCGGGGCAGGACGAGCAGCTCGACCCCGTGCCGCTCGTAGAGCTGCTGGCGCTCGCGGCCCTCGAGCGCCGTGAGCGGCAAGAGGAGCCCAAACGGCCGCCCCAGGTCGTAGGCCCGCGCGAGGAAGGCGTCCTTGAGCGAGAAAGGCGGGTTGGTGACGATGAGGTCCCAGGCCTCGGCGGGCGCCCAGCGCAGGAAGTCCTGGCCCCCGGCGAGGTCACTGCCGATGACCGGATGCCCGGCCTCCCGCAGCACCTCCGCGAGCTGCCCCCGTCCCCACGCGCATTCCCAGATGGTCGCACCGGCCGGCAGGTAGGGGAGCAGCGGCAGGACGGATGCCCGATCCGTCTGGAAGTGGTCGCTGTGGCCGTAGCCCATCAGGGGCGGGCGGTTGGACTGGCCCATCTTGAGCTGCTGGAGACGCTCTGCCTCCTCGAACCGGGCGGCGGCTATGCGCTGCTCGTCCCACCAGGCCCCTTCGCGTTCATCGGCCACGTGGCGCACATCAGCCGCCGTCACCCGGCCGTTCCCGCTGCGTTCTTGAGCCTGTTGCCACACCTCGGCCCGCTCACTTGCCGGAACGGACGCCAGTTCCCGGAGGTGGCTCTCCGGGATGCGCCCGATTTCCCCATTTGGGGAAAGTTCTCTCTCCGTCAACCCCGCCTGAAGCTGACGATAGAGATGAGTCTGGCTCTGCGCAAACTCCGTGACGACGCATTCGCGCCAGGACGAGTAGCCGAGCACCTCCCAGCCCCGCCGCTCGTAAAGCTCCAGCAGCAGCGCGCGTGCGCCGCCCATATGGACCTTGATCTTCTCGACGCAGAAACGAGCCTCTTGCGCCAGCATCGGGATCTGAGCCGCGGTCGGCGGCGCCTGGGGGGAGATCACGACAATTCCGCTATCAATGAATCGACCTCTTCCGTGTGGCGGAACCACTCCCCGTGAATGTGGAGGTGGGTGAGCCGCCGATGACATTCACGTTCCCGCGTCCCCGCGCCGGGGATAACCGCAAGCAGGACGAGCTTCCCGGGGGCGCCGCACTGGAGTTCGTCCAGACGCACCTCCGGGTCTCGGGAAACGCCGATCTTGACGGCATCACCGCATTTTGCGAAGTAAAGCGCCTTGCGACTATGCAGCCGACCCAGCATCTTGTCGGTATTCAAAGCCCGCGCGTAGGCTGCATGAGCGGTTGCCAGACGAACATCGGCAAGCGCCTCGGCAAACTCTTCTTTCGTCGCAACCCTCTTCTTCGGCTCGTTTCCACTCACGGCTCCCACCTTTCCCCCGCACACTCCGCTCTCTCGTGAATGGGCCCGTACGGCCCCTGCTCTTCCCCACTCCGCCGCCGGCTCAGGCATCACTCCCCGCTTGCGGGCGGCGCTCCCGCTCCCACACTTCGCGCAGCGCGGCCTGGAGGTTGCGCGGGGGATCGGTCGGGGACGGCGGGGGCCGCAGCTCCCGGTCGGGCGCCCAGTCCGGACAGCGGCACACGGCGCGGAGGCGGGAGGAGCCGCGGTAGGCCAGGTCGTGCAGCTCCTTCACCGCGTCGGCCGTCCGCTGCAGGACCCGCGGCCCCTTCACTTGCAGCGACCGGGCGTTGTCCAGGCCCAGGCCCCGGGCGATCTCGTAGCGGCGCAGGCCCGCGCCGAGCAGCTCCTCGATCAGGCGCAGGGTCTCCCGGGCGTCCACCACGGCGGCGCCCGCGGGGCGCACCCGGCCGGCGAGGGTCTCCAGGATGCGCTCGGCGGTCGCGAGTTTCAGGCGGCGCTTCCGGGGACGGTCCTGGTTGTAGGAGCAGTCGTTGACCAGCTCCAGGAGGCGGGTGCGGGAGATGGTCGTCGCGGCGGCGATCCGGTTGAGCCCGACCCCCGCTTCCTGGAGGCGCCGGAGGTGGCGGACCACCGCGCGGACCTGCGCGGGCGTCGCCCACAGCGGGGGCTGCTCGCTCTCCAGCGCCGCCAGCGTGTTGAACGCCTCGCGCCGCTCGTAGGCCTCGGCCTGGGAGCGGGTGCGGTACTCGTCCTGCTCGCGGGTCAGGTAGTTCATCACGTACCACTCCCCGGTCTCCTGGATGTACTTCACGATCCAGGGGGCCCGGGCGCGGCGCCGGTCCTCCCGCGCGGTCTGGTAGTTCGTGTTGGCGACCCGGCAGGGGAAGCATCTACACCCCTGAGCCACATACATGGCGCGGGTGCCATGCTGACGCTCCCTCATGCCCCCACCTCCTCCCCGATAGGCCGTGTCGCTTCCCGAAGGGCCTCCCCGGCGGCGCGGAGCGCCGGGTCGAGAGCGCCCTTTGCCTGCCAGTAGACGGCAAAGGATCGCTCGCGCGCCTTCCTGCGGTTCTCCTTGAGCTGGCGCCGCCACCACGCCCGGCAAGCCTGTTGATGCCGGGCCTTTTGCCGAGGCTGCCGGCGCCGCTGCGCTTCACACGCGCGACAGTGAGCCTGAAGGCCCGTGGCCGCTCCGCGGTCCCGGTTGAAGTCCGCTGCGGGCTTTCGCTCGCCGCAGTCCGGACAGCGCTCGGTCCGGACCGTGGGCGCCGGCACGTCGTACTTCCAGTCGCGCGGCGGTCGCGTCCGGGTCAGGCGCCGGTTCCGCTCCTGGCTGCAACCCTCGGAGCACGTGATGCGGGGACGCCCGCCTTTCCGGCCCGGCGCCGGCACCGGCGCCCCGCAGATGATGCAGGCTGTCGTCTTTCCCCGGAGATCGCGGTTCATGCTGCCTCCTCGAGGTCCACGAGGGCGCGGCGGAGAGCGACCCGGGCGCGGGCCAGGTCGAGGCAGACGGTGCTCTCGGCCCGGCCGACGGCGGCGGCGATCGCCCGGTACGACTGGTCCTGCCAGAAGTGCCGCCGGACAATCTCCCGCTGGCGGGGCGGGAGCTCCCCGAGGGCGGCGGCGATCCGGGCCGCCGTGAGGCGGTGGAGGGCGGGCTCCTCGGTGCGCTCGGGGCCGGCGACCGTGTCGGCGAGGGTCAGGTCCGCCGCCTCCAGGAGCTCTTCCAGGGAGCAGGTGCGGACGAGCGGGAACTCCTCGCCGCGGCGCTGCGCGGCCCGCTCCCGCGCCCGCACCTTGCGGGGGACCCAGTCTTCCCGGCGCAGGTACTCGAGCATCGCGCCGCGGATGGTCGCGATGGCGTAAGTCTTGAAGTCGGTCTTCCGGCGGGGATCGAAGCGGTGCGCGGCCTGGCAGAGGGCGAGGTAGCCGGCGCCGTCCAGGTCCTGCGGGTCGAGCCGGGCGGGGAGGCGGCCCGCGCAGCGCTCCCGGGTCACCGGGACGAGGTAGGCGTAGCGCAGGGTGAGGGCGCGGGGACCGGGCGCGTGGGGATTCAGCGTCATCGCGTCAGCCACTCCTCGACGATCCGCATCGCCTGCTCCCGGGACAGGTTGCCCTTGAGCCCGCCCCCCTGCCGCTCCCCGCCGCGCTGGGCCCGGTAGCGCCACTCCGCCGGCCACCCGTGTGAGGGTCCGACCCAGCAGAGCGTCGCCTGCCAGCCGTTCCCCGCCCACGTCCAGCGCCGCTCTACGGGATCGTAGAGCCAGCCGGGGCGGCCGGGGCGCAGGGCCTGCCGCCGGATGCGCTCCTCCTCCTGCCGGGCGGTTTCGGCGGCGGCCGCCGCGGCCTGGAGCGCGTCCCGGCCCGGGCGCAGGTCATCCCACGTCGGTCGGCTCATCGCTCGCTTCCCTCGACTTTCTCTGCATCCTGGAGGGCCTCCCGCAGCACCCGGACGAACACCCGCGGCTCGTCCGTCCCCCGGTAGCGGTCGATTCCTTCCATCTCGGCTGCATCGAGGGCTTCCATGAGCGCGGCGCGGAGCCGGTCTCGTTCCCGCTCCGCCGCTGCCAGGGCCGCGGGCTGCTGCCCGCAGAGGGCTCGCGCCTCCGTCTCGGTCAGCCCCACCCGCACCGCCCGCGCCGGCCGGCGCCGGTGCCCGTGCTCGTCCGGCTCACTCCAGGAGCCGACTAACGCCACGACCATCCACCCGGAACCGTCAGCCATCCGCGCCGGGATCAAGCGATCAGCCATCCGTCCCCTCGACTTTCTCCACCCGTCCGCGCTCGCTGTCCAGCACGTGCCGGCCCGCCTTCAGCTTCCGACCCGAGTCCCGCGCCGCTTGCCGTTTTCGCGCCTGCCGCGGCGTGAGGACCGGCCCCGCGTCCGTGACCGGCACCGGCTTCGGCACCTTCGGGAGCACGTTGCCGACCTCTGGCCCGTGCTGCTCCCGGCAGAGCGTGTAGCTTCTGGAGTGCGCGAGCCGGATACAGCCACAAGCAAGCACCTGCATCAGCCGGCCTCCGCTTGCCGCACGCGCAGCGCCTCAGGTCCGGTCCGTGCCGCCGGCACGCACCAGCGGAGATTCAAGCACTCGAACACGTCCGCTTCCTCCGGCGTCGGGACCGGCTCGCCCGCCGGGTTCCAGAGCTGCCCGTCCCGGCACTTCCAGCCGATCTTCAGCGCCTGGGTGACGGTCGCCTGGCTGAACTCCTTGCTCCCGGTGCGGATCAGCAGGATCAGGCCCCAGCTCGCGACGGTGGTCAGGAACAGATCGAGCTTCACGCCCTCCGGCCGCAGGACCGCCCGCCAGTACTTCCCGCCCGGCTTCGGCGCCCAGGGGATGATCTCCGCCGTGCCCGGCTTGATCCACTGGACCCGACCCCGGCGCTCGGCCGCCAGTGCCCAGAGGTGCAGGGCGTTCACCAGCTCCGCGTCCCCGAAGAGGCTGGAGACCGGCCCCGGCTCCCAGCGCGGGACGGCGACGAGCTCCAGGTCGGAGCAATCCTCGCAGCCCCGCCGCACACTCCCGGCGACCTGGATCCGCTCGCAGTGCGGCGCCATCTCGGCGCGGAGGGCTTCTGCGCTTGCTTGAGCCTCAACCAATTTCATCTGCGTACCTCGCGCATGCGTGTACACACTCACTCCGAAGAAGAAGAAGAAAAGGGGTACACATACGCCCGCGCGAGTCCCACCGCGTTGCTTCCTATCGGTTTCGTCTACAATTCGAGTGACTTGGCCGCCGCGGCCGGCGCCTGCATCCGCTGGCAGAACTCCTCGAACCCGGCGCCGAGCTTCACATGCTGGACCCTCCCGGCCCGCAGCGTCTCGACATCGCGCTCGGTCAGGTCAAAAGCGGTGGCGATTACTACCACGCGCCACTTGCCGTATTCCCGATAAAGATTGATCTGCCGGAGCATGTCCCCCACCGTCACGGGATGGATCTTTACTTCCCCCAGGAGTTCGGCCGCAAAGTGCTGGCACTCGTGCTCCTCCCATTCGGCTGCCTGCACGGCCCAGCCTTTTCCCCGGATGAAGCGGGGGCCATGCACCCTGGTCACCAGTTGCCGCCGCTTCCCGTCGTCACTGCTCCAAGGCCAGGGGAAATTGCCGCTAACATCCGGAACAGCCATCGGGACCGCGATGCTAGGCTTGGAGCCGACTCCCCACGGACCATCCGGAGCCGCCCTCCAGCCCTTCCTGAAGATCGCCCCCGGCAGCTCCGCCGCACAGGCGCTGGCCTCCTCATCCGTCTCAAATTCGAGAATTCTGCTCACGCCGTCTCGGGTGGGTTCTGTCCTCACGTCGAGCTCGGCCGGTTGCGCGAAACCCAGCAGCGGCCACTCGCCACCATGCGACTCCTGCAGCGCCTTTTTCACCCACACTTCCCCCTGCGCCTCATAGCTGATCACCACGTCGAGGAAGCCGATGGTGGTCTTATATTGGTCCTCCCCCTTCGTAAGATGCGTTTCGGTTTCGACGTATTCGAATTCCCAGGAAGGAACGCCATTCACCCAGCGGTCCCGCGTCCGCGGCACACCGAGGAACGCTGCCAGCCGCGCCGCTACTTCCGGCTGTGCGAGATACTGGCAGGCCCAATCGTGGCGCCGCTCCTTCTTGTCCTGGTCCGCAAATCCGAGCTTGGCCAGCAGTGTTCGGTCGAAACTATGCATCACTCATCCTCGAATGGCGCCGGCATCCTGGCCTCGCCCGTTCAGAAGTCCACCTGCGGCCGGCGCCGGCTCTCACCGCGCAGCGGCAGCCAGGGGCATACCTCGCGGAGCCGGTCCACCACCGCGGCGCCGCTCCGCGGTCGCTCCCCATACTCGCCGCGGGCGACCTCATACGCCTGTCGCAGGCCCGCCGTCGTCTCGTTGGTCGTGCAGAGAGTGGGGATACCGGCCCGGATCCGGGCATTGATGACCGGATAGAGGACCTGGTCCACCGACCATGGCCCCGGCCGCTCCCGGCCGACGTCATCGAGCACCAGGACCCGCACCCGCATCAGTAGCCCCAGCCGGTCCTCCGCGCCGCCCTCGCGGAACCGACCCTTGAATCCCTCCATCTCCTCCGGCACATTGGCGAACAGCAGCGACCCACCGGCCGCGACGAGCGTGCCGGCGAGCGCCGCGACGAGCGTGGTCTTCCCGGCCCCGGGGCTCCCGTAGAGCGTGAAGCCGGCCCGCGGGAGGGCGCCGGCCGCGCACAGGGCCGCGAAGCGCCGGCACTCCTCCACGGCCGTCCGGTTGTCGGCGTCGATCGTCCACCGGGCGGCGTAACCCTGCAGCGTGCCGCAGCCGGGCGGCAGCTCCGCCTGGCGGGTGAAGAGCGCCGCCCGGGCGGCCGCTAGCCGCGCCGCGTTCTCGGCCTCCACCTGGTGGCCGTAGATCTCGCAGCGGACGGCGTGCCGGTAGATGGGGATCGGGCCTTGCCGGTAGCCCTCCTCCATCCGCTCGCCGCAGCCGGGACACGACCGCACCGGCAGCACGATCGCCTCCGGCTCAGCCAGCATGGCCACGGGCTCGCCACAGGTCCGCGAACTCCCGCTCGTGCCGCTCGTCGCGCGGCGTTCCACTTCCTCGGCCTGCCGCGTCAGCGCCGCGATGCGGGCCTTGTCTACGGCCGGAACCCCTGCTGCCGCTGCTGCCATTGATCCCCTCCATCGCTCGCTGCAATCCCGTCACGAAGGTGCGCACCGGCACCGGTCCCTGCTTGCCCTGCAGGTAGCCCCGGGCGTCCTCCAGGGCCGCGTCCAGTTCGTCGTTGGTGGGGCTCCGGCCGCGCTCCAGGAACCACGCCAGACGGTCCAGCAGGGGCGCGAGCTGCGGCCCGTCCCGCGGCCCGACGGCGTCCTCAAACCAGGCGTGCCGCTCGCCGTAAAAGGCGGAGGCCTGCTCCAACCAACCGCCGGGAAGCTCCTCGGGCGGCAGCAGGTCCGGCTCCGGAGCCGGCAGCCTCGCATGCGGGCGCGCGCGCGCTGCCGGTCGGTCGGCTAAGCATGGCAAGGCATGGCTCAGGCGGGGCGGTCCCGACAGAGTCGCTACAGTGTCGCGACAGGTATCCTCTGCCGGTGCCTGCGAAGCCAATTCAGGCGCGGGTGTCGCGACACAGAAGGTCTTGCCGGCCCGTTTGAGCGCAATGCGGGTGGCTTCGTCGGCGTGGTCGGGCCAGTCGTGGACGAGCAGCCGATGCCGCGGATCCCGGTCCAGCCAGCCGCAGAGGACCAGGGTGTCGATCAGCTCCTCGGCGTCACCGTCCCACTCGACCCAGGCGGCAATCTCCTCGTCGGCCCACCGCCCGATATCCCCTTCCGGGGAGTAGCGGCCGACGAAATGCCAGAGGGCTTCCATCAGGCCCATCGCCTGAAACCGGGTCAGCTTGAGCCGGCGCTGGAGACGTTGCAGTTTCGGATGATCGACGGCGCCGCGTTTCATCGAGGGGGCTTCTCCAGGTGGTCGGCAGACTGGTAGAATGCAAACAGCCGTACGAAGCAGCCCGGCAGGCAGCAAAGTCGGTGAACCAGGCCCGGGGCGGAGCGCCACCTCCGCCCCGGGCCGCCTGACGTCATTCCTCCGCGAACGGATCGGACTCATCCGCCGCCGCCCCGCCGCCGGCTTCCGCCTCCAGCAGCTTTGCCGCCTCGGCGCGGAACCAGGCGGCGGTGGCGTCGTCGAGCCCCTCGAGCCACCGGATGCCGCCCTGATACTGTTGGTGGCTCCACTCCCGCTGGGTCGTCACCCGCGGCGCCTCCGGGTTCCGCTGCCGGCGCAGGACCGTCAGGATCGCGTGCCGCTCGACGTCGCCGGCTTTCGGGAACACCTCCCCGAACAGCGCGTGGAATCGCTCGCGGGTCCGCTGCTCCGCGTCCTTGTCCGCCGGCGGCGGTTCCGCGGCCGGCGTCACGACCGCGGCCGGCGCCGTCCGGGCGGGAGCGTCGAGCACTTCGCCGGTCGTGGTGTCCACCGTGGCCGCCTGGCTGAGTTCCTCGCCGCTGTAGAGCCCGGAGAGGTCCTGTGGGAATGCCTTCCGCAGCGCCAGGCTCTCGCAGACCTTCGCCAGCATCAAATCCGGCATCTTGGCCCAGAGCCCGACCGGGTTCGCATCCGGGTCGGTCTGGACGTAGCTCTGCCAGCGGGCGACGGCCCAGAGCGGTTCCCGGAACCCCGCCCGGAGGACCGCCACCTTCGCCGCGGCCGGCGGGCCCGCTTCCAGCCAGACTTCCCGCCACTGGCCGTCGGGGCCGCACCAGTAGGGGCCGAGCTGGCCCTCATACCGGCCGGTCCGCTCGGCGATCAGCCGCAGGCCGTCGATGCTGACCTGGATGGTCATTACCTGCCGCTTCTCGCGCTTGTCGTACCGCTGCACGGCGTACACCTGGCGTGCCACCGGATTCAGGCCGGTCCGCTCGCAGACGGCGAGGAAGTAGCGCAGCTCCCCGTCGGTGGCGCCACGGCAGATCTGGGTTTTCACGATCTCGATCTCGCTCTCCGTCGGCCGCCAGGCCGGGAGGGGCTCCGTATAGCCGAGCCGCGCTAACGCCGTCTCACTCATCTCCCTCTCCTCCTCGTAGAAACTCCCGCATCTGCGCGAGCGACAGCCGCTCCGGCCGCGGGTTGTGCGTGCACGCGTAGATCAGCTCCCCGTCCTCCTCCACCCGCGCCCAGGTCCCCGGCGTGCGCCGGATGTCGGGCACCACGCGGTGGAACAGCTCCTCGGCCTCCTCCCGCGTCGCCGGCTCGCAGACGACCACGCGGCCGGGCTCGATCTGCACCTCGAACCGATAGCGAGGCATTCAGCGTTCCCGCCCCGGCGCCGCCGCGATCTCGTCCGGCCACGCCGGCCGCTCCACCGCGCTCGCCAGGGCGGAGCGCCCGCCCGCGAAGTGCACGCGCCAGACCGCAAGCCGCTGCTCCGGCCGCGTGATGGAGCAGGTGAGCGCCTTGACCGGCAGCACCTTGCCGGATAGGTCCCAGCCGGCGACGGTGCGGAGCTTGACCCAGGCGCCGGGCCGGAAGGGTGGAATCCGGGTGATCGCCTGCCGGTAGCCGGGATGATCGACGTTGCGGGGCGCCATATTCCTCGCCTGGTCGTCGTGATAGAATCGTCATGTTGAATCTCCTCGGCAGGAGTGACCATAGGCGGCCCCGTCTCTACCGGCGGGGCCGCTTCTGCGTCTACCGCGGCGCCTTCGCGAGCGCGAGGACGCAGATGGCGATGAGGGCCACGAGGGCCACGACGGCGCCCCCGTCCAGGGTCAAGAGATTCAAGAGCGTGCCTCCAGAGCGGTCGTCAGGCGGGTGATGGACCCGGCGGCGTGCCGGAGCGCCGCCCGGCAGGAAATGGCGAGGCCGGGGAACGCGAGCGAGTCCAGGCAGGTCGGGATCCGCGCGCTCTCGCAGGTGGCGACGACCCGCGCCGCGTCGGCGTAGACGCCAAAGGTTTCCGCCGCGGCATCCACGGCCTCCCAGGCGTCATCTCGTGCCGTCCCGAGACCCGGCGGCCCCACGAGGTCGATCACCTGGGTGAACCGGTCCACCTCGTCCGCCGCGAGGCTGAGCAGCTCCGGGTCCGGCCACGGGGGGGCGAGGGCGGCCTGCCAGCGAGTGAGGTGCTGCTCCCAGAGCCAGGCCAGATCACGCGCCTGGGAAGCCGGCGAGGGCGCCAGCCGGTCCTCCTCCGCCCACGCCGCGACCGTCGCCGCCAGTGCCTCTCCGTCCGTCAAGCAGGGATCGGCGGAGAGCTTCGCCCCGTCGCCGGCCTCGAGGGTCACGCGTAGAGGTTCCGCGTGCGGAACGTCTGTGCGCGGAACGTCTGTGCGCCGTGCTTTGGCGGTCATCGGCCGACCCTCCAGGCCCAATCCGCCCCCGCCAGCAGCGCCGGCCAGGCCGCGCCCAGCAGGACCGTCGTGATCACCAGGAGCGCCCAGGCCCACGTGACCCGGAGCCACTCGCGGCGGACCTGCTGCTGCTCCCGCGCCACGGCCGCGGCCTCGCGGCGGACCGCCGCCCGTTCGGCCTCGACCTCGGCTGCCGCGTGCCGGACCTCGCCGGCCTGGCGCGCGAGCTGCTCCGCGCGCGTCGTCAGGTACTCCCGGACGCGGGCACCAGTGCTGGCGCCGTTCCGGCGGGTGAGCATCTCCAGCTCATCCGCCCAGTCCACGTCGTTCAGCGGCGTGTTTTCAGCCACGGCAGCCACCCTCCTCGGCGTGTTGGCGGATCTCCTGGCGGATCACCGCGCGGAGAGCGTCCGCGAGCTGCTCGTCGAGCGGGGGCACCGGCGCCGGGGCCGGGGTCGCCGGCTCCTGATCCTCCGGCAGCTCGCACTCGTGACCGTAGCGCGGCCGGAAGGTCTCCAGCAGGGGGGCGAGGGCGGCGAGGCTGTAGACGGGCTCGCTGGTCGCGGATCCGCCGCAGCGGGGGCAGGTGCCGACCACGTACAGCTCCGTGGGGGAGCTGCCGTAGTCCACGGACCACGCGCGCTGCCAGGCCCCGAACTCGATCCCCTGGACGAGGGCGTTGCCGGTGGGGAGCAGAAGGTCGGGCTCGACCTCCAGGTACTCGCGGAGGGCGCGGGTGACGAGGCCGCGGCGCTTCTCGGCGCGCTCGGCCTGGTCCTTCAGGCGTTCCCGCTCCGCGGCGGCTTCCGCGTCCGCGGCGGCGCCCTCGGCGCGCTCCCGCAGCGAGGGCACCGGGGCGGCGATCGCCGCCCCGGTTGTGGTCTCAAGGGTGTTCATTTGAGGCTCCTCTGGCGTCCCTGGCGTCCCGATCGGAGATGCACCGCGACCGAACCCAGGCGGGCCGACTTGCCGCGGTTCTTGTGGGCGCGCAGGATCAGCGCCCGCAGGGCGTCGTGGCTGATGTAGATCTCCACCTGGGTGGGCTCTCCGTCGAACGTCACGGCGAGGCGCGTCCGGAGCGGGATGCCCGGGATGGGAACGGGGATGGTGTCGGTCACGACTGGCCTCCTTCGCCGCCCTCGCGCTCCGCGAACGGGTCCTCGTACTCGCCGGGCTCTTCCTGGCCGACCCACTCGATCCGCCACACGCGGGCGGCGGGGAAGGTGACGGCGTGCACGTCCGGGTCGGGCCGGCTGTAGCCCCCGGCCTGCGGGTAGGGGTCCCAGACACCGGCGGGGATGAAGTCCACCCAGGCGCCCTGGAGGCGCAGCCAGCCTTCCTGCTGCGCGGGAAAGCCGTTCTCCCTGGGGCCGGCGACCCAGAGGCGGCCGGGCAGGAAGGCGGAAGGCGGAAGGCGGAAGGTGGAGTCCGAACCGGTTCGGACCGGTTCCCCTTCCGCCTTCCTACTTCCGCCTTTCCGCAAGGCGGGGGCGACGTGCGCCCCGTGGTGTCCATTGGTGCCATGGGTGTGCGCCCCGTTTGCGGGGTGTGGTATCCTCATCGTGCGTTGACCTCTGGCCCCGCTCTGATCCGGTGGGGGCCGGGAAATGGACAGGCCCGCCGTTCGCAGCGGCGGGCCTGTCTGCGTACGTCAGCTAACTGCCGGTCGTCGTGGGAAGCTGGCCGGCGGCGGCGAGGGCGGCCTCGTGGCGCTCGCGGTGGCATCCCCGGCACAGCCACGCGACCGCGAGCGGCCGAGAGTAGTCCGTGTGGTGCGCGTGGACGTCGTGCGTGCGTCCGCAGTCGGCGCACGGGCCGCGGGCGATGTCGCCCCGGCGTACGGCCTGGTGCAACTCGTCGTGCGCCCGCGCCTTCTCCGGGTATCTCGCCCGGAAACGGTCCTTGTAGCGGCGCTTATCGCGACTAACGCCGCCGCGCCAGTTCGGATTGCTCGCGCCCTGGAGGCCGCCGCGCGCCGCCGCGCCCTGGAGGCCGCCGGCCCGGTTCCGGCACGC
>Ga0208685_1000053_pt1 | contig 49074 bp, 8 predicted proteins | sample EasRivMeERMLT890_FD_187533 | JGI IMG/M metagenome (GOLD analysis project Ga0208685, IMG submission 187533) | Soil microbial communities from meander-bound floodplain in the East River, Colorado, USA - East River MetaG ERMLT890 (SPAdes) (version 2) | ecosystem: Environmental > Terrestrial > Soil >...
TGTCGCGCGAATCGGCATGGGGCGCAGTGTCGTTGGCGCCGTCGTCGGTGATCGCCGTCCAGACGTTGGTCGGATCCGCGACCGAGGCGTCGCCACGGAACAGGCGCCCGGTCCAGTTGATGGCGCTTATCGTCGAGTTCTCGGTCACAGGCTGCCGGTCGCCGCCGACGTAGACCACGTTCGGGTTGGTCGGATCGGCCTCCATCGAGAAATGATTGCGCGCCTGGTTGCCCGGATGGATGCCGTGGAACGTGCCCCCCTCCGTCGTGCCGGGCAATGGCATCGCCGTCCAGTGCGCGCCCTCGTCAACGGTGCGGAAGATTCCGGTCAGCGCCGTGGTCATCGTCGCGACGTAGACCGGGTGGTGCCCGCTGACGGCCGTCGGGCTGACCGCGAACCTGACCCGCGTCGCCGCAGCGATCGTGGTGAGGCCGGTATTGGCAGCGTTCCAGCTCAGGCCGCCGTCGTTGGTGACGTAGATGCCCTGCCCCGGAATGGCGGCATAGGCGCGCAGAGGATTGCCGGGATCCAGGGCGATGTCGGTGACACCCGCCGCCGGAACGCCCTCGTCGTCTTCGTCGGTCGTGCCGTCTGCGTCATTGTCGTCGAGGTCGCTGCGCTGCTTGTTGATGTCGATGAAGGTCTGGCCGCCGTCGGTGCTTCGGAACAGTCCCGTGCGCGAAGCGTTCTGAGCGTCGGTCGAGACGAGCAGATCCCCGCTGGGAAGGACCTGGAGGGCGGTGACCTTGCCGCCCTTCAGGTCGGCCAGCAGTTCCCAGGTGGCGCCGCCGTCGGTGGATTTCAGGATTCCGGCAGCGCTCGCGCTGCCGATACCGGAGAAAAGCGACTGGCCGCTGGTCACGGCGCCGGTTCCCGCGTAGATCACGAGCTTGTCCAGCGGGGTGGACCCGTTGACTGCCGCGCCGTCGGCGTCGAACGGACTGATCGTGAGCGTAGCGATTGCGAGGGAAGGAAACTGGTCAGTGAGCGGGACCCAGTGATTGACGATCAGCTCGACGCGACGGTTGAGCGCCCGGCCCGCGGAGTTGCCGTTGTCGGCGATCGGGTTGGTCTCACCTTGCCCGGAATGCGGCAGGCGGGTCTCGGCGATGCCATGGCTGATGAGGTAGTTCTTGACGGCGAGGGCGCGCGCCACCGATGTCGTCTGATTGAAGCCCGCCAGGCCGCTGTTGTCCGTATGGCCCACGACCTGGACCGAAAGCGTCGGATTTGCCTTGAGGAAGTCGGCAAACGCATCAAGGCGCGCCTCCGCGTCGGCGTTCAGGGCGGTGGAACCGCTCGCGAAGAGTACGGAGATGTCGCTATTGCGCCAGACGCCGCCGTTGGCAGTACCGACGAATAGCGTGGAAAGGTCGAATGGGTGTACGGCGATCTGATGGATCGCGCCCGTTACCGTCGGGTTGGCCATCCGGGGCTGGCCGCCTATGACCGGCCCAGGCCCCTGTGCTACCCAATCCGGCACGCCGGCGGTGAATACCACCTGGCCCGTGAAGCTTGTATGCGTCAGCGCGGTCGCTTCGATCACCGCGCGCTCGATGCTGGCCAGCGGCGCGCCGGCACCCCCGGCCTGCGAGCTCAGGCGCAACTCGCTGTTCGTCAGGGTGACCGGAACGGCCGTCGAGAAGACGATCGTGTCTTGGTCGGCGCCGCCGGAAAGGTTGAACGCGGCAAGCGGCGTGGCGACGTCGAGGATGATGGTGTCGTTGCCCGCGCCGCCATTCACGGTCGGCGCGGAGGCCGCTGCCGACTGGATCGTGATGCGATCGACGCCTGCGCCGCCGTTGATCGTTACGGCTCGGCTCACACCTGCCTGTACCGTGATGTTGTCGTCGCCGCCGCCCGCATCGACCTGAACGCTGGTCGGATTGGTGAAGACGAAGGTTTCGGGGAAGGTCGGACTGCTCACCGTAACGCTGCCGGCCGCGGTACCCGACACGGTGATGACCGCCGAGCCAGCGGCGTTCGTGACGGTCTTGGCCCCGGTCGTGTTGTCGGTGGCCGGCTCGAGCCCGCTGAAGACGATCAGATCGTCGTCGCGCGCGATGGTGCCGGTCTCGGCGTCGATGGCGGTCCAGGTCACCATCGCGAAATCGCCCTCGGCGAGGGTGAGCGAGTCGTAGCCGTCCGGCCCGCCGTCGACATAGCCGCTGAGCGTGCCGCCTGCGTCGAAGACGAAGTGGTCCTCGTTGTCCGCGCCGCCGAGCAGCACGTTGACGCCCGAGTACTCGACCCCGTTCAGGGTTACGGTGTCTTCACCCGTGATGCGCCATTCGTTGTCGCGCTCGCTCGAGCCGAGGAGCGCTTCGAGCGTGCCGTCGAGCGAGGCGATGCGGCGCACGTCGGCGTCGCCGGTGTCGAGCTCGACGAAGCCGCTGTCGATCGGCTCGTTCGCCCAAGCGGCGGCGCGCAGCTGGGCGCGCAGCGCCTCGATGATGACGGTCGGGCTGGCCTGCGATTCCTGGACGAGTGCGGTGGTGAGGTTATCGCTGTCGACCGTCCTGAGGAGGTCGGGGGCGTGCGGGGCAACGCCGTCGGCGGAGAGCAGCAGGCGCTGCTCTAGGGGCTCGAACTGGGGCTTGCGGCGGAAGATGCGCTTCGGAGCGCGGAAGGCGCGGAACAGCCCGCGCTCGAAGGGCGCGTTCACGCCGCTCCTAAGACGCAATTATTCTCGTTGCAGTCGCAGCCCCGCCTGCTCACTGCCTCTCCCCCGATGCGCGCTGGGAAGCCCTCCAGGCAGAGTCAACTGGAAAACGACCGGGAATACGCCCCCGAAGTCCCCGCGACTCCTCTCCCCGCGCCCGAACCCGAGAAATTCTTTTCTCGTTCGGCAGGATAGCAAGCGAACGATCGGGATGAAAGAAAAAAAATCTGTCCGAAACTGTCAGGGCGGCGAAACGGGCTGTCCTGTTAACCCGTTTGTACTAACGCGGCGCGCTTTTCGGCGCTCGATTAGAAGCTTCGCCGCGCTTATTGAAACAGAACCTGAGGCAAGTAATTCTTTCTTACTTGCGCTTGAACTCCACGAAGTTGGACTGGCTCGCCTTGGCCGGCGCCTTGTCCTTCGAAAGGAACGGCATGCCGAACTTGCTCAGGACGCTCTTCCAGTCGACCTTGTACGCCTTCCTCGCCGCCGGCTTGTCGTCCTTCGAGGCGATCACCCAATCGCCGTCCGCGTGTGCGGCGAGCTGCAGGGTCGCATCCGCATCCTGCGCAGCCGTCGTGTCGGCGCTCGGCTGCAGCGTCTGCCTTGAGGCCTCCACGTTCAGCGGCAACGTGTTCGCGGCGCGCTGCTCGAGCGCGAGGCTCTCGAAGGAGCCGAGCTCGACCGTGCCATTGAGGCCGTAGAACGTCGCGACGCTCGAGAGCGCGGTATCCGACAGCAGCGCTTGCTGGACGTTGACCGACGCCGCCGTGTAGCGGACCGGCTCATCGAGCAGGGTCTGCGCGCCGGCCGGAGCGAAGCCCATCAAGCCCATCTCCTCGGGCCACGGGCTGCCGTAGACCACCTGCCAGTTCTGGTCGGCGACCGCGCGGACATAGCCTTCGCCTGCCTTGACCGCAAACCCGTCCATCGGGAACAGGTAGTTCTCGCCCGTCGCGCTGTTGCGCCACAGGATGTCGGCCTTGCCGTCGCCGTCGTAGTCGCCGAGCGCCGCCACGTCCCAGGCGAGATCGGCCACGGTCCGCATGAAGCCGCGGCTCGCGACCGACAGGCCGTCCATGAAGTACAGGTAGTTCTCGCCCGTCGCGCTATTGCGCCACAGGACGTCGCTGCGGCCGTCGCCGTCGAAATCGCCGATGCCGGCCACGCGCCATTCGAGCTCGGCCACGGTGCTGATGAAGCCGGCGTTCTCGATCGACAAGCCGTCCATCAGGTAGACGTAGTTCTGGCCGGTCGTCTGGTTGCGCCAAAGGACGTCGCTGCGGCCGTCGCCGTCGAAGTCGCCGACGCCGGCTACGCGCCAGTCGAGCTCGGCGACAGTGGTGATGAAGCCGCTGTTCGCGATCGACAAGCCGTCCATCAGGTAGATGTAGTTCTGGCCGCTCGATGCGTTGCGCCACAGGATGTCGCTTCTCGCGTCGCCGTCGAAGTCGCCCACGCCGGCCACGCGCCAGTCGAGGTCCGCGACGGTGGTGATGTAGCCCTCGCCCACGATCGCCGTGCCGTTCATCAGATACACATAGTTCTGTCCCGTGGCAGCGTTGCGCCACAGGATGTCGCTTCTCGCGTCGCCGTCGAAGTCGCCCACGCCGGCGATGTCCCAGCCGAGGGGGACGGCGGGCAGATAGCCTTCGCCCGCGCCGATCGCCGTGCCGTTCATCGGGAAGAGATAGTTCTCGCCGGTCGCCGCGTTGCGCCACAGGACGTCGGCGCGGCCGTCGCCGTCGAAGTCGTAGTCGACTGCCGCCTCTCCGCCGACCGGGTCCACGGTCACCGTCCAGGTTTCCGTGCCGATGCCGCCGAAGTTGTCGGTCACCGTGACCGTGACGAGGAAGCTGCCGCTGTTGGCGTAGACGTGCGGCGGCGCCGTTACGCTTCCCGTCTCGGCGTCGACGGTGGCGGCAACCGTGCTGCCGTCGCCCCAGTCCACCACCGCCTGGTGCGTATCGCCGCCGTCCGCGTCGGTCAGGAAGATCGGCGGCAGGATGAACGGCGTGCCCAGCTCGATCGTCGCGTCTTCGCCGGGGCTCACCACCGGAGGCGCGTTCGTGATCAGGGCGATCAGCGCGTCCGCGTCGTCGTCCTCTTCGTCGTCGATGACGGTGATGGTGACGATGTGGGGCCCGATGCCGGTATAGCGGTGCGTGCCCGTCACCGTGCCGGTTTGCAGGTCGAGCACGCTAGTGGTCTCGCCGTCGCCCCAGTTGATGAGCGCAGTATGGCTGTCGAGCGCGCCGGCATCGGTGAAGCTCGCGGTCACCTGGACCTCTCCGCCCTCGAACAGGAACGCGCTGGCGTCGGGGCCGGCCGTGACCTGCGGCGCGACGTTGAGCACCGTCACCTGGACGGTGTCGGAATGCACCCCGCCGTCGCCGTCCTCGACCGTGAGCGTCACGGTGTACACGCCGTTGTCAGCGTAAACGTGGCTGCCTGCCACGGCGTTTCCGGCGACGACCCCTGCGGTTGACGCACCGTCGCCCCAGTTGATGGTCGCGGTATGGGTGTCGAGCGCGCCGGCATCGGCAAACCCGGCGCCGCTCAGGCTGAACGTGCCGCCCTCGGCGATGGTCGCGCCGGTCCCGGCTTCGACCACCGGCCGCGCGTTGGCCACCGTCATGGTCATCGTCTGCGTGGTCTCGCCGCCGTCGTCGTCGGTCAGGGTGAACGTCACCGTGTACTCGCCGTCGCCGTCGTCGGCGTATGCGTGGCTTCCGTGCAGCGTGCGCAGCTTGGAATCGACCAGCAGGCCCTGGGTGAGAGTCCCGTCGCCCCAGTTCACCGTTCCCGTGTGCGTGTCGACCGCGCTGTCGTCGAGGAACCCGACGTGGCTGATCTCGAGCGCCTCGCCCTCGACGCCGCTCTGCGTCGCGGGCGCCAGCACCACGGGCGCCACGTTCTGCACCGTGACGAGGAACGAATCGGAGCCGACCTCGCGGTCGTCGTCCCTGACCGTGATGGTGACGTTGTACTCGCCGTCGTCGGCGTAGGCATGGCTGCCGAAGACGAACTTGCCGTCGTGCATGGCTCCTTCGACCCGGGTGCCGTCGCCCCAGTTGATGGTGGCGGTGTGCTGGTCTGCGGCGCCCGCGTCGGAGAACGTGACCGCGAAGTCGTTCCCCTGCGTGAGCTGCACCAGGGCGCCTTCGTTCGCGGTGCGGTCGGCGCCCGCGTCGACCACCGGCGCCACGTTGGACACCGCCACCTTGATGCCGTCGACGTCAGAGGCGCCGTCGTCGTCGTTGAGCGTGACGGTGACGGTATAGGTGCCGTTGTCGGCGTACGCGTGGCTCCCGGTGACGCTGTTCCGGTCGATGACCCCGGCGCTCGAGGAGCCGTCGCCCCAATTGATCAGCGCGCTGTGCGTGTCGTTGCTGCCCGGGTCGCTGAACGGCGCGGAGATCTGCAGAGGTGCGCCTTCGCCGATCTCCCGGTTGCCGCCGACATCGAGCGCGGGCGCCACATTGAGCGCGGTGATGACGATCTCATCCGGATGGGCGATCAGGCCGCGCTGGACGTCGGTAACGGTGAGCCGGATCGTGTAGACGCCGTTGTCGTACGGCGTGAAGCCGAAGGTCGCGTCGGCTCCGTCGGCGATGACCTGGCCGTTGTTCGACGTCACCTGCCACAGGTAGTCGTACGGATCCCCGCCGCGCCCGAGCGGGTCGGCGATCGCGGGCGCGAGCATGACCGGAGTGCCTTCGTGGACGATGAAGTCGTCGCCCAGATCGAAGCTCGCCACCACCTGGTGGCCCTGGTCGACCGTCTCGACGATCTGGCCGGCGATGTCGAGCAGCACCGGCCGCACCCCGACCATGCCCTCCGGGGTCGAGGTCGCGCCGCTGGTGGGCGTCCAGCCGGCGAACGGGATCCCGGTGACGAGATACGAGCGGTCGGCGCCCGAGGCGGAGTCCTCGTCGAAGCCGAGCGCGTTGCTGACGACCACCTGGCTGCCGGGGAGCGCGAACTCGCTGCCGTCGGGGAAGCGCAGCAAGGCGGTGCGGTCGGTCTGCGTGCTGCCGAGAACCAGCAGGTGAGCGCCGGCGCCGATCGCGGTCGTGGCGAAGCGCACGCGCCCGGCCTCGATCCCGACGTTGACGTGCGGCGCGAGCGCCCCGAGCTGCGCCTTCAGGTCGGCGACGAGATGGGCGAGCGTGGTGTTGTCCGCGACCCGCGCCTGGTCGAGCACCAGGACGGCCGTCTGCTGGAGCTGGTTGAAGAGCGTCAGCGTCCGCTTGACCGTGTCGGTGGTGACGATCGTCGCCGTCGCCGCCTGCGTGACGTGGGTCACGTCTCCGTCCTCGTCGGTGCCGGTCTGCGCCCCGGCGACCAACACGCCGTCCACCAGCACGGCGGTCGTGCCGCCCGCGAAGCCGAGCGCGCCCAGCTTGTCCTCGATCTGCTGCGGCGTGCTGAAGCTCCCGCCGCCGGGCAGCGCGGCGGTCTCGAACTTCGTGGTGCGGAAGGTCGACTGGACCGTGAAGGCGGTCACTTCCCCCGTGCCGACGAAGGCGAGCTTGCCGTCGATGATCTGCGCGCTGATCGCGTCGGTCCGGGGAGCGAGCAGCGTGTTGAGGTCCGCCGCCAGGTCGGCGAGCGACTCGTTGCCCGAAGTGCGGTTGGGCGTAAGCGTGATCGAGAACTCGAAGTCGGTGTCGCCCGCCTTGGCTCCGAACCAGGTCGGCGCCTGCCCGGTTCTCGGGTCGGCGAGGATCGCGTCGTTGCGGTTCCGCGAAGCGTCGGCGGCGGTGTCGCCCGTGCCCTCGTCGAGCATCCAGTGCGCCGACAGCCCGGCCGACCGGGGATCGATGCCGGCGAAGTCCGCGGCCACTTCTTCCTTGCTGCGCACGATCTGCCAGATCGCGAGCTGGTCGATCTGGCCGCGGAAGCCGGCCGGCACCAGCTCGCTGTTGCCGATGAACAGCGGGGCGTTGAGAACCCGCACCTTGTCGAGGACGATCTGCTCGGACAGCACCGCTTCGCCGTCGACATACATAGTGAGCGTGCGCGCGGGCTGGTCGAGCACCACGGCGACGTCGTGCCAGGCGCGGTCCTGCAGGACGCGCTCCGGGGTGACGAAGGTGAGCGGTGTGCGCCCGCCCTCGTAGACGAGGAGCGCCAGCGCGCCCTTCGCCTCGTCGAGGAACAGCCGGTAGCCGACCTCCACCGACACCATCTGCTCCAGCAGGAGCACGGTTTTCGGCTGCAGGTCGGGCACGTAGCGCAGGCTGAGCTCGACGGTCGAGGTGCCGCCGAGGTCGAGCGTTGGGGAGGCCGGCGCGAGGAGGGCGTCGTTGCCGTCGAAGGCGAGCCCGGCGCGGGCGACCAGCTCGCCGGCGAAGTCGAAGATCGCCGTGGTGTCGGTGACGGCGCTGCTCGGGGTCTCGCTGCTCGCCACGAAGACGCCGGCGCCGCCGTTCGGCGTCGTCGGCGTGCCGACGAGCACCGCCGGGCCGTAGGCGACCGGGGCGATGAACTCGAGATCGCGGAAGGCGTAGTCGCCGTTCCCGTCGGTGAACACCGAGCGCTCGCCCGCGTCGAGGACGCCGTCGGCATCCTGGTCGAGGAACACCTTGACGCCGTCGAGGCCCGGCTCGCCCGGGTCGCGCACGCCGTCGCCGTCGAGATCGCTGTACTGGGTGCCGTAGATCGCGTTGGCGCCGAAGCTGACGTCGAAGCTCATCGCGTCCTGGCGGCCGCGGAACTCGTGCGGCGCGCCGCTGCCGTCGCGAACGACCACGGTAATGCGCACGGTGCCTGCGAAGCCCGCCGCGGGCGTTACCAGCAGGTAGGCGCCGTCGACGCTCACCGACACCTGCTCGCTGTCGCTGAAAGCGAGCACGTCGAGCGGGTCGCCCAGCGTGTCGCTCACGTCGAGGCGCACCGGGCCGATCGTCGGCGTGCCGCCGACGCGGAACGCGAACTGCCCGTTGCCGCTCGAATCGCGCACCGAGGTGCCGACCAGGTCCTCGAAGCGCCAGTGGCCGGCGAGCCCGGCCGCGGCGTCGTCGATTCCGGTGGCGAAGTCGGCGCTGATCTGCCCGGCGGTGCGCGGCGCGTTCCACACCGCCAGGTCCTCGATGACCCCCCGGAAGCCGAAACTGCCTGACGTGGTGGCGCCGACGTACAGGCTGTTGGCGCCGCCGACCGCGGCGTTCGTGCGAATCGCCTGGCTCAGGATCTCCTTGCCGTCGAGATACGCGCGCACCGTGCCGGACGAGCGGTCGATGACGCTGGCGAACTCGTACCAGCGGCCCGCCTGGATGGGCGCGTTCGGCAGGTACCAGTATTGATCGCCGACGCTGTCCGCGGTGGAAAGGAAGAGCTGGCCGTTTCCTTCGTTCAGCCATAGCGAGTAGCCGCGCTGTGCGGAGGCTTCGCCGGTGCTCTTGTGAACGAGGGTGCGCCAGCCGCCGTCCGTGGCGTCCATCCTGAAGCGCAGCTCGACCGTGGACGACCCGGTCATCTGCAGCGTGGCGCTCGAGGACACCTGCACGCGGTCGTTGCCGTCGAAGGCGAGCGCGGTGACCGCGGGCTGGTTCTCGACCTGCGCGATCACCGGCGCCGCGTTCGGCGTGAACAGCACGTTCGGCACGATCGCCTGGCCGTGGCCAAAGCCCAGCGCCTCGGCATCGAAGATCGTCACGCCGACGATCGGCGCGCCCGCGCCGATCTCGAGCATGAGCGAGCCGGCCTCGAAGGCGAGCGCGTCCGCAGCGAAGCCGGCGTCCACCAGCGCATCGTTGAGCGCTCCATTCAGGTCGTTCGCAAGGTCCTGCAGGCTGGTATTCGTGTTGGTCTGCACCGCGGGCAGCGCGAACGAGACGCGCACGTGGTGACCGTCCTCGGTGATGAGCTCGAGCCCGGCCTCGAGGTCGGCGGCGAGCCGGCCGTTGGCCGCCGCGGTGGGCGCGGCTTCGAGGACGGTGTCGACGACGCGCGATTCGAGATGCGCGAGGTAGTAGTCGTGTGCGCGGTCGTCGAGCGGGTTGTTCTCGAGCGTGAGCAGCCGCAGGTTCGGGAGCACCGGCTCCACCTTGCGCAGCCGCACGCCATCGGCCACGACCACGCCTGGCTCGGCCTGGCTGATGAGCACTTCGATGGCCGGGCTGTCGGGCGTCGTGTCGTCCGCGGATACCGTGATCGTTCCGATCACCTCCCACGGCCGCCCGCCGAAGGATTCGTCGTTCGGCGCGCCGCGCTGGTCGAGGTGCACGGTCAGGCCCGGCTTCTGGACGTAGAGCACCGCGCCGTCGTTCAGCGTCTCGACCGAGCCGGTGTACTCGTCCCCGCCCTGGAACGCGCTCAGGCTGATGACGCCCGCGCTTTCCGGTATGAGGAGCGCGTACACGCCGTGGGCTGCGAGCGACGCGAGGACGTCGGCCGCGCCGTCGCCGCCGAAAGCTGCGTCCTGCGCGAAGCCGCCGGCAAGGAGCGCCTGCTTTTCGCCCACGGAGCCGACGCGTAGCGCCGGCGAATCGAACGCTTGCCCGGTCAGGTTTGCGACCAGCAGCACGTCGTAATTCGCGAACTCCGGAATCAGGCTGCCGATGCCGGCGTCCACCCGAATCACGGCGAGCCCTGCGCCCTGCGGCGCTTCGCCGAACACCTCCGCGGAGAGCAGCGTCTGCGCGCCGACGCCGAGCATGCCGTAGGCTTCGGCGCCGCCGACCAGGTTCGTCAGCAGCGGCGTCGAGACGACGGTGCCGTCGCTCAGGTGGACGAAGGGGTTCACCGCCGTCGGGCCGCCGAAATACTGGTCCCAGGCGAAGATCTGCCAGCCGTCCGGACCGACGTAGTCGATCGACCCGGTGTTCGATCCGATCACGAACCGGCCCCAGTCTCCCCACGAGCCCGGCCCGGATCCGCCCTGTGTGTCGATCAGCGTGTCGGTCGTGTTCACGGCGGTGCCGACCAGCTTGATCGTGCCGCCCGATCCGCCGCCGCCCGCGCCGCCCGTGCCGCCGACACCGCCGGCGCCGCCGAGGCCGCCGGTCGCGCCGAAGCCGCCCGCACCGCCGTCGCCGGCGAGCGTGACCACTCCCGGGTTGCCGTTTTGGCCGGGGGCGCCGAAGTTGACGCCCGCGTAACCGACGCTCGCTCCGGTCTGCCCGCCGAGCGCATTGCCGCCGCGCGCGATGAACTCGGCATCGGACACGCTGACGGCGCCACGCGCCACGATCTCCATCGCGCCGCCGCCGGCGCCGCCCGTGCCACCGCCGCCGCCGACGCCGCCGTTCACGCCGCGCCCGCCGGCGCCGCCCGCGCCGCCCGCGCCGCCCGCGCCGCCGTTCACGGCGAGGAAAAAGTCGCCGATGAAGACGAACTGGCCCTGCCCGCCGGCGCCGCCGCCGCCGCCCGAGCCGCCGGAGCCGCCGCCGCCGGCACCGCCGCCGCCACCGCCGCCGCCGCCCGCGCCGCCGGCACCGCCGCTGATCTCGAGGCCGAAGACGTAGTTGCCGCCGCCGCCGGCACCGCCGCCGCCGTTACCCGCCTGGCCTGAACTCCCCGACGAGCTCTGGCCCCAGAACCCGCCGGCACCGTTGAACCCGCCGGCCGCGCCGCCCGTGCCCCCGGCGCGGCCGAGGCCGCCGCTCGCGCCGAAGCCGAACTGGCCGCCACCGCCGGCGAAACCCGCGTACGGATTGTTGTAGCCCGCGCCGCCCGCATCGCCCGCCTCGCCGAAGAAGGCGTTGCTCCCGCCGAAGCCGGAGGAGCTCCCAAACCCGGAGGACCCGGAACCCGGCGAGCCGCCGAATACGGGGCCGCCGGCGCCGCCGGCGCCGCCGGCGCCGGGGTTGCCGCCGCTGCCGCCGAAGCCGCCCGCACCGCCATCGCCGCCCCCACCCGCACCGCCGCCGCCCGGGCCGGCGGCAATGCCGACCGCGGACAAGTCGAACGTCGCGCCGGGATGGATCACAACGTCGTCGCCGACGAGGAGCGATAGCGGCCGGCTGCCCACGACCTTGATCAGGTCCGCCGGGATGAAGAGATCGCCGTGCACGACGAACTGCGCGACCGAGCCGGCCGCCGTCGCCACCGTCGACGCCGTGAATGCCGTGCCGTAAAACGTACCCGCGTTGCCGTCGTCGCCGGTGATGGTGAGCGTGTCGGTGTTGATGATGACGTCGTCGACGTCGCCGCCGAGCGGGATCAGGGTGAGCGGCCCGCCGACGGCCGCGAACAGGTCGAGTCCCTCGACCACCGAGGCAGTGTCGGCGCCTTTCACCAGCACGGTGACGTCGTCGCTGCGCGTGCTGCCCGGCGCCCAGGTCATCAACACCTGGTACACGCCCGGATCGAGCTTCGTGAAGGTCCAGGTCGCCTGGGTGCTGTCGTCCGAGCCGTTGCGAGTCTCGGCGTCGCCCTCGAACGCGTTCGGCAGCGGATACACGTTCGGCTGCCAGTCGCCGTCGGACTCGAAGCCCGCGTCGCCGTCGTCGATCAGGCGCTCGCCCGCCAGGTCCTCGATGTTGCGCACGCGGTTGTTGTCCAGGCGCACGACTTCGAGCGCCGCCAGGTGCACGAGGGGCCGGATGTTCTCGATCACGTTGCCCATCAGGGACAGGAAGCGCAGGTCGGCCTGGCCCCGGGAAAGGTCTTCGGGCTCGTCGTCTAGGAGGAGCGCGTCGAGCTCGTCGATCGGCTCGCCCGAGCTGTTGTAATAAGGCAGCAGCGCGTTTTGCGGGATCTCGTGCATCGGACCGTAGACGGTGTCGTAGAGCAGCCGCGCCGGTGCGTTGGCGTGCACGAAATCGACGAGGTGCCAGCCCTTTTGCAGCTCGATCGGGGTGTTGAGGCTGCGCTCGATCCCGTCCACTTGGAAGATCGTGAAGCCGGGGGCGTGCGCGGAGAAGGTCACCGGCCCGGCCTCGGCGACATAGAACTTGCCGTACTCATACGGTAAGCCGAAGAAGTTCGAAAGCGTGAGGCCGTGCGGCCCGACATAGTCGAGGCTCAGGAACTCGAGGCCGCGCTCGACGCCGCCGAGCTCGGGCCACTTGAGCTGCGGCACCTTCTCGAGCAGCGTCTTCACCGTGATGCCGTCGAACGAGAGCCGCTCCAGGTTCGTCAGGAACGCGAGCGTCTCGAGATCGGTGAGCGGGTTGAAGTCGAGCAGCAGGTTCTCCAGCTCGCGCATGCCGATCGGGAAGCCGCGCGTGTCGCCGCTCGACTGGGTTGCCGGGATCAGGCGGCCGAGCTGGCCGTCGCCGATGGCGTTGCCCGCCAGGTTGAGCGTCGTGAGGTTGATCGCGTACTGCAGCCCGGTCAGGTTGGTGATGCCGCGTCCTGCGCCGTAGAGCGCCGTCATCTCCGCGAGGTCGCTCGCGAGGATGCGCTGGCTGTGCACCAGTGCGTTGCCGAGCACGAGGTCGGTGCGCAGGCTCGGGTCGTTGACGTGGATCAGGAACTGGCCCGGGATGTACGACTGCGTGATCGGCAGCCCGAGCGCCTGCGCGATGGCGACGCGCAGCTGCGGGTCCTCGATCGCGATCGCGGCGTCGACCGGCGGGCCCTCGGGCGGGATGTGGCTGCGCTCGCTGGAGGCCGAGGGCGCCAGCGTCTCGCCCGCGGGCTGGTCGAAGTCGCGCAGCTCGATCGACTCGCCGATGAAGTCGTCGCGCCCGCTGTCACCCCACAGCCGGTCGAGGCCGTGGTTGCCCACGATCAGGTCGTCGCCGTCGCCGCCGTGGATGCGGTCGCGGTCCGGGTACGGATGCGTGTAGCCCTGGATCGGCGCATCGACTTCGATGACGAACGGCAGGTCGGCGCCCGAGTCGCCCGCCGGGTTGTAGACACGCAGGAAATAGGTGCCGGCCTCGATGGCGCGGATGTCGATGGTGGATTTGCCGACCTCGATCACCGTGCCGTCGGCGGCGAGCAGGTCGGCGACCAGCCCCGGCGACTTCGGCGTGACGTGCAGGCCGGTCTGGCCGCTGCGCGCCGGGCCGGCCAGCTCGAGCGTGAGCGGGTCGACGCCCGTGTTCTCGACGCGGATCGTGAGGCGCGTCTCGCCGCGCGCGAGCGCCGCCCTGACCGCCTCGGTGATGTCGACCTCGAGCGGCTCCGCGCCGATCGCGACCGACCGCGTGAGCACCGCCGGGGCGCGCCGGTCGGCGGCGTTCGCCTGGTGGTCGCCTTCGCCGGCGAGCACCTGCACCTCGAGCGGCGCCAGCGGCGGAATGATCTGCACGAATTCCTTCGTGGTCTCGCCGTCGGTGACCCACAGCCGGCCGTTCGCCTGGAAGAAGAGCTTGCCGCCCGCCGCGGTGAGCAGGCTCGGGAACGTGACCCCGCCGAGGTTCACCTCGGTGGTCGCCGTGCCGTTGTGCTGCCACAGCCTGCCATTGGCGGCGAAGAAGAGCTTCGGCCCCGTTCCGGTCTGCACCAACGTGAACTGGCTCGGGAACGAGCTCGCCGGGCCGGTCGCGAGGTCGGCGACCCGCTGCGTGATGCCGCCGCTCGTGGTCTGCCACAGCTCGCGACCGCTCACGCCGTCGTCGGCCGAGAAAAACAGCGCGCCGGGCCCGGTCGCGAACGTGTCCGGGAAGGAGCTCCTCACCTCGCCCGGGAACAGCACGATCGGGAAGCCGAAGTAGTCGAACACGACCGGGTTGACGTCCGGCTGCGCGATGTTGTGGACCGGGGCGGCGTTGCCGACCGCGCCGCGCGGATCCGCCGACCACAGCTCGCGGCCGATGAACCCCGCGCCCGTAACGTACGTGCCGGCGAGGTGGTCTTGTGCGGCGAAGTAGACCTTGCCGTTGAAGAACGCGAGCCCGGTGGGGTTGGCGTTCGAGTCCGGCGCGGTGATCCCCGAGAGGCGCGTGAAGCCCGACGTCGCGGGGTTGAAGCTGTAGACCTGGCGATCGTCGCCGAACCCGGTGTTCGGAGCCGCGGCGAACGCGAGCACGCCGCCGGCATCGATCAGCCCGCCGGGGTTGGTAAACCCATCCGGGCCGGTCGGCCCCGGGAGCGGCGCGGGCGCAGCGCCGCTCACGGAACGCCAGAGCTGCAAGCCGCTGCCGTTGTTCGCGACGAAGTAGAGCGTGTTGCCGATCACGGTCAGGTTCGACGGGAAGCTGCTGGCGGCGGCCGGCGCGATGTTGAAGGGCGGGGCGAGCACGCCGTTCTCGACCTTCCACAGCTCGTTACCGTTCGTGCTGTCGCTCGTGGTGAAGAACAGGCGGTCGCCGGCGCGCACCGATGCCTGGCTGCCTTGCTCGGCGACCGAGTCGAAGCCGAGCGGCAACGCGTTCTCGAGCGAGACGCTCAGGATCGACTGGTTCACGGTACTGACCAGGAGCTTGCCCGCGCTCACCGTGACCGACAGCGCGCCGGCGCCGAAGCCGTCGGCCTGGAGCGCGTTGTTGAGCTCGGTCGCGAGCTGCGTCGCGAGCTGGGGGAGCGACCCGAAGTTCTGGTTGCCCCCCTCGCCCGCCAGCACGATCGGGTTCTCGATCGTGCGGCCGTCGGCCGTGGTGACGGTCATCGTGAAGCGCAGGTCCGTCGGCAGCCTGCCGGTCGCGGGGCCGTCGCTCGCCCCGGTGACCGCCACGCTGCGCACCGAGACCTGGTCGGCGCTGAAGCCGAACGGCTGGCCGCCGTGGATCACGAGCCGGAAGACGTTGGGATCCTGCACCGAGAGCACGAGGCGTCCGGCGGTGACGCTCACCGCGATCGCGCCGGAAGCGAAGCCCTGCGCTTCCAGCGCCGGGTTGATGAGTGCCGCGATGTCGGCGGCCAGGTCGGCGGCGCTGGCGTTGCCGTCGGTAGAGTCGGCGGTGAGCGAGAACTGGACGTTGACCAGCTCGCCGCCGATGAGCGAGAGATCGAGGCTGAAAGCGACGTCGGCCGTGACGTCGAACGCGACCGGTGCGCCCGGCGCCGTGATCGTCACCGACTGCGGCGACACCTGGCTCGCGCCGAAGCCCAGCCCGCCCGTCACGCCGTCGCGCACGACGAGGCGCACGATGTCGGCGGCTGCGCCGGTGAGCACGAAGCGGTTGCCGTTCTGTCCGACGGTCACCTGGCTGGCGAGGCCCTCGGCGGTGAGCGCTGCCTGTACAGCGCTTCCCACTTGGCCGAAAAGCGGGGACAGCGTCGTGTTTACCTTGAAGACATCGCGCAGCACCGTCACCGGCACCAGGTCGACCTCGCCGCTTTCGCGGTGGATTTCGATCGTGAAGGCGTAGTTGACGTCGGGTCGGCCATCGGTCTGCCCGGCGAGCGCGGCGAGCAGGTCGGCAGTGCCGAGCTGGCGGACGAACTGGGTCGGGAATCCCGGGATCGCGCCAACCTCGTCCACGCCGTCGCCGGTGGTCCGGTAGAGCGTGGTTCCGGTTTGGCCCGCGTTGGCGGTGAAGTAGAGCGTCCCGCCGACGTCCATCAGGTTTTGCGGGAACGCGCCGACGATCCCCGGGTTCAGGTCTTCGACTAGCCGCGTGCCCTGCTCGGTGCCGTCGGTGACCCACAGCTCGTAGCCTTCGTCCGGCGTGAAGGCGGTGAAGAAGAGCTTCCCGCCGGAGAACGCGGTGGCGACGATCGAGGTCGGGGCCGCGATCGGCGCCGCCGCGGTCGGCGCGTGCAGCACCAGCCTCGCCGACCCGACCGCGTCCGGGTCGCCCGCCCAGCCGAGGAAGCGGCCGAGATCGAACTCGAGCACCGCGCCGGAGGTGACGGCGGCCTCGATCGAGTAGGTGCGCACGAAATCCGAAACCGGCGCGAGCGCGCTTCCGGCCTGCACGCTGCCCGCCGCGCCGTGGTTGGCGCCCAGCCAGCGCACCGTGTCGCCGTAGGCGCCGTAGCCGATCGCGCCGGCGTTGTCGCCGGTCGCCGCGGAGCCGTCGTACCAGCCGAGGTAGTAGCCGGTGTCGACCGCGTCGCTGCCGGAGGCGAGCCTGAACTCGAACTGCTCGAGCTGGTTCGGGTCGATGCGCTCGGCGTGGCCGACGCCGGTAATGAGGTAGCGGCCGTCGGCCTCGAGCTTGAAGATCACCGGGGTGACATAGCGTGCCCCGCCGCCGAAGCCGCCGCCGAACACCGACCAGCCGGTGATGCGGCCCGCCGTGGTGAACTGGTCGCCGACGAAGAGGCTCCCGCTCGCGCCGTCGACGAAGGGCGCAGAGAACAGGAGGTTGCCGACCCGCCCGATCGTGGGCACCAGCGTCGTGGCGCCGTCCGGGTCGACCGGCGCGAGGAAGCCGTCGATTGCGCCCGGGCCGATGCGGATTGCGTTGCCCGGCATGCCGTCGCCGAGCGTGGTGAAGCGGTACCAGGCGTCCTGCCCGTCCTCCAGCACGAACAGCGGCTCGTCCTCGCCCGGCGCATCGCGGAACTCGGTCGGCCGGCCGGTGCCCTCGTCGACCAGGAAGAAGCCGCTGCCGCTGAAGCTGCGCGTGCCGAGCTCGATCGCCGAGGGCGGCAGCGCCGACCTGGACGACGCGCCGTAGATGACGAACACCTTGCCGCCCGCGGGAACGAGCTCGGTCGTGGTCACGTCGGCGCCTGGCGCGCCCACCACCAGGTCGTCGAGCCCGTCGAGGTCGAGGTCGAACGCCGGCGTGGTGGCGAGCGTGCCGAAGGCGTCGAACTCGAAGTCCCCGGTCAGCATGGCATCGGCGTTGCTCGTGCCGTCGGCGTTGGTCAGGGCAAGCACGCGGCCGCGCTCGGTCACCCCGTAGAACACGTGCAGCGCGCCGCTGTCGTCGATATCGAGGATCTGGCCGCCGAGCGAGACGAGCAGCCGCGCCGGCTCGCTCACCACCAGGTCCATCTTCCGGTCGCCGTTCAGGTCGCCGGCGGTAGCGTGCAGCGGACCGACGAAGGCCGCGTCCTGCGGCATGTCGGCCGAGCGCGCGCGCGTGACGATGATGTCCGCCGACTCGCCGCGGATCTCCGCGTTGCCGAAGTCGGCGCGGCCGTAGAACACGAACAGCCCGCCCTCGCGCTCGGTATCGGTTTGCGCCGCGCGGCGCGCTTCTCCGGTGCTGCCGACCGCGAAGTCGTCGTAGCCGTCGCCGTTGAGATCGCCCAAGGCCGCGAGGCTGCCGCCGAAGTAGAAGTCCTGGATGACGAGCTCGGATTCGGTGCCGAGCTGGATGTCCTGGTCGATCGGCCCCGACACCGCGCTACGGCCGGTGACGAGATAGGCGCGCCCGACGTTCGGCAGCGGGTTGTCCTCGCCCGTGAAGTCGACGTAGCCGGAGTCGGCGAACAGCAGGTCGTCGAGCCCGTCGCCGGTGACGTCGCCGGCCACGACGCCGGTCACCTTGCGGCTCTGGCCGGCGGTTTCAGCGCCGTCGGTGCCGCCCAGCATCTCGGCGGCCTCGTTGCCGAAGGGGCTCGCGTCCTGGCGCACGATCGCGGCGAGGTCGCCGCCGAAGGAGTCGAGGAAGGAAAAGATGTCGCGCTCGGCGCTGCCGGTCATCAGCGCCGCGCCGGACAGCACGAGAGCCTGGTGGCTGCCGGTCGGGACGGTGGCGCGGATCAGCGCGATGTCGGCCTTGCCGTCATCGTTCCAGTTCAGCACACCGACGCTCGCGCTCGACTCGGCGAAGCCCGCTCCGAGGCCGACTCCGTTGCGCACGCGCACGCGCTGCTGGTCATTGTCGGCCGCCATCTGCGTGACCCAGTCACGGGTCACGTGGCGCGGCAGCGCAGCGCCGCCCGCGGTGCCGCCGGCGATGACCGTGACGGCAAAATTGTCGAGCACGGTCGGGCGCACGAACACGAGGTCGGCGAGCCCGTCGCCGGTGACGTCGCCCATGCGCGTGGCCGCGCGGCCCACCTGCGCATCGATGATCAGGTCGGCCTCGGCTTCGACGTCGAACACGTCGTCGAGCTGCACCGGGCCGAAGAACAGGTAGCTCGCTTCGGCTCCCGTCACCAGCAGCTCGCCGAAGCCGTCGCCGTTGAAATCCGGCACGCTGAGCGCGCCCGCGAGGCGCTCGTTGGCGCTCGAGCCTTCGACGCGGAAAGCGTCGCGAACGTCCGCATCCGGGTCGTTCGCGAGATCCACGCCCGGCGGCGGCGCGGGTGCGAAACCCGGCGCGACCGGCCTGGCGAGCTCGAACTCGTACAGGTCGGGATCGTTGGGCAGCCCGGGCGCGGCTTCCGACTCGTTCGCGGACTGAAGCTTGGCGCCGTCGTAAAGCCGCAGCGCGTCGCCCGCCGGGCCGCTCACAGCAAGCCAGGTGCGCTCCTTGCCGTCCGCGCCCGTATGCGCGAACGCGCCGCCGAAGTACACGGCGTCGGGCTGCGTCGATCCGACCGGCACGAAGCTCGCCCGGCCGGGCTCGATCACGACGTCGGCGACTGCGAATGCGCCGGCGAGCGCAGCGCGCTCGGCGCCGAGGTACACCCGCACCACCTGGTGCTCGAGCTGCTCGGACTCGTTCAGGCGGTCGCTCGCGACCATGACCGCCGCGCCGAGGTCGGCGAAGGCGATGCCGTTCGCGCCGGGCCCGTCGAAATCACCGATCGCGCGCCAGGCGCCCTCGGGCAGCGCCAGCGCCTTGGCGAGCAGCGGGCCGGCGCCGTCCGGGTCGGCGAGCAGGCTCGCGAGCGTGCCGCTCGCCGGCAAGTCGCCGCCGAAGACGAGATAGTTGCCGCCCGCCCCGGTGATCAGGATGTCGTTCGTCGAGTCGCCGTCGACGTCCCCGGCCGAGAACACCTCGACGTTGCCGGGCAGGGCGGTAATCGTGCTCAGGGGCGCGAGCGCGTACGGCGCGTTGCCGCCCTCGTAGATCCTGAGCTGGCCGGAGCGCAGCACCGCCACGTCGTCGCGGCCGTCGAGGTTCACGTCGCCCAGCCCGGCGATCGAGCCGCTGCCGGCGAACAGCGCCGGCACCGTCGAGGCGGCGAAGTCCGACCAGTCGTCTCGCGTGCGGCCGTGCACCACGCGCACCGAGGCCGAGTCGCTCACGATCAGGTCGTCGGTGCCTTCGGCGGTCGGGTCGCCCAGCGTGGCGTCGGTGCGCACGAAGGCGCTCGCCGGCACGAGAGCGAGGCTGGACCCGCCCGTGAGGTCCCAGGCGAGCGCCGCGGTGGCGGCGCCGGCGCCGTGCACGTACTCGAAGCGGATGTCGTGGATGCCGTCGGTGAGCGTGACGGTCTGCTGCGTGGCCGACGCGCCGTCGAAGCCGGCGTCGGCGTGGTCCACCACCAGCAGGCCGTCGATGTAGATGCGGCTGCGCGAGTCGCTCAAGGCGGCGAGCGTGACCGGCCCGCTGGTCGCAGTCCCCGGCAGGTCGATGACGATCTTGCCGCTCCAGCGCGCCGCGAAGAAATCGTCGAGGTCGCCGAAGCCGGCGAAGTTGTCGGGGATGAATCCGTAGTCGATAGCGTCGTCGTCGAGCTCGTGCGTCGGCGTGAGGGCGGCGAAGTCCGGATAGTCGGGCGCTTCGGTGGCGATGCGGGCCGGCTCGGCGCCCGCCACCCCGCCGCCGAGCGTGCCGTGGTTGCCGTTGCCGGAGCCGTCCAGCGCGACGTTGCCGCTCGCCTCGTCGAAGCTCCAGGTCCCGCCGAGGTTGGGCTGGGCGCCAGTGACGCCGTTCGCGAAGTCGCCGGCGATCTGCTGGGCGGTGCGCGCGGCGTTCCAGATCGCGACGCTGTCGATGGCGCCGTCGAATCCCTGGAACGACTCGAGCGAGGCGCCGAACAGCAGCGGATTGGCGGTGGTGAGAGCGTTTGTAGTGCGCACCGTGCCGCTGAAGACCAGCGTGCCGTCCAGGTATGCCCGGACCTGGCCGGCCGAGCGGTCGATCACCGTGGCGAAGTCGTACCACTGCCCGGCCTGCGTCAGGCCGACGGGCAGGAACCAGAACTGCTGTCCTGCCCCACCGGCGGCGTCCCAGGTATCGAAAAACAGCTGGTGGGTGTTCTGGTTCACGAACAGCGAGTAGCTGCGGAACGCCTGACCCACTCCGTCGACGCCGGTTTTCTGAACCAGCGCGCGGAACTGGTTGGACGGGTCCGCGTCGTAGCGGAAGCGCACCTCGACCGTCGAGGAGCCGGCCAGCGCGACGCCCGCGCTGTTCGCCACCGCCACCCGGTCGCCGCCGTCGAAGTTCAGCCCGCCGGTCACGCTCCCGAGCGTGTAGAACTCGGCGTCGAGGCCCGCGCCGATCACCGGCGTCACGTCGCCCGCGCGCGTTGCGGTCAGCGCGCCGGCAAACCCGGTCAACTCGATGTCGTGGTCGGTGACCACGTTGATCACGTCGCGCGCGTCGCGCATCAGCACGCTGGTGGGCACCAGCTGCCGCCCGGTCGTGCCCGCGGGATCCCACTCCAGCACGACGCCGGCGAAGCCGAAGTTTTCGAAGAACTCGACGCGGATGTCGTGGAAGCCTTCGCTCAGGACCGCCGTGCCCGAGGCCTCGACGAACGGGTGCAGGCCGCCGTTGTCGACCACCAGCTGATTGTCGATGTAGAGCCGCGAGCCGTCGTCGCTGCCGAGGTAGAAGCGGTGCAGCCCCGCCTCCTCGATGTCGATCTGGCCGGTCCAGCGCGCGGCGAACACGTCGGTGTCGGCCACGCCGGTGAACGCGCCGCCGGTGTTCGGGAAATTGACCTGCGGGTCGACCCGCACCAGGTCGGGCGTGAGCGCGTCGAAGGGCGGGAAATCCCCGATGCCGAAAAAGCCGTTCAGGTAGAAATACTCGCCCAGCAGCCCCGCGTCCTGCTCCTCGGTGCCGCCGGCCGCCCAGGCGGCGTTGGCGCGCCCGAACAGGATGTAGAGCGTGCTCGTAGCGCCGGTCGTAACCGAGATCGCGATGTCGTCGTACAGGTCGCCGTCCACGTCGCCGGCCGCCGAGATCACCGTGCGGTTGGTGGCGGAGCCGAGCAGCACCGGCGCCGGCAGCTCGAGCGTTACCGGCAGGTCGGCCGTCGACGGGTCGCCGTCGAGGTCGGGCGCCGGGTTGAGCCCTGCGGCGCTGCCGAAGGCGATGCGCGCGAAGTTGCGGAAGCCGCTGCCGTCGGGCACCAGGTCGCGCACCGAGACGATGGCGTCGCCGAAGCCGTCGTGGTTGATGTCGCCGATCGGGATCATCACCGGTTGGCCGGAAAGCTGGACCGACGCGAAGGTCTGCGACGCCTCGTCGCCGGATACGCGCAGCGTCTCGCCGAGCGGCTCGTGGAAGCGGATTTCGTACAGGCCGGTGCCGAACGGCAGGATCAGCTCGCGGCCGAGGACGTGCGAAGCCGACGGCAGCTGAATGGTGCCTGCAGGTAGCACGCTGAGCGTCGCGGAGTTCGCGTTGGCCGTCAGGTCGGCGAGCGTCGTGCCTTCGGTCTCGCTGAAGCGCCAGGAGCTGACGAGCCCTTCGGAATCCGCCGGCACCGTGCGGTTGTAGTCGTGCGCAATGTCGTCCGGGTCGCGCACCACGTTCCACAGCCGCACCTCGTCCATCGCGCCCTTGAACGGAGCGAACGACGGGTGGCTCTCCGCGGTGGCGCCGAAGAGGAGCTGATCGTCGCTGTTGACCGCTGCGTTGCCGGTGCCGACCGTGCCGGTTCCTGCGAGCACGCCGTCGATGTAGGCGCGCATGCGGCCGGTGTCGCGGTCCATGACGCCGGCGAAATGGTGCCATTCGCCCGCGGTGATCGACTTCGCGGGCGTACTGACCTCGCCGTCTTGCGCTCCGCCGTTGGCCGAAGTGAAGTAGAGATAGCCGGCCCGGTTCAGCCACAGCGAATAGCTGCGCTCCGTGAACGAGGGAGTATCCTGGTCGCCCTTGTAGACGACCGGCATCCAGTCCTTGCCGGCGCCGAGATTCAGCGTGCCGTCCGCATTCGGCGGCACGTCGACCCTGAACCACAGCTCTAGCGTGAGCGCGCGGGTGATGTCGAGGCTCGCGTCCCCCTCGACCCGCATGAAGTCGTCGGTGCCGTCGAGTAGCACCGCGCGGCCGGCGTTGTCGGGCGTGGGGTCGAGCTCGTCGGTGACGTGCAGCAGGTAGAACTTGGGCGCGCCGGAGAAGCGCTCGCGCGGCACGAGGTTGAGCGGCTCGCCCGGCCCCGCGATGTTCTCCGCGGCGAACAGGAACGCGCGCAGGTGCTCGCCCGTGTCCACCGTGCCGCCCTGGTTCTCGACCACCTCGGCGACTTCGATCATGTCGCGGGTGAGGAGCGCGCCGGTCGCGCCGCCGAAGCGGCGGACCGCCTCGGCGGCGGAGATCACGTACCAGTCGCCGTCGTCGTCGAGGTCCATGTTGAGCTCGCCGATCGTGGTGCCGGCGCGCACCGCGGGCAGCGTCGCGGCCAGGTTGAGGAGATCGTTGCGGCCGAGCGCGCCGGCGCGCGAGGTGAACTCGTAGCCGTCGGGCTTGAGCGAGGTGTTGCCGACGATCAGGTCGCGTCCCGGCCCGCCGTCGAGGCGGTCGTCGCCGCCGCCGCCGAAGATCACGTCCGCGCCGCCACCGCCGAAGATGCGGTCGCCAAGCGCGCCGCCGTAGAGCTGGTCGCTGCCCTCGCCGCCGTGGATCTCGAGCGCGGCGATCAGGGCGCGCTGCTCGAAGTCGCCCGGATCGATGCCCCATTCCGAGGGCACGTTCGGGTACAGGAACTCGGGGTCGGCGTGAACGATGTCGTCGCCGGCGCGGGTGTCGATCACCGTCTTCTCGACGCTGATCGTCTGGTAGAAAGCGTAGGTCTGGTGGTAGACCGGCGAGGCCGCGGTCAGCGGATCGAAGCCGAGCACCGTCACCATCGGGTCGGTCTCGGCGACGCGCAGCTCGAGCCCCGTGCCTTTCGCGCGCAGCCGGAAGATGCCGTCGGGGAACTCCACCACGACGCGCGGCAGGCCGTCGGCGTCGAAGCCGAAGACCGGGTTGAGCAGCGCCTGCAGGCTCGCCGCGACCTCGCTGATCGTCGTTCCGCTGATCAGGCCGGTGACGTCGACGAAGCCGCGGTCCGGCTGGCTTGGATCCGGCACGCGCAGGCGGAAATCGACCTCGGTGGCGGCGAGGCCGTCGAGCGGCCCGAGCTTGGTGGCGTTCACCACCTGCTGCTCGACCGAGAAGGCCTGGTTCGCCACGTCCCACGCGAGCGCGGTGAACTCGTAGCGCTGCAGGAAGCGGTTCCAGCGGATCGCGACGTCGTCGCGCACCGGCCGGCCGACGTCGTCAAGGTCGCCGCCCTGGAACAGCACCCGGTCGGTGCCCGGGCCGCCGTCGAAGCGGTCGGTCAGCGTCGGAATGTAGGTCTGCGTCGTGCCCTTGATGAACGGCAGCTCGTCGGGCAGGAGCTGGAAGGTGTCGTCGCCCTCGCCGCCGAAGAGCAGGTCTTCCGCCATGCGGTCGAAGCCGCCGGTCAGCACGTCGTTGCCGCTCTGGCCGAAGATCCAGTCCTCGCCCGGGCCGCCCTGCAGCACGTCGTGCCCCGAGCCGCCGAGGATCACGTCGCGGCGCTTGACGTCGGCCTTGGCGGCGACGCTGACCGCGTTGTCGGCCGCATCGAAGTCGTCGTCGAGGTCGAAGCCGAGGTCGTACTGGGTCGGAACGCGGTTGGGCGAAGTCACCCGGATCAGGTAGTCGACCCCGGCCTCGAGCTCCGAAATATCGAGGAACGTGGTCTGACGGCCCGACAGGTCGAGCTGCGAGTCGGAGAGCTCGCGCACGGTGCGGATTTCCTTGCGCACCAGGCCCTCGGGGGTCTGCGTCTCGACGATGGTGCGCTCGGCGAACTCGCCGCCCGCGGAAAGCTCGTAGCTCGTCGGGCCGGCCGCGCCCGACACGCGCAGGAAATAGCTGCCCGGCACGAGATCGTTCAACGACAGCACCGCGGCGAGGTCCAAGCCGGCGTTCGCCGATCCGAGCTCGACCAGCACGTCCGACACCTGCAGCTTGAACAGCTTGATCTGCAGGGCGCCGTTCGCGGTCATGCGCACGCTGTCGGTGGCGATGCCGTTCCTCTGCAGGTCGAACTCGTACCACTCCTCCTGCCCGGCGCCGATCGCCGTCCCGGTGACCCTGGGGAAGATGGTGTGCGCGCCGAGCTCCAGGGCGCTGCCCTGGAGGTTGTTGGCGGCGCTGGTAATGGTCGTTTCGACGGTGTGCAGCAGCGGCACCTGGAACACGAGCTCGTAGCGGGCGAGCGTGATCGCGTCGCCTTCCTCCACCGCCTCGTGGCGCACGCGCACGAAATAGGTGCCGGCTTCGAGCCCTTCGAGGCTGACCGCCTCGACCACCGCGGCGGTTTCAACGCCGGTCTGGATCACGGCGCCGGCGGCGTTGAGCAGCTCGATGACGAGCTGGTGGTTCGCCGCGGTCTTGACCAGGTTGATGAAGTCGCCGCCGATGCCCTTGCGGTCGAGCTCGAAGCGGAACACGTCCGCGTCCGGCACGCTGTGGATCGTGAGGCCGGTCACGCGCCCCACGCCCTGCACTGCGGGCAGGACGAACGGGTTCTCCACCGTGTCGCGCGGGATTTCGCCGAGGTCGGTGCGGTCGCGGCCGAGCTGGACCGACCCCTGCGCCACCGACGCCGAGGCGGCGCGCGCCAGGAACATCTCGTAGGCGGTCGCCGTGGCGGCACCGGACACCCGGACGAAATACTGCCCCGGCCCGCGGCCGGCGAGAGACACCGCGGCGGCGGCCATCGCATTGCCCGCCATGGTCGCGAGCACCGCGCCGTCGGCATCGAGCAGCGAGAGCTGCAGGCCGAGCAGCGCCCAGTCGTCGGGCTCGCCCTGGTTCGGATGCGCCGCCGACTCCACCGGCGCGGTCGTGCCGCGGCTCGGCGAGTACCACGACGCGGCGGGCTTGAGCGAGATCACGTCGGTGAGCTCGCCGGCGCGGTCGAGGTCGAAGCGGTACCAGTCGGCTTCGCCGCTCGCCACCGCCGGCCCGGTGACCAGCGGCGTGTCGCCATAGTCGCCGAGGGCGAGCGCGGCGCCCTGCGTGCCCGGCGCATCGATCACGGCGAGCGTTTCGTACAGCGCGAGCTCGAGCCCGTCGAACGACGAGGCGCTGTTCAGGGTAAGGCGCGCGTTTTCTCCCGGCTCGTTTTCCAGCGCGAACCGGTACCAGTCGGCGTCGTCCGGGTTGTCGACCGTGAACCCCGTGTAGCTCGTGCTCTGCTCGAGCGTCGGCTCGCCGAGCGTGTATGCGTTCACCGGCGTGTCGTTGCGCGAATCGAGCTCGGTGCGGTCGGAGAGCACCACCGTGCCGCCCGCGATCGTGACCTTGTCGTTGCCCGCGCCGGCGTCGACCCAGACGGTCTTCTGCACCGTCGGGCCGACCGACACGTGGTCGTTGCCGCCCAGCGCGTCGATCAGGATGACGTCGAAATCGCCTTCCTGCGGCAGCAGCCCTTCCAGCGTCGCGCCCGCGGCGAGCCCGAGGGTCTGCGTCTGCGAGCCGGGCGTGCCGAGGTCGAGGTTCGGCTTGAGCGGGTCGTCGCTCTGCTGCGCGCCGCGCTGCTGCAGGAGCTCGATCTTCAGCACCACGTCGGCCGAATCCCACAGCGGGTTGCCGCTCTGGTCGGTGGCGTTGAAGTCGAGGTTGACGTCGGCGGCGAAGCTGAACACGCCGTTGTTGTCGGTGAGCCGCGTGATCAGGTGGTGGTCGCCGAGGAGCCCCGGCTCGTTGACGAAGTCGACCGTGATGACGTCGTCGGCCTCGGTGCCGGCCACGTACCACACGCGTCCCGACTCCTTGGCGAATTCCTTCCAGTCGTTGCCGCTCAGGCCGCCGTCGAGCGACTCGAACAGCGTGCCGTCGGCGCGGAACATCTGGTCGTTCCCGCCGTTGCCGAACATGAAGGCGAGGCCGGTGCCGCCGAACAGGCGGTCGGCATTGCGGCTGCCGAGCATGCGGTCGAGCCCGGTGTCCTCCAGCACGCGGCCTTCGGCGTCGGAATCGAACACCGGGCCGTCGGGGTCGTCCTCGTGGACGAACACGCCGAAGTCGTTGTCGCCCGGCGGCTGCGGGTCCTGCGTCCAGGCGTAGAGGTCGTTGATCCCCGGCCCGCCGATCAGGTCGTCGTCGCCGCGGCCGCCGTAGAGGACGTCGTAGTCGCTGTTCGACGCGGCTTCCTCGCCCGCGGTCGAGTCGCCCCACAGGCGGTCGTCGCCCTGCAGGCCGAACACCGTGTCGCTGCCGCTCATGCCGTCGATGCGGTCGCGGCCCGCGGTGCCGACGAGCAGGTCGTCGCCCGGCCCGCCGTCGATCATGCCGACGAAATCGTCGCTGCGCTCGTTGAGATCGCCGATGTCGAGCGGCAGCACCGCCTTCTGGGCCGGCGTGCCGGCGAACGCCTGGTAGGGATTGGCGACGAACTGGATGTTGTCGTCGCGCATCAGGCCCGACACCCGGAACTGCTCGACCAGCACCGGCCCGTTCGGGTCGAAGTCCGGCTGGCCGTCCGCATCGAGGTCCCCCAAGCCGTCCGAAGCCAGGTCCAGATCCGGATCGAAGTAGCCGCGGTGCGGGATGGGGCCCGTGTCGATCACGTTCGCGCGCCACGGCGCCAGGATTTCCCACGACTCCACCGCGCCGGTGAACGGGTTGACGGTCTGGAAGTTGACGTGGATGCGGCCGTCGGCGAGCTGGCCGACCAGGATCTGGTCGTCCTGGTTGGTGCCCTCGATCAGCATGATGTCGGTGGCGTTGTCGTCGGCGAAATCGAACGTGATCGTGCCGTCGAGCGCCAGCGCCGGCGGGAATTCGTTGCCGTAGTGGCCGTCGAAGACGTCGACCGCCTGGCTGAGCTGGTGCACCGGCGGCAGCGGGTCGTCCTCGCCCACGCCGTCGGGCGCGAAGTACTCGCGCCGCGTGTCGAGCACCATCATGTCGATGCCGCTGCCGCCGTAGAGCGTGTCGTTGCCGTCCTGGCCTTCCAGCCAGTCGGTATCGCCGCCGCCCCAGAGCTCGTCGCCGCCGCCGCCGCCGAGGAGCTGGTCTTCGCCGGTGCCGCCGAACATCATGTCGGCGCCGCCCAGCACGTTGGCGAACTCGTTCTGCGCGAGCTCAGGACCGGCGAGGTAGTCGCCGGCGATGTACTCGTTGCCACTGTCCCCGAAGAACACGTCGCGGCGCAGGTTGCCGTAGAGCCAGTCGCCGCCCGCGCCGCCGTGCAGCTCGTCGCCCCACTTGAGGACCTCGGCGGCGATCGCTGCGGGGCTCGCCGTCACGCCCACGTTGGCGAACGCGTAGAGGAAGTCGATCCCCGCGCCGCCGTAGCCCCGCTGGCCGCGCTGCACCCAATCCGGGTTCGCCACGGTCCCCATGTTGCGACCCGCGTCCACGAACAGGAAGTCGCTGCCCTCGTCGCCGTAGAGCTGGTCGATGCCCTCGTCGCCCACCAGCCCCGTGGTAATGGCGCCGGCGCTCAGCCTGCGGCCGGTGCTGCCGAGCGCGTACATGTAGTCGCCGTGCACCACGTCGTCGTTGGCGCCGCCGCGCACCACGTCGTCGCCGCCTTCGCCGTACACCTCGTCGCGCTCGACGCCGCCGTCGACGTAGTCGGAGCCGCCGCCGCCCTTGACCACGTCGCGGCCGCCGCCGCCGAAGAGCAGGTCGTTGCCGTCGCCGCCGCTGATGACGTCGTTGAAGTCCTCGACCGGCAGCTCGTTGTTGAAGACCACGTCGGCGAACACGCTGCCGAATACGTTCAGGTCGGTGCGAACGCGCGGGTCGTTGCTCTCGTCGATCCCATCCTCGGGGTTGTCGTCGCTCTCGCTGCCGATCGACAGGCCGTTAGCGATCGCGGGCGTGACGACCGGCGGCGTGTATCCGGTCGGGATGCGCGCCTCGGAGGCGTCGAATCCGGGCGGGTTCACCAGGCCGGCGGCGAGCAGGCTCGTCGTCAGAATGTCCTCGAGCCCGCCCCAGACCACGTCGTTGCCGGCGCCGGCGTCGACCGTGTCGTCGCCCAGCCCGGCGACGATCACGTCGTTGCCGGCATCGCCCCAGATCCTGTCCTCGTCGAGATTGCCCTGGATGTAGTCGTCGCCCGGCAGGCCGTGGATCGTGTCGTTGCCCAGGCCGCCTTCGATCTGGTCGTTGCCGTAGTCGCCGTAGACGATGTCGTCGCCGTCGCCTGCGTCGACCATGCTGGTCGAGCCGGTCTCCGTCGGGGTGCCATCCGGCCCGATGCCCGAGTAGATGGTGTCGTCGCCGTCGGCGCCGATGACGACGTCGCTGCCCAGGCCCGCGGCCACGATGTCGTTTCCGCCCTGGGCGAAGATCGTGTCGCTGCCCGAGCCGCCGGTAATCGTGTCGCCGCCGTCGGCGCCGGTGGCTTCGCCGGGCCGGTTGTCGCCGTGGATGATGTTGGTGCCGCCCGCGACGGTGATGTGGTCGACGCCGCCGCCGCCCGAGACCGTCTTCACGCTCGCGCCGAGCACGATGGTGTCGTCGCCCGCCTCGCCGTAGACGTCGGCGTCGCCGTTGCCGGCGGTGAGATGGTCGTTGCCCGCGCCGAGGTGCGCCAGCAGCTTGCCCGCGCCGAGGACGATCGTATCGCCGCCGTCGCCCGCGGCCGGCGTGCTGACGTGGGTGAGCACTATGCCCTCGGCGTTCAGCGTCACGCTGCCCTGGTCGCCGAACACGATCACGCCGCCGTTGCCCGCGGTGAGCGTGTCGCCGCCGGCGCCGAGGAACGCGATCAGCTTGCCGTCGCCGGAGGTGACGGTGTCCGCCGCGCCCGGGGTCGCGGCGCTTGCGCTCACCGCAATCACCTGCCCGCTTGCGTTGCGCGTCACCGTGCCGTAGTCGCCGAGGATGACGTTGTTGCCGTTGCCGGCGCTGATGTTGTCGCTTCCGCCCTGGCCGTGGATCTCGTCGGGGTCGTGCAGCGCGGTAATGGTGTCGTTGCCGTCGGGCCCGGTATCCGGGTCGCCGGGCTTGTCGTCGCCGTAGATGAGGTTGCTGCCGGCGCCGCCGTGGATCGTGTCCGCGCCGCCGCCGCCGTAGAGGAAGTCCTTATCGGCTTCGCCGTGGATCGTGTCGTTGTCCTGCTCGCCGTACACCGTGTCGACGCCGGCGCCGGCGAAAATCGTGTCGCCGCCCGCGCCGCCGCGGATCAGGTCCTTGCCTTCGTCGCCGAACAGGGTGTCGGCGGCGTCGCCGCCCTCGATCACGTCGTCGTTGGCGCCGCCGCGCAGGGTGTCGGTGCCCGCGCCGCCCTTGACGCTGTCGAAGCCGGCCTCGGCCCACACCTGGTCGTTGCCGGCGCCGCCTTCCACCGTGTCGTTGCCGCCGCCCGAGAAGATCCAGTCGTCGCCGCGGTGGCCGAAGATCGTGTCCGCGCCGCCGGTGGTGGATCCGGTTTCGGATACGTCCTCCACGGTAAAGGCGAGGAAGTTGTGCGCAGCGTCGAGCTGGACCAGCACGCCGTCGCCGAAGATGCGGTCGTTGCCCGAGGGATCGGTGTCCGGATCGGGCACCCTGGGATCCAGATCGCCGCCCAGCTTGTCGTTGCCGCCGCCGCCGACGATCACGTCGTTGCCGGCGCCGCCGATCACGACGTCGGCGCCGCCGCCGAAGCTCGACGACTTGAAGGAAAGCCCGTCGTCCTCGATCTTGCCGTCGTCGCCGAACACGAGGTCGTCACCGCCCTTGGCGTCGATGTCGTCGTTGCCCAGCCCGCCGTAGATGATGTCGTTCGAGCCGCCGCCCTCGATCTTGTCGTCGCCGGCGCCGCCGCGGATCAGCGCCACGCCCGCGCCGGCCTTGATCAGGTCGTTGCCGACGCCGCCCTCGAGGTCGAAGCTGATCAAGGCGTTGGTCACGCCCGAGAGGTCGAGGATGTCGTCGCCCTCGCCGGCCAGCGCGATGATCTTGCTCGAGACCGCGTAGCGCTGCGCCTCCGCCTCCTGGTACAGCCCGTCCTTCGGCTGGTCGGCCAGCCCGTCGACCAGCGTCGACCAGACGAACACATGGCCTGGATCGGCGTCCTTGACGATGAAGTGCTCGGAGTGGTCGCTCTCGTCGCCCTCGAGGCGCTGGTCGGCGTTCTCGCCGATGTTCAGGCGCAGCACGCCGTCGCTGAGCTCGTTGGCGAGCGTCGGCACGCGCGTGAACGGGATCTCGAAGTTGACCAGCTCGATCTCGGGCGTGATCGGGAACTCGAATTCCAGCGTGGTGATGAAGAGGTTGATCTCGAGGTACGCGAACAGCTCGAGGAACAGCCTGCCCGACACGTCGAACATCGCGAGCGGCGCGAGGAACAGCTCGCCGTACCGGGCCTCGTTGTAGATGTTGTTGGCGATCTCGTACAGCCGCACCCTGCCGTCCTCGTTCGGATCGTGCAGGTAGAAGAAGGTCTCGAATCCGACGCGCAGGCCGACCCCGGCCTTGGCGAACACCACGTTGAGCTCCGCCGCCGCCGAGATGCTCGCGGTGAGCTCGAGGATCGTCTCTTCGGAGCTGAGGTACAGGCCGTCGAACAGCGCCAGCGGGTCGCGGAACCCGCTGTCGAAGAAGTTGCGCAGGCCGAGCGTGTCGTAGCCGAACGCCGGCGGGTCGATCATGATGCCCGCGCCCAGCTCGAGGGCGATGCCGAACGGCCCGTAGATCACGAAGAACTGCGAGTAGCTGAACTCGAACGAGAACTCCGGCAGGTCGATCTCGATGAGCTTGATGTCCTCGCCCATCAGGAGCTGGAAGATCTGGGTCGGCTCCTGGAACAGCGGGATGCTGATGAAGTCGCCGAAGTCCTTGTCGGCCATGCCGTTGACGAACTGCGCCGACTGCTGGCTGGAGCCGGGGGCGCCCGCGAGGCCGTCGAGCAGGCCGGCGATATCGTCCTCGTCGAGGTCCGGAAGGATGTTCAGCGGATTGTCAGGATCGACGAGCGCCCGGCGCTGCGCGGCGCCGAAGCTCGAGTCCCACAGCGCCGGCTGCGAGCCTGCCCCGGCGCTGTCGAAGATGGTGAAGTGGCCGAACGGCAGGATCAGGCTGCCCTCGGCGATCGGATCGGGGAACTCGTTGATGATCGTGATGACCTGGGCAATCGCGTAGATCAGGTCCGGGTTGACGTACCCGGTCATGCCCGCCAGGTCGACCAGGGTGATGGGCTGCCCGGCGAGGTCCGAGACCACCGGGATCGGCGCCGTGACCACGTCGACGATCGGCTGGAACGGCTCGGTGAACTTCTGCACCTCGGCCACGATCGGCCCGAGGAAGTCGGAGACGAAGCTGCCGAGGTCGAGGCCGATGTCGCGGAACTCGACCTTCTTCAGGCCGTGCTCGAACGCGTTGCCGATGTCGGCGAAGCCGACGAGCTCGACGTTTTCAGGGTCGCTGCGGTCGCCGATCGCGAACTCGAGGTAGAAGTCGCCCACGACCTTCGGGAACACCTTGCTGAGGGCGCCCGGCACGAGCTCGCTGTTCAGCTTGAGCTCCAGGCCGAGGTCGATTTTCGCTTCGGCGGCGACGCCGATGTCGATGCCGAGGCTGCCGAGGTCGCCGATGCCGATGAGCGGGTTGCCGCCGCCCTGGCGGCGAATGTCGACCCCGAAGGTCGCGCCCAAGCCGGTGTCGCCGTTGTTGTCGGCGTCGAGCTGCAGGAAGAGCAGCCTCCCGGTAAGCCCGGCGTTGGGCAGCGTGACGTCGAGGTTGACCTCGAACTCGTTTTCGTCCGCGGTATCGATGTAGAAGCCACCGCGCGAGATGCCTACCCCGAAGCCGAGCGCGAGCTCCCAGTCGATCTCGATCTCGATTTCGCCGCGCGTCTCGAAGCCGAGGCCGGGGATGCCGATGTCGAAGTCGAGCCCTGCGCCCTTGTCCAGCAGCGTGCCGCCCAGGCGCATGTTCCACTGCATGTACACGTCCTGGTTCGCGACGCCGGGCTGGTCGACGTTGGTGTCGAGCACGATGTCGGAGACGTTGACGTTGCTGCCCGCATCGTCGCCGTCGAGCAGGATGTTCAGGCCCGACGGTCCGAGCAGCAGGAAGAGCTGCTGCGAGATGTAGTTCTGGTCCGGGTCGGCCGCGGTCTGCACCGCGTTGCGCAGTCCGTCGACGAAGTCCTTGCGGAAGTCCTCGATCACGTTGGCGGCGTCGGCGAGCTGGTCGCCCACCAGCGGCAGCGTGAAGCCGCCGAGCTCGCCGGAGAAGGTCTCCTGTAGGAGGCCCAGGAAGCCGTCGACGCCGTTGATGATCAGCAGCAGATTGTCGAGCGCGCTGAAGTCATTGAAGTTGATCTCGAAGATGTCATCGGGCACGCGCACGAAGTCGTCGAGGTAGAGGTCGTCCCCGGTGAGCGTGCCGGTGAGCTGCAGGCCGTCTTCGAGAGTGAGCGCGAGCGCGCCGCCGACCTCGATGTTCCCCTGGAAGCTCGACTCGGTCGGGAAGTACACCGGCAGCAGCGCGCTCACCTCGCCGGTGAGGCTCGCGTCCATCACGGCGGGGAAGTTGCCGAGCAGATTCGTAAGCAAGATGCGGCGGTTCGGGCCGCTGCCCGCCGTCAGCGCCGGAGCCACCGGCGTGAGGTCGAGCCCGAGGTGGAAATCGCCGGTGATCTCGGCATTGCCATCGACGATGCGGGCGCCGAGGCCGCCAAGCGCGGCGGTGAACGAGATGTCGTCTGCGGAAGCAGTCAGACTGCCTTCGATGGCGGTTTCCTCGAACACCCAGAAATTGGTCAGGTTGTTGAGGTCGATGCCGACGGCGAGCTGCAGGTCGAGCTCGCCCTCGGCGCGCAGGTTGGCGCTGCCCGAAAGGTCGATCGGCCCCGTGTTGACCGGCAGCTCGAGGCTGACCGGGAGCGACTCGGAGAACGAGGGCTCGAAATTGAGGTCGATGCGCAGGATGGAGCCATCGACGAGATCGAGCTCGAGCAGGTTGCTCGACTGCGGGATGCCGAAGGCTTCCTTGAGCTTGGTCTCGAGCACCTGCACCGTGCCGGCCGGATTGCTCTCGACCTCGTCGAGCGCGGCCGAGAAATCCTCGACGAACGACAGCATGTCGTTGATGCTGATGTTGATGAGCGGGATGTCATCGTTGAGGAAGCCGAACTCCTCGAACTGCTCGAGGAAATTGACCAGTGCGCGCAGCGCGGCGAGGATGTCGCCGAACCCGATGTCGTCGAAGTTGAGGAGCTGGTCGAAGTTCTCGGGGGTGATGGTGTAGCCGGGGTTGCCGTCGGCTTCGCCGTCGAGGACCTCGGCCAGGCTGGTGAGCGCGATCGTCAGGGTCGGCTGCGAGCCGGTCTGGATCTCGGTGAAGGTGGGGGTGATCTCCACCCCGAGCACGACCTTGCCGCTGCCGTCGATGGTCGGGCCGGCGAGGAACTCGCCGATGACGCCGATGTTCTCGATCAGGTCACCGATGGTGATCTTGGCGTTCGGGTCGAACGCGGTCGCGCCGGCCGGCTTGAGCCCGACCTGGACCGAGCCGGTCAGCGCGCCGGTGCCGTCGAGGCCGGTGATGTTGCCGGTGCCTTCGATGCCGACGAAGCCGAAGCGCGCGGCCGCTTCCAGCCCGCCGGGGGTCGAGATCGCGAGGTTCGCCTTCGCCTGCGTGTTCTGGAGGAACAGGCGATCGAGCGGCGCGATGCCGCCGAGGAGCCCGCCCTCGATCTGGAAGTCGCGCGGGTCCTCTTCGGGCTCGGGCTCGACGAAATCGGGGCCGAAGATGGCGAGGTCGAACGCCGCGGTGGAGCCGACCGCGTTGTCCACCCGGAAGATCGCCGCGGTCTGCTGCAGCGTATCGGCGAGCTTGATGCGCGTGCTGTTGTCGCTGAAGCTCGCGCTGACCGCCCCGCCGGTCTGCGTGCCGATCGCGCTCAGCACTTCGCCCAGCGTGTCCACGTCCGCCCCGAAGGTGATGGCGTGCAGGACGTTGTTGCTGGTCCGGATGAGGAGGTCGTGCGAGTTGCCGACGTTCGTGGTCGCGAGGCCCAGCCCGAGCGCCGGGTTGCCGGCCGCCACGGTGATGCTGAGGCCGGTGGCGCCCGCCTGCAGGGTCTTGAAGACGAGATGCTTGCCGAGCGAGGTGACCTCGATCTGGCCCTCGAAGCCGGCGTCGTCGAACGCCCGCTGCACGTCGACGACGACGTCGAGGATGTTGCGGTTGGTCGCGGTGTCGTCCGCTTCGATGCTCACCACGACCGGCGGCGCGCCGTTCAGGCTCACCGCGAGCGCCGCGTCGCCGGACAGGCCGCCCACCCGCGCCGCCACCTCGGCCCCGCCCTTGACCTTGTGCGTGCCGCCGTCGAGCGCGGACGTGCCGTTGCGCAGCCCGAGCTGCGTGTAGGCGGGATCGCCGTTCTCGACCTTGACCGTGAAATTGGTGACCCCGCCGCCGGCCACCAGCGCGATCTTGTTGGTGGTGCCGACTCGCTCCGCGCTGATCTTGCCGCCCAGGTCGGGATGCGCAGTCAGCACGGCGTTGATGTCGCTGACGAGGTCATCCACCGAGGTGTTGGTCTCGGTGGCATCGTTGTCGATCTCGACCTCGTAGTCGTCCTCGGGCGGCGCTGCGCCGAGCGAGACCTTGAACTTGGCATTGCCCGACAGGCGCCCGTACGCCGTCGTCACTTCGTTGGGCGCCGCGACCACGCGCGCCTGGCTGAAGACGATGCCGTCGCCGCCCTTCAGGCTCGAGAGCAGGGTGTCGTTGGTGAGCGTGACCGCGCCGGCGTTGCCGAGGTAGATACCCAGGGTGAGGGTGATCCCGCCGCCCGCGGAGAGCTGGATCTGGCTGTTGCTCGAGAGCTCGGCGACCGGCGCGAGCGCCGACAGCAGGTCGAACTGGACCGGCAGGTTGAGCACGCCGAAGTTCGTCGCGCTGCTCAGACTGCCGATGCCGAGCTTGATGTAGATCGTGTCGTCCGCCGCGACGTAGCGGATCTGGTCGTCCTCGGTGTTGAGGATGTTGTCGGCGCCGTCGCGGTCCAGGCCGATGATGTCGGCGAGCACGATGGCCATCTCGCCGACCGAGTCGAAGGTCGGGCGGTTCGCAGCGTCGAGCAGCTTGTTCGTGCCGGTCGCGTCGTCCTCGTCGTCGTGATCGTCGAACAGCAGCGTGTCGGAGAAGATGTCGGCGAACTTGAGCACCTCGTCGAGCGCCGGCCCGACCAGGGGGATGTCCGCGGCATTGAAGCTGCGGCGGAACTCCTCCAGCCAGTTGGAGATGGTGCCGAGCAGGCTGACGAAAGTGCCGGCATCCATGTTGGTGAAATCCGGCAGCACGTTCTCCAGGTCGGTCGGCAGGCTGAGCGTGATGGTGTCGGGGTCTTCCAGGTTCGCCCACAGCAGATCGATCACCTGGTTGTCGTCGAGCTGCACGTTGAGGAAGTCGATGACCAGCGGCAGGCTCAGCGCCAGGTTGGCGTGCGTATCCGGGTCGGCGTTGCCTTCGCCGTCGAGGCCGGTGAGGTCGAGGGTGACGAAGGTGCCCAGGCTCCCGAGTCCGTCCAGCAGCTCGCCGAGGTCGATACGGCCGTCGGCGGCGTGCGTGCCCGGATCGTTCAGCGTGACGAGGAAGCCGGCTTCCGCCTCAGCGGTGCCGCCGACGATCTCGATCGACAGGAAGCCGAAGCGCGCCGCGGCATTGATGGCGCTCGCCTCGATGTCGAGGGTGGCGGACGCCGACGGGTCGCGCAGGAAGAACCAGTGGTCGGGGTCTTCGCCGTCGACGATCGCCCCGAGATCGATCCCCACCGTCAGGTCGAAGCCGATCGTGCCCTCGATGTTGCCGGCGACGTCGAGGGACAGGTCCGCGAGCCCGGTCGAGTCGGGGTTGAAGCCCAGGTCCAGGTCCTCGGAGGCGGTGAAGCCGGTCTCCAGGCTGACGTGGTAGGTGAGCTCCTTGGTCGCGCTGTCGTAGGCGAGCCCCAGTGCGGCGGGACTGATGCCCGCCTCCTGCGCGAGCCGGGTGATCAGGTTTTGGATGGTGGCAAAGTTGGCGCTGCCGCTATAGCTGTCGGTCAGCGGGTCGATGATCTCTTCGCTGATGAACTGCGCCGCGTCCGCCAGCGCGTTCAGCGTGCTGTCGAGCAGCGGGACGTCGATTCCGTTCAGCGACAACGACAGGTCGTCGAGCTGTGCGATTTGATCGAGCACTTCCTGCACGTCGACGCGCAGGAAATTGATCACGTCTGCGCCGAGGCCGGCGCTGGCCGTGACGCTCGCGGTCGACGGTTGCGCGACGTCGGCCCAGGTGAGCGTCACCTCGGCGTTGCCGAGATCGAACGCACCGACGCCCAGGTCGATCGCCCGCGCCGCCGCCGACACACGCGCCGAGACGTCGTTCTGCGCGGCGTCGCCGGCGACCGAGACGTTCAGCAGATTGGCGATCGAGCCGCTCTCGAGGTCGGCGAAGCGCAGCTTGCCGCCGCCGCCGCTCTTCGAGAGATTCACCGTGAGCTGCACGTCGGGATCGATCGTCAGCTCTTCCAGCTCGACGTCGACGCCGAGGAACCCGATGCGGCCCCTGGCGCCGCCGATGCCCTCGAGCTCGATTTCGCGGGCGCGCAGCTCGCTGCCGCTCGCGCTGGTGTCGACGAAGAACCCGTCGGCGTCGATGCCGAAAGTGACGTCGAGAACGACCTTCGTGCCGACCTCGACCAGACCGCTGAGGTCGACGGTGCCGCCGAGGAAATCGAAGTCGGTGTCGATGTCCGCCGTGCCCTCGAGCCGCTTCTCGACTTGCACGTGGAACACCGGCTTGCCGCCGACCAGCGTGTAGGAAACGTTGTCCGCGACCTCGTCCAGGGCTTCGAGCGCGGCTTCGAGCTCGTCCAGGCTGTCGAGCGCGGCGGTGGTGGCGATGTCCGCCAGGCTGAACGCGCCAAAGCCGGACTCGATCAGGCGCTGGAGCCCCGGCGTGCCCGGCTGCACGAAGCCGCCGCCGTTCGGCAGCCCAGGCTGGGGCGAACCGGCGGGCAGCGAGGCGCTGGCGGGCGCCCCCGTGAGAGCGCGGGGCAGCGACCGGCCGATCAGCGCGAGCTCGTCGCCCGCGCCCTGCGTCGAGAACAGGGTGAGCCACTGGAAGAACTCCGCGAGGCCGTCGCCCAGGATGGCGATCTCGGGCGCCTCGACCAGCTGGTCGTCTACCGTCTCGACGTTCTGGTGTCCGACCACCTGGGTCTGCAGCGAGCCGAAGTCGCGGATCGTGATCTGCTGCTCGGGACCGACCGTGGCCGTAGTCCGGTTGCTGAATTCGCCGCCGGTGAGGGTCAGCGAATCGTTGTCGTCCCCGCCGTTGAAGTGGATGCCCTCCGGCACCGACAGCGCGCCGTGGGTGCTGTCGACCTCCAGCGAGTCGTCGCCGCCCAGCCCGGCGATGTCGATGCGCTGGATCGACGTCAGCGGCAGCGTGAAGATGGGATCGGTCGAGTTCGCGAAGATCTCGACCAGCGACGCGTTGTCCGCGCTGCGCGCGATGCGGAACGTGTCGGCGCCGCTGGTGCCGGTCAGGGTCAGCACGCCGCTGTCATCGACCAGGCTGTCGGCATCGCCGGTCAGGGTGAACACCCCGCGTCCCAGCATGCCGGCGAGCAGCACTTCGTTCGGCGCACCGGGCCGGTTGACGAAATCGATGTCGCGCGCGAGCGCATTCGGCAGATCGCGCCCGAACTCGGTCCACACCGCGCCGGGCACCGGGTTCAGCGTGCGGAACACTCCCTGCTCCGCGCCGACCAGCAGCACCTTGGTGCCGCTATCGCCGCGCACCATCTCGAGCGATTGCAGGTTGACCGCCGGCAGGCTGGCGCCGATCGGCGTCCAGTTGATGCCGCCGTCGGTGGTCTTGAACACGTTGCGTGCGTCCACCGCGTACGCGGTGCGCCAGTCGTCGGGGTCGAAGACGAGGTCGCGGATCTCGCTCGCGCCCGCGACGGTGTTGCCGGCGTCGAAAGTCGCGCTCAGCGTGCCGCTCGTGCGCACGAACACCTGGTTGAAGCGCGCGACCATCGCCGCGCCGGCGTTCGGCGCGGTGACGATGACGCTCGCGACGTCGTTCGCATTGCTGAGCGCGGGTGCGGTGGCGTCGAGGGTCAGCACCGTCGTCGTCACTCCGGAGACGAGGAACTGGCCGTTGTTGGCGCCCGCGTTGGCCAGGGTAATCGTCTGGCCGGCGGCGAAGCCTTCGGCCACGAAGTCGCCCACGTCGCGCGTGATGGTCCGCGCGCCTGCCACGAAGTCGAGCAGCGCGCCGCTCGCCATGCGGTTCGTTCCGCCGTACGCGATCGCGCTGACGTTGCGCAGCCCCGGATTCGCCTGGACGCTGGCGATGACCTCGAGCCGGTTCGAGCTCTCATAGACATCGCCCAGCCCCGTCATCATGAACTGGTCGTTGACGGCATTGACCTCGACCGGACGGGTCGTGAAGCCGAACGCGCGGTCGGCGGCAGTCAGGCCGGAGGCGACCGCGTTGGCCTGCGCCGAGCGCAGCCCGACCTGGCCGTCGTGGGTGAAGTTCCCCATCGGCCCGCCGAAGGCGTTGACCCGGGCCGCGTTGACCCCGGTCGGCGCCGGCGTGACCAGGTTGCCCGCGGCATCGAAGTCCTCGCGGATGAAGGTCCGGTAGGTGTTGCCCATGGTGAAGCGGATGACGCGCTGACCCAGCGCGGCCTCACCAGCATCATCGACGCCGCCGACGCCGTCGTTGTCGAGCTGGTCGCGGTCGGCGGTCGTGACGATCACGACCTGCGTGTTGCCGTCGCCCTTGAGGGTGGTGTAGACGTTGCCGTTGCGGTTCGAAGGCGTCTGCTGCCACACGAAGCGCGTCAGGAAGTCATCCGCGATGCCGTCTCCGTCCACGTCCACCGGGTCGGCGAAGCCGAAGTTCTGGCGGCCGCTGCCGACGTCCTGATTGCCGATGCCGATGACGTTGTTGACCGGGTCGAACGCCACGGAGCGGACTTCCGTGGCGCGCAGCAGGCCGATCTTCGATTCCCAGATCTGGCCGGCGAGGTCGTTGCGCAGCAGCCGGTAGATCCCGGCATCGTCGCCCTCGACGAGGTTGCCGCCCGCGTCGAACACCAGCTCGCGGGAATCCGCGTGCGGCGCCGTGCCGCGCGCGTTGTTGTGAGTGGCGGCCGTCCATGCGCTGGCGGCGGGATTTCCGACGTTGAACGTGCCCTGGAAGATGCGCGCGGAATAGTCGGCCGCCCCGACCGCGTTCTGCACCACGGCCGGATCGCCTGCGACGATCGGCGGGTTGGGCTGCAGGAACCCGCCGGCCGCAGGATCGGGCTGGCGGTCGCCGCTCGCGAACACCAGGTTCGGGTCGGTCGGGTGCGCCACCAGCGCGAAGTTCTTCACCGCCTGGTTACCCGGGTTGAGGGTGCCGTCGCCATCGCCGGCGAATCCCATCTTCACCCAGGTGGCGCCGAGATCTTGGGAACGGAAGACGCCCGATACCCGCTCGATACTGGTGTTGGGGATCACTAGCATGCCCGCCGCATGCACATTGGCCAGCACGGTCGGGGTCACGGCGCCGGTAGCGCGGGTGAGCGTCTCCAGGGTGATGACCCCGGTGGCATGGTTGACCGCTTGCACGCGGATCTGCTGACCGGCCGCGGGCTGGCCTTCCCACTCCGCGATGTTGAACGCCCCGGGCCCGGAAACATCAACGTTGGCGATCAGGACTTCGTCGCCGACCTCGAAGATGTCGGGGCGGTCCACCCGGATGAGCGCCTGCCCCGCCGTGTTGGCGAGCGGGCTGCCCGCCTCGGCGGCGACGATGCGAGCGCGGTCGTGGATCGTGGCTGCGTAGATCGGCCGGTTGCCCGCGACCGTGGCGCCCGACACGCTCAGGACGATGCGCAGGGCATCCCCAGTGAACGGCAGGTCGTTGGTGACGTTCGCCCAGGTCGTGCCGGCGTCGTCGGTGCGCAGCACGCCCTGGCCAAGCACCGCGGCGTAGTAGCGGTCCGCGTCGCCCGGATCGGCCACGAGGTCGCTCGCCCCGCCGTCGGGCACGCCACCCAGCCCGAGCTCCGAGAGATTGAGCCAGGTGACGCCGCCGTCGGTGCTGCGCAGGATGCCGCCCTCGCGATGCACGTTGTTCTGCAGCGTGCCGTCCCTCGTGAAGCTGGCGAATCCGGCTGCGCTGAGCTGCAGCTCCTGCTTGTCGAGCGCCGAAACGAGGACCACGCTGGCCGATGCGGGCACCACCGAGGTGACCGGCAATCCGGCGATCTCGCTCGGGTCGAGCAGCGTCCAGCTGCTGCCGCCGTCGAGCGACTTCAGGATGCCGATGTTCGAGCCGCCGTCGCCCGAGTTGCTGAACTTGCCGGTGCCCGCGAACAGCACCAGGTCCTCGAGCGGCGTCGCCGCGGTGATGGCGGCGCCCGCGTTGTCGAACCCGGAAAGCGTGATGTCGCCGATCGCCATCGACGGAAACTCGTCGGTGAGCGGCTCCCAGAATCCGGTCAGCAGCTCCACACGCCGGTTGAGGGCGAGGCCCGCAGGCGTTGTTTCGTTCGACAGCACCTGCGTCTCGCCCTGGAAGGTCACGTTCATGCGGGCAAGCGGGATGCCCGCGCCGACCAGATGGTCGCGCACCGCGTTGGCGCGGTTCTGAGACAGGGTGACGTTCGCGCCGGCGTCGCCGGTCGTATCGGTGTGCCCGACGACGTTCACCGTGAGCGACGGGTTGCGCACAAGGAACTGCGCGTATGCGTTCAGGATGCTCTGCGCGCTCGCGTCGAGCGCGAAGGAATCCGTGCCGAAGTGGACCGTGCGGTCGCCGCTGCGCCACGCGCCGCCCGCGGCGGTCCCGATCCACATCAGGTTCGGATCGAACGGGCTGACGGCGATCGCCTGCACCGCGCCCGCGACCGGGCGGTTCGCGATGCCCTCGACTTGCGCGTTCTGGATGACGCCGGGGCCCTGCTCGAGCCATTGCGGGATGCCTGCCTCGATCAGCACCGCGGCGCCGGTGAAATTCTCGAAGTTCAGCAGTCGCACTAAGTGCGGGCCGCCCCCCATGATCACGGCGCTGCCGTCGGAGAACCGCACGAACGCCGACGGCTCGGTGCGGAAGCTCAGGTCGAGGGTGTCCGTCCCGATGCCGCCGTCGATGACGATCTGCGTATCGAGCGCGAGCAGGTCGAAGCGGACAATGTCGTCGCTGTCCCCGGCATTGACCGTCAGCGTGGTGCTCGGGGTAGCGAAAGTGGTGTCTTCGAACGTGCCGTCCGTGCTGTCGAGCGTGATCTGGCTGGCGGCGGGGCCATCGGTGACTGTGAAGGTGTCCACACCTGCGGTGGCAGTGAATACCGCGTTCGCCGCCGTGCCGGTATTCGCTACCGGCTCGAGCCCGAAGTACTGGATGACCTTGTCGTCGAGCGTAATGACGCCCGAATCCGGCCCGGTGGCGACGTAGCCGGTCTCGGCATAGCTGCCGCCTTCGATCACCAGCGTGTCGAAGCCGCCCGGTCCGCCTTCGAGCCAGCCGCTGAGGCTGCCGCTGGGCTCGAGGAGGAAGACGTCTTCGTTGTCCGCGCCGCCGAGCAGCACGTTGACGCCCGAGTACTCGACCCCGTTCAGGGTTACGGTGTCTTCACCCGTGATGCGCCATTCGTTGTCGCGCTCGCTCGAGCCGATGAGCGCCTCGATGGTGCCGTCGAGCGAGGCGATGCGGCGAACCTCGGGGTCGCCGGTGTCGAGCTCGACGAAGCCGCTGTCGATCGGCTCGTTCGCCCAGGCTGCGGCGCGCAGCTGGGCGCGCAGCGCGTCGATGATGACGGTGGGGCTGGCCTGGGATTCCTGGACCAGGGCGGTAGTGAGGTTGTCGCTGTCGACCGTCCTGAGGAGGTCGGGGGCGTGCGGGGCAACGCCATCGGCAGAGAGCAGCAGGCGCTGCTCCAGCGGCTCGAACTGGAGTTTGCGGAAGACGCGCTTGGGAGCGCGGGCGGCACGGAATAGATGGCGCTCGAAGGGCGCGTTCAAGCGACCACCGACAACGTGTTCTTACTGTTCTTATTGCAGTCGCAGCCCCGCCTGCTCACTGCCCTGGCCCCCGTACCAGTGGGGCATGCTTTCAGTCGAGCTAGCTGGAAAAACGAACGGGAACGACTTTCCCGAAGTCTCCCTGCCCCTCTCCCTGTGCCCCTAAATCGAGAAAAACTCCCTCGTGCCGCAGAATAAACGTGAAAATTCCATATTGAAAGCAGAAGTTTTCTTAGCGATCGTGAACTTTTTCACGCTTCGCACGGTTCGGCAACCCAATCAGAAAACTCGCGCAGTCTCTTCGGGTACCACCTGATACGAAACCGCAGAAGTCCTTATTTTGTTTGGCTTGCTATTGGTGGCTTGGCTGCGTCACTAGTCCGTCTTAATCCCTTTGTCTCATTTCGCCGCAGGCGCTGTGCAAAACAATTTTTTGCAATTGGCTCCACGCTCAGTCCGCGCAGACACGCCCGACGATCTTTCCACCGTCGACGTGCGTAAAGCAGCCGAAAGCGGTCTTCACTGCCGTGCAATGCCCGGTGACCTCGGCGCCGATGCTCGGCGGACGATCCGTCACGCACAGATGCTCGCACTCAACGCGGTTGCGGCAAGGCTTGCCGCCATCCTTCGTGCGCGCGGCGCAGCTGTAAAAGCCGCAGAGGTGCGCGTGCACGCCGAACCTGGCCCATTCGCCGCCCACGGCGCGGCACTCCTGTTCCCGCGCCTTCTGCTCCGCCGCGTCGAGCGGCGGGCAGTTCTGCGCCTGCGCCGCGCCCGACGTGGCGGCAATCAGGAAGACCTTAGCCCAGCCTGAACTCACGCAACGCATGCTCGCGCAGCTTGGTCTTTTGCACCTTGCCGCTCGCGGTCATGCCGATCGACTCGAAGTCGGCGACGATCTTCAGGTAGCGCGGCACGCGGAAGTTGGCGCACCGGCCCTTGCACCACTCGAGCAGCTCTTCTTCCGTGGCCGCCGACTTGAGAGTCACATAGGCGCACGGCACTTCCCCTAGCCGCGGATCGGGCACTCCGATCACCTGCGCGGTCTGCACCGCAGGATGCGCGAGCAGCACCTCCTCGACTTCGGCAGGCGCGACGTTCTCGCCGCCGACGCGGAACACGTCCTTGAGGCGACCGGTCATGCGCAACCGCCCGTCTGCGGTCAGGCTGCCGAGGTCACCGGTGCGCAGCCAGCCGTCGGCCGTGAACGCCTTCGCAGTGGCCTCGGGGTTGTTGCAGTAGCCGCGCATCACGCTCCAGCCGCGGAGCTGGATTTCTCCATCAACAATTCTTAGATCGATCCCTTCGTGGGGCTTTGCCAATCCCTGCACCCGCAGCTCTTCCGGGTCGCGCCAGTCGCTCATCACGACGTTGGGCGAGGCCTCCGACAGGCCGTACGCCGCACAGATGGTCTTGCACCCCATGCGGTCGATGATCGCGCGCATCGTCTCCGGGCCGGCCGCAGCCCAGCCGCCGCGCAGGCTCAGCTTGCGGCGCGGAAAGTCCGCGTGGCCCATCAGCATCTGGAACAACGTGTCGTTCCCGGAGATCAGCGTGCAGCGCTCGCGCTCCATCATCTCGAGCGCGGCGCCGGCCTCGAAGGTCGGCAGCGTCACCAGGCAGGCGCCGAACGCGAGCGACATCAGCGCCGACAGCGTGGTGCCGGCAACGTGGAAGAACGGGCGGCAGTTGAAGTAGCGGTCCTCGGCGCGGATGCCGACGCGCGTGCCCGCCGCCCAGGCGTTGCGCAGCATGTTGTCGTGCGTGAGCATCACGCCCTTCGGATACGCGGTCGTCCCCGAAGTGAATTGAATCAGCAGGATGTCGTAGGGCGAGATCTCGCTGGGCGCAAATTTTCCGGCGGGCAACCCGCGCGAGATCTCGAAGGCATTGCCGAAACCGGTGTCCCGCACCATCGAGCCGAAATCGATGTTGAGAAAGCGCTCGACGTAGAAAAGCAGCTTGCAGTCCGCCTGCTTCAGGCAGAAGTCGATCTCCGCGGTCTTGAAGCGCGTGTTGACCGGCACGGTGACCGCGCCGATCAGCGCCGCGCCGTAAAAGAGGGACAACCAGTACTCGTCGTTCCCCATCAGGATGCCGACGTGGTCGCCGCGGCGGATGCCGAGGCTCTGCATCGCCGCCGCGGCGCGTCTCGCCTTTCCCAGGAGATCCTCGTACGTGAAGCGCCCCGAGGCCGCGACCAGCGCTTCACCGGTTCGATTCGCGAGCACCTGGCCAAGCGTCTGCTTTGGCCAATTCATGTTTTCCCCATCCACTGACCGGCCGCGAGCTGCTCCTCGATCGCCTCGACCTCGGCTTGCAGGGCGCCTTGCGGATCGAGCTCGATGCCGCGGTCGATCGTGCGCTTGGCGAGCTCGAGCGCAAGCGCCGGCGCCTTGAGTATTGCTTCGGCAATCGCGCGCTTTTCGGTTTCCAGGTCTCCTATGCGAGCGACAAACCCCGCGTCTCTTGCCTCTGTCGCGGTGAGCACACGGCCAGTGAACATCAGGTCCTTGGCGAGGCGCTTGCCGAGAATGCGCGGCAGCCGCTGCGTAGCGCCCACCGTGCCGCGCTGCGCTTCGGGCGTGCGGAACGAGGCGTCGGGCGTGGCGACGATGAAATCGCACGCGGCTGCGATCTCGACTCCGGACCCGATCGCTGCGCCGTGCACGAGCGCTACGCAAGGCATCGGAAGCGACTCGAGCACCCCATAGGCAGCGAACGCGCGCATGCGTCGCGCGCGGATCCATTCCTCGCTCTTGCCCTTGCGCTCGTTGAGATCGGCCCCGCCGCAGAACACCGGGCCGTTTCCCCGCACGAAGACCACGCGCACCTTCTTTTCGACCAGCTCTTTTGCAACCCGCAGGAGCTCGTCGCACATTTCGAGGTTGAGGGCGTTGCGCACCTCGGGGCGATTCAGCGCGAGGGTGGCCACGCCGTCCGCGACCGAGAACTCGACGGTCATATCGCCTTAGCCGCCTTGAGCTCGGCGATCTTTTTCGCTGACAGGCCCAGCATGTCGGAGAGCACGCTCTCGGTGTGCTCGCCCAGCGCCGGCGGGCGGCCGATCTCGGGGTTGTCCCAGCCGAGGAACTTGTACGGAACGGCGAGCGCCTTGAATTCGCCCACCTCCGGGTAATCGAAGCTGCCGACGAGGCGCCGCGCCCGCACGTGCGGGTCGCCCAGGATCTCGGCGACATCGTTCACCGGGCCGACCGGCACGTCGGCTTCGTCGAGGATAGCGAGCAGGTCTGCCCTATCCAGGTTCCCGATCTTCTCGCTGAGCACAGGCATGATCTCGTCGCGTTTCTCCACCCGTATGGAATTCTCGGAGAACGCCGCTCCCCAGGCCTCCAGACCGAGAACGCGGCACAGCGGCGCCCAGTGCTGGTCGCTCGCGGTGATATGCGCGTACTTGCCGTCCTTGCAGCGGAAGGTCGCCGACGGCACGCGGCCGGGATGCTCGGTGCCGAGCCGCGGCGGGATCTCGTTCAGCGCAAAGTACCTGGCCGCCGCCAGGGTCAGGAGCGACACCTGGCCGTCGAGCATCGAGAAATCGACGTAGCAGCCCTTGCCGGTGCGCGCGCGCCCGGCGAGCGCCGCGAGGATCGCGATCGCGATCCAGAGGCCGGAAGTGAGGTCGGCCACCGGCAGGCCAGGCTTCACCGGCCCGCCGCCCTTCTCGCCGGTCAGGCTCATGATCCCGCCCATCGCCTGGAACACGGTGTCGTAGCCCTTCTTTTCCGCGTACGGGCCGGTTTGCCCGAATCCCGTGCAGGAAACAAAAATAAGGCCGGGATTAAGTGCTGACAGGGCGGCGTAATCCAGCCCATAGCGCCCCAGCGTGCCGACCGGGAAGTTCTCCAGCACCACGTCCACCTTCTGCGCGAGGCTGCGGATCAGCTTCCTGCCTTCGTCCGCGCGCAGGTTCACGGTAATGGATTCCTTCGAGCGGTTGCAGGCGAAGTAGTACGCGCTGTCCCTGGCGAGCTGGGGCTCGAAGCCGCGGGTCTCGTCGCCGCCGCCGGGCTGCTCGACCTTGATCACGCGCGCGCCCAGCTCGGCGAGGATCATCGAGGCGAACGGACACGCCAGCACCCGCGACAGATCAAGAATCTTCAATCCGTCGAGTGGTTTCATTTCTTGAGCTGTTGGAAATTGCGCATTCGCTTGTTGGTATCGCGCCCGCGCTCCAGCGCCGGCGCGAGCGGCAGGTCCGCCACTTCGTGAAACAGGCGCTTGGTCTCCGCCATGGCGGGACGCTTCACCGCCGCGAGTTTCTCCGCCAGCGCAATCGCTTCACGCATGAGTTCTGAAAGCGGAACGACCCTGTTCACCATCCCGAGCTGCAAGGCCCGCTGCGCGTCGACCGGCTCGCCGAGCGCAACCAGCTCGAACGCCGCCTTGCGCCCGACCTGGCGCACCAGGTTGGCCATCACGATCGCGGCGACGATGCCGTGCTTCGGCTCGGGGTAGCCGAGCTTGGCGCTGTCGGCCATGACGGCGAGGTCGGCAGCGATGGCGAGCCCCGCGCCGCCGCCCATGGCATGGCCATTGATGGCGGCGACCACCGGAACCCTGATGCGCGGGAAAGCAAGGTGAAGCTGCATCGTCAGCTCGGCGCGGTTTTCCGCCCCCAGGCCGGTGCCCAGCTCCTTGAACTCGGAGAGGTCTGCGCCGGCGCAGAAGCCCACGCCCGCACCGGTGAGCACGAGGGCGCCGACCGATTCGTCGGCGTCGGCGGCGCGCAAGGCATCGAGCAATGCCTGCGCAAGCTCGAAATTGAGCGCGTTGCGCTTCTCCGGACGGTTCATCGTCAGGACCCGCACCGCCCCTCGGTTCTCAACCAGCAAAACAGGAACAGAAAACGTGGTCTGTCCCTGATTTTCGGGTTTGTCGGTCATAGTGCCGCCAGTCTCTTGCGCGCCTGCTCCAGCTCGAGAACCAGCCGCTTCATCACCTCGGCGGCCGGCAGAATGTCGTCCACGAGGCCGGCGCTCTGCCCCGCCTCGACCTTGCCCCACTCGACGTCGCCCTCCAGAGCCGCCTTCTTCAGGGAAGACGCCTTGAACAGCGCTTCGCGCTCACTCGGTGTCGCGGATTCGAACTTCTGCGTGAATGCGTTCTTGAGCTGCCGGATCGGGAGCGACGCCGGGCCGACCAGGCAGCTGTCGTGCACGTCCGCCGCGAGCACGGCGCGCTTGTAGTTCTCGTGCACGCTCGCCTCGGGCGTGGCGATGAAGCGCGTGCCGAGCTGCACTGCCTCGGCGCCGAGCGCGAGCAGCGCGGCGACGCCGGCGCCGTCGGCAACGCCGCCGCTCGCCACCACCGGCAGTCGCGTCGCGCGCACGATGCGGCGCACGAGCACGATCGTGCCGACGTTCGAAGGCGGCGGATGCCCGCCCGCTTCGGCGCCGTCCACAACCAGCGCGTCGACCCCCGCAGCCTCGGCCTTCTTCGCATGCTCCACCGAGGCGACCACATGGAGCCATTTGGTGCCGATGGCGCGAAAGCGCGGCAGCTGCTCGCGCGGGCCGCCCTGCGATGCGACCATGACGGGGATCCGTTCCTCATACGCAATGTCGAGGAGCTCCTTCGCTCGCGCACCGTTCAACGGAATGTTCACGCCGAAGGGCTTTGAGGTACCTGCTTTTATGTTTCTCAAGACAACAGCAAAATCCTCCGGCCGCATCGGCCCGGCGCCGAGCACGCCCATGCCGCCGGCGTTCGACACCGCGATCACCAGCGGCGCGTTCGAGGAAGCCCAGCTCATCGCGGCCTGGAAGATCGGGTGCTCGATGCCGAGCAACTCGGTGATCCGTGTCTTCACTTCTGCGCTTTCTCGGTCGCGATCAGCTCGCGCGCCTGGCCGGCGAGCTTGGTGAGGATGCGGTCGAAGGCCTGGTTTTCGTTTCTAGTCAAACAACCACGGAACGCGCTGTCCCGTTGCGCGGCGGCGCGGATCAGCCCGTCGTACGCCTTGCGACCGCTGCGGGTCAGGGTGAGACGAACCCCGCGGCCGTCGCCGGGATGCGCCTCGCGCAGCACGATGCGCCGCCTGGCGAGGCCGGAGACCACGCGGCTCATCTGGCTCTTGTCGATCCCGGCGGCGGCCGCGAGGTGGCCGAGGGAGAGCGCCTCGTCCGCCGCGCCGAGCAGCGCGATCGTGCGCCATTCCCACAGGCTGACCCCGAACTCGCGCCGGTAGCGCAGCTCGGCGCCGCGCGAGAGCAGGTTCGCGACCATGTGCACGCGGAAGGAGAGCAGATCCCTGATCTCAGTCATCGAAGAACGGGGTCTCATCGCCGCCGCGCAGGCGGATGTCGAATCGATAGGAATTTGCATTGATACGTACGGCAACGAGGCGACTACGGCGGGCTTGCTCCACCGAGTGCAGCACCGGGTCATCCGAGCTGTCGAAGAACATCACGGTCTGGAGCTGGCGCATCAGTCCGGAATAGAGGACCAGGAAATTGATATGCGGCGCGCGCCCGGGAATCGCGCCGGGCCGGATCGTCCTGAAGCGGTAGCTGCCCTG
>Ga0208685_1000056_pt1 | contig 48504 bp, 46 predicted proteins | sample EasRivMeERMLT890_FD_187533 | JGI IMG/M metagenome (GOLD analysis project Ga0208685, IMG submission 187533) | Soil microbial communities from meander-bound floodplain in the East River, Colorado, USA - East River MetaG ERMLT890 (SPAdes) (version 2) | ecosystem: Environmental > Terrestrial > Soil...
TGCAGTGCATTGTCTCGGTGATCCTGCTCGATGCGTTTTTCGCCATCCTGTTCCAGGAGCTGGGGTATTGAACGCCGCGCCGGTCATCGAGGTCGACTCCATCGTCACCCGGTTCGGGGCGCAGACGGTGCACGACGGCGTCTCGTTCAGCGTGCCGCGCGGGCAGATCGCGGCGGTGATCGGTGGCAGCGGCAGCGGGAAATCGATCCTCCTGCGCGAGATCATCGGGCTGCACCGGCCGACGGAAGGACGGGTACGTGTGCTTGCGACCGAAGTATGGGACGCGTCCGAGGAAGAGCTGGCGGCGCTGCGCCGGCGCTTCGGCATGATGTTCCAGGACGGCGCGCTGTTTTCGTCGCTCAACGTCGCCCAGAATGTAGCGACACCCTTGATCGAGCACGCCAATGTGCCCCCGCATCTGCTGGGTCCACTGGTGCGGCTGCGCATCGCGCTCGCCGGCCTGCCGGTCGAGGCGGCAACCAAGATGCCGAGCGAGCTCTCGGGCGGCATGCGCAAGCGGGCCGCGGTGGCGCGAGCGCTTGCGCTGGAGCCGGAGGTGCTGTTCCTCGACGAGCCGACCTCGGGGCTGGACCCGGTAACCGCCCGGGCATTCGACCAGCTGCTGCGGTTTCTGTGCGACGACCTGGAGCTGACGATCCTGTTGGTGACGCACGATCTGGACATGCTGCAGGGAATCGTCGACCGCGCGATCGTGCTGTCCGGGGGCAAGGTCATCGCCGACGGCACGGTGAAGGAAGTGATGGAGGTCGACGACCCATGGTTGCAGTCCTACTTCCGGGTGCGCACAATGCTCGAAGGGCCTGACAACAACCGTGGAACCTGAAGCCCGATATACGAGCGTCGGCGCGACGCTGCTCGCGCTGATCGTGTCGGTCGTACTGGCGATGACGTGGCTCGCTCGCACCGGAGCGCGCGCGGACTTCCGCTTCTACTCGATCTACTTCGAGCGCCAGTCGCTGGAAGGGCTGCAGGTCGGGGGCGATGTCAACATGCGCGGGGTGAAGGTCGGGCGGGTCGAGAGCTACTCGATATCACGCCAGAACATCAACCGGGTCCAGGTCATCGTCCGCGTTGACCGCAATACGCCGGTCAGCACCAACACGGTCGCGGTCGTGGATCGCAATATCGTTACCGGACTCGCCCGCATCAACCTCGCGACGCCCGGCCAGCCCGGGCCCGAGCTTGCGGCGGTCCAGCCCGACGAATCGTACCCGGTGATACCCGAAGGGCAGTCCGACCTCGACCAGCTCACCGGTGCGGTCAACCGCCTCGCGATCACGGGCGCGGGCGCGCTCGCCAACCTGGAGCAGCTTCTCAACAAGGAAAACCGCGAAGCGTTCGGCGCGGCGCTCGCCAACCTGCGCGAGGTGTCGGGCGCGCTGTCGAAGCGGATGGGCAGGCTCGACGAGGTTGCGGACGCCCTGGCCAGGAGCGCGGTCGAGTTTGGCAAATCGAGCCGGGACATCGCGGAGGCTGTCGACCGCGTGAGCGCGGGCGCGCAGCCCGCAATCAAGCAGGCCGACGCGGCGCTGCGGGAACTCTCGCGCGCGGTGCAGGCGCTCGAACGCGAGACGACGGCGCTCGCCCGGCGGCTCGATCACACGGCGGATTCCGGCTCCCACGAAATCCGGGCCACGGCGCAGGAGCTGCGCTCGAGCGCCGAGGTCCTGTCGCGGGCCGCCGACCGGCTGCAGGATCCGCGTGCAGTGATCTTCGGACCGAGCGCGGCTCAGCTCGGCCCGGGAGAAAGAATGCGATGAAGCGGACTGCCGCCGCACTCGCCGGGCTCGCGTTGCTTGCGGGATGCATTTCGGCTCCGGACGTGCCCTCGCGCGACTACTACGTGCTCGAGGACCTGGGACAGCCGGGCACCATCAAGGCCGGCGCGGGAAGCGCTCGCGTGCTGCTCGTCCAGCCGGCCGGGGCAACCCCCTTCTACGATACCCAGAGCCTTGCCTTCAGCAGGGTGCCGGGTCAGCGCGCCCATTACCAGTTCGCGGCGTGGATTGAGCGGCCGGCACGCAGGCTAAGCGAGCTCCTGATGCGCCGTCTCGAGACGCGCGGCGGTTTTCGCACGGTTGCATCGACGACCGCGGGTGTCAGGGGCGATGTCGTGCTGAACCTCCGGCTCGAGGAGTTCTACCACGACACGGGCGCGCAGCCCGGCAGCGCCCGGGTCGAGGTCACCGCCGAGTTGATCGACGCCACGGGACGCGCGGTCATCGCGCGGCGCCGCTTTACGCAAAGCGCGCCGGCCGGCGGCGAGAACGCGCGGGCTGCGGTCGCGGCCTTCAACCAGGCGACGACCGCATTGCTCGACGAAATGTCGGCCTGGATCGAGAGCGTCGCGGCACGGGCGGCGGCAAGCTCATCCGGCGGGCCACTGTCGGGAAACAACGACAGGGCCACTCGCAGCCGGACCTGAGCAGGGCAATTTTTCACTGCCGCAGTGCTCCAGCAAGCGGTAAAGTTGTTGCCGTGTGCCGAGCGCAAAGCGGCCGGCGAAAGGAGGGTCCCGACATGCAATTCCTTACGCTCATCGTCTTGATCATCGGCGTCGCCGTCATGATGGTCGTCTTCCTTTCCGCCGCCTCCTACGCGCTCGGGGTCCATCTCAATGGCCGCGGTGGCACACTCGCCCTCGCGAGCGACCGGGATCCGTGTGCGCAATGCAACGCCGACCGCGATTGGTACTTTTCGTTGCCGTACTGGCAACAGACCGCAATCACGACATGGTGGTGGGCCAACCGTCTTCATTGGGCGGCGAAGGGCTGCAAGTAAAGAAAAGGGGACGCACACCTTTTCAGGATAATCTGGGACGAGATCGCGCACACTTTTACCTGGAAAAGGTGTGCGTCCCCATCTAGGCGCGCCATGCTCGTCCAGAACATACCCGTTTCTCCTTCGGTGCGGCTGGCCGTCGCGCTGTGCGCGGCGCACTTCGCCGCCGCCGGTGTGTTGTGGCTTGTTCCCGTTCCGGCCCTGGTCAAAGGCGCAGCCACGCTGGCCATCGCATTCAGTCTCGTCTATTTCCTCGCGCGCGATGCCGCCCTGCACGCGGCGAAGGCCATCGTCGAACTGGAACTGAAGGACGGCGGCGGCATCGCGTTCCGCACCCGGGAGGGCAAGTGGGTCGACAGTGAACTCGCGGCATCGAGCTACGTTTCTCCCGGCCTCACCATCGTCGTGCTCAAGCCGCGCGGCAAGGGCCGAGCGCGGCACGTTATCTTGCTGCCGGACAGTGTGGACGCGCGCGACTTCCGCAGACTGCGCATGTGGATGCGCTGGAAGCACAAAGGCGAAGAACCGAAAACGCCCGCGGAGTGCTGATGGCGGAATTGTCAGGCGATCGGGCCACCGTTATTCTACGAGCAGCATGACTTCGCGCCAGCAGGAGATCAGCGCGCTCAAGGCCGGGGAACGGCTGCCATCCCACCGGGTGGTCCAGCTGCGCTCGATGGGCATGCACTCGATCCGCTTCGAATTCGTGGTGCGCCTGCTGCGCTCGAGCCGGAGGGTGGATACGCTCTCGATCTACTGGGAGCAGGGCACCGATTTCATGCTGAGGCCCGATGTCGAGAAGGCCCAACGCCGACTCGTGCTCGGCCGCCGGAAGCATGTGTCAGGGAAGTTCGAGGACCTCTGGCTGCTCTGCTACCCGGACGACGCTGAGATCCGCCAGCTCGTGGAGCGGGAGATCGACCGGATGGTGGAGCGGGTGAGCGGGCAGAGCGCCCCCATAAGCGATTAGGGACGAATGGACACTGATGGTGGAACGGGACTTGTGATTCGATACGGCGGTCTTGTTTGCTGCGCGTTGGGCGTGGTCGTAGCGGACGGCTGCGCGATGTCAGCGCGGGCTGACCCGTTTCCGGCGCGGCCGGTCACCATCGTCGTTCCCTACCCGATCAGCGGGCCGGCCGACATCCGCGGAACCTCCCGCATGTCGCGCAGCTACCGCTTGATGGCACCCCACGCGCCGCCGTCAATCACCGACACGCTTGCGCGTATTGCCGAACGCGCGATCCGGTCCGATACCACGCAGCCGGTCGTGCTTGCGCGCCAGCCGGGGGGCCAGACCACGCGGGGCGCAATGTCAGTCGCCCGCGCCGCCGCGGACGGGTACACGCTCTTGCTGGCCAGCAATGCGACCATGGTTCTCAATCCGCATTACTTCCACGGCGTGGAGTACGACCCGGTGCGCGATTTCGTGCTGGTCGCCCCGCTCGCCACCATGCCGTTTGTGCTGATGGTGGGCGCGGGTCTGCCGATGGACGATACGCGCGGGCTCATCGCCTGGCTCAAGGTGCGCCCGGGGGAGATCAATTTCGGGTCCTCCGGAGACGGCAGCACCGGCCACCTGGCGGGCGAGCTGTTTCGCCGCATGGCCGGGGTCAATATCGTGCACGTTTCCCACAGCAGTGGCGTGAACGCGCTGAACGGCCTTGCGACGCGCCAAATCTCGTTCATGTTCGCCGCGCTGCCGCTGACGCTCATCTATTCCCCAAGCGAGCACTTCAGGCCGCTCGCCGTCACGAGTTCACGGCGACTGGAGCGGCTGCCCGAGGTGCCGACGCTCGCCGAATCTGGGCTGCCGGGCTTCGAGATCGAGGGCTGGTACGGATTGTTTGCGCCGGCAGGCAGCCCGCCGGTCGCCACGGCCTGGCTGAGGGCCCAGGTTTCGGCGTTGTACTCGAGCTCGGCGATCCAGTCGCACCTGCGGGGCCTGGGGCTCGAGCCCGCCACGATGTCGCTCGAGCAATTCGCAACCCGCATTCATACCGAGCTCGACCGGTGGGCGCCGCTCTTGCGGCGAACCCGCCTTCCCCTGAGGGCGGAACGGTGACTCACCGCTCCTCCGGTGGTTTGACCTTCCTGAACATCGCGAGCAGCGTGAGGTCGTAAACGATCTTGAGCGCTCCGCATACCACCAGCGGCCATCCGAAGCTCGTGAGCGTCAGCAGGTAGCCCGCGAACGCGGGACTGACGGCCGCCGCGAGGCTGCGCGGGACGGCGGCGAGGCTGGCCGCGGCCGGTCGCTCCGCCGGCGATACCACCGCCATTACATAGGACGAGCGTGCCGGCACGTCCATCGACGAGAGCGCTGCCCGCAGGCACAGGAACAGCACGGCGAGCGGCAGGGTCGGCATCAGCGCGGCGAGGACGCAGAACACGTTCGCCGGCAGGTGCGTGAACACCATGGTGTTGATGAGACCGATGCGCCGGGCGATGGCAGGGGCAGCGAGAAACGAGGCCGCGGCCAGGATCCCGGTCCAGAAGAAAATCGTGCCGGCGGCTTCCACCGAGAGATCGAAGCGCAGGAATAGCCACAGCGCGAGCAGCGATTGCACCGCAAATCCGCCGGCAAACGCGTCGAGGCTGAACAGCGCGGCTAGCCGCAGGACGATTCCTTTCGAGGGGCCCAGCGGAACCGCGCGCGTTTCATCCCCGCGCGCGCCGGCCGAAGCCAGCCGGCGATAGAGCGCCAGTGCCGCGATCCCCGAAAGTCCGTAGAGCACGAACATGGCTTGGGTTGCCGCCTTGAGGTCAAGGACATCCCACTGGGCGAGGATGCCTGGAATTGCCGCGCCCAGCGCGCCGAGCGCTCCGACGAGATTCCCCACCAGGCTGTAGCGCGCGAACAGCGTGGTTCGCTGCTCGCCGGTGACCGCATGGGACAAAAGGGACTGTTCGAGTGGCAAGAAGACGCTGACGTCACCGCTCGAGGGGTTGAGCGTTCCGACCACGGCGATGAGCAGCAACGGCCAGAAATCCGTGACCGCCGCGAATCCGAGTCCAGTGCCGAGCATCAACAGGCATGCGGCGGTCAGCATGACGTGCATTCGGAGCCGGTAGGCGAACAGTCCCGTGAGCAGCGTCAGCAGTCCGGACCCGAGCAAGGTCGCGGTGGCGATCAGACCGACCTGCAACGCGCTGTAGCCGAGCAGGGTGAGGTAGTAGGGCAGAAGCAGCGCGACGTAGCCGTCGGTGAAGGCGCGAATGCCGCGCGCCGCGAGAATCAGCGCGGCATCGGGCGAGGTGCCGGGCGGCAGCCACCAGGAACGGAGCACGGAAATGGACATCGTCGCGCGCAGCCTATCAGGTTTGATACGATGCAAGCTTTTCGAGGGAGCGCTCATGATCGACGTCTACAGTTGGCCCACGCCGAACGGCCACAAAGTCCACATTATGTTGGAGGAGACCGGACTCAAGTATCGCGTCCACGGCGTCAACATCCGTGAAGGCGAACAGTTCAAGCCGGCGTTCCTCAAGATCAGCCCGAACAACCGCATCCCGGCCATCGTCGATCACGAAGGGCCCAATGGAAAGCCGCTCTCGCTGTTCGAGTCAGGAGCGATCCTGCTCTACCTCGCGTCCAAGACAGGGAAGCTGCTGCCGGCGGACCTGCATGCGCGCTGGACCTGCGTGCAATGGCTGATGTGGCAGATGGGGGGCGTCGGGCCGATGTTCGGGCAGGCCAACCACTTCCGCAGCTACTCCAAGGAGAAGCTGCAATATGCGATCGACCGCTACACGCAGGAGGCGCATCGTCTGACTCGGATCCTCGACAGGCAATTGGGGGAGGTGGAGTACGCCGCGGGCGATGAATACACGATCGCCGATATCGCGATCTTCCCCTGGATGCGCAACCCGGAGCGCCGGGGACTCAATTACGACGAGTATCCCAACGTCAAGCGCTGGTTCGAGAAGATCAACGCGCGGCCCGCGGTGCAGCGCGGCTTGCAGGTGCTCGCCGAGGCACAGGCGGCGAACCAGGCGCCGCACAGCGACAAGTCCTGGGAGATCATGTTCGGCAAAGTGCAGTTCCAGCAGCGCTGACGCGCGGGTGGACGTCGCCAAGAAGAATGTTGCCGTACTGGCGGTCTGTCAGGGCCTGCTGTTCGTCAACAATTCGGTCCTGATCACGGTCAACGCCCTCGCCGGGATCGCGCTTGCGCCGAACAAGGCCCTGGCCACCTTGCCGGTGACCATGTACTTCGTCGGATCCGCGCTGACCACGGTCCCGCTGTCCTTCATGATGAAACGCCATGGGCGCCGTGCCGGCTTCACACTGGGCGCCGTGTTCGCCGTCCTTGGCTCCCTGATCTGCGCGGCGGCAGTCTACGCGGCGAGCTTCTGGCTGCTGTGCCTGGGCGTGCTCGTGCTCGGCGGGTATTTCGCGGCGGGGCAGTACTACCGTTTTGCAGCGGCCGATTCCGCGCCCGCCGACTTCAGGGCCACGGCGATTTCGCTGGTGCTTGCGGGTGGCATCGTCGGCGGCTTCGTGGGCCCCGAGACCAGCAAGCGCACAATCGACCTGCTGGCGGGCCACCTCTACGCGGCTGCCTATTTCTCGCTCGTGGGATTTGCATTGCTGACTGTTCTCGTGTTGCGCTGGCTCACGATTCCGGTATTGACCGAGACCGAGCGCATGTCCGCCGGGAGGCCGCTGGCGGAAATCGCAAGACAGCCGGCATTCATCGTGGCGTTGCTTTGTGCAATGATCGCGTACGGCGTGATGAACCTGCTCATGACGACGACACCGCTCGCGATGATTGCGTGCGAGCATCCGTTCAGCGACGCGGCATTCGTCATCCAGTGGCATATCGTGGGCATGTTTGCGCCTTCCTTCGTGACCGGCACCTTGATCAGGCGGTTCGGCCTGTCGACCGTCATGCTGGCGGGGGTCGCCCTGAACGTGGGATGCGTCGTGACCGCGCTGAGCGGGGTGGACGTGATGAATTTCTGGCTGGCGATGCTGCTGCTCGGCATCGGCTGGAATTTCATGTTCATCGGCGCGACCGCCCTGCTCACCGAGAGCCACACCCCGGCGGAGCGCGCCAAGGTGCAGGGCGTGAACGACGCCGCGATTTTCGTCACGATGGTTGCGAGCTCGCTTTCGTCGGGTGCGCTGTTTACGCTGCAGGGCTGGGACGCCATGAATCGCTGGGCGCTGCCCGTGCTGGCTGTGGCTGGTGCCGCCGTTCTCTGGCTCGTCTGGGTGCGGCGGCAAGCCCCCCGAGCGACGTGAAATCCCGCGCGCGTTCCTCTAACCGGTTTTGGTGTAGAATTCCCCCACTCGGCAAGGCCACCAGGGGATGGTTGCTTTGCCTTTGTTTTTAAAAGGTTATTCCCCGAGTTCGGAGAGGAGCGTATGAATCAACCTGCCACCGCGGCTCATCTCACCAAGGCTCCTTCAGCACCCCCCTACGTCAAGCACGCCCGGCTCAAGGCATGGGTCGAGGAGATCGCGCGACTCACCAAGCCCGAGCGGATCTACTGGTGCGACGGCTCGCAGGAAGAGTACGACCGGCTGTGCGGAGAGATGGTCGCGAGCGGGATGCTGATCAAGCTCGATCCAAAGAAGCGCCCGGGCTGCTTCCTGGCGCGGTCCGATCCCGATGATGTCGCACGCATGGAAGAGCGCACCTTTGTCTGCAGCCGCAACCAGGAGGACGCCGGTCCCAACAATAACTGGGTGGCGCCGGACGAGATGCGGGCAAAGCTGGGGAAGCTCTTCGAAGGCTGCATGCGCGGACGCACGATGTACGTGATCCCCTACAGCATGGGGCCGCTGGGGTCGCATATCGCCCACATCGGTGTGGAACTCACCGATTCGCCCTACGTGGTGGCGAACATGAAGCTCATGACGCGTATTGGCCGCAAGGTGCTCGAGGTGATGGGGGCCGACGGCTCCTTCGTTCCGTGCGTGCACTCGATTGGAGCCCCTCTTGCGCCGGGGCAGAAGGACGTCTCCTGGCCCAGCAACAAGGAGCATAAGTACATCGTGCATTATCCCGAGACCAAGGAGATCTGGTCCTTCGGCAGCGGCTACGGCGGCAACGCGCTGCTCGGGAAGAAATGCTTCGCGCTGCGCATCGCCTCGATCATGGCGCGCGAGCAGGGCTGGCTCGCGGAGCACATGCTGATCCTCGGCATCGAGACGCCCGGGAAGAAAAAGTATTACATCGCGGCGGCATTTCCGAGCGCGTGCGGCAAGACCAACCTTGCGATGCTGGTTCCGCCCAAGGTTTTCAAGGACAAGGGCTGGAAGATCACCACCATTGGCGAGGACATCGCCTGGATCAAGCCGGGCAAGGACGGCCGCCTCTACGCGATCAACCCCGAGGCCGGCGCGTTCGGCGTGGCGCCGGGAACCTCCGAGCTCACCAATCCCAATTGCCTGGAGGCGGTGAAGCGCGACACCATATTCACGAACGTCGCGCTGACGCCCGACGGTGATGTCTGGTGGGAAGGATTGACGAAGGAGCCGCCCAAGGAGCTGACCGACTGGCAGGGGAAGGCGTGGACGCCGGGGAGCGGGCGCAAGGCGGCCCATCCCAACGCGCGCTTCACGATGAGCTGCAGCCAGATCCCCTCGGTCGATCCGGACTGGGAGAACCCGGACGGGGTGCCGATCAGCGTGTTTCTCTTCGGCGGGCGCCGCGCGACGGCGGTGCCGCTCGTCACCGAGTCATTCGACTGGAAGCACGGGGTCTACATGGCCTCGACCATGGCATCCGAGACGACCGCGGCGTTCGTCGGCCAGGTTGGCGTCGTGCGGCGCGACCCCTTCGCGATGCTGCCGTTCTGCGGCTACCACTACGGAGACTACTTTAAGCACTGGCTGAAAGTTGGAGCGGGCCTCAAGCATCCACCGCGCATCTTCGGCGTGAACTGGTTCCGGCAGGACGGGAACGGCAAGTTCATCTGGCCCGGGTTCGGCGAGAACATGCGGGTCCTGAAGTGGGTCATCGACCGCGTGGAAGGCAAGGTGGATGCGGTGAAGACACCGCTGGGACTTCAGCCGCGCTACGAGGACCTCGAGTGGGCGGGACTCGAGAACTTCGGGCGTGCGCGCTTCGAGGAATTGACCCGGGTCGACCCCGAAGTCTGGCGCAAGGAAGTGAAGGACCACGCCGAACTCTTCGACAAGCTCAAGGCGCGCATGCCGCGGGAGCTGTACGAGCTGCGCGATCGGCTGGAACAAGCTCTCTAACGCATCGCCACTTCAACGTTCGTACGACCCGGCGCCGTTATCGTCGGATGAGAAAATGGCGAGCGAATTTGCCGCTCGCGCAAGAGCCGCGTGGGCGCGGCTGATCCGCAAGGTCTACGAGGCCGATCCACTGGAGTGCCCCCGGTGCCGCGAGTTGGCCGCGGCATGCCAACTTGCCGCTGATCCCGCTTACGACCCGTCCGGATCGCGGTTTTCTCTTGGGGAGGCGGAAGCGAGCTTGAACATGAGGCCCGTTACGCGCACTCTGCGGGCACTTTCGCACTTGCTAGCGGCGCGTGGGCTCGGCGTGGCGAGATCGCGGCTGGATTGAATTTCCTATTTTTCGGACCCGCAACTCGGTCGAGGATCGATGCCGTTCGTGAGTGATCCGGTGCATGTCGCCGCGGCCTGCGACGAGAACTACGCCATGGCGCTCGCGGCGATGCTCGCTTCGGTCGGAACCAGCCTCGGTGAGCAGCGCCGGGTGGTCGTTCACGTCCTCGAGACGGGGCTCGCCGACCAAACTCGGTTGCGCATCGAAAATCGGCTCCAGCCGCGGCTCGAGCTCAACTGGACTACCATCGACGCTGGGCGGCTCCGTTCTCTGGGGGCGACACTCAGACGCTTCGATACGGTCTCGTTGCAGTCTTACTACCGCCTCCTCCTGCCGGAGGTGCTCAGCTCGGTGCTCCAGAAGGTGATCTACCTGGACTGCGATCTGGTCGTCAACCGCGATGTGGGCGAGCTCTGGGATTCGGACGTCAGTGGCACCTGTCTGCTTGCGGTTCCGGAACTGATCGCCGGATCGCGCTTCGTGTCGTCGAAAGCGGGTATCCGGCTGCATCGGGAACTGGGCCTGCCCGCGGACCTGAGATTCTTCAACTCGGGCGTGATGGTGATCAACCTCGAACGGTGGCGCGAACTGCGAATCGCGCAGCGCGCGCTCATCTATCTGCGCGAGGCGGGGGAGCATCTGCGGTGGCACGATCAAGAGGCAATCAACGCCGTGGTCTCCGGAGACTGGCGCGCCCTCGATCCGCGCTGGAACGTCACGATGCACGCGTTCCGGGAGACGAACGATCGAGCGATGCATGCCTCGCTCATCAATGATTCCTTCATTCTGCACTACAACGCCGCTATCAAGCCCTGGCATCACGACTTCCGCCTGGGGGGCCGCGAGCTCTTTTTTCGCCATATCGACAGCACCGCCTGGGCGGGCTGGCGACCCATACCACCTGCACACCGCTGGTTGCGACGTTGGGTGGCCTGGCTCGTCCGAGCCGTCCGCAAGCGAAGCCACGCGGTCAGCCGACAGATGCTTCGGCTGCGGCGCTCGCTGCGTGGCTTTATCGTCCGCTGGTTTCCGCTTACCAGCTTCGACGGGGGGCGTGTTCCGGCGAATGACCAGATCGAGCTAAGAGTCCTGATGATGGCGGCGCAGGTGAACACGCGACTCAACTCGCTCGTCGAACATTACTTCACAGTCGGAGCGGATCGGGTGCTGCTCGTTCTCGAGCATCCGGAGAGACTCGATGTCGAAGCGCTGCCGCGCGGGCGCGAAGAGCTGCATCTGTTGACGCCCGGAGTCTTATGTCGGACGCGGCACGAGGTGCTGCGCCATCTGCTCCATCGCTATGGGCGCGGTCACTGGTGCCTGATTGCAGATGCGGATGAGTTACTCGTATTCCAGAACGCAGAGCCAGGATCGCTCAAGCAGTTGTGCGTTCATCTCGAGGCATCGGGGTACGATGCGTTTCACTGTCCGGTGGTACCGGAGGCGGAGCGCGGTGAATCGGCGTCGTACGAGCGGCTCAATGTGGTTCTCAGCGATCCGCTCGATGGACGCGTCTTCACGGCGGGTGTCTGTGCAAGTCTGGCCGGACCAGGAATCGAGCAGCTCGAAATCCACTCGCGGGTGCCGTTGCTCCGATACCGTTCCGGCATGTCGATCGCCGCCGACTTGTTGGCCGTGTGCCCGGCGCGACTACCCGAGTTCGAGGGAACCCTGCTGCGCGGTGGGTCATTCGCCGGTCATGCGTAGCCGCCGCTTCAGGTGTTCGGCGAGACGCAGCGCCAGGGCAACGATCGTGAGAGTCGGATTGGCGTAGCCACCGGTCGGAAAGACCGAGCTGCCAGCGACATACAGATTCGACACGCCCTGAACCCGGCAGTCCGAATCAACGACACCTTGCTGCGGATCGTCGTGCATCCGGGTGGTGCCCATGTGGTGTTTGCCACCCGTCATGCTGATCGGCCAACCGTTGTTGCCCATCGAGAGGTATTCGACGAGACGCCCGATGTGGCAGCGCTCAAACTCTTGGCGCATCACTTCGAGCAGTCGCGCAAGGCCGCGCATGTCCCTGGCATTGATCTGCCAGTTCACACGGACCCGTGGCATGCCGAAGAAATCGCGGCGGATGCCAAGCGTCACGCGACTCTCGGGATTCGGTGTTGTTTCCAGCACGGCGCGCAATGCCAGCCTGGGTCGTGGTCGCGCGATTTCGATGAGCTGACGGCCCAGCGATACGGCAACCTCACGTGCGCCCACGGCGATATTCCTCAGGTGACGCCCGAGATTGCCATCGGGAAGGTCGTGATTTCGCAGGACATCGACCAGGTGGATGAAGGACATGCCGCCCCTCGAAAGGTACTCGGGCGAGGTTTTGTATGCGGGGCGCCGCACGAAGTAGATGGCTGTACCGTTCAAGCGCTCGTCGCGCCGGATCCTCTCGCTCAGCGCGAACGCGGCGTTGATCTTCTGCTCACGGCCGACGCGGCCGTAGTCTTCGATGACGTAGTAGCTTTGATCGTAGCTCGCGGTCGCGGGCTCGAAATGACCCACCAGGAAGTAGGCATGATCCATGAAGAATCGACCTACGAGGTCGTGCTGATTGCCAAGCCCCTGTCTTGCGATGCGGTTCGACGCTAGCAGGAGGCGCGCGTTCTCGATGCCCCCGCACGCGAGCACGTAGGCGGAGGCGGTGAACCGGATTCGTTTGCTGTTGAAAGTTGCCACGACGAGGCTGGTGACATTCTGCGCGGACTCGTCTGACTCGATTTCGATGACGTTTGCATTCAAGTAAACGCTCACATTGTCGGATCGTGCCAGGGCCGAGTGGTACACCTTGCCGAGGTCCATGGGCCAGCTGAACTGGAAGATCTTCGTGTCGAGCTGCGCTCCATCGAGCGGCAGCGCCCCTCCATCGGACGAGCGCCACGCCGAGGGTTGGTACTCGAACGGCCCAAGCTGGCAAACCGCCTGGGCATGTCGATAGTAAGGTTCCAGATGCGCGGCGCCGAATGGCCAGCCACTGTGGGGAATGCCCGGTCTCGGCTGGAAGTCGAGTGCATCGAGCGGACGGCACTGGCCACCCCAACGAGTGGTGGAGCCGCCGAATGTCCGGAAGCGCGAACGAGCGGTCGAGAAATTCGGCAGGCCGATCTGCTCACCCTGGTAAAGCGATTGAGGACGATGCCGGAATTTCAAATCGCCGCTCTCGAGCAGCGTGACCCGGCAAGATTGGCCCAGGAGCTCCGTGGCGATTGCGATTCCGGCGGCTCCCGCCCCAACGATGCACACGTCGGCGTCTACCGTCTTCGCTTCGATGTGTCGCGCGTCAATGAATGACATTGGTGCGCATCAGGTCTTGCGCCAGTGAGTGGCCCTGCATGGTCTTGGGCACAGGAACACCGAGGAACTCATACACCGTAGGAGCGAGGTCGAGGATGTGTGCGCGCTCGATTGTCGTGCCCGACGGCACGCGAGGGCCTGCCGCGAACAGAAAACCATCGGGCCAATGATTGCCGCTACGTCCTTGCGGGTGGTAGCCGGGTGTGGGCCATGCCAATGAGCCGTAACGCGTCGAGACGATGCGGCGATGCTCAGCTGCCGGTCGGGGTGACCAGCGAATCATGAGATCCGGCAAATGCGCGCGCATTCGACCAGTGGGATACAGCTCGTTCACTCGCGCGATTTCGTCGACAACGGGCTCGCCGGTGTCCTGATCGACGAAGCTGCACAGTCCCGCGATGATCTCAGTACAGAGTGCCTCGTACTCCGCGCCCGGCTCGACGATGCCGCGCGTTTCGCGACCTCGCAAATTGATGCGCACGTAGCCATCGAGATCGCAAAACGCCGCAAAGGCACGCGTACTGTGCCAGTCGATCCCGCCACTGCGCCAGAACAGCGTGAGGCGATCCTGCAGCGCCATCGGCAGGCGATTCTTGATCCAGCTCCTGAGCTCGATGGGCAGCAGAGCGCGCAATCGATCGCTGAGTCGTGGCCGGACCACTCGCTCATCGCTGCGGCGCTCGCCGGTGAGAACGCGTGCCAGCATTTCGCGAAGCACGTCGGCTCGCGACACGTTGGCGCCCATGCCGTGCAGTGAAAAGACGATCGTGGTGATATCGGCGCCGGCCTGGGCCATGAGGCGTCCGATCGCGGTATCGCACGCGACATAGACATCCCGCAACGCGGTCGCCAGCGCTTGCTTTTCCTGGGTACCGGCCTCACCGCACATGTTCGTGCGATCCCAAAGCTGGTGACCCCCGCGATGCGTCGCCGCGAAACAAAGCATGAACAGGTCCCACGGCTCTTTGCGCATCAACTCCACACCCAACTCGCCGACGAGTTGCGTCGTGCGAACACATTGGTCGCGGATCTCCAGCAGGCGACGGACCGGGAGCAGGTGCGATTCTTCGTTGTCGAAGGGTGCCAACCCGAAGCGGTCGCGCACCCAGCGCATGAGCTCGGGTGGGTGCGAGGCGGGAAGCTCGAGGATCTCGTGGGTTGCCCAGCCAGAAATCTCGATCCCGTCGAATTGCTCTGGCGCGTACGCCAGCGGTACGTCAACTGCGATCACGCGCCGGCCTGCCGGGCCGAGCTGGCGCCAGAACGGTTCGAGCGGCATCCACTCGCGCGTGGGGCGCTCGTGCGCCATACGTTCCGGCCGCCAGATGAGGTAGTGATACATGCCATGCTCGGCTGGAGAGGTCCCCGTATAAAAACTGGGCCACGGAGAGCCGACCAGCCACCGTGCCGTGGAGTCGAGTCGGGTGAAGACTCCGCGGGCACGCAGGGACGACAGATTGGGCAGCCAACCTTCGCTCATCCAGCGCTCGATCAAGGTGATTTCGCCCGCGTCGATTCCGATCATCAGAACGGGCGCAGCTTCGGAAGGCTTTGTGCTCATCGTCGCTCCTCGATTGTCGCTGCATCCGCGGTGGTCTGAACCGGCTCACGGCAACCGCGGCGAAAGCCGCGGCACCACGCCGTGAGGCCGAACAGCACGATTGGCGCCAGCAGGACCATGCGAAAAATGGACGCAGGCCGCCAGCGAAGCGTACTGCGAACGAGATAACTCATTCGCTTGAGCGCGATGGCCGGTGCGGCGATCGCACGTCGCCCCAGGCGTCGATGAGCGGGTTGCAGCTCGAGCGCATATGCGCCGCGAGCGTAACCGAAGCGTTCCTGATGCTTCCATAGCTCACCGAATGTGGTGCGGCCGAAGTGTCTCACCCGCATGCGAGGTTCGAATACGAGCCCATCCGCCCAGCGCTTGGTGGCTCGATAACAGAACAGGACGTCCTCGCCCGCAGCGAGGGGTACGAGGGGAAAACCTCCCAGTTGTGCGAAGTCGTCGCGCGCAATGGCGAGATTGCAGCTCGGCAGCAGCTTCGACGGGCCTGGCGGTCGGGTCGATGGCAAGTCGGAAAATTGCAGCAGGTTATCGGTGATAGCGATTGGGTGCCACGATTGTCCGTCGCTCACAGATCCGCCCACCACTCGTGCGCCTGCTGCCAGCCCGGCCAACGCGGTTTCGAGCCAGCGATCCTCCGCAACACAATCGGCATCGACGAAGGCCAGCCAGGTTCCACGCGCGTGCGATGCGCCAAGATTGCGTGCAGCACCCGGCAAGAGCCCGTCTGGGCACCGCACGATACGCACCCGCGGGAATTCACGGACGACGGCTGCGATCGCGTCGTTGGCTTCCGCGTCGACGACAATGATCTCGAACTCGAGGGCAGTGCGCTGCGCGCAAAGACTGTCGAGACAGCGCGCCAGCACCCGTGCATGACGCCGGCAGGGAACGATCACCGATGCGACGGGGTTGTCTGCTCCGCGAGTCATTAACTAGCCAATCCAGTGCCGCACCAGCAACCAATACCCGTTGATCGCGAGGGAAAACCCGCGGTACAACGCACGGGCGACAGCAGACGTCAGCAAGCCCGGTGCCACCGGGGCAGCTCCACCGACCAGCAGCTGACGGTCATCGAGGACGCGTCGCGCCTGCATGCGTCGTCGCCGCGCCAGAATCATTTTCAGATTACGCAATTGCCACCACCACGCCTTGAACCACTCTTTCGGTAACAGCTTGGCACATGCTGCAGCGAGGGCCGCGAATTCGTACAGAACGAGCACAGGCGCAAGCACAAGGAGCGTCTTCAGCCGGTAATGGATCAGGATCGCGAGCAGGCGATTGCGCATCGTGTAGTAGGCACGTCGGGCGGGGTAGCGGCCACGTCCCCTAAAGGACAAACCGGGCGTTCCACCCGCTGGCTCGTGAAAGACCTCCGCCGCCGACTCACACCAAAAGCGATGACCGAGCGCCCGCAGTCGCAGCGAGAACTCCAGATCCTCAAGGTAAAAAAAGAACAGGTCGTCGAAACCACCAGCGTCGAGTATTTCCTGACGCCGCACCAGCATGCAACCGCCCGGGCAGCCCATGACATAGCCGGGGCTCGGCGGCGTGCGATCGAGGCGCTGATAGCCGTGGCGCAGCATCAGTGTTCCCAGGAAGTGTGGCTCAGCGCCCTCGGCCTGGATGATGTCCTTTTCGGGCAGGAGACGAATGCGGGGACATACGACGGCTGCCCCGGTACCTTCGCTGGAGCGGACCATGATTTCCACGCAATTCTCATCCGGATAGATGTCGTGATCGACCAGGAACGCAAGGATGCTCGTGAGCTCGCGCAGGCCCACGTTTCTCGCGTTCGAGAGGCCCAAGTTTGACCCAAGCTCGAGCAGTCGGACGGCGGGAAACCGCTCCCGGATGGACCGCGGGCTCCCATCCACGGATGCATTGTCGACCACGATAATCTCAGCGAGCGTATGGCTTTGTCGCGTGAGCGCGTCGACGACCCGCAGCACGCGATCTCCACCGTTGTAGTTGACGACGATGGCGCCGACCTTCGGAAACCGCCCGGCAGTCATATTGCCTTGCGCCGCGCCTGCAGCACTCCTTCGTAAACCTGCTCGATGCGCCCCGCGGTCTGGTCCCACCCGAACTCGGCCCGTGCGCAAGCACGCGCCGCAGAACCCAGTTGGTGAGCCAACTCGGGATGCTCGAGCAGGCGCAGAATCGCCCGTGCCAGTCCACTCTCATCGCGATCCTCAACGAGCAGACAATTGCGCTCGTGCGCGATATGCCGCGTGGAACTTGGGAATGAGACAATCGGACAGCCGCTGGCCATGTAGTTGAGGAGCTTCTGCGGCAGCCCGGTGCTGTCGCTGCGGGGATTGACGGCCACATCCGCCGCAGCAAGCTCACGGGGCAGTTCCGGAAGGCCGACCCTTGCGATATTGATGCCATCGCGTATGCCGAGCTCATTGGCCAACGGCTCGTAGGCATCGAAGGAATCATCGGTGAGTATTCGCAGTCGCAGATTGGGTTGCGCCCGACGAGCGAAGGCAAACGCACGTAGCAGCGACTCGATCCCTTGATATGCTGCCAGGTTACCGGCAAACACCATATTCGGTGCAGACGCATTGCGCTCCACAGCGCGATCCATACCCGCCGCGAAAAACTCCTCCTCGACGCCGTTCGGAATGACGGAAATCTCTATTCCTCGAGACGTGCAAGTTTTCTCGAGTGCAGCGCGGATCGTGTCGGATACCGCGATCACGTGATCCGAACGCGCCGGCAGAGAGCGGTCCATGGCTCGACCGATGCGCGCAAGCAGGCGCCGAGGAAGTCCGAGCGGATAATACGGGAGTTCGCTCTCGAGGAGCGTGTGCACGTCAAAGACCAGCGGCATTCGGAACAGCCAGCGCGACGGCAGCGCGGTCAGCAGCCCCTCGGCGTGGTGGGCATGAATTAGATCGTAACGTGAGGCGCGTAGCGAACGAACGAGCTTGATGGCGAGCAGAGGATCAAGCAGTAACAGCTTCTGATAGTTCGGTCCGGGCGCCTCGCGCTGGTACGTCCTGACCGCCGGGATACGAAAAATCTGGAACGGGTGGGCCCCGGAGGATCCCAAGTGGTAGGTGAATACATTGACGTCGTGACCGCGGCGACTAAGTGCATCGGCAATTCGCTGGATACGGATCGGGGTTCCGCGGGCGGCCGGAAAGGGACAGGCGGCGATCATTGCGATTCGCAAATGCTGAATCATCGGCTCACCACTGGCCTTTATACGCGTTCAGATGCGGATTCGAGCGCCAAACTTGACAATAGCTTGTAACATCACGGCGCGGTGGAATTCCAATTGCCACGACGTTTGAACGCATGGCTCGCTCGCGGGTGGACGCAGGGGACATTTCTCCGGGCAGCGGGCGCCGTCTCTTTGCTGCGCCTGGCCGGTGGGCTGCTACTCTTCACCACGCAGGTGCTGCTCGCTTCGTGGATGGGTGCCGAGTTCTTCGGTCTGTACAGCTACGCCTGGGCATGGGTCGCTGTGATTGCCACGATTGCCGGTCTCGGTTTTGGCTCCACCAGCGTGCGTTTTCTGGCGAGCTATCGCGTCGAGCAGTCGGACGCACGAATTCGCGGTCTCGTGCGCTTTGGCCGCGTGATGACACTTTCCGTGGGCACCGCTGCCGCTGCCGTCAGTATCGTTCTGGCCTCCATCCTGGCGGCTGACTCCGCTTACCTGAACTCATTGCGCATTGCCCTGGTGGCAGTGCCCGTGCTCGCCTTTCTGCAGCTTGAAGCAGCCTACGCCCGCGCCTTCAATTGGATGACCCTCTCGATTATAGCGGAACAGATCGGACGCCCCGTGTGGCTGATTATTCTTGGCTCGGCACTCTATGGAATGGGATACAAGGCGACGGCCGAAGCATATGTCGTCGCCTGCCTGCTTGCCTACGTTCTTGCGACTGCTGCTCAGCACGTGGTCGTCGATCGTCACATTCAGCGAGTGACAGGCACGGGTCCTGGTGAAAGAGAGTCCGCGCTGTGGATGCGAGTGTCGGTCGCGCTACTCATCATCAGCGGCGCGCAGATGATCCGGATGAACACCGATCTGCTGCTCGTTGGCACGTTGCTCGACCCAGCCCAGCTGGGAATCTACACCGCTGCCGTGCGCACCGCGACGCTGGTTTCCTTCGTGCTCGCAATCGGAAGCGTGGTCGCGCAGCCGCAGCTTTCCGCGCTGCACGCCCGGCGAAACCCAACGGAGCTCAGAAATTATCTCGCTGCGACGACACGCTGGATCTTTCTCGCATCGTTGCTCGCCGGTATTGTCGTGGTTGTTTTCGGCGCCTGGACCCTGGAACTCTTTGGGCGGGATTTCACATCGGGATATCCGTCGCTCGTGATCCTCACTGCAGGGCATGTGCTGGTTGCCGTCCTGGGACCACTGACGAGCTATCTGATGATGACGGGCCGCCAGGATGCGGCGGCGGTTGTGCATGTTGCTTCGGCGGCTGCGAATATCGTACTGAATCTTGGGCTGATTCCGCGTTTCGGCATTGTCGGCGCAGCCATTGCGAGCAGCCTGATTCTGGTCATCACGCAGCTCGTTCTGTGGGTCCTTGCGCGCCGAGGGCTCGATGCGATGGCCGAATCCAAGCACGAAGTGTCGTAAGCTGAGTTTGGCAGTCGGGGGAAAAGATCGATGACGCATTACGCCTTGATCCTGAGGGTCATCGGGACCGTTATTATCTCGACAGGTAGCTGTAGAGGCTCGTCAGGTCTGAATCGTCAAAGTTAATGAACCGCTGCTTTGCTGCATCCGTCATCAAGCCCAGTTCCCGTCCTCCAATGGCCATACCGGTGTGCATGAGCGTGTCGAAGTCCTGGCGCGAATAGGAGTGGACGATCGCCGGGACTTCCGGCATGACCGAATCCGGGCCGGTCAATGCAAGAGCCGCGTGGGCGCGGCTGATCCGCAAGGTCTACGAGGCCGATCCGCTGGAGTGCCCCCGGTGCCGCGAGTTGGCCGCGGCATGCCAACTTGCCGCTGACATACCACCCGGTTCCCGACATCGCCTGACCTGCCGTACGGAAACGACCCCCGCGAAAATAGCCGGGGTGCGGGAAGAAGGTTGCCTTGCTCTCGCGGTTGGAATAGATTGCCCGCTAATTGACCGCTGATCCCGCTTAGGACCCGTCCGGATCGCAGTTGTCTGGCTGGCGTTTTGGCGCCTTGGCGGTTATTTTGAGGTCATGATGATCGCGGTCATCTTTGAGGTCGTTCCCGCGCCCGGACGCAAGCAGGAGTATCTCGATCTGGCCGCGAGCCTGCGGCCCGACCTCGAGCGGATGGACGGCTTCGTGTCTATCGAGCGCTTCGAGAGCCTCACCAACAAGGGCAAGGTCCTGTCGCTGTCCATCTGGCGCGACGAGGACGCGGTGAAGCGCTGGCGGCAGTTCGAGGGGCATCGCATCGCGCAGGCGAAGGGCAGGGGCGGCATCTTTGCCGACTACCGGTTGCAGGTCGCGAGCGTGATCCGGGACTACGGCATGTTCGAGCGGGCGGAGGCCCCAGCCGACAGCCGCGCGCGTCACGATGCGAAAGCCGGCGCCGCGAATCCGGATCAGCCGCCGAGACCGCCGAGATACGAGGAAGAGCACGATCCACAAGCGGATTGAACCCATGAGAAAGCCGTTCACGCTGCTCGCTGCCCTGGTATTCGCCGCCATCGCGTTGATCCACCTGCTGCGGGTGATCTTTGGCTGGATGGTGACCATCGTGGGGGCCGACGTGCCGATGTGGGGCAGCGTCGTGGCGCTGGTGATCTCGGGCATCCTGGCCGCCGGGCTCTGGTGGGAATCCCGCAAGTAGCGCCGGCTACCGGTCACCGGCCACTTTTCCCGGTGAGCGGCGACCCCTGGCCCTACGAGGGGGAGTCCTTCGCCGGCGTGGCGAGATCGCGGCTGGATTGAATTTCCTATTTTTTTGAAGACACCACTGGGACTTCAGCCGCGCTACGAGGACCTCGAACTGGACGGGCTCGAGAGCTTCACCCGCGCGCGCTTCGAGGAGCTCTCCCGCGTCGACCCGGAAGTCTGGCGCAGGGAGGTGAAGGACTACGCCGAGCTCTACGAGAAGCTCAAGGCGCGGATGCCGAGGGAGCTCTATGCCCTGCGCGAGGAGCTGGAAAGCGCCCTCTAGCGCGCGTTCATTCCCATACGAAAGGCGAGCCGGGGGGCTCGCCTTTTTGTTTGCGGTTGTCCTGGAAGGGGCGCATAGTTGCGCTCCCGGGCCGCAACAGCCCGGGGAGTATCCATCTCACAGGGGGAGAACAACATGAACGCACTGCATTCGTTCCATCGCGGAGCGGGGCTCGCGGCGGCCTTGCTCTTCTTGATTGCGATGACTTCGGCGTGGGCCGCCGCGCCCACTGCACCGCCGGCGGCGCGTTCTGAGCTTGCACCTACAGGTAAATTGCGTGTCGGTCTTCTGGTGCGGAACACGTCATACGTTACCAAGGATGGACCGGCAACCGAAATGCAGGGGGTCGCCGTCGATCTCGCTCGCGAGCTCGCCAAGCAACTGGGGGTTCCCTTTGAGCCGGTCCGGTATGACGCGGTTAGCAAGATGATGGACGGGGCGAAGGCCGGTGATTGGGACGTGGCCTTCCTTGGTTTTGAGCCAGCGCGGACCGGCCTAATAGATTTCACCGCCCCCTACGCCGCGATCGGTAATAGCTATCTGGTGGCAGGGGGCTCACCGATCCGGAGCATTAGTGACGTCGACAAGCCCGGACATCGAATCGGGGTTTCGCAGCGCAGCGCGCAGGATGCATTTGTTACCCGAAACATCAAGCAAGCGCAGTTGATCCGGGTATCCGCCAACAGCGAAAGCGTGAAACTCTTGGCGTCCGGCAAGATAGACGCGCTCGTGGCAAACCGGACGGCACTCCTTGCCTTGGTCAAAGAAGTACCGGGCTCGCGGATTCTCGAAGGCAGCATCTTCAATGTAGACCAGTCAATCGGGATTCCCAAGGGGCGGCCCGCCGGAACGGCGTACGCGAAGAAGTTTATCGATTACGCGAAATCGAGCGGCTTGGTGCAGCAGGCGATTGACCGCGCGGGCGTGCGTGGAATGAACGTGGCACCTGCATCAAGCAAGTGACGCGCCGAGCCACACTCAGTTGATGGCAACCGGCTGGCCGGTTGCCATCGACCGGATGATCGCCTCGAACGCCGCCACTACGTCCACCATTTCCCGCGGCTTGATGGGGTAGGGGGCGCGCGCGGCGACCGCGTCGGCGAACGCGTCGAGCTCGGCGCGCAGCGAGTCCACCTTTGGAAAATCCCGCACCTCGACCTTGCCGCCGCGGCTGCGCAGCACGAGCTGCGTCTCGCCCAGGGCTTCGGCCGAGCCCTCGTCCCCGAACAGGTGCACCCGCCAGTACACGGGCGACGCGCGCACGGCGCCGAAATAGCCCGGGAGTCCGCTGGCGAAGGTGAACGTGGTGGAGATGGCGTCGCGAGGGTCGGGGCCCTCGCGCCGGGTGATGAGGCGCGCGTTCACCTCGGCGACCGGTCCGGCGATGCTGACGAAGGCATCGAGCAGGTGTATGCCGGTGCCGGTCATGCCGCCGCCGGGGGATTCGCTCGGGGAATCCCGCCACGCGGAAAAGTGCAGGCCCGAGTTCTCGTTGCTGTAGTGACCCTCGATCATCATGAGGCGGCCGAGCACGCCGCTCGCCGCCACGCGCCGCAGCTCCGCCATCGAGGGCCAGAAGCGCTTGTTCGTTCCCAGGCCGAGCAGGACGCCGGCTTGCGCGCAGGCCGCCACGGAGCGCTCCGCGTCGGCGCGCTTGAGCGCAAGCGGCTTCTCGCAGAACACGGGCTTGCCCGCTTTCGCGACGCGCACGATCTGGTCCGTGTGCAGCGAATGGGGGGTCGCCAGCACGACGGCCTCCACGCGCTTGTCGGCGAGCGCCTTCTCGAGGTCGTCGCTCAGCGTGAAGCCGTTGGCCTCGGCGATCGGCAGGGCCGAGTCGAGCTCCTTGCTCACCCCGTGCACGAAGCGCAGCTTTGCGCTCTTGCCCTGGATCGCGCCTACGATGTTCTTGCCCCACCAGCCGAGGCCGATGATCGCCGCGTTGAGCATCAGAAGACGGGCTTCAAACCAATGTCCGCAATGATCTTCTTCACCCGTACCTGCTCGGCAACCTGGATCTTGTAGAACTCCTCGGGCGTGCTCGACGCGGCGTCGGCGCCGCCGTTCTGAAAGCGTTTCCTGAGATCATCGGTCTTCAATTGCTTGACGGTCTCGGCGTTGATGCGCGCGATGGTCTTTCCCGGGACGCCGGAGGGACCGAGGAGGCCGAAATACGTTTCCGATACGAATCCGGGAAGTCCGGCTTCCGACATCGTCGGAACCTGTGGCAACGCGACGGCGCGCGTTTTCCCGCCGGTCGCGATGGGGCGGATCTTGCCTTCCTTGAGCACCGGCATCACGGCAGGGAGGGGAAACAGGTAGTAGTGCACGCGGCCCCCGTACATCTCCGCGATGATGTCCCCGATCAACTTGAACGGAATGTGGACCGACTTCAGGCCCGCGGCGGCGTTGAACATCTCAGCCGCCAGGTGCGAGGAGCTCCCCATCCCCGCGGAGCCGACGTTGTAGAAGCCGGGCCTGGCTTTCACCTGGGCGATCAGCTCGGAGAGCGTATTTACCTGCAGGCCCGGGCCCACGGTCAGGACGTTGGGCATCGAGGCCACGAGGCCGATGTGGGAGAAATCCTTGAGCGGATCCCAGGGCGGCTGCTTCGAGAGCAGCGCGGCGGTGAGATGCGGCTGGCCGATCAACGCGATGGTGTAACCGTCGGGGGTCGCCTTGGCGACAACGGTGCCCCCGATGAGGCCGCCCGCGCCGGGGCGGTTGTCCACCACGATCTGCTGGCCCCACGCATCGGTCAACTTCTGTCCGAGCACGCGGGCGAGGAAATCGCTTGCCGCACCCGGCGGAAACGGGACCACCATGCGTATCGGCCGGGCCGGAAAGACCTGTCCTGAGCCTGTCGAACGGTCCTGGGCGGAAACTGCCCCGGCCAGCATGCCGGCGATTAGAAAGCCGACCCCAATCATCACGCGACGCAGCAGCTTCATGTTTGTTTCCTCCTCTCCTCGATGTTATCAGAGCCCGGCGCGGCTTTTTCCCTTCACCGCCTTGTTGACGACGTTGACGGGCCACTCCCCGGTCAGCACGCGGCGGACTTCACCCGGCGCGCCGGCCTGCAAGCCTACCATCGCAGTCTCGCTGTACCACGCAACGTGGGGGTTGATGATCACGTTCTCCCGTCCGCGCAGCGGGTGCGGGTTGGGCAGCGGCTCGGGATCGGTGGTGTCGAGCGCGCAGCCGGCAATCTTCTTCGCATCCAGCGCCCGCACCAGCGCGGCGGTATCCACGACCGGCCCGCGCGAGCAATTGATGAGTATCGCGCCAGGCTTCATCTTCGAGAACGCGTCGTCGTTGATCATGCCGCGCGTCTGGGGCGTAAGGGGAGGGTGGACCGAGACGAAGTCCGATTCCCTGAAGAGCTCGTTCAATTCGACCTTCTTGCCGGGCTCGCTGAACTGCCCTTCCTTTACGAAGGGGTCGGCGTAAAGGACCTGCATGCCGAAAGCGGCTGCGCGCACTGCCACGTGGCGCGCGATGTTGCCGAAGCCGACCAGCCCCAGGGTGCGGCCCACGAGCCGGTAGAGCGGCTTGCCGGGAGGCACGGCCCAGGTGCCGGCGCGCACCTGGCGGTCGTAGAAGGCGACCTTGCGCGCGCTGTCGAGCAGCAGCGCCATGGTGTGCTCCGCGACCTCCTCGATGCAATACGTGGGATTGTTGGTGACGATGATGCCGGCGCGCGTCGCGGCCTCGAGGTCTATCGTGTCCACGCCGATGCCGTAGCGCGCGATGATCTTGCACTTCGGCATCTTCGCCATCGCGTCGCCGGTGATCGGGCCGGCATAGGTATTGAGCAGCGCGTCGCAATCGGCCGCCTGCGCCAGGAACTCCTCCGGCTTCTTCGTCTGCATGGGCACGATCTCGGCGAGCCCCCCGAGGATCTTCTTCTCCACGTCCAGGGACTCCCAGACGTAATCCGTCAAAACGACTTTCGCATTGCCTGCCATACAGTCACCTCATCACTCGTCACTTGCGCGGAGCATAGATCTCGGGATTCCAGCAATTCGGCGGCTGGCGGCCTTCCAGCACTGCCAGGATGTTGTCGGCAACGACGTTTGCCATGGATTCCCGCAGCTCCCTCACGGCGCTGCCCAGGTGCGGCGTCAGCACGACGTTCTGCATGACAAGCAGTTCAGGTTCCACCTTCGGCTCATTCTCGTAGACGTCGAGCCCGGCGCCCGCGATTCGCTTCTCTTTCAGCGCGCGCACGAGCGCCTTCTCGTCCACGACCGGGCCACGCGCAGTGTTGACGAGGAAAGCGGTCGGCTTCATGAGACGGAGCTCCCGCTCGCCGACGAGGTGCACGGTCTCGGGGTTGAGAGGCGCGTGGACTGAGACGAAATCGGACTCGGCGAGCAGGCGGTCGTAGGGCACGTACTCGATGCCGGCCGCCCGCTCCTCGCTTTCAGGCTTGCGGCGCGGCGTCCAGTAGAGCGTGCGCATCGAGAAGCCCTGCGCGCGCTTGGCGACCGCACGGCCGATGCGGCCACCGCCCCCGATCAGGCCGATGGTCTTGCCGTGGACCCAAGCCCCCAGCAAATGGGCGGATTGAGCGCCGGGGAAGGCACCGGCCCGAACCAGACGATCTCCCTCCACTACCCGCCGGGCAACCGCGAGCAGGAGGGCGAAGTGGATGTCGGCGGTCGCCTCGGTCACGATCGGCGCGATGACCGTAACCGGGATGCGGCGCGCCGTCGCGGCCGCCACGTCGATGTCGGAGGGCGTGATTTTCATCGAGGCGATCGCACGCAGGCGCATGCCTGCCGCGATCACGTCGCGGTCCACGCGGTCGTGAAGCAGGCAGAACAGGATGTCGAGCCCCGGCAGCTTGGCGAGCAGCTCGTCCTTGGTCACGATGTGCAGCGTGTCGGGGTTCATTTCGATGTCCGCGACCGCGCGCAGGCGCGCAACGGCGCTATCCGCCACGGGCTGGGTGATGTAGATCCTCGGCCTCATGGTTCAGGGGGCCTTTTGAGCGCAGATGCGGCAAGCGTAATCCTCGAGCGCTTGCGCGGTCACTCCGACGGCGCGGTGCTGGCGCCGGTTGAATTCCTCGGGCTCGAGCTCGGTGCGGAAGGAGTCGTTCAGGCGGTTGATCATGTTGAACATCGCACACGAGAGCGAGATTTCGACGATCTCGGCGTCGCTGAAGAGGCGCCGCAGGTCGTCCCAGGCCGGGCCGTTCTGCTTGGCGGTGTTCAATGTCATCGCCTCCGACCATGCCAGCACCGCATTTTCCCGTTCGTTGAACAGCGCGCTCGATCGGTAATCGTCGCCCTGCAAGGCGTCAAACTCGGCGTCCGTCAGTCCCAGTGCTTGACCAAGCACCCGGTTGTGCTCGGTTCAGTAACGGCAGCCGTTGATGGTTGAGGTCTTGAGCACAGCGAGGTTGCGCAGCCGCACGTCCGATACCGCGCCGGCCTTGGGCTGGCGGACGGCGGCGATGAACGGCAGCAGCCAGCGTGCGACGTACGGACTGTGCGCAAGGATGCGTTGCAGGTTGGCGGTGCGGCCAAGCATGCGGTTGGAAGCCTCGAACAGTTCCTTCGCGGCGCCGGTCGCCTCCTCGTCGCTGATGCCCCGGATCCTCTGGCTCATGGGGCACGCATCCAGCGCACAATCCCCGAGACACCGTCCACCGCGACCTGGTCGCCCTCGGGAATCTGCGACGTCGCGCCGGGCACGCCCAGTACCATGGGAACGCAGCGCTCCCGCGCAAGGGAGGCGAGATGAGAAGTGCTGCCGCCGAGCTCGGAGACGACCCCGGCAACGGTGGCGAGTATCCGACCCAGCGCGGGTCCGGCCATCCGCGTCACCAGCACGTCGCCCGGGCCGATGCGCGAGAGCTCGCATTCGCAGTTCACCACGCGGGCGCGCCCCGTGCCCCAGCCTACGCCCGCGGGCTGGCCGCGCAGGCGCGGCTGCCGCAACCAGATCTTGTCGGGAACCGGAGCCGGGTTGTCGTCGAGATGAAGCGGCCGCGCCTGCAGCAACTTGATTCCATGTTCGTCGAGCGCCCATTCGATCTCGACGGGCATTCCCATGAGCGCTTCTACCCGGAGCATGAGCTCGCCGAGTTCCCGCACCTGCGACGATTCGAGGCAGGTCCTGCGATGAGGGGCCGGTCGGGACAAGCTCGACTGGTGGACGCACGTGGACTGGTGATAGGTCATGCCGGCGTGGCTCTCTTGCACGGTACCGTCCCGGCTCAGCGCGTAACGGTCCGGGGCAACTTCTCCTTGGGCGATTGCCGAGCCGAGTCCGGGTGTCGCGTTGATCAACATGCTGCCTTCCGCGGTCTGGCTCAGCCCGCCTCCCGCCGCCCGCGCAGCGACCAGGGGCTGCAGCAACAGCCCCATGGCCGTTTGCGCCGGATCGACATCATGGGTGGCCATGTAGCGCAACGCTCGCGGGGCCCAGAGCGCCGCCCAGCAGGCGCGCACGGCGGTGAGGAAGTCCACCTCATTGTCCAGGCCAAGGTAGCTTTCGAACTGTCCCGCGAAGCTCGATCCGTAGCGGTCCTCGACCAATGCCGATGAGCGCACGACGCCGGGCACCGTGCCCTCATGCGTCACCGCGTGCCATGCTGCAAGCAGCGGCTCCTTGATCTCCGGAACGACCGGCTGCTCCATGAGCTGCATCCGCAGCCGCAGAGCGCTGCGCCGGGCAAGGGCGTCGTCCGACGCGAATACCTCGCGTGCCGTCTGTTCGAGCCCCAGTGCCGCCAGCTGCTGGCGATAGACCTCAGCGGCGACGCAATAGCCGCCCGGTGTCGGCAGACCCGCGTGGTCGAGCGCCGCAAGGTTGGCGGCCTTGGGCCCGACGCGGGCCGGGTCGGCTGCGTCGGGCGACGACAGAGGTAGGACGTTCGCCCTCACCTACTTGGACCAGCCCAGGGTCGAATAGCCCGGCATGGGGTCGACGACGGTGATCTGCTCGACCGGGAAATTGGAGATCAGCTCCACGCGATCCTTGTGCACGATCAGCATCTCCTCGATGCGCACGCCCCACTCGAACTGCTTGCCGTGCTGGGTCTCCAGCGCGAACACCATGCCTTCCTTGATCTCGATCGGGTGGTCGAGCGACCAGATGCGCGAGATGACCGGCTGGTCGTATTGCGCAAGTCCGAGGCCATGTCCCCACAGGTTGGCCGCGGCCTGGTCTTCCTCCGCGTAGCCCCAGGCCTCCTTGGCGGAAGGCCACTTGGAGGCGATCTCGCGCGTCGTGGTGCCGACTTTCACGGCCTTCATCGAGTCGTAGAGCCACTTGAGCGCGGTCGCGTAGATCTCCTTTTGCTCCCGGGTCGGCTCCTTGCCGGCGCAATAGGTGCGGTAATAGCACGACTTGTAGCCGTTCCAGGTGAGCGCGGCGAGGTCCATGAACACGATGTCGCCGGGCTGGACGATGCGGTCGGAGAAGTTGCGCCAGTTGGGCCAGGTGTTGGGGCCGGAGGAGACGATCACATCCTCCACGTCCTCCATGCCCGGGATGGAGTAGAGGTACTCCATGATGTGCGCCGTCAGCTGGTTCTCGGTGCGGCCGGGCTTCAGGAACTTCATGAACTCCCAGTGCGCCGCGTCGCCAATCGCCCCGACCATCCGCAGGGCTTCCTGCTCGTCCTCGTTCTTGACCGCGCGCGCCTGCATCATCGGCGTCATGCCGTCGGTCCAGTCGATTCCCTCGTCCTTGAAGACCTGGATCATATTGATGTCGATGAAGTCCACGCCGAGCTTGCCACTTGCGACGTTCGCCTTCTTCATCTCCTGCTTGATCGCGCTGGTGAACTTCTTCACCTGCTGGGTCGAGGCCGGGCCCGCCGCGCCCTTGATCCAGGCGTAGGACCAGCGCACGTGGTCTTTCGGAAGCCATGGCGAATGGCGGTTGACCTGCGCGCCGATGTCTCCCTGCTCGAACAGGACCGGAGCGTCGTCGCCGCACAGCAGGCAGTAGCGCAGCCCTGGCTTCAGGCGGTTCCAGCCGGGGGTGAGGGTGCCGGTGATGTAGCGGACGTTCTCGTCATACATGCAGAGCATCGCGGAGAGTCCGTGCGCCTTCATCCGCTCCCGAGCCCGCTCCAAGCGGTACTTGCGCAGACGGTCCCAGTTGATGCGCTGCTGCCAGTCCAGTCCAACCATTCCGAAGTTCGCCATCGTCTTCTCCAGTTTCTGTGCAGGTGTTACTCGGTACGGATGTTGTTGTCCTTGATGACCTTGCCGAAACGCTCGGTCTCCGCCTTGACGAAGGCGACGAAATCAGCGGGCGATTTGCTGGTCACGATCGTGATGCCGTTATCGCCGAGGCGCTTCACCACCTGCGGGTCCTTCATCATCGCGGTGCCGACCTCGTAGAGCCGGTTGACCACGGGCTTGGGCGTGCCTTGCGGGACGAACACCCCCTGCCAGGAGCCGACCACCATGTTGAGGCCCTGCTCACGCATCGTCGGAATCTCCGGATAGGCCGGATTGCGCTCGGGGGAGATCACCCCCAGCATCCGCAGCCGCCCCTGCTTGGCGTGATTGACCACCGAGGAGAACGTCACGAACATGAGCTGTATCTCGTTTCCCAGCAGGCCGATCGTGGCCGGGCCTGCGCCGCCCTTGTAGGCGATCTGCACGGCATCGGTACCGGTGGCGTTGAGGAACATGATCGTTTCCAGCGTGTTTGCACTGCTCGGTGCCGGCGCCCCGTAGTTGAGCTTGCCAGGGTTCGCCTTCATATGGGCGATCAGTTCCTTGACGTTCTTGGCCGGAAGCGAGGGGTGCACGACGATCGATCCCGGCACGTCCACCACCTGGGTGATCGGAATGAGGTCCTTCAGCGGGCGGTACGGAAACTTGGTGTAGTAGTTCGGGTTGATCGCCATCGTGCCGATGTTGCCGAGCAGGAAGTTGTAGCCGTCCGGGCTGGCGCGCACCGCGACTTCAACCCCGATATTGCCGGCGGCTCCACCCCGGTTGTCCACCACCACCTGTTGCTTGAGCAGGTCCGCCATCGCGGGCTGGATGATACGGCCGACGGTGTCGGAGGCGCCGCCGGGCGCAAACGGCACGATCATGCGCACGGGCCGCGATGGATAGGTGTCCTTTTGCGCCTGGGCGAGTGCCTGCGCGGCAGGCACCATGCTTGCCGCGAGGCACGCGACCATCAAGTAGTGGTTGGATCTCATGGTGTTTTTCTCCAGCGTCTGGTTGACGGATCAGTTCTTCGGAATCACGGGAAGCAGCAGGTGGGATGCCATGCTACCACCCGTGTAAATGGTATTGTCGCCGACATTGTAATCGGCGCTGTAGTGGGTGTAGGGCGCGGACCCGACCCCGTCGCGCGGCTGGATGTCGAGGCGGATGCGATGGCCCTTGCGGAATACCATGCAGGTGGGCCAGATCTCCACGTCCAGACGCACCGGCTGGCCTTTCTTCAGCCACAACCGTTCATCGTGGACGTGATACGGTCGGTGGGGCATGGTGAGCTTCGAGTCGAATTTGCGATGCGAGGCACGCAGCCAGCCCTTGGCGACCGGAACGTTCTGCTGCTGCTGGCCGACTTCCCATACGTCCTGGCCGGTGCGGTCGAGATTGCGCAGAGTGGCGAAGACGTCCATGTCCTCGGTGGTGCTCGAGACCCAGAGCGTCAGCACCACGGGCCCAGTCACTTCAAGGTCCTCGCGCAGCGCCTCCGTCTCGAATGAGATGCCCAGGCGGGGCAGGCTGCCGGGCAGGACCGTTGACGTCCACGAGGCGGAGGCGATGCCGGCCTTGGACATGCCCGTCGCCGAGTAGGTGGCAGCGCTCCGTTGTTTCGGCGTGCCGGCGACCAGCAGTCCCTCCGCTGGCTCGCGGCCCTTCGCGGCAACCCGCGCAGGCTTGAGGTAGAAGCGCGTCCAGCGCGTGCGCTTGAGCGGCCATTCCTTTTCGTGGCGCCACTCATAGTTGTCCTTGCCGCCCTTGCGGATCAAGAGCTTTACCGGCGGCTCCTGCATCACGCCATTCTTCTCGCCCTTCAGCCAATAATCGAAGAAGCGCAGCTGGTCCTGGCGTCCGTTCTCACTGTAGAAGGGATGGTAATGCGTGCCGGCATGAATACGCAGCTTCTTATGCCTGGACGCGGCGCGCGCGTAGCCCTCGGTGTTGCCGCGCAGGTGCAACCCCATCCCGCTCCAGTTGCCCGCGGTGAGCATGGGCACGTCGATCCGGCTCCAGTCCGGCCGGCGCTGGTCGAACCAGCCCGTGTCCAGGTTGTGGCGCATGTACTGCCACAACCAGTTGTTGGAGAACGCGTCCGGATTGAACTGCCGGGGCGTGCCCAGCAGGTGATGCGCCATGTGGTTATTGAACCAGTTGCCGATGAACCCGAGGCAGAAGATGCCGCCGTGGTAGGCAAGGTCGCGATACATGTCGGCCGCGCCTTCCCACGGGATGATCGCCTTGAGCGAGGGCGGCCGCAGGCTCGCGGCGAGCCACTGGTTCATCGCGAAATAGGAGATCCCGGAGAGCCCGATGCGGCCGCTGCACCATTTCTGGCGCGCGGCCCACTCGATGCAGTCGTAGAAATCCAGGGCCTCCTGGCGCGACCACGGGTCGAACAGGCCGGGCGACTTGCCCGAGCCCCGCGTGTCCACGCGCACCGCCGCGTAGCCGCGCGGGATCCACCACAGGGGATTGACCGTCTCCCAGTTCATGTGGGGATTGGCCTTCTCCTCGAGGTCGAGCGGCGGTACCCACACCTTGTCCTTGCGATAGCCGCCAATGTTGAGGATCGCGGGGAAGCGGCCACCCGCCTTGGGACGGAAAATGTCGGCCTTCAGCCGGGCGCCGTCGCGCACCGGAATCTCGATGTCCTTCTCGATGACGAGATCGTAGCGGGGCAGGGTGGCCTTGTTCATGACTCCAGTCAGCCGGAAACGCGGGAGGCGCGCGTCATTCGACCTTGATGTTGTTGTCGATCACGATCTTGCCCCAGTCCTTGATCTCCTTCAGCACGAATTGCTGGAACTCATCAGGAGACTTGTTGACCACGACGGTCATGAACACCTTGGCGAGCGAGGCCCTCATCTCGGGGCTTTCCATCACCTGCACGACATCCGCGTGGATGCGGTTGAGCACCGGCTTGGGTATGCCCGCTGGCGCAAACAGGCCGTTCCACGCATTGGTGCCCACGCCCGGAAAACCGGACTCCGCGGTCGTCGGCACGTTCGGCAGCTCCGGACGCCGCTGGGGCGTGGTGATGGCAAGGGGCTTGATCCGCCCGGCCCGGATGTTCGAGATCGAGGACGCCATGTTGATGAACATGAACTGCACTTCGTTGCCCATAATCGCGGGAATCATTTGTCCTGCGCCACCCTTGTAGGGCACATGCGTCATCTCGATGCCCGCGATCTTGAGGAATTTCACGGCATCCAGGTGGGGGTAGGCACCGATACCGGCCGAGCCGTAATTGAGGCGCGCACCCGTCTTCTTCACGTAGTCCACCAGTTCCTTGAGCGTGTTGGCTGGAAGGCCCGGGTTCACCACCCAGAGGTGCGGCAGCTCGATCAAGTTGGTGACGCCGGTCAGATCGCGCGAGGGCTTCACCATGAGGGAGCGGAACGTCGTCTCGTTGATCGCATTGGTCGAGACGTTACCGACCATGAGGGTGTAACCGTCGGGTGTCGCGCGCGAGGCAAGCTCGAGCGCAATGTTGCCCGAGGCCCCGGGCCGGTTGTCGACGATGACCGGCTGTCCCCAGCGCTCGCTGATCCTGGTCTGCAGCTGCCGGGCGGTGATGTCGGTGGCGCCGCCGGGCGCGTAGGGAATGATCAGCCGCACCGGGCGGCTCGGAAACTTCTCGGCTGCGTGCACGGCGAACGCAGCCGCCGCGCACAGTAAGACCGTCATGAAACGAATTGTCCTGGCCATGGTGTCCTCCACAGAGTTGGGGATTCGCTCCCGCGCGTGCAGCTAGCGGGGAACCTTCATGTCTTCCGGGCTGATCGGCAGCTTGACCGCCCGCTTGAGCTGTGCCGAAAGGTCGATCGCCTTGGTGAGCATCAGGCGATTGTGTCCCTCGCGGGCGGTTGCGTGCTGCGTGGTGACGCCAAGTGACACCCGGTTCAGCCACGAATTGGTTTCCTCGCGCATCGGGCCGCGCAGCTCGCCGAGCGCCATGTCGCCGACCGGATAGCTGGTCAGGAAATCGACATGGCGGCGCTTGTCCGGCGCGTAGCCTTCAGCCTGGATGAGGTTGGTCGCGAGCACCATGTCGCGGTGCGTGTCGTCGATGGTGAGCACGCCTTCCGTGCCCACCGCGCCGATCTCGAGGCTGTACACGGCGCCCGGCCAGATCTCGGGCAGCGCCCATGAGATCACCCCGTGATAGATCGCGCCATCGTCGAAGGTGATGGTATAGCCCGTGCCGTCGACCCCTTGCCAGGTCGGGCCCAGGGCCTTGTTCACCGAGCGCGCGTAGACCTCGACCGGCTTCCTGCCTTCCATCAGCCACATCACTATGTCGAGCGCGTGGGTGCCGGAGATCACCATTGGCGTCACTTCCGAGCGGTTGTCGCTGCGTTTGTAGTTGTCGATGGCGACCAGCCGGTTCATGAAGGCGCGCGACGTGACCATGGTGACTTCGCCCAGCGCGCCGGACTTGACCTTCTCCTTGGCCACCAGCCAGCGGCGGCGAAAGCGCTGGGTATAGCCGATCACCGCGTCCACGCCGCTCTTCTCGATGGCGGCGAGCGTGCTTGCCGATTCCGCCAGGTCGGTGGCGAGCGGCTTCTCGATCAGCATCGGGAGCTTGCGCTCCGCGGCGAAAACCACGGGATCGACGTGCAGATGCTCGTCGGTGGAGACGACGACGGCGTTCACTTCCGGGCGCGAGAGCAGCTCGCGGAAATCGGTGGTCACGAAATCCGCGCCGCATTTCTCGCGCACGATCTCGCCGCGCTCGGGATTGATTTCGGCAAGCCCGATCCATTCCACCTCGGGGTGGCGCGCCGCGAGCTCACCGCGGATCAGGCCGACGCGTCCCGCGCCGACGATCGCGAGCCCGATGCGTTTCGGTTTCTTTCTTGTCACGATGCTGGAACCTGGTTCAATGAAGCCTGATGGCTGAGATGCAGGCAAAGGAGCAATTTTATGTTTTCTTCCGGGTGCCAGTTTTGACCCGCGTCAATCCTCGTCAACGCCCGGCGGCGGTGGAGGCCCGTGATTCGGGCAATGGCAGGTTGACCGGCTCGCGGTGCTCGGCGGAGAGATCGGCCGCGATGTAGACCTCCATCACCTGGCGCGCCTGCTCGGGGGTGACCAGCACCGGCCGGTCGCAGGCGACCGCCTCGAGGAAATGCACGGTCTCTGCTTTCATCGGACCGGCATAGGCGTGGTCGACGAACTCGCCGGGCATGGAGGACATCGGCAGCCGCATGCCGTCGCGCATCGTATTGAGGATGACATCCCGGTGGCTGTCATCCACCAGCAGGGCGCCCTCGGTGCCGATCATCTCGATCCAGGTGGTGGCGAAATTCGGGTAGCCGGGCGGCAGGCTCCATCCGGCATTGATCACGAAGGACATCCCGTTGTCCATGATCACGGTGATGAGCTGGGTATCGGGAATGTCCGCGCCGGTCGTCTCGCGCATTACGCCGTAGTTGACCGTCGAGAACACCTGCACTGGCCGGGCAGGCTCGAGGCACCACAGCACGAAGTCGAGATCGTGGGTGGCTTCCATGGCGGCGGGGGAGAGCTTGGTGCGCCCCGTGATCTTCTTGCCCAGCCCGCGCGTGACGTGCCGGCTCACCAGGGCACTCACCGGCTTGCCAATGGCCCCGCTCACGATCGACTTCTTGACATAGGCGAACTTCGGATTGAAGCGCTGCGAGTAGCCGATGGTGAACTTGAGGCGGTGCTTGCGCGCGAGCGCAATCAGCTCGTCGGCCTCATGCAGCTCCATCGCGATCGGCTTCTCGAGAAATACGTGCTTGCCGGCAAGAAGACATTCGCGCGCCATCGGGTAGTGATGGGTTTCCGGGGTCGCGGAGATGAAGTAGGCGTCGATTTCGCGGATCTTGAGCAAATCCCGGTAATCGGCGGTGGCGGTCTTCGCCCCGGTGGCCTTGGCCACCTCCGCGAGGCGCTCGGGCCGGACTTCTGCCAGATGGAGATTACCGACGACGGGATTGCTCGCGCAGGTTTCCGCGCGGATACCGCCGCACCAGCCGGTGCCGATGATGCCGACGTTGATTTGCTTCATAAAGGAAGTCAGCGAGACAGGGAGCGCAGTCCACATCCTGCAACTGCACGGGCGCAGAATTGTCCGGCGATCGACCCGATGTTAGCATTGGGCGCACCGCAGCACCAGCCGTCATTCCGCGAGGAACCCCGTGTCGTTCCACCGCTTCGAGGACATCGAAAGCCATTACCTCACTCCGCACCTTTCGACCGGCAAGGCGCCGGTGATCGACGGCCAGTACTTGTATTTCTGCCTGTTGCACAAGAACGCGGGCACGGGTTCCGAGCTCCATTACCACCCGAACGAGCTGCTGATCTTCCCGCTCCGGGGCAAGATCAACGCCATCGTCGGCATGGACCGCCGCATCGTGTCTCCTGGCACCTTCGTGCACGCCCCCGCGTATGCGCGGCACTCGATGCGGGCGACGGAAGACGGGCACTGCCAGTACCTGTACATCAAGGACAAGACCTGGACGGTGGTCGGGCTTGCCGAGAACGAGGCCGTGCCCGAGAAGGCGATGACGGTAGAGGAGGTCAACCGGCGCTACAAGGTGGGGGAGCGCGACGCGCACAAAGGAGCGGCCGGCAAGTCGCAGGCGATCGTGGAGGGCCTCGACATCTGCTTCTATCCGATCATCGAATCGCTCGACGCCCCCCGGCGCTCGGCGCGGCATGTCGACTGGATCGAGGGTGAGCGCCTGGCCTTCGGTTTTTTCGAGGTGCCCGGCGGATACGACGAGCCGCAGGCGACGGCGCAGCACGAGATGTTCGTTTACGTGCTGAGCGGCCGGTTACAGGCGGCGGCGGGCGGGAAGACGAAGCCGGTCGGCACGGGCGACATCATCTACGTCCCGCGGGGCTCCAGCTATCGCCTGCAGGTACAATCACCGTTCGCACGCTACGTGCTGGTGTGCTCGACGCCCTACCTCGAGCAGCGCATCGACGGTATGACACGCGAGGAAGCCGAGCAGGCGCGGCTCAACGTCAAGCCCAACTGATTCAATGAAGAGAACCAGGCGCAGCAAAGGTACAGTCGGGCAGATCGGCCTTGGCATCATGGGCGGGGCGTTCGCGCGCCACCTCCTCGCAACGGGCTTCAACGTGGTCGGCTACGATGTCGCGTCTGCGGCCGTGCGGGCATTCACTCGGGCGGGCGGACGCGCCGCGCGATCCTGTGCCGAGGTCGCGGCGCGGACGCGGATTCTCATCACGTCGTTGCCTTCACCTGCGGCCATGGAGGAGGCGTACTTCGGTAAGCAGGGAATCGCCGAGGGCGCGCGTCCCGGCACCATCGTGATCGAGGCGAGCACGATGACGCTCGAATTGAAGGAGAGCCTGCGCCGCCGGCTCGCGCGCAGGCGGGTGGTTCTTCTCGATTGCCCGATCAGCGGAACCGGGGCCCAGGCGGCGGCAAAGGATATCGCCATCTACGCCAGCGGCGAGCGGCGCGCGTTCAATCGCTGCCGGAGGGTATTCGATGGTTTCGCGCGATCGACCTACTATTGCGGCGAATTCGGCATCGGATCGAAGCTCAAGTTCGTCGCCAATCTGCTGGTCACGATACACAACCTGTCCGCTGCCGAAGCGATGGTGGTGGGGGAGAAGGCGGGGGTCGATCTGGGGCTTCTCTACCGCGTCATCAGCGACGGCGCGGGCGCGTCGCGCATGTTCCAGGTGCGCGGCCCGATGATGGTACGCGGCCGGTATTTGCCGGCCCACATGAAGTCCAAGATCTACCAGAAGGACATCGACATCATCCGGGCCTTCGTGCGGCGCCTGAAATGCCCCACCCCGCTCTTCGATGGCAGCATCCCGTACTACACCGCGGCCCTCAGGCAGGGATTCGGCATGGAGGACACCGCGGCCATTCACTCGGTCTTGAGAAAACGCGCCGGCTTGCGGGGACGTAGTCCCGGGCGCACCACAATGAAAGGAAGATAGATGGCAGTCGAAGGAACACTGCGACCGGGCGGAGGGGCCGCCCAGCTCGCCCTCAACATGAAGCTTCTCGGCCACCACGAGCTCGCCGGGTTCGGCGGGGTCGGCGAGGGCATCAACCTGCAGAAGGCGAAGGACGGCCGGCGCATCCTGTGGATGGCGCACGAGTCGGCTCCCAAGAATTTCACGGCGGTGGACGTGACCGACCCCCGCAACCCGAAGATGGTGGTGCAGACCGACCTGCCGCACAACGACGTGCGGTCGAACTCGCTCGACGTGGTGGGCAACATCATGGCGGTGGCCTACCAGACCAAGAAGTGGGGGCTCAAGCCCGCCGGCATGGACCTCTTCGACATCAGTACGCCCGAGAAGCCGAAGCTGATCTCGCATTTCGACACTTCCGGGCCGTGCTCGCGCGGCGCGCACTGCGTCTTCTTCGTCGACGGCGAATACGTGCATCTCACTTCCGGCGCGCCCGATTTCGAGCCCACGAACCCGAAGGACGACCAGTTCTACCGCATCATCGACGTGCGCAATCCATCGAAGCCCGTCGAGGTCGGGCGCTGGTGGTATCCGGGCACGCGCAAAGGGGACACGGCGCCGCCGCCGCCGCGCCACCCGAAATTCGACGGCGGCTACCGGCCGCACAACACCAACTCCTATCCGCAGAAGCCGGACCGGGTCTACATCGGCTACATCGATGGCGGGGTCTGGATACTCGATATCAGCAACAAGTCCAAGCCCAAGCCGGTCGGGCATCTCCAATACTCGCCGCCCTACAACGGCTTCTCGCACACCGTCCTGCCGTTGGTCGAGCGCGGCTACCTGATCGTCTCGGATGAATGCGTGCGGGACAACGGGGAGGACTGGCCCAAGCCGACGTGGGTGGTGGATGCGCGCGTGGAAAGCAACCTGGTGCCGATTGCGACGTTTCCGCTGCCGCCGGCGGAGATCTTTACCAAGCGCGGAGGCCGTTACGGCTCCCACAACCTGCACGAGAACCAGCCGGGGCCGTGCTCGTTCCGCTCCGAGACGCTGATCTTCGGCACCTACTTCAATGGCGGCGTGCGCGCATTCGATGTTACCAATCCGATGCAGCCCAAGGAGGTCGGCTACTTCGTGCCGGCCACGCCCAAGTTGGCGCCCAAGGGCTCGGCACAGATCAACGACGTGTGGGTGGACGAGAACCGCCTCGTCTACGCCGTGGACCGCTTCGGCGGCGGCCTCTACACGCTAGAGACGACGTTTTAATGCCCGAGAGCCCGGCCGCGACACGAGACGCCCTCGCGGGACTGATCCCGGTATCGATCGTCACCGGTTTCCTCGGGGCCGGCAAGACCACGCTGCTCAATCACCTGCTCAAGCGGCCCGAGATGAACCGGGTCGCGGTGATCGTCAACGAGCTGGGCGAGATCGGCGTGGACAACGAGCTCGTCCAGGTCTCGTCCGAGCAGATGATGCTGCTCAACAACGGGTGTCTCTGCTGCGTGCTGCGCGGCGACCTGCAGGAGACGCTGCGGGACCTCTTCATCAAGCGGCGCAACGGCGAGATCATCGATTACGACCGCGTCGTCATCGAGACCACCGGCCTTGCAGACCCGGCGCCGGTGATGCAGACGCTGCTGACCGACTCGATGCTGCGCGACCAGTACCGGCTCGATTGCGTGGTGACGCTGGTGGACGCGGTCAATGCGCCCGGGCAGCTCAAGGAATTCTCGGAGCCCGTCAAGCAAGTGGCACTCGCCGACCGGCTGGTGCTGACCAAGACCGACCTTGTACAGGAGCAGCCGCTTGCGGCGCTCACGGAGCGGCTGCACGAGATCAATCCCCGGGCGCCGCTGCGGCGCGCGACAAACGGCGAGATCGAGTTGGGCTTCCTGGTGGATGTCGGGCTGCGGCGTACGCACGCCGATCTGGAAGAAGTCGAGCGCTGGCTGGGCGCGGACGAGGACCCTGAAGGCGGCCACGCTCATCGCCACGACGAGACCGTCCAGACCTTCGTGCTGCGTTTCGATCAGCCCATGGCGTGGGCGGCGTTTACACAAAGTATGGAAGTGCTGACGGCGTTGCGCGGACCGGATCTCCTGCGCGTGAAGGGCCTAGTCAACGTCGAAGGGAAGGCCGGGCCCATGGTCGTGCAGGGCGTCCAGCATCTGTTCCATCCGCCGCTCGAGCTTGCCGCGTGGCCTAGCGCGGACCGAACCACGCGCCTCGTCTTCATCACTCGCGGCATCCCCCGGCAGGTCGTCGCCGATCTCTTCGCCGCGATCGGCGCAATCGGCTCGCGCTGATCGTGGCGGCCGCGTGGAGCTTGTTGATATCGCGCGGCGGCTCAGCAATGATGTCGGGCGTCTCAAGTTCGCCAAGCCGGTCGCTTTTGTCTACAACCCGCTTGACTACGCCTGGAAGCCGCACTGTGCCTATCTCGAGCGCTACGGCAGTGGCCGGGGGCGGGTGATCCTTCTCGGCATGAATCCGGGACCCTTCGGCATGGCGCAGACCGGGGTGCCCTTCGGCGATGTCGTGATGGTCCGTGACTGGCTCGGCATCGACGCGCCGGTCAAACGACCTGTGCGCGAGCATCCGAAGCGCCCGGTTGCAGGCTTCCGATGCCCGCGCGGAGAGGTGAGCGGCCAGCGTCTGTGGGGCTGGGCGCGCGATTACTTCGCTACCCCGCAGCGCTTCTTCGAGCAGTTCTTCGTTGCCAACTACTGCCCGCTCGCGTTCATCGAGGCAACCGGCCGCAACCGCACGCCCGACAAGCTTCCGCGCAGGGAGAGCGCTGCTCTGTTTGCAGTATGCGACGAAGCCCTGCGCCGGACGGTTGAGCGCCTGCGTCCGGAGCACGTCGTGGGAGTGGGGCGGTTTGCCGCGGATCGCGCGGCGGTCGCGCTGAAGGGGTCAGGTATCAAACTCGGCGTGATGCCGCATCCGAGCCCGGCAAGTCCAGTTGCCAATCGCGGCTGGGCCGCTCAGGCGACGCGCGCGTTGGCGGGACTCGGAATCAAGTTTGGGGGAAACCAGTCATGAGTTCTCAACGCCCGGCGATGCACGCGGGAGAGGCGGTGGCCGAGGCGCTGCGGGAGGAGGGCGTCGAGCGAGTCTACAGCGTCCCTGGCTCCCATATTCACCCGATCTACGACGGTTTGAGCCGGGTGCGCTCGATCCGGATGGTCACCTGCAAACAGGAACCCAACGTTTCGTTGATGGCGGATGCGTATGGCCGCCTGACCGGCAAGCCGGGAGTCTGTGTCGTGACCGCCGGGCCTGGCTGCGTCAACTCCATGGCCGGAGTGGCGCAGGCCTACGGTGCCGCATCGCCCATGGTCCATCTCAGCGGCGCGGTTCCATTGAAGGCGGACCTGGAAGCGTTTCACGGAGTGGACGACCCCGCCTTTGTCCACGAGATGTTCAAGAAGATCACGAAATGGTCGGTCCGCGTTGAGCGCATTGAGGACGTCCCGGAGGTACTTGCGAAAGCGTTTCACATCGCGCGCAGCGGCCGGCCGGGTCCGGTGCACGTCGAGCTGCCGCGGCTTGCCGATTACAGTGAATTCATCCTGCAGGAGGCGCCGGCCGTCCTTCCGGCCTATCGCGTCATTCCGACGCAGGTCGCGGCGCCCGATCCCCATGACGTCGACCGTTGCGCGAAGCGGCTCATGGAATCCCGAGCCCCGGTCATCGCGGCGGGGAAGGGGGTCATTCGCAAGGGCGCGATGGAGGAGCTCGCCGAGCTCGCGATGAGGCTTCAGGCGCCAGTGGTCTTCCCGCAGGACGCAATCGGCGTGATCCCGGAGGAGCATCCGTTCTTCGCCGGGCACTTCCAGCACTATCGCAGCCACCCGTTGTGCGTCGAGGCGTTGAAGCGCACCGACCTCGTGCTCGGCGTCGGGCTGAGGGCCGGGACGGCGGAGCTCACCGAGCTTCGGGAGCGCGCGCCCGAAAAGAACGTCATCCTCATCGGTTTCGATGACGCCGCGAATTCGCGGTATCGAGGAGAGGACCAACGCGTGGCCGATCCCAAGCTCTTCCTGGCTGGGCTACTGGAGAGGCTGGGGGATTACCGGCGTCCGCGCGACGAAGCGCTGGTTCGAAAGATGGGCGAGGGCAAGGCCGCCGTTCGCGCAAGCCTTGCAGGCCAGAATGCGCCGCACCGGAGCGAGAAGCCCATCTATCCGGGCGTGCTGATGGACGCCATGAATGCCGTGCTCGACGACCGCGCAATGGTGGCGAGCGATGTAGGCAACTGCCAGATGTGGGCCCGCACCTTCCGCCGCATCGCCACGCCAGAATCGTTCATGCAATCCGGGGTCTGGAATGCCATGAGCTACGGGTTGCCAACCGCGATCGTGGCCAAGATGGAGTTCCCCGGGCGCGATGTCGTGGCACTGGCGGGCGACGGCGCGTTTCTCATGACCATTGGCGATCTCCCGACCGCGGCCGAGTACGGGGCGAATGTACTTATTGTCATCCTGAACGACGGCGCGTTCGGCCAGACCTTCATGCAGCAGTCGAACCTCTACGGCCACACCTACGGCACTGCGTTCAAGAGTCCTGACTTTGCTCAGATCGCCAAGGCGTGTGGAGCCGAAGGCATTCGCGTCAGCGACCCCAAGAGCATAGAGGACGCCTTGCGCCAGGGCCTTGCCGCGACCAAGTCGAAACCGGCCCTGGTCGAGGTGATGGTTGCGCGGCACCCGTACCCGAAGCTGTAACAGGACCGCGTTCAAAAAGAATCGGCCACGCACCCGGCGTGGCCGATTTCCTGTTGGCTCCCCGAGCTGGGCTCGAACCAGCGACCTGCGGATTACAACGCTTGCGCGCTGGACTATCTCATCACCCCCGGCATGACCCGGTGGGGTGTCGGGCGCTGACGGGGGCTTATCGCCTGGGCTGCTCACCCCCTAGTCTCTGCACCTTCCCGCCTACTTGTTGCCCTTCGGCGGGCTTGGCTCAGGATTCTTCCCGAAGGACATTCCCTGAGTTCACCCGATTTTCCTTCACAGGTCACCCTGTGATGCTGCCATCTGACAGTCCGTCGCTCTACCAACTGAGCTATCGGGGAAAAGTCTGTCTGTAACCGTGAATAGCTGCTTGGTGCTCCATTGAAAGGCGCTTATATTAGCCGCTGGTGCCCGGTGGGTCAACGAATACAGCCGAATTTTCCAATCTTATGAAGTGGTTAAAGCGGGTCGGCGTGATCTTCGGCGCGATTGTTCTGATCCTCGCTGTTGTTCCCTTTTTCATCACGCTCGACGATTACATTCCTGCCATCGAACAGGAGGTTTCGGCGCGGCTTGGGGAGCCTGTGAAGATTGGCAGCCCGCGCGGCAGGGTTGCCGCTGCCGCACCTCACAGTACGCGGCATCACCATCGGCACGACGGAGGACATCAAGGTCGGCAAGGTCACGGTGACGCCCGACCTGTGGACGCTGTTCGATCCCACTAGAGTCATCAAGAGCATCGAGATCGACGGGCTGGTGATCACGCATAAGGCGGTCGGCAGGATTCCGGCGTGGCTGCCCCTGGACGCCAGGGCCGGCGAGCCCTCGCAGCCGCCCGCGCTCAGGCTGGAAGCCATCAAGCTCGACGACGCGGTCATCCAGCTCCAAAAGGCGACGATCGGGCCGTTCGATGCGGGATTGAACCTAGCGCATGACGGAGGCCTCGAAAGCGCCTCGATCATCAATCGCGACGGCGCGCTCAAAGTACTGGTCAAGCCCCAGCAATCCAGCTACCTCGCCGACATCAGCGCTCAGCTCTATGGTTGCGCGGTCACGGGGAGGCTCGTGCTGGGGTGGCAGAAGGGCGTGCAGCTCAAGGGCAGCGCCAGCGTTTCCAGCGTCGAGATTGCTCCGTTGCTGAGGGAGCTCGACAAGCCGCAGAACATGAGCGGGCGGATCAACGCGCGCCCGGTATTTTCAGCCCAGGCTGCGACTCCCGAGCAGATCCTGGACGCACTGCGGCTGGATACACCGTTCGGCGTGGACGACGGGGTGCTGCACGGTGTGGACATCCGCAAGGCCGCTACCTTCACCGGCCAGGACGGCGGCGCGGGCGGCGAGACGCGCTTCGACAAGCTCCGGGGCCAGCTCAATATCGACCGCGGCACCCGGCGCCTGACCCGCCTCGATATCGTGTCGGGGCCGCTCTCAGCCGATGGCAACGTGACGATCTCGCCACAGGACGAGCTCTCGGGGCGTATCAATACCAGCATCAAGGCCGCATCGGTCGCAGCGGTATCCGCGGCTCTCAACGTCTCGGGTACGCTCGATTCACCACAGCTCTTCCCATCCGGTGGAACCATGGCGGGCGCCGCCGCGGGGACGGCAGTGCTCGGACCGGTTTTCGGCACCGCGGTCGGCGCGCGAGTGGGGCAATGGGTCGAGGGGCTATTCGGGAAGAAGAGCGAATAAAGGAGTCGCACGCCTGTATAGTGGGTTCCGGGGACTAGCTCCCGCTGGACTTCACAGTTAGGCCTTTTTCCTTATTGCTGGTTTGGACGGCTGCCCTGGGGCGCCAATGCGGGGTTCCCGAAGCGGTATTTCGTAGTCAAATTGCCTACCAACAGGGGGTTACGATGAATCGATTGCTTCTATCAGGTCTCATAGCCATGTTCTGTATCACGAATTCCTTCGCCCAGGAAGCCGGAAAAGTCGAGAGAAAGGGCACGGCCGCGAAGGTCAAGCACGAAGAAGTGGTTTCGGGTTACTTAACTAATCTAAACGGCAAGTACAAACTGCGTGTCTCGGAAAATACCTTTCAACCTGGAGGCTATGTAGGGGATCACCACCACGTCGGCCCGGGCATACGTGTCGTGACCGCGGGTGAACTCACCCTTGTGCAGGCTGGCAATTCCAGGGTGGTCAAGGCCGGAGACACCTTTTACGAGGCGGGGGATGTCTCAATAGCCGTTCATAACAAGGGCAAGGTCCCGGCTGTAATTCTCAATTTTGAGGTCCTAGCTGCTGACTGGAAGGGATCATCAAATATACCTGTGAAATCGAAGAAGTAAGGCAATAATCCCCCGCGACCAGATTTGCCAAGCTCGCGGAACGAAAGAAACGGCCATGCACCGCGCGTGGCCGTTTTTATTTGAAACAGCGCCCGATCAGACGAGAACGCTGGCGATTGCGCGCGCCACGTAATCCACGTTGCGCGAATTGAGCGCCGGCACGCAGATGCGGCCGCTGTCGATGGCGTAGAGCGCGTATTGCTCGCGCAGCCGCTTCACCTGCTCGCGCGAAAGCCCGGAGTAGGAGAACAGGCCGCGCTGGCCGATCACAAAGCTGAATTCGAAGTCCGCGCGCGACGCGCGGATCCTCTCGACCAGCTGCCGCCGCATCAGTTTAATGCGATCGCGCATCTGGCCGAGCTCCCGGTCCCAAAGGGCGCGCAATTCCGGCGTGGTCAGCACCAGCACCGCGGACTGCCCACCGTGGGTCGGGGGATTGGAGTAGTTGGTCCGGATCACGCGCTTCACCTGGGAGAGCGTGCGCGCCGCGACGTCCGCGCTTTCGGTCACGATGGAGAGCGCCCCGATGCGCTCGCCATAGAGCGAGAGCGACTTCGAGAACGAGCTCGAGACGAGCACGACCGGGCATGCCTGCGCGAAGCGGCGCACCGGCGCGGCGTCGGCGTCAAGCCCTTCCGCAAAGCCCTGGTAGGCGATGTCGAGGAAGGGCACGATGCCGCGCGCGTTCACGACCTCGATCACGCGCTCCCATTGCTCGGCCGACAGATCGACGCCGGTCGGGTTGTGGCAGCAGGCGTGCAACACCGCGATCGACCCCGCGGGAAGCTTGCCCAGGGCGCCAATCATGGCGTCGAACTTCACCCCGTGGGTGGCAGCGTCGTAGTAGGGGTAGGCCTCGACCTTGAAGCCGGCGTAATCGAACAGCGCCTGATGGTTCTCCCAGCTCGGATCGCTGATCAGGAGCCGCGCTTTCGGGTTCAGCCGGTGCAGCAGGTCGGCGCCGATCTTGAGCCCACCGGTACCGCCCAGGGTCTGGACGGTTACAACCCTTTGCTCGCGCACGGCAGCACTTCCGGAGCCGAACAGCAGGTCCTGAACCGCACGATCGTAGGCCTGCAGGCCGTCGATCGGCAGGTAATTGCGCGGCAACGCGCTTTCCGCGAGCTTCTGCTCGGCTCGGCGGACGCACTCAAGCAGGGGGACCTTTCCGTTGTCGTCGTAATACACGCCGACGCCCAGGTTCACCTTATTGGGATTGGCGTCGGCGTTGAACGCTTCGGTGACGCCCAGGATCGGGTCGCGCGGCGCCATTTCGACGCCAGCGAGGAGGGAAGGGTTCATTTTATCCGGGTGAATGACGGAGCGGTGCCGGCGATGTGCTGGCAGGCGAAGCCGCATTGTACTGCAAGACCTGCGCGGCGGGCGCGGCCGCCCGCCGGCGGGTTGAGAGCTACTGCCTGGGAATGCCGGCCGCGAACCAGCTTCCTGCGGGTGCGACGCCGCTGACAATCAGCAGGATGGGATCGGCGCAGGGAACGACCGGAAGCGGTGCGAGCACGTCCTCGATCCGGAAGTCGCCATCGGCGTCAAGTGGCACCGTGCCGGTGTTATGGGCGACGCCAGCGCAGAACAGCCTGGCGTGCACGCTCTGGCCGCCGTTCCGTCCCACGTTGTTGCCGCCCGCAAGCAGCAGCCCGCGGCCGCGGACTGAAATCCGCCCGTCGACCTTCACGTCCGCGCTGAGGCGCTCAATGACCCACGGCCGCCCCCCGGGATTGACACCGAGGACATCGTTGGTGAGACTGCCCGCCCTGAGCGGCTGACTGCCGATCCCGCCCTCGAATCGTACGAGGGAGGTTTGCGCCGCCGCCCCCATTGGCAAAACGGCCCCAAGAAGCAGCAGAATATGGATTACTCTTTTCAGCATGACAACTCCTCCTTATGGCGATAGCGGGACCAGACAGCGGAAGAACACACCACGAGACTCGCCTTCGCCTCAGTGGTTGCTCAACTGAGTTAACACGCCCGGTCGCCACGTATTCCCGCGTTAACTGCCCCGGACATGGCGCGCCACTTGGCCGTCGGCTGGCAAGAGTACGCCCCACCGTGGGACAATATTCGGTTCGACTCGAATCCAATGACGGAAATCACCCATTCGGGGCCGAGTGTCCGCAAGGATGCTGGCGCCGAAATGACTTTGACGCGCTTCCCGGAAAGCCCGTTCCGGCTGCACGAGCTCTTTCCGCCGGCGGGCGACCAGCCCGAGGCAATCGAGAAGCTCGTCGCGGGCGTTCGCGACGGCCTCGTATTCCAGACGCTGCTCGGGGTCACCGGCTCCGGCAAGACCTACACCATGGCGAACGTGATCGCACGCCTCGGCTGCCCGGCGCTGATCATGGCCCCCAACAAGACGCTCGCGGCGCAGCTCTATTCCGAGATGCGCGAGTTTTTTCCGGATCACGCGGTCGAGTACTTCGTGTCCTATTACGATTACTACCAGCCAGAAGCCTACGTGCCTTCCAAGGATCTCTACATCGAGAAGGACTCCAGCATCAATGAGCACATCGAGCAGATGCGCCTCTCTGCCACCAAGTCACTGCTCGAGCGCCGCGATACCGTCATCGTCTGCACCGTCTCCGCGATCTACGGCATCGGCGATCCGGTGGACTACCACAGCATGATCCTACACCTGCGCGAGCGCGAGAAGATCCCGCAGCGCGACGCGATCCAGCGGCTGGCCACCATGCAATACGAGCGCAACGAGATCGATTTCCGGCGCGGTGTGTTTCGCGTGCGCGGGGACGTGCTCGACATCTTCCCGGCGGAGAACTCGGAGACCGCGGTGCGCCTCACCCTGTTTGACGACGAGGTCGAGGCGATCCACCTGTTCGATCCGCTCACCGGGCACGTCCTGCAGCGCGTTCCGCGCTTCACGGTCTATCCCTCGAGCCACTACGTCACGCCGCGCGCGACCACGCTGCGCGCGATCGAGGCCATCAAGGAGGAGCTGCGCGAGCGGATCGACTGGTTCCAGAAGCAGGGGAAGCTCGTTGAGGCGCAACGGATCGAGCAGCGCACCCGCTTCGACCTGGAAATGCTGGCCGAGTTGGGTTTCTGCAAAGGCATCGAGAACTACTCGCGCCACCTCTCGGGCCGAAAGCCGGGGGAGCCGCCGCCGACGCTCATCGATTATCTGCCGCACGACGCGCTGATGATCATCGACGAGAGCCATGTCACCGTACCGCAGCTGGGCGGCATGTATCGCGGAGACCGCGCGCGCAAGGAGAACCTGGTCAATTACGGTTTCCGGTTGCCATCGGCTCTCGATAACCGTCCGTTGCGGTTCGATGAGTTTGAGGGACTGATGCGGCGCACGATCTTCGTCTCGGCGACGCCCGCCGAGTACGAGCGCGAGCACCAGGCGCAGGTGGTGGAGCAGGTGGTCCGCCCGACGGGCCTCGTCGACCCGGCGCTGGAGGTGCGGCCCGCGGCGACGCAGGTGGACGACCTTCTGTCCGAGATCAACGAGCGGGTCAAGCGCAACGAGCGCGTCCTGGTGACAACCCTCACCAAGCGCATGGCCGAGGACCTCACGGATTACCTGGGCGAGCATGGGGTCAAGGTGCGCTACCTGCATTCCGACATCGACACCGTCGAGCGGGTCGAGATCATCCGCGACCTGCGGCTCGGCCAGTTCGATGTGCTGGTCGGCATCAATCTGCTGCGCGAGGGTCTCGACCTGCCCGAGGTGTCGCTGGTGGCGATCCTCGACGCGGACAAGGAGGGTTTTCTACGCTCCGAGCGCTCCCTGATCCAGACCATCGGGCGCGCGGCGAGGCACGTCAACGGCACCGCCATCCTCTACGCCGATCGCACGACCGATTCGATGCGTCGCGCGATCGACGAAACCGAGCGCCGCCGCCGCAAGCAGGTGGCCTATAACGCCGCGCGCGGCATCACGCCCCGGGGCGTCACCAAGCGCGTGAAGGACATCATCGAGGGCGTGTACG
>Ga0208685_1000058_pt1 | contig 48139 bp, 40 predicted proteins | sample EasRivMeERMLT890_FD_187533 | JGI IMG/M metagenome (GOLD analysis project Ga0208685, IMG submission 187533) | Soil microbial communities from meander-bound floodplain in the East River, Colorado, USA - East River MetaG ERMLT890 (SPAdes) (version 2) | ecosystem: Environmental > Terrestrial > Soil...
CAATACTGGTCCAGCGGAGAAACATGCCAGGACCCCGTACCAGTTGTCTGGTAGGCGGTTGCCCGTCCCTTGTATCCCCGTGAATCGCTGGAAGCGATAAACTTGCCGTCCGCGTTGTTGTACCAGTGCCGCGTGCTCCCATGGCGTGTCCTGCTCGTGACCTTCGCCCCAGTCAGTACTTGGCGCAGTTCGTCGCCGGTGACCGTCTGCGGATTCTTCAGGTCCGCCACTGTTAGTTCCTGGGCGATCCCGGCGGCCGGGTGCAGCAGGAGCGCGCAGAAGGCGAGAATTGATGGTCTGGCGGCGGTCATCGAACCCTATCGCTTCGCGAGACCGAGGTCGGCCAGCACCAGCTTCATCTCGGCGTAGTCGTTTTCGAGATCCTTCCTGAACTGCGCGCTGGTCACGAAATCGTTCGACCAATAATTCTTCTCTAGATCACTTTGCCACTCCGGCACCAGGGTCGCCTTGTGCAGCACCCCTTCCCAGTACGCCACCTGCGCCGGCGTCAGCCCCTTCGGCCCCATGATCGCACGCCAGCCCCCGATCACGACGTCCACGCCCTGTTCCTTCCAGGTCGGGACGTGGGCGAGCGACCCGCCCAGGCGCTTGGGGGCGGCCACCGCCACCACGCGCATGCGTCCCGCCGCAACGTGCGGAGCGGCATTGCCGGCGGCGGTGGTGACCAGCTCGATATGGCCACCGAGCAACGCGGTGATTGCTTCCGCCGAGCCCTTGAACGCAACCGCCTTGAGGTCGCGGGCGTTGCCGCCGAGCGCCTTGACCAGCAGTCCCGCCGCGACGTGGTTGTGGCTGCCAAGCGTCGTGGCGAAGCCGGTTGCGACCGAATTCGGGTCCTTCAGGCGTGCGGCCAGATCCTTGCCGGTTGCAATCGGCGAGGCCGCATTCACCGCGTAGACGGTGTAGTCGTTGAAGAGCGACGCAATCGGCGTGAAATCGGCGTAGTACAGGCTGCCCAGGCCCGTGATGTGATTGGACATCAGGGCCGTGGTGCCGATCAGCAGGGTATGACCGTCTCCCGGACGCTGATTGACGTAGTTGAAGGCGATGTTGCTGCCACCGCCCGGCCGGTTGACCACGGTAATCGAGACGTTCACCAGTTTTTTCTCGGTGAGGATGCGCTCCACCTGGCGGGCGGTGCGGTCGTTGCTGCCGCCGGGGGCGGAGCCGACCACGATTTCGACGTTCCTCTGCGGGGTCCAGGCCTGCGCGTGGGCGCCGGTGCTGATGGCAGCTAGCGCGACGCAAAGCAACAGCGGCATTCCATTCATGCGTTTCTCCACGGTCATTGCGGTTTCATGCCCGAGGACTTCACGACCTTGGCGTACTTGTCGATCTCGACGCGGATGAACCGGGCGAACTCCTCCTGCGAGCCGCCCATCGCCTCCAGCCCGTCGTTGAGGAAGCGGCTTTTGAGGTCCGGGCTGGCGAGGATCTTGTCCACTTCCGTGTTCCACCGCGCGACGATTTCCTTCGGCGTCTTCACCGGGGCCATGAGGCCGAACCAGGTGGTCGCTTCGTAGCCCTTCAATCCGGACTCGTCGAAGGTTGGCACATCGGGAATCGCGACGAACCGCTTGAGGCTGCCGATGGCGATCGCACGCAGCCTTCCCGACTGGATGTGCGGGACCAGCACGGGTACGCCACTGAACATCATTTCGACGTTGCCGGCGAGGGTGTCAGTCAGCGCCGGCGTGTTGCCCTTGTGCGGAATGTGCACGATGTTGACTTGGGCCATGACCTTGAAGAGCTCTCCGGCCATCTGGTTGGAGCTGCCGAGCCCGGACGAGGCGAAATTGAGCTGGCCGGGCCGCGCCCTGGCGAGCGCGATCAGCTCCTTCAGGTTCTTCGCGGGAAGCGAGGGGTGGGTGGTGAGCACGTTGGCGTCCTTCACGCACAGGATGATCGGCGCGAAGTCCCGCACGGTGTCGTAGGGCGGCTTCGCCTGCGTGCTCATGTTGATGGCGTTGGTGGCGCCACCCATGAGGATCGTGTAGCCGTCGGGCAGCGCCTTGGCCACGAGCTCGGTGCCGATATTGATCGCGCCGCCGGGGCGGTTCTCCACCACGATCTGCTGGCCGAAGACCTCGGAGAGCCGGACACCGATCGCCCGGGCGGTGATGTCGGTGTTGCCGCCGGCGGCGAACGGCACGATGACGCGCACCGGGCGGGTGGGGTAGTTTTGTGCGGCCGCCGGCACCGCAATGAGCAAAGCCGCGGCGAGCGGCAGCAGGCGCGGAAACTTTCTCCGGGTCATGCTTTCCTCCTCAGGACGCTCATTGTATCCGCGGAAAATGGGGACGCACACCTTTTCCTGACTACGGACCCGGGGCGGCCGAAGCAAGCCTGGTAGAAAAGGTGTGCGTCCCCTCAGGTCTTCGCGGCCACTTCATTGACCAGTGGTTCGCCGCGGTGCCAGCGGCCAAGGTTGTCAAGAAAGATGGCCAAAACGCGCTCGTCGTTCCCCGCAGCCGCCGCGGAATTGTGCGGCGTGACGAGCACATTGGGCATGTCCCACAGCGGCGAATCCGGCGGCAGCGGCTCGGTCTCGAACACGTCGAGGTAGGCGCCTGCGAGGTGCCCGCTGCGCAACGCCGCGATCAGCGCCTGCTCGGCGACGATCTCCCCGCGGGCGACGTTGATGATGCGCGCTCCCCGAGGCAGCGCGGCAATCAGGCCGGCATCGACGAGACCGCGCGTCTCCGGAGTGAGCGGGCAGGCAATGACGAGCCAGTCGCAGCGCGGAAGCAGGCCGCGGAGCGCGGCGGGCGGGTGCAGCTCGTCGACCTGGTCATCTGCCCGGCGCGGGCCGCGCCGCACGCCGATTACCTGGAGTCCCAGCACGCGCGCGAGCCGCGCGATCTCGGAACCGATCTTGCCCAGCCCGAGGACGAGCACGGTCTGTCCCCGCAAATCGCGTGGTGGCTGCTTGCGCTCGGGGTCCCACTCGCGCCTGCGCTGCGCGTGCAGCCAGCGCGGAAAGCCGCGCGCCAGCGCGAGCAATCCCATGATCGCGGTCTGCGCGATCGGCTCGGCGGTCGAACCTGCTGACGTGGTGAGGCGCACCCCGCGCCCGAGCATCTCGGTGTAGATCGGATGGTCGACGCCGGCGTTGAACACGTGGAGCCACTTGAGCCGCGGCGCCTTGCGTGCCGCCGAGAAGAACTGCCGCGAAAAGTCGGGAAAGACGTCGCCCGAGAAGAAAGCAATCTCGACGCGCCCACATTCCGCGTCGGCGAGGCGTGCCGCGGGATCGGGCGGCAGCGCGATCAACTCGGCACCGAAGCCCGCGCGCGCCGCCGACTCGGCGATTTGCGCGCCAAACCGGACCTGGAATTGATGGGAAACGAGCAGTGTGGTCACCGGGAAGGCGCTGCAGTTGCCAGGGCGCGGCGTTTTCCGCGCATTCTACCTGCTCTGCTAAGATTCCAGTCCCAAGCAACCCGTCACTCGTCCCGATCCAATGGCCGAATCCACGTTTGACCTCGCGCGCGAACTCATCGCGCGCCGCTCGGTAACGCCGCAGGACGCCGGCTGTCTCGACGTCATCACCGCGCGGCTTGCGCCGCTTGGCTTTCGCTGCGAGCGCGTGAGCGCGAACGGCGTGGACAACCTGTGGGCGCGGCGCGGCAGCCAGGCTCCGCTCATCTGCTTTGCCGGCCACACCGACGTGGTGCCGACCGGGCCGCTCGAGCACTGGTCGAGCGACCCCTTCACGCCCACGGTGCGCGACGGTGTGCTCGTTGGCCGCGGTGCGTCCGACATGAAGACCTCGCTCGCGGCATTCGTAGCCGCGATCCAGGCCTTTGTCGCCGAGCACCCGCGGCACGCGGGCTCGATCGCCGTGCTGTTCACCTCCGACGAGGAGGGGCCCGCGGTGGACGGCACCGTGCGGGTCGTGGAGGCGCTCAGGGAGCGCGGCGAGAAGCTCGAATACTGCGTGGTCGGCGAGCCGACGAGCGAGGCGCGCCTGGGCGACGTGATCAAGAACGGCCGCCGCGGCTCGCTCTCCGGAAACCTCGTGGTGAAGGGGGTGCAGGGCCACGTCGCGTATCCCCATCTCGCGCTGAATCCCGTGCACGCATTCGCCGCCGCGCTCGCCGAGCTCGCGCGCACGCAGTGGGATGAGGGCAACGAGCATTTCCCGCCCACCACCTGGCAGGTGTCGAACATCAACGCTGGTACCGGGGCAAATAACGTGATCCCGGGCGAGGTCCACGTGAAGTTCAACTTTCGCTTCTCCACCGCGAGTACGCTGGAGTCGCTGCAGACTCGTGTCGTCGGCATCCTCGACCGGCACGGCCTGAAGTACGACCTTGAGTGGCGCTACGACGGCCGGCCGTTTCTGACGAGACCGGGCGACCTGGTGGAGGCCGTTGCGCGGGCGATCAAGAGCGTCACCGGCATCGACACAAAGCTTTCGACGGGAGGGGGTACGTCCGACGGACGCTTCATCGCCGACATCTGCCCGCAGGTCATCGAGTTCGGCCCGACCAACGCGACGATCCATAAGGTCAATGAGTCCATCCGCATCGACGACATCGAGCCGCTGCGGAAGATCTACCAGCAGATTCTCGTCAATCTGCTGGTGAAATGATGCATGGCGCGCTCGGATAATCTTTATCAGCTTCCCAGGGGCCTGCCGGTCCCGCAGGACGACGGCGCATGCGATCACCTGGAGGGGATGACGCTGCCGCCGATCGGGCTGCCTTCGACGCGCGGCCGGGTGGTGGACCTGTCGCGTCTCGCGGGAACGACGGTGGTCTATGTCTATCCGCGTACCGGCCGGCCCGACCAGGAAGTACCGACCGGTTGGAACGACATCCCGGGCGCGCGCGGCTGCACGCCGCAATCCTGCGCCTTCCGCGACCACTATGCCGAGTTGCAGCGCGCCGGCGCTGCTCATGTGTTCGGCCTGAGCACACAGGACACCACCTACCAGCGCGAGGCGGCCGAGCGGCTGCACCTGCCGTTCGAGCTGTTGAGCGACGCCGGGCTCGAGCTGGCGGGCGCGCTGAACCTGCCGACGTTCAAGGTCGACGGTATGAAGCTGATCAAGCGCCTGACGCTGATTGTGAGCGATGGCGCGATCGTGAAGGTGTTCTACCCGGTATTCCCGCCGGACAAGAATGCGGAAGAGGTTCTTGCCTGGCTTACAGCAGCCCGCGACGACGAACTGCGGGAAATCAGTGACGAGGATTGAGCGCGTCCTCCCGCCACCCCGTCACTCGAATTTAAGCCCTGCCTTTTGCGCGACGTCGCGCCACTTCGCGAGCTCGTCCGCGATTAGCCTGCTGAACTCGCCGGGCGAGCTCGATCCCGGCTCGGCGCCGAGGCCGAGAAACTTGTCGCGGACCATGGCGGTTTCCATTACCTTGCGCATCGCCGCGCTGAGTGTGGCGACCACCGCTTTGGGGGTACCGGCCGGGGCGAGGACGCCGATGAAGGTCGAGGCTTCGTAGCCGCGCAGCCCTGACTCGTCGAGCGTCGGGACAGCAGGCAGCACTGAAGCGCGCCGGGCGCTCGCGACGGCAAGGGCCCTCAGACGGCCGTCGCGTACGTAACCGATCGAGGCGCTCAACTGATCGAACATGACCGGCACCTGGCCGCCCAGCATCTCGGTAAGCGCCGGACCGCTGCCCTTGTAGGGGACGTGCAGCAGCCGTACGCCCGCCATGGTGTTGAACAACTCGATCCCGAAATGGTTGGTCGTGCCGGTGCCGGCGGAAGCGGCGGCGAGCTTGCCGGGACTCGCCTTCGCGCGCTCGATCAGATCCTTGACCGAGGTGATGCCGGATTTCGGACCCGCCAGCACCACCAGCGGCACGACGTGCACGCGCGAGACCGGAGCGTAGTCCTTCACCGAGTCGTACGGCAGGTTGGGGACCACGACGGGATTGATCGAGAGCGGGCCGCTCGAGCCCATGAGGAGAGTGTGACCATCGGGGGGCGCCTTCGCCACCAAGTGGGCGCCGACGTTGCCGCCACCGCCCCCGCGGTTATCCACCACGATGGTTTGTCCGAGCCGCTCGCCCAGCGTGGGCCCGATGATGCGCGCGGTGATGTCGACGTTGCCGCCCGGCGGGTACGGGACGATGAGGCGGATCGGGCGCGTCGGAAATTTCTGCTGAGCACCGGCGCCGACTGCGGCGAGCGTAAGCGGAGCCATCAGCACGACGAGGATCGCTTTTTTCATCGCAGGTTCCCGCCTAGATCACCGCACTCTTGCGCAATTTCGCGATCTCCGCCGGGCTGTAGCCGTACTCCCCCAGCACTTCCTCGGTATGGGCTCCCGGGTCCGGGGCCGCGGTGCGCACCTGGAACCGCGTCCCGGACAGGTGCACGCCCTGCGCCACGACCTCGATGTCACCCAGCGCGTAGTGATGAACTGGCGCGGCCATGCCGATGTGCTTCACCTGCGGGTCCGCGAACACCTCGTTCATCTTGTAGATGGGCCCGCACGGCACGCCCGCGCCGTTCAGTTCCTCGACCCACTCCGCCGACTTGCGCCGGGTGGTCTTCTCCTCGATCACCTTGACTAGGGCGACCCGGTTCTTGTGCCGGAGCTTGTAATCGCTGTAATCCGGGTGCGTCACCAGCTCCGGCATGCCGATCACCTTGCACAGCCGTGGGAACAGATTGCCCGAGCCGGCAATATTGATGTAGCCATCCGCCGTCCGGAAGGCCCCGGTGGGCATGTACAGCGGGTGATCGTTGCCGACCTGCTCCGGCACCTCGTGCGACACCACCCAGCGCGCGGCCTGGAAATCGAGCATGGCGATCAAAGCCTGGAGGAGCGAGGTGCTGACCCATTGCCCTTCGCCGGTTTCCTCGCGCTCGAGCAGCGCGGTCACAATTCCGAATGCGAGATAGATGCCCGCGCTGGAGTCGCCAATGGCGATACCTGCCCGCATCGGCCCCTCGCCCGGCCGCCCGGTGATGGACATGAGACCGCTCATGCCCTGCGCGACCTGGTCGAGCCCGGGCCGGTCCGAGTACGGCCCGTCCTGGCCGAATCCGCTGATGCTCGCATAGATGATGCGCGGGTTGATCTTGCGCATGGTTTCGTAGTCGATGCCCAGCCGGTGCTTTACCCTGGGCCGGTAGTTCTCCACGATCACGTCGGCGGTCTTCGCCATGCGCTTGAACACCTCCACCCCTTCCGGGGACTTGAGGTTGAGCGTGATGCTGCGCTTGTTGCGGTGCATGTTCTGGAAATCCGGCCCGTGGCGGCGATCGTCCATCGCGCCTTCCTTGTCCCCCGGCTCCTCGATCTTGATGACGTTGGCGCCCCAGTCGGAGAGCTGCCGCACCGCCGTCGGGCCGGAGCGCGCACGCGTGAGATCCAGGACGGTGAAGCGGGCCAGCGGGCCCTTGCGCTTGTCGGGTGCCATCTCGATACCTTTCCTGCTCAGGACGCGACGCGCGCCGGCACGCGCTCGGCGAAGTCGGGCTCGACCGTCTTCTCGCTCTCGAGCGACCATAACCGCTTGAGCAGCGCGCGCGCTTTCGCGTCGCCGACCACTGGTGTTGTCAGCTCCAGGAACTTGTCATCGAGCTCGGCATCGGAGAGCGGGAGCTCGGGATCGCCCTTGCGCGTCGGCTGGAAGTGAGTGAGCTTGCGGCCATCGGCGAGCTCGATCTCGACCCGCGCCGCGCGCTGGTGCGGGAACGCCTTCGAGAGCTCGGCGTCGGCCACGCACTCGATTCTCTGCATCAGCGCCCGCACGTCCGGATCGGCGAGCCGTTGCGGGGCGAACGCGTCCAGGCGCACGCTGCCGTGGACCAAGGCGTGCGCCACCGTGTACTGGATGCTGAACTTGGCCTGGTAATCGCCTTCCGGCCGCGGGTTATCAACGATATCGAGCCCGCCCTGGTAGGTGGCGATGCGGACCCTGCGGATGTCCCGGTGCGCGAATCCGTGATCGCGCTTCAAGGTGAGCGCCGCATCGAGTGCGGCGAAGTTGTGCCCGCAGCAACCATGGTTCTTGAAGGTGATGCGCGTGATGTGATAGTCGGACCCCAGCCCGCGCGTCGCCCGCGACCAGTCCGGGTTGACGCTCATCGCCGCGCCGAATCCGACCTCGCCTTCCAGGATGTCGGCAACGCCGGTCACGCCCCGCGCCGCGGCCAGCGCCGCGAGCGCGCCGGCTTCGGCCGCGTGTCCGCCGTGCAGGGGTTTGCTCATCGCCTGCGAGCGGAACGCCTGCTGCAGGCCCGCGGCGAATGTTCCGGCGTTGCCGAGCGCGTGCGCAAAGCGCTCGCGGTCGCAGCCGAGGAGCGTCGCCACGGCGGCGGCGGCCCCGAACGTGCCGACAGTACCCGTGGTGTGCCAGTACTTGTAATGGGAAGGCATCACGGCATCGCCGATGCGGGTGGACACCTCGTAGCCGACGATGACCCCGCGCAGGAAACGCTCGCCGGTTGCTCCTTGTGATTGCGCCACGGCGAACGCGGCGGAAATCACGGGGCTCGCCGGGTGGTAGACCGCGTCGCGCCAGATGTCGTCGAACTCCACCGCGTGCGACGCGGCGCCGTTGATCAGCGCCGCCGCCCGCACCGTCGCGCGGCGCCCCGACGCGAGGCGGGCGCGCCCGTGATCGAGCTCGTCGGCGAGCGCTTCCTCGAGCAGCGTCGCGGGCGCGATGCGGCTGCCCGGCAGGAGCGAGGCGTACCAGTCGATCACCGCGCGCTTGGCGTGGTGGATGACTTCCTTCGGGAGCTTCGCGGTCTGCTCCCTGACCGCGTAGTCGGAAATTTGCTTCAACAGCATCGTAGTCACACCTCCAGACCGTCACCTCGTCACTGCGTCACATCGGCACCGCCTTCAATTGTCCGCGAGGACGAGCAGGCCGTCCACGGCGACCACGCCCTCGCCCTCGGGCTTCACGATGAGGGGGTTCACCTCGGCTTCCATGACGCGACTGTCCACGTGGGCGAGCGCGGAGAACGCGCTTACGGCCCGCGCCAGGGCGACGGTATCGCCTCGTGGAAGGTTGCGATAGCCACGGATGACGGCAAGGCCCTTTACTTCCTCGATCATGTGGGCCGCTTCCTCTTCCGTCACCGGAGCGAGGCGCAGGGCGAAATCGCGGTAGATCTCCGCCAGCACCCCGCCCGCGCCCAGCATGACCACCGGCCCGACCTGCGGATCGCGCCGGTAGCCGAGGATCACCTCCGCCAGGCCCTTCTCCATGCGCTGCACCAGGATGCCATTCAACCGCGCCTGCGGATGCTTCACGCGCACGTTCTGCAGGATGGCGGCCGCCGCGCGCTTGAGCGCATCGGCGCCGGCGATATTCGCGATCACGCCGCCCGCATCGGTCTTGTGCGTGATGTCGGGGGAGAGGATCTTCGCCACGACCGGAAATTCGAGTCTGACCCCTTGCTCCGGCACCGTGATCGTCTCCGAGGGCGCCGCCGGCACGCCCAGCTTGGCGAACACGCGGCAAGCATCCAGTTCGTTCAGCCGTTGCTTTGCGCCGAGCAGCGCACGGGCGGCGGTGACGCGCGTGGCGTCCGAGGCGGGTTCCGGGCGCGGTGCACGCCAGTCGCGCCAGGCGCGGATCGCGTCGGCGCACGCTTCGGGCGTGCGAAAGCCGGCGATGCCGGCGTCGCTGAGCAACGCGAGCGAAGCATCCGCTTGCGGCGCGCAGAATACCGCGAGCGGCTTGTCCCCGCGCTCGGCCTCGAGGATGGGGTCGATCGCGATGTGCGGCTGGAACTGGGCGGAGCTTCCCACCACCGCGAGCACGAGATCGCAGTGCCCGGAGCCGAGCAGCTCGTTCAGCACCGCGCTGTAGATCTCCTTCTTCGCGCCGGCGAGCGTGAGATCGGTCAGCCGGGCGCGCGTGATCCCGACCTTGTTGCGCGCAAGGCTGGCGACGATCTCCTCGGTAGGCGGAACCACCTCGACGCCGAGCGTGCCGAGCCGGTCCACGACGGTCGCCGCGCCGCCGCCCGTGGTCGTCATCGCGGCGACACGGTGGCGCGTTGCGGGCTTCCGGCCCGCGATCAGCGCGGGCAGCTCGAACAGCGTCTCCAGCAGGTCCACGCGCAGCATGCCGTGCGCCCGGAAAAAGGCTTCCGCCACATCGTCCGCGCCGGTCATCGCCCCGGTGTGCGAGGAGGCGAGTTCCACGCCCACGTCCGAGCGGCCGAGCTTGAACACCACCACCGGCTTGCCGGCGTCGTAGGCGCGGCGTGCGGCGCGGGCGAGGCGGCCGGCGTCGCGGATGGTCTCCATGAAGAGCAGGATCACGCGGGTGTCGGCGTCGTCCACCAGCAGGTCGGTGATTTCGCCCACCGCGAGGTCCGATTCGTTGCCGACGGATACCAGCTTGGAAAAGCCGGTGCCGCGTCCCATCCCGCGTGACATCAGCGCGCCCATCATGCTGCCGCTCTGCGAGACGATCGCGGTTGCCCCGGGCTTGATCTGCGCATGCTCGAGCACGGCGTTCACCGAGAGCACGAGGTGGGAATGCATGTCGAGCAGCCCGATGCAGTTGGGGCCGAGCAGCCGCAGGCCGCTCGCGCGCGCGAGCTTCAGCAGCTCGTCCTGCCGCGCACGCCCGGCTGCGCCGGTCTCGGCGAAGCCGTCGCTGAAGATGGTCGCAACCGGTACGCGCTTCTCGCAGCACTGCGCGATGGCCGCAGGAACCGCGGCTGCCGGCACCATGATGAAGGCGTGGTCCACTGGCTCCGCCACTGCGAGCAGATCGGGGTAGGCCTTTTCCCCGAAAATCTCGCCGCGTCCCGGGTTGATCGGCAGAATGCGGCCGGTGTAGCCGTGCTTGCGCAGGAAGCGCTGCGGACGCGACGTATTCTTGCCGGCATCACCCGAAGCGCCGATCAGCGCCACGCTTCTGGGCGCGAACAACGCCTGCGCCAGGCGGTGCTGGCTGCCCGTCACTCGTCACCCATCACTTGTCACTGCTTTTCGGCGGACGTTGTGAAAAGGTCCGCTCGAAGACCGACTCGGCGATGCGGTTCTTGAGAATTTCGATCGAACCCCCGGCGATCATCCAGCCGCGGCACTTGCGCCAGCACCACTCGACCAGCGTGTCCTCGGTGTAGCCCATGCCGCCCATGATCTGCATCGCCTCGTCGCAGCACTCGAAGCCTACCTGATTGCAGTAGGCCTTGGCGATGGCCGTCTCCTCGGCGGAGGGCAGTCCCCGGTCCGCGTTCACTGCGGCGCGATAGAGCAGGAGCTGGCCGGCATCGAGCTCCATCTTCATGTCGGCGAACTTCCACTGGATGCCCTGGAACTCGGCGAGCAGCCGCCCGAACTGCTTGCGGGCGAGCGCCCACTGGCGCGCCTGCTCGTAGCAGTAGCGCCCGAGCGCGAGCGAGCGCGCCGTGTTGCCGATGCGCTCGACGTTGAAGCCGGCGATCTGCTTCCGGAAGCCGCCCTCCTTGAGGAGCACGTTCTCGGGGCCGACGTAGACGTTGTCGAGATAGGTCTGGACCCATTCGTCTCCGTTCACGAACCGCGAAGGGGCGCCCTGCCGGAATCCCGGCGCATCGCGCGGAATCAGCACCGAGCCGATGCCGTCCACCCCGGGACCGAATCGAACGTAGGTCAGCATCACCTCCGCGTAGCCGGCGTGCGTCTGGAATACCTTGATGCCGTTCACCCGGTAGCCGGCGCCGTCGGGCGTGGCCGTCGTCTTCAGGTCGGTCACCGCGGAGCCGGCTTCGGGCTCGGTCATGCCCACGCAGATCACCGACTCGCCGCCCAGGATCTTTCGCAGGTAGCGGTCTTTCTGGTCGCGGTTGCCGTATTCGGCAAGCACGCGCACCGGACCGAAGTTGCCCGCCTGCACAACGTCGGCACTCTTGGGACAGGACTCCGCCACCGCCTCGATGGCGAGAATCGCGTCCATCAGCGTGCCGCCCTGGCCGCCGTCCTCGTCCGGCATCGTGATGCCCATCAGGCCCTGCCGCGCCATCAGGCGCGACACGTCCCAGGGGTGCGCCGGGTCGTGCGCGCGTGCGAGCGCCCCCGCCCGCAGGTGCTTCTCGGCGAAGCCGCGCACGGAATCGCGGAATGCATGCTGCTCGGGGGTAAGCTCGAAGTTCATTTCTGCTCGATGGCGTGATCGGTGGCGAGTGACGGGTGACGAGCGATTGTCATTCTCGCGCGATTTTCACCCGGCCAGGCGATTCCCGTCACCTGTTTCCCGTCACCCCTGTTTTGTCACCGGCCCTCAGGCGCGAAGCAACGGCCGCAGCTTCCGCATGCTGGACAGCCGGTCGAGGGTCCAGGCGGCGTCGCAAAGCGCGCGCGCGCGGGCATTGCCGAGTATCGGGGCCATCAGGTGGCAGGCTTTCTCGTCCACTTCCGCCCGCGTCATCGGGTTCTGCGCGGTGCCGCGGACCGCTTTCGTGTGGTGGCGCAAATCGCGATCATCCTTGAGCTTCAGCTCGACAATGCCCTGGCGCGCGGGCAGGGCGCGCGTCATCTCCTCGTCGCCCAGGAGCTCGATGCGCTTCCTGAGGGCGAGGGTCGCGGGACGCTTCATGCGCTTCTCATCGTGGGCGGAGGCGAAGGTGACGATGCCGTCCTCCAGCATCACCGCGCACATGTGCTGCATGCAGATATCGGGCATGGTGCGGCTGTCGGTGGTGTTGGCGCCCTGCTTCGACACGCGCACGGTGAGCTTCTCGACGTCGTCGGCGCGGACGCCATGCGCGCGGATCAGCTCGAGCAGAGAGTCGAGCGGCGCCTGGATGGGCGAGCCCACCGACCAGCGCTTGATGTTGGTGTTCACGATCTCGTAGATGGAGCCGAGTCCCCGCACGAGGCGCTGCGGCTCGGGCGCGCGGCCGATGCGGCGCGTCTCGTCGTAGGCGACGAAGAAGTTGCGCTCGCCGGAGAAGACATCGTCCACGCCGCTGAATCCCGCCGCGACCATGGCGGCGGCCGCGACGCCATTGCGTGCTGGCATGCCGCCGAAATCGAAGGCCTTCTCGATATGTTCCTCGTCGCGCATCCAGCACGAGATGCCGGAACACTGCTGCGCGGCGTAGGACAACAGCCAGCGCGCCTGGGTGGCGTCGACACCCGCAAGCGCGCCGGCCGCGGCGGCGGCGCCGAAGCTCGGCCCGAAGCTGTGGCTGGAATGCCCGACATCCCGGAAGTCGTAATCGTGCAGCCCGAGGTTCACCCGGGTGCCGACGTCGTAGCCGAGCGCCACCGCGCGCAGGAACGCCGCGCCGCCGCGGTTCTCGCGCTCCGCCATCGCGAGGGCGGCCGGCACGATGGCGCAGCCGGGGTGGCAGAGGGAAGGCGCGTGCGAATCGTCGGTCTCGTCGGCGTGGCCGAGCATGCCGTTGGCGAGCGCGGCGTGCTCGGCAGTCGTGATGAAGCGCGAGCCAATCACGCACGCCTCCTTCGTCCCGCCGAGGCGCTTCACGTACGCGATCGCCTTCCTCCCGGGGAGGAGCCGCGAGCCCGAGACCATCGCGGCCACCGTGTCGAGCACGTGATGCCGGGTCTTCTCGAGCACATCCTGCGGCAGTGGGCGCGCCAGCGCGCCGGCAATGTACTCCGAGAGCTCGCGCATCGCCGGCGAAACTTCGGCGCCGCTCGCGGGGGGTCTTTTCTTCATCGAATTCCGATCCTGGATGATCCGGCGTGCCGGCGGGAGTATGACCGAGGGCGCCGTGACCGGAGCGCTTCGCCCGGGACGGCTGTGTCGCAAAAAAATCTTAGCAGCCGCGCGCCCTCTGCTCAACCCGATCCGCACGGGGTGCGATAAAATGCCGGCTCCAGCAAACGGAGGCACCCGCGGTGAAGAAGCCACTGGTCGGCATCGTCATGGGCAGCACCAGCGACTGGGAGGTGATGCAGCACGCCGCACGCAGCGTCGCCGACTTCGGGGTCGCCTACGAAGCGCGTGCGCTCTCGGCGCACCGCTCGCCCGATGCGCTCATCGAGTGGGTGGAAGACCTCGCGCAGCGCGGCGCGCAATGCTTCATTGCCGGTGCCGGCGGCGCCGCCCATCTCGCCGGCGTGATCGCGGCCAAGACGATCCTGCCGGTGCTTGCGGTACCCATGCCTTCGCGGCACCTGCAGGGACTGGACTCGCTGCTGTCCATGGTGCAGATGCCGAAGGGGATCCCGGTCGCGACCTTCGCCATCGGCGACGCCGGGGCCGCCAACGCGGGCCTGTTCGCGGTGTCCATGCTCGCGCTGGGTGACGCGGCGCTGGCGAAGAAGCTCGCGGAATTCCGGACGAAACAGGCCGCCGCCGTGCTGGCGGCCAAATTGCCCGACCTCAAGTGACGGCCCCCAACCATTCCACGCTCTTCGAGTCGAGCTTGAAGAGCCTGAAGTTCCTGCATCGCGGGAAAGTGCGCGACCTCTACGCGGTGGGGACGGACCGGCTGCTCGTGATCCAGACCGATCGGCTGTCGGCGTTCGACGTGATCATGCCCGACCCGATCCCGAAAAAGGGGCGCGTGCTGACCGAGATGTCGTTCTTCTGGTTCCGCAAGCTCGGGCATGTCATCGCGAATCACCTGACCGGCGCCACGCCGGAAACGGTGGTGGCGGCGGACGAGCGCTGGCAGGTGGCGGGGCGCGCGATGGTGGTGCGGAAGTTGAGTCCGCTCAAGATCGAGGCTGTGGTGCGCGGCTACATCATCGGTTCGGGCTGGAAGGACTACCAGAAGACCGGCATGGTGTGCGGCATCAAGCTGCCCGCGGGATTGAAAGAGGCCCAGAAGCTGCCGGAAGTGATCTTTACGCCGGCGACCAAGGCGCCCGCCGGTCATCACGATGAGAACATTTCGTTCGCGGAGGCCGGAAAGATCGTCGGCCCCGCGATGGCGGAGAAGGTGCGCGCGGTCTCGATACGGCTCTACAGTGAGGCGGCCGAGTACGCGAAGACCCGCGGCATCATCATCGCCGACACCAAGTTCGAGTTCGGGACCGACGACCAGGGCAGCCTGGTGCTGATCGACGAGATACTGACGCCCGATTCGTCGCGATTCTGGCCCGCCGCCGAGTACCGCGTTGGAACCAGCCCGCCCTCCTTCGACAAGCAGATCGTGCGCGACTGGCTCGAAGCCCAGCCCTGGAATAAGAAGGCCCCCGCGCCGAAGCTGCCTGCCGACGTCCTGAAGAAGACCTCGGAGAAGTACCAGGAAGTCCTGCGGCTGCTTACGCAGTGAAAGAACAGACTCTCCCGCGTGGCTGAGACATGACGGGCAGGGGAGAGTCCTCATCGCGTGACGGATGGGCCGGGCTGTTCCAGGAGTTCCTTCGGCTCGAATCCGCGGGCGGGATCGTCCTGTTTGCGGCCGCGGCGGTGGCGATGGTTGCCGCGAACTCACCTCTCAGCCCTCACTACGAGAGCTTCCGCTCGCTCCCTTTCGAGATCCGCTTGGGCGAGTGGGGCCTTGTCAAGCCGCTGCTGCTCTGGATCAACGACGGTCTCATGTCCGTGTTCTTCCTTCTTGTCGGTATGGAGCTCAAGCGGGAAATGTTGGAAGGACATCTCTCGAGTGTCCGACAGGCCAGCCTGCCGGCGATTGCGGCGGCGGGCGGAATGCTCGTGCCGGCCGCGGTGTACGCCGTCACGAATTGGGGAGACCCCGCGGCGATGCGCGGGTGGGCGATTCCCGCGGCGACCGACATCGCGTTTGCGCTGGGCGTCCTGCTCCTGTTGGGCGAACGCGTGCCGGTCGCCCTGAAGGTGTTCCTGCTCAGTGTCGCGATATTCGACGACTTGGGCGCGATCGCTGTGATTGCGCTGTTCTACACCGAACAGATTTCGGGACCCGCGCTGCTCACGGCGGCCCTGTTCATTGTGGTCCTTGCTGCGCTCAACCGGTCCGGTGTCGTGCGCCCCGCAGCCTATCTGCTTGTTGGCGTACCGTTATGGGTGGCCGTGTTGAAATCCGGCGCTCATGCCACGCTTGCCGGAGTCATCCTGGCGTTCTTCATCCCGATTCGTTCGCCCGGCGGGGAGGCAGGAGAATCCCGTAATTTGCCGTCACCGCTCAAGAGCCTCGAGCACGCGCTCCATCCATGGGTTGCGCTCGGAATCCTGCCAGTGTTTGCGTTTGCGAACGCCGGGGTCCCAATGACCGGAGTGTCGGTGGCTGATCTGCTTCACCCCGTTCCGCTCGGCATCGCGCTGGGCCTGGTTCTCGGCAAGCTGGTCGGGGTGCTGGCCGCGAGCTGGCTTGCTGTGCGTTTGGGCTTGGCATCCCTGCCGGATGAGGTCCGCTGGCCGCACATGGTGGGGGTGTCGCTGCTGTGCGGCATCGGCTTCACGATGAGCCTGTTCATCGCCTCGCTGGCGTTCGAGGAGGCGGACCTTTCCTTCAATGGACTTGACCGCCTCGGCATCCTGACCGGCTCGCTGGTGGCGGGAGTCTTGGGCTACGCTTTGCTTCGCACCGCGTTGGGCGGCAAAACCGCAGGCAGCTGACATCCGCGCCGGATGCCCGGCGCGACCCGTACCCCGCAACGCGGTCGCGGGATCGAGAGGCCCACGCGGCCCCGATTGATCCGGTACCCGCACTTTGATGCTGCATAATCCGCACCAATGGAGTTTTTCAATGAGCTGATCTTCTATGGCGCGCTGCTCGTCGTGGCGAGCATCCTCGCAAGCGCGTTTTCCTCGCGCTTCGGCGCCCCTATCCTGCTCGTGTTCCTGGTACTCGGCATGCTGGCCGGGGAGGACGGGCCGGGCGGCGTCAAGTTCGACAATTTCGAGCTGGCCTACCTGGTCAGCACGCTCGCGCTCGCGGTGATCCTGTTCGACGGCGGGGTGCGGACGAGCGCCGAGAGCTTCCGGGTCGCGCTCCGTCCCGCGGCGTCTCTCGCCACGCTGGGAGTGGTGGTCACCGCCGTCATTGCCGGCGCCTTTGCGACGTGGCTGTTCGACCTCAACTGGATGCAGGGGCTGCTGATCGGCGCCATCGTCGGATCGACCGACGCCGCCGCGGTGTTCGCCTTGCTGCAGGCGCGCGGGATGGAGCTCCAGCAGCGGGTCCGCGCGACGCTGGAGGTCGAGTCCGGCAGCAACGACCCCATGGCGGTCTTCATGGTGGTGGTGCTGGTCGAAGCGCTTGCGGCCGGGCACACCTCGCTGTCCGCGGGCGTGATTGTCGAGTTCGCAAAGCAGATGGTGCTGGGCGCACTCGGCGGATGGGTCGCGGGCCGGGTGCTGATCTGGCTCATCAACCACCTCAGCCTGGAGACCGGCCTCTACCCGCTGCTCGCCGTGGCCGGCGGGGTGACCACCTACGGCTTGATCACGGTGGCCGGGGGCAGCGGCTTCCTCGCAATCTACCTGGCGGGTGTCATCCTGGGCAATTCGTCCCTGCAGGCGATGCGCGACATCCGCCGCGTCAACGACGGGCTCGCCTGGCTCTCCCAGATCATGATGTTCCTGTTGCTGGGATTGCTGGTCACGCCGTCCCAGTTTCTGCCGGTGGCGCTGCCGGCGCTGCTCGTGGCGCTCGCCCTGATGCTGGTCGCGCGACCTGTAGCAGTTTGCGTCAGCCTCCTGCCGTTCCGCGTGCCGTGGCGCGAGCAACTCTTCGTGAGCTGGGTGGGGTTGCGCGGCGCGGTTCCAATCGTGCTGGCGACGTTTCCATTGCTGGCAGGGCTCGACCAGGGTGCCACCTATTTCAACGTGGCGTTCATCGTGGTTTTGATGTCGCTCCTGCTGCAGGGTTGGACGATCGCGCCGCTCGCGCGCTTGCTGAAGCTCGAGGTGCCGCCCCGGGTGAAACCTCTCCAGCAGATCGACCTCGACATCCCGGGGCAATTCCACCATGACCTCCTGGGCTATCAGCTCGAGGAAGGCAGCCTGTCTGTGGGAAAACCGCCCCAGCAACTGCCGCTGCCCCCCAAAGTCGAGGTTGCCGCGGTCGTTCGCGGCACCCAGGTGATGAATCTCGCGACCCTGGGCCCCCTCGAGGCCGGGGATTTCGTGTACGTGCTGGCCGTGCCCGAGCACGTCGAGTCGCTCAACCGCCTGTTCGGGGTCGCGCACGGACCGGCCCGCCTCGAGGAGCACCGCTTTTTCGGGGATTTCGTGCTGAACGGGGATGCCACGGTTGCGGACTTGGAGGCTGTGTATGGCCTCGGCATCCACGACCATCAACCCGAGGAGACCCTCACCGCATATCTCAGGCGCAAATTCCGGGGCGCGCCCGTCCTCGGCGACCGCCTGCGCCTGGGCAGCGTCGAGCTGGTGGTGCGAGAGGTGGAGAAGGGTTTCGTTACCCGCGTCGGACTGAAGCTGCACGATTGACGTGATGCGCGACGGCGACATCGAAAAGGCGGTCGCGGTGCTCAGGGCGGGCGGGCTCGTCGCGTTTCCCACCGAGACCGTGTACGGCCTGGGCGCCGACGCTTCCAACCCGGCGGCGGTGCGGAGAATCTTCGAGGCCAAGGGCCGCCCGGCGGCGCACCCGGTGATCGTGCATCTGGCGGATGCAGTGCAGGTCGCGACCTGGGCGCGCGAGGTGCCCGAAGCCGCGAGCAGGCTCGCGCGGAAGTTCTGGCCGGGGCCGTTGACCATGGTTCTCAAACGTTCGCCGGCGGTGCGCAGCGTCGTTACGGGAGGCCAGGACACCGTGGCGCTGCGTGTGCCCTCGCACCCGGTGGCGCTGCAGCTGCTCGCGCGCTTCGGCGGCGGCATCGCCGCGCCTTCCGCCAATCGCCATGGGCGTGTCTCCGCGACGACCGCCGAGCACGTGCGGAGCGAGTTCGGGGCGGCCGTGGATTGCGTGCTCGACGGCGGCGCCGCCCAGGTCGGGATCGAGTCCACGATCGTGGACCTGTCCGGCACGCATCCCGCCCTGTTGCGCCCCGGATGGATCACCGCGGCCGAGATCGAGCAGGCGCTGGAGATGCCGCTGCGCGCGCCCGCAGAGAATGCGCCGCGCGCGCCGGGGACGCTCGCGGCGCACTACGCGCCACAGACCCCGCTCACACTGGTCGAGAGTGACTTATTGCCGGAGCTCGCCGCGACGTTGACCCGGCAGGGGAAGAGGGTGGCGGTGCTTGCCTTGTCGGAGGCACGCCCGCTACTGCCGCGCCTGCAATGGATCGCCGCGCCGCATGAGGCGCCAGGCTACGCGCATGCGCTGTACTCGAATCTGCGGGCGCTGGACGCGGCTCGGTGCGATGCAATCCTGGTCGAGCAGCCGCCGCGGGAGGCGGCGTGGACGGCGATCAACGATCGCCTGACCCGGGCGGCGGCTGGCTCGTCCCCGCCCGAAGCCACCTGAAAAGAAAAACGGCGCCGCGCGGCGCCGTCTTCGCGTTACGGGTGCTGATTGATCAGCCGGCGATTGCCGCCCGGCGCGCCTTGACCGCGGGCAGGACCATGATGACGATGATCAGCACCGTCGCGATCATGAATCCCAGGCTGATCGGGCGCGTGAAGAACACGGTGGGGTCGCCGCGCGAGATCAAGAGCGCCCGGCGCAGGTTCTCCTCCATCAGCGGGCCCAGCACGAAGCCGAGCAGCATCGGCGCCGGCGGCATCTCGAGCTTCATCCACACCAGGCCAATGATCCCGAAGATCGCGGCCATGTAGACCTCGAAGGGGCTGTTGTTCACGCTGTAGATGCCGATGCAGGAGAAGCACATGATGGCGGGGAACAGCAACCGGTAGGGAACCTTAAGCAGCATTACCCACAGGCCCACCAGCGGCAAGTTCAGGATCACCAGCATGGCATTGCCGATCCACATGCTCGCCACCAGGCCCCAGAAGAGTTCGGGCTTCTGCGTCATGACCTGCGGTCCCGGCGCGATGCCCTGGATGGTGAGCGCGCCCAGCATCAGCGCCATCACCGCGCTCGCCGGGATGCCGAGCGTCAGGGTTGGAATGAACTTGCACTGCGCGTCGGCGTTGTTCGCCGACTCGGGCCCGGCGACACCCTCGATCGCACCCTTGCCAAAGCGCGACGGGTCCTTGGCCAGCTTCTTTTCCAGCATGTAGGAGGAGAACGAGGCGATCGCGGGGCCGGTGCCGGGCAGCACGCCGAGGAAAGCGCCGATCCCGGTGCCACGCACGATCGGCCAGAACGAGTCCTTCAGGTCCTTCCCGGTGGGCATCAGGCCGGTCACCTTGTCGGTGAAGACCTTGCGTTCCTCCGGGTCGCCCAGGTTGGCGATGATCTCGCCCATCGCGAACACACCCACGGCGATCACGATGAAGCCGATGCCGTCGGTCAGCTCGGGTATGCCGAAGCTGAAACGCGCCATGCCCGAATTGACGTCGGTGCCGACGATGCCGAGCAGCAGCCCCATCACCACCATCGCCAGCGACTTGGTCATGTTGTCGCCCGCAAGCACCGCCGCGGCCACCAGGCCCATCAGCATCAGCGAGAAGTACTCGGGTGCGCCGAACTTCAACGCGACCTCGGCGAGCGGCGGCCCGAACAGCGCGATGATCAGTGTGCACACCGTGCCGGCGAAGAACGAGCCGATCGCTGCGATCGCGAGCGCCGGTCCGGCGCGCCCCTGGCGCGCCATCTGGTAGCCGTCCATGCAGGTCACCACCGCCGAGGTCTCGCCCGGCAGGTTCACGAGGATCGCCGTGGTCGAGCCCCCGTACTGCGCGCCGTAGTAGATGCCGGCCAGCATGATCAGCGCCGCCACCGGGGGCACGTTAAACGTGATCGGCAGCAGCATCGCGATCGTGGCGAGCGGGCCGATGCCGGGGAGCACGCCGATCAGCGTGCCGAGAAACACTCCGATGAAGCAATACCAGAGGTTCTGCAGCGACAACGCGACGCTGAAGCCGAAGAGGAGGTTGTTGAATAGTTCCATGTCAGTAACCCCACAGGCCCTTGATCATCGGGTACGGCAATCCCAGTCCCCAGATAAAGATACCGAGGGACATCACCGTGAGTCCGATGGTGAGCAGCAGGATCTCCAGCCACTTGAATTCCTTCCCGGATGCCGCGGCGACCGGTATCAGCGCCGCCAGCGCGGGAATGAACCCGGCGTGCTCCATCAGCACGCCGAACACGACCGCCGACAGCGGCAGGATGATCAGCGCGCGGATGGACCAGTTGCCCTTGATCTTCTCTTTGTTCTTGACGCCCATCATCAGCACGGCAATACCGAACACGATCATGATTCCGCCCAGCACCCTCGGGAAATAGCCCGGTCCCATGCGCAGTGCCGAGCCGAACGGGTAGTCGAGGGCGATGAAGATTGACAATGCCCCGGTGAATATATACAAGAGGCCGGCGAGGAAATCCCGGTTGTTGCGCCAGTCGAATTTCATGCGGGACCTCCCCGGGCAATAGCACGCGTGAATGCGTGCGGATGGCAGGCCGGGCGTGACACGTGCGGCTCCCCCTCTACGGTCGTGATTGGACCCCGGTCATCGTCGGTTTCGCGGCCTTCCCTTCTTCCAGCGCCGGGGCCGGGACGCCTCGGGCAGGCCGCTACCTGTTCTCGGAACCACGTGCCGCCAGCGCGGCCGCAGTCCAACATGTGCAAGGCGATCATATCCGAGTTTTTGGGGAATGGCGAGCATCCCGGGCGCCGGAAACGGGTTGGTTTTGGCGCACCGCGGCGGTGCAGGGACTGGTTGAAAACACCTACCTTACCGGGACGTTACGGTTGACTTAATCGGGGCTTACGTCCTGAGCCAGGGTTCGAAGACCAGAGTGGTCCGCCGCCCCGGCCGGTGCTCCATTCCTGCTTCGGAAGTGATTGGCGCCCCTGTCCTCATCCGGCCCGAGCCATGGATTCCGGGTTTTTGAGTTTTGTGCAATGCGAGAGTAGTATTCACGCGCCTCCTCACCGGGCCCCCCATCTTGGCCGACGGCTCACACACGCAGCAGACGCGGGCTGCCCTTACTCTGCTCGCGCTCGGCATCGTATTCGGGGACATCGGCACCAGCCCCCTCTACGCGGTCAAGGAGACCTTCGCACCCGGGCACGGCATCGACCTCACGACGGCGAACGTGCTCGGCGGCCTGTCGACCATCTTCTGGGCGCTGATGATCGTCGTCTCGCTCAAGTACGTGTTGCTCATCATGCGCGCCGACAACCGCGGAGAGGGCGGGATCATGGCGTTGCTGGCGCTTGCTTCGACGGCCGTCAAGTCGCGCCCCGAGTGGCACGCGCGATTGCTCGTCGCGGGGGCGATCGGCGCTGCCCTCTTCTACGGCGACGCGGTGCTGACACCGGCGATCTCGGTGCTGTCGGCGGTCGAGGGGCTGGAAGTCGGCACCTCGGCGCTGAAGCCCTACGTGCTGCCGGTGGCGGTGGGCGTGCTGATCGCGCTGTTCCTGTTCCAGCGGCACGGCACCGCCGCCGTGGGCGCGCTGTTTGGCCCGGTGACTCTGGCCTGGTTCCTGGCGCTCGCCGCGGCGGGCATCTACGGGATCTTCCAGAACCCCGCGGTGCTGGGCGCACTCAATCCGTGGCACGCCTACGAGTTCTTCCACAGCCATATCCTCGTCTCGTTCGTGGTGCTGGGTTCCGTGGTTCTCGCGGTCACCGGCGCGGAGGCGCTCTATGCCGACATGGGTCATTTCGGCAAGAGACCGGTCCGGCTCGCCTGGTTCGGCCTGGTGTTCCCCGCGCTGGTCCTCAACTATTTCGGGCAGGGAGCCCTGCTGCTCGTGAATCCGGCGGCGGCCCAGAACCCGTTCTACATGCTGGTGCCGGGCTGGGCGCTTTACCCGATGGTCGCGCTGGCCACGGCGGCCACGGTCATCGCCTCGCAGGCGACGATCTCGGGGGCGTATTCGATCACCAAGCAGGCGATCCAGCTGGGCTTCCTGCCGCGCATGCACATCATGCACACCTCGGCGCAGACCATGGGCCAGGTCTATATCCCGGCGGTCAACTGGATCCTGCTCGCCGCGGTGCTCGCGGCGGTAGTCGGCTTCGGCTCTTCCTCCGCGCTCGCGTCGGCGTATGGCGTGGCGGTCACCGCGACGATGCTGGTGGACACGGTGCTCACCTTCTTCGTGATCCGCTACGGCTGGGGCTATCCGCTCGCGCTCTGCCTCGCCGCGACCGGCTTCTTCTTCGTCGTGGATCTGGCGTTCTTCTCGGCAACGCTCCTGAAGATCGCCGAGGGCGGCTGGTTCCCGCTCGTCATCGGCGCCGCGGCCTTCACGTTTATGACGACCTGGCGGCGCGGGCGGGAGATCCTGTTCACGCGGATGCGGGCGTCCACCGTGCCGCTCGAGCCGTTCCTCGAATCGCTCTTCCGGGAGGCGCCGCAGCGCGTGCCCGGCACATCGGTGTTCCTGACGGCAACACCCGATGTGGTTCCGCACTCGTTGTTGCACAACCTGTATCACAACAAGGTCTTGCACGAGCGCGTGGTGTTCCTCACCGTGGCGGCAAGGGACGTGCCGGCAGTGGCGCCGGAGGAGCGCGTCGCGGTGCAGGCGCTGGGTAACGAATGCTACCGGGTGACGCTGGCCTTCGGCTTCATGGACCGCCCCGACGTCTGGCACGCGCTGAGCGAGCTCGCGCCCGCGAAGGGGCTGGCCTTCGATCTGATGCAGACTTCGTTCTTCCTGTCCCGCGAGACGGTGATTGCAGTTGCCGGCACGGAAAGCGGCATGGCGCTGTGGCGCGAGCGGATCTTCGCCACGATGGCGCGCAACGCCGGCAGCGCGGTCGATTACTTCAATATCCCCACCAACCGCGTGATCGAGCTCGGTACGCAGGTCCAGATCTAGTGTGCTGTCCCGTAAACAACCTGCGAAAATCCTCGCGATAATCGGCGCCATACTTTGTCGCAAATCCTCGCCAGGTGTCCAACCTGGCTGTGGTTTGCTTCGCGTCTGGCACCGATCTCGCGGGACTTTCAATAGGGACCGCGCAAGGAACGGAGCAAGCTTGATTGGCGACCGCTAGCGACTCCGGCGCGGTATTTACGGGACAGCACACTAGCGGCCCCTGAATTCGGGCTTGCGCTTCGCCAGGAACGCCGCGACGCCCTCGAGATAGTCCTCGGTATCGAAGCACTCGAATCCCTCGTCCCACTCCTCCGGAGCGAGTTGGGCGGTCACCGCGAGGCGCTCGATGAACTGCTTGTGCCACCGGTTGACGAGCGGCGCGCCTTCCGCGATGCGGCGGGCCACCTCGTAGGCCTCGGCTTCGACCTCGCCATCGGGCACGACGCGGTTGACCAACCCCTTGCGGCAGGCTTCGTCGGCGTCGAACACGCTGCCTTCGAGCAGGATCTCGAGCGCGACTGCGCGCCCGGCTAGCGCGAGAAGCCCCATCAGCTCGCCGTACGCCATCGTGAGGCCGAGCTTGTTGACCGGAATGCCGAAGCGACTCGATTGCCCGGCGATGCGCAGATCGCACATCGCGGCGATCTCGAGCCCGCCGCCGACGCAGGCGCCCCGGATCATTGCCACGGTGGGATGGCGGCAGCGCGCCACTGACAGCATGGTCTCGTGGATGAGATTGCCGTAGATCTTCGCCTGTCTTGCGTTCGCACGTTCGCTGGCGAACTCGGCGATGTCGGCGCCGGCGGCGAAGGCCTTCTCGCCCGCGCCGCGCACGACGACGCAGCGCAGGTCGTCGTCCGCGGAAAGCGTGCGCATGACCTCGCCCAGCCGCGCCCACATCGCGCGGTTCAGCGCGTTCAGGCGCTCCGGGTTGTTCAGCGTGACCGTTGCGATCGCGCCATCGCGCGTTATGAGGATCGGGTCGGACATCGGCAACCCGTGGCACCTTACCAGTTGATCCAGCCGATCGGTCCCAGACTGATCCACGGCACGTAGGTCACGAGCAGCGTCACCAGCGCTAGCACCGCGGTGAAGGGCCAGCCGACCCTGAAAACTTCCCAGAACGAGATCTTCGCGATGGCCGCGGTGGTGAACAGCACGGTCGCGACTGGCGGGGTCTGCTGGCCGACGCCGAGGTTGATGGTGACGATGATGCCGAAGTGGATCGGGTCGACGCCGATCTGGCGCACGAGCGGGAGCACGATCGGCACGATCAGGATGATGGCCGCCGCTGAATGCAGGAACATGCCCGCCACGAGAAAGAATAAATTCAGGAAGAGCAGGATCAGGATCTTGTTGTCGGTCGTCTCGAGGATCAGCCGCGCGAATTTCTGCGGGACTTGCTCGCTGGTGAGGAACCAGCCGAGCACGGCGGAGGAGGCCACGATCAGCATGACGGAAGCCGTCTGGCCGACGGATTCTCTGAGTATGTTCAGGGTCTGGCGGCCCGAAAGCTCCCGGTAGATGAAGACGCCGATGAGGAGCGCTGCCAGCACCGCCAAGGCAGCCACCTCCGTGGCGGTGGCGATGCCGCCGAGGATGCCGACCCAGATTACGACCGGGATGAAGAGGGCCCAGAAGGCGTGGAGCGTCGAGCGGCCCACCTCACGGACGGAGAACTTGATCTCCTTGGGGAGGTTGTACTTCCGCGCGTAGTAATAGCACAGGCCCATCATCGCCACGCAGGCGATGAAACCGGGCAGGAAACCGGCGAAGAAGAGCTTCGCGATCGAGACCTCGGCCATCCAAGCGTAGATGATCATGGGGATCGAGGGCGGGATGAGGATCGCGGCCGACGCGGCGTTGGAGACGATCGCCGCGGAGAGCGCCCGCGGGTAGCCGCGCTTTTCCATAGCCGGGATCACTACCTTGCCGATGGCGGCTGCATCCGCCACCGACGAGCCTGAGATCTCGCTCTGGATCATGGTGGCGACGACCGTTACCATTGCGAGCCCGCCGCGAATGAAGCCCACCAGGCTGTTCGCCAGGTTCACCAGACGCTGTGAAATGCCGGAGGTCTCCATGAGGCCCCCCGCGAGGATGAAGAGCGGAATGGCGAGCAGCGGGAAGCTCGACGCTCCGGAGAAGAGGCTCAGGGGCACGACGCTGAGAGAGACCGCGCCCGTCCACAGGATGGCGAGGATGGTCGCGATCGAGAGCGCGAAGCCGATCGGGACGTTGAGGATGGTGAGGAGGACGATTATTCCGAGGATGAACCACTCCATGTGACGTGGCCCTCTCTGGTTTTGATCGGACGCGACAGCAGGTCGATCACCCGCCAGACGCTGACGATGAGCATGAGCGCCCCGGTGATTGGCATCACACTATTTACCCAGGTGATCCGGATCCACGGCAGCGAGATGGTGGTCTCATCTCCCAGCCGCTCGGTGAGGATCCAGCCGTAATAGAAGAGCACGAACTGAAAGCCGAGGACGGCGAGCTCGGCCACCAGGTCGGCTATGCGCCGCGCGAGCGGTGCCAGCTTCTCGACCAGCAGGTCGAAGTTGATGTGGCGCTGGTGGTAATGCGCCACCACGGCGCCGTAGAAGGTCAGCCAGACCAGCAGGTAGGAGGCGAACTCGTCATACCAGACGAGCGAGGCATTGAGGACGTAGCGGAAGAAAACCCCGAGGCAGACGACGGCCGTCAGCGCCACCAGGAGGCAGACGGCCCACCACTCGATCAGAGCGACGAGCCGCCCGAGCAGCCTACCGATCATTTCGAAGCCGGATGAACCATCCGGTCTCGCTGGAATCTCCCCTCGCCACTCGGGAAAGGGGACGGGGGTGAGGGGCCGAGCGACGTAACGAAGTTACGCGGAGCTCGATAGCCATCACCGAAGCGACTGGACCAGCTTGACCAGTTCCGCGCCGCCCGCGACCTGCTTGCCGAACTCCTCATACACGGCGCCCGAGGCGCGGATGAAGGCATTCTTGTCCGGCTCGTTGACCTGCATCGGCGGCGCCATCTTCTGCAGCAGCTCCTTGTCCAGCCGCTCACCCTCAGCCCGGGCGAAATCGCCGGTCGCCCATGCGATCTTGGCGATCGTCGCCTGGACATCCTTGGGGAGCTTCCGCCAGAAGTCCTCGCTCACGATGAGATAGGCGGGGGTATAAACATGGCCGGTCAGGGTCAGGTACTTCTGGACCTCGTGGAACTTGGCTGACCAGATCTGCGGAAACGGGTTCTCCTGTCCGTCCATGACCCCCTGTTGCAGCGCCGAGTAGACTTCCGAGAACGGCATGGGCGAGGGCTTCGCACCGTAGGCCTGAAACATCTTCACGCGCCAGATGCCGCCCGGCACGCGCAGCTTGATGTCGTTGAGATCGCCGGGATACTTGATGGGCCGCCGGTTATTGGTGATGTGCCGGTAGCCGTTCTCCCAGACGCCCAGCACGCGCATGCCCCGCGCCGGCAGCGGCTCGAACAGCGTTTTCTGCACGCGCTTGTCCTCCGCCACCTTCTTCATGTGGGCGCGGTTGACGATGAGGTACGGCATCTCAAAGACGCCGAAGCGCTGCTCCACCGTGCTCATGACCGTGGACGGCGCGACCATCTCCGGAGCGCCGACGCGGATGCCCTTGACCATCGCCTCGTCGCTGCCGAGCTGGCTCGAGTGGAAGACCCGGATTTCCACTTTGCCCTTCAACGCCTCATTCGCATCCTTGGCGAACTTGTTGGCGGTGATGTCGAAGATCGAGCCCGGGAAGCCTACGTGGCCAAGCCGGATGACGACGGGCTGCTGAGCACCCGCCGCCGCGGGCCACAGCCCCGCGGTCAACATTGCGATGCCGAGTACTATCGACGTTTTCAGGGATTTCATGGTCTCCTCCATTATTAGATTTGGGTCTCGCCCAAGGCGCGCCTGGCACCGGCGTGCGGACGGTTAAATTAGCCGGAAAGGCCCTGTTTCACAAGGGGCAGCACGGTCCCGCCTTGCGGGATCGCCGCCTTTGACCCGTCCCCCGCGCGTATCGCCGGGATCAGTCGACCGTCACGCCCGCGGCTTGAGCCTTCTCGACCAGCACGTCGCGCCCCGCGAGCATGTCGCCGAGCGAGCCGAATGCGTTGGTGTAGTGGCCCTTGTAGCCCTTGCCCTCGATCAGCCCGAACATCTGGCCGAAATCGAGATTGCCGGCACCGGGCTGGAGGTGAATTTCATGGCCATTGCGGTAGCAGTCGGCGAGCCGCACCTCGCCCACGCGCCTGAAGTCGAGCGCCGCGACGAATCCCTCGATGCCCTCGGGGACGAGGTGCGCGTGGTTGGCGGTGAAGGAAAGCTTGAACGCGGGCGACCGGATGTCCCAGTAGTATTGCCACTCCTCGAGGGTATGCGCGAGGTAGTGCACCTCCGCGTCCGCGGGCTCCTTGTTGAGGTTCTCGAGCAGGACCAGCGCTTTCTTCTTCTCGGCGTGGGCAACGACGCGCTGCAGGCGCTCGCGCCCGGATTTCATGCGCATCGTCTTGTCCTTGGTAAAGTGGTAGCCGGCGTGCACCACCATCCAGCTCGCGCCGAGCTTCGGGAAGAGGTCCACGTAGCGCTTGAGGTAATCGGTGACGGCATCCGACACGTGGGGTGAATACTCGGCGACGTTCACCGCCGAGTTGGTGTGTAGCCCGAGCTTGATGCGGTGCTTTTCGAGGAGCCTTCGCACCGCGGCGCAGCGCTTTGCATCGAACGTGGTGAGGGCATTCTCCGCCGTATCGAGCTGGACATCGATGTAGCGCACGACGTTCTTTGCCGCCCACTCGATGCCCGCCTCGAGGCGGATTTTGCGGCCGAGATCGACGCCGATACGGTCGCGGAGCTTCATGGGCGTCGCAGCGGTTACGCCGCGGCGCGCTTTCCGGCGCTGGCGGCGGCAGGCTGTGATGCGAGGTACTGCATGGCGGCGTCCACGCCGCCTTTCCGGTGCGGCACCCGGGCAAGCTCCAGTCCCATCTCGATTCCGCTCAACGTCCCGCACAGCATGAGATCGTTGAAGTCGCCGAGATGCCCGATGCGGAACACCTTGTCGCGGAGCTTGGTCAGCCCGGAGCCGAGCGACAGGTTGAAGTGATCGAGCACGACCTGGCGGAACGCGATCTCGCTATGGCCTTCCGGCATCAGCACCGCGGTGAGCGAGCTCGAGTATTCGGCCGGACTTGCGCACAGGATCTCGAGTCCCCAAGCGCGCACGGCGCGGCGCGTCGCCTCGGCGTGGCGGTCGTGCCGCTTGAAGACGTTCTCCAGGCCTTCCTCTACGAGCAGCATCTGCAGCGCGACCCGCAAGCCATAGAGCAGATTGGTCGCCGGGGTGTAGGGAAACCAGCCGTCCTTGTTGGAAGCGATCATCTCGTCCCAGTTCCAGTAGGCACGCGGCAGCTTCGCAGTCTTCGAGGCGGCGAGCGCCTTGTCGGAGACCGCGTTGAAGGAAAGCCCGGGCGGAAGCATCAATCCCTTCTGCGAGCCGGCGACGGTGACATCCACCCCCCATTCGTCATGGCGGTAGTCCATGGAGGCGAGCGACGAAATCGTATCCACCATCAAGAGCGCCGGGTGCCGCGCGCGGTCGATGGCTTTCCGCACCTCGCCGATGCGCGAGGTGACGCCGGTGGAGGTCTCGTTGTGCACCGCCATCACCGCCTTGATGTGCCCGCCCTTGTCCTCCGCGAGCTTCGCTTCGACTTGCGCGGGATCCACGCCGTGGCGCCAGTCGCCGGGTACGAATACGGGGTCGAGACCGAGGCGCTTCGCCATGTTGAGCCACAGGGTCGCGAAGTGTCCGGTCTCGAACATCAGCACGCGGTCCCCGGGCGAGAGCGTGTTGACGAGCGCCGCTTCCCACGCGCCGGTACCGGAAGCCGGGAAGATCACGACCGGGTTCCTGGTCCGGAAGACGCGCTTCAGACCCGCCAGCACCTCCTTGCTCATCTCCTGGAATTCCGGTCCGCGGTGGTCCACGGTCGCGCTGTCGATCGCGCGCAGCACGCGCTCCGGCACGTTGGTCGGGCCGGGGATCTGCAGGAAATGGCGGCCGCTCTGACGCTTCATGTCTCGCCTCCGATGGCTGCGCTATTATAGGCCGGCCATGATCTCTCGCGCGATTCGACCGGGTGATTCGGCGCTGGCGGCGCGGCTGCGTCGGGAGGTCAGGGGCGATGTTCTGTTCGACGCGGCCTCGCGCGGGCGCTATTCGACCGACGCGTCGATCTACCAGATCGAGCCGGTGGGCGTGGTGGTGCCGCAGACCGAGGAAGACGCGCTCGCGGCCCTTCACATCGCGATCGAGGAAGGCGTGCCGGTCCTGCCGCGCGGCGGCGGCACGTCGCAATGCGGCCAGACCGTCGGCGCCGCGCTCGTCATCGACCACTCGAAACACCTCGACAGGATCATCCGCTTCGACGCTGAATCGCGCACGGTGACCGTGCAGCCCGGCGTCGTGCTCGACCAGCTGAACGCGTACCTCAGGCCGCACGGGCTGTGGTACCCGGTGGACGTCTCGACCAGCGCGCAGGCGACCCTCGGCGGCATGGCGGGCAACAATTCCTGCGGCTCGCGTTCCATCCGCTACGGCAACATGGTGCACAACGTGCACGGGATCGACGCCGTGCTCGCCGACGGATCGGAGTACGAGTTCGGGGAGGTGCCGGCCGACGCGGGCACGCCCGCGGGACCGAAGGGCTACGTCGATCTGGTGAGACGGATCCGCGCCATCGCCGCGCGCGAAGCGGAAGAGATCGAGCACCGCGTGCCGAAGCTCCTGCGCCGTGTTGGCGGCTACAACCTGGACATGCTGACCGGCGCGCCGCTCAACATGGCGCACCTCCTGGTGGGATCGGAAGGGACACTCGCGTATTCGCGCCGCATTCACCTGAAGCTCGTGCCGCTGCCGAAGCACAGGACGCTGGGCGTCTGCCATTTCCCGACCTTCTTCCAGGCAATGGAGGCGCCGCGCCATATCGTCAAGCTCGAGCCGGCCGCGGTGGAGCTGGTGGACCGCACCATGATCGGGCTCGCGCGTGGGAACCCCGCTTTCCGCGCGACGGTGGATCTGGCGATCCAGGGCGACCCGGATGCGATCCTGCTGGTGGAATTCGCCGGCGATGACCGCGACGAGCAGATGCGCAAGCTCCGTCAGCTCGTGGAGTTGATGGCCGAGCTCGGCTTTCCGGGGGGCGTCGTCGAGATCACCGACGCCCGCGTCCAGCGCGACGTCTGGGAGGTGAGGAAAGCGGGCTTGAACATCATGATGTCCATGAGGGGCGACGGCAAGCCCGTGTCCTTCATCGAGGACTGCGCGGTGCCGCTCGAGCATCTCGCCGAGTACACCGACCGCTTGACGCGCGTGTTCGCGAAGCACGGCACCAAGGGCACCTGGTATGCGCATGCTTCGGTCGGCTGCCTGCACGTGCGGCCCATCCTCGACATGCGAGCCGACGGCGCGGCGAAGATGCGCGCCATTGCCGAAGAGGCGGCGGAGCTGGTGAAGCAGTACAAGGGCGTCTACTCCGGCGAGCACGGCGACGGGCTGGTGCGCTCGGAGTGGATCGAGCCGTTCTTCGGCCCGAAGCTGACGCGCGCGTTCGGAGAGATCAAGGATCTGCTCGACCCGAAGGGACTCTTGAACCCCGGCAAGATCGTGCGGCCCTCGAAGCAGGACGATCGCTCGCTCTTCCGCTACCCGCCGGGCTACCGCACGATCCCGCTTAAGACCGCGCTCGACTGGTCGGAGCACGAGTCCGGCGCAGCGCATCGCGGGGACGGCTTCGCCAAGGCGGTGGAGATGTGCAACAACAACGGCCACTGCCGCAAGTTCGACGCCGGCACCATGTGTCCCTCGTACCGTGTCACGCGCGATGAGCGGCATCTCACGCGCGGGCGCGCCAACACGCTGCGGCTCGCGCTCTCCGGCCAGCTCGCGGTTAACGCAAACGAGGACGCGCTCGGCTCCGACGAGCTCTACGCGACGCTCGAGCTCTGCGTCTCCTGCAAGGGGTGCCGGCGCGAGTGCCCGACCGGCGTGGACATGGCGAAGATGAAGGTGGAGTTTCTATACCAGTACCGCCAGTACCACCGGCTTGCGCTGAGGGACCGGCTGCTCGCGTACCTGCCGCGCTATGCGCCGCTCGCTGCGCGCCTCGCCCCGCTCACGAATGCCATGCAGTCCGTCGCGCAAGGGTGGCTCGGTTTCGCGCGCGAGCGCTCGCTGCCGAAGTGGCGCCGTCCATTCCATCCCTCACCCCCGCCCCTCTCCCGAGCGGAGAGGGGCGGGGGTGAGGTTGTCCTCTTCGTCGATACTTTCAACCGCTACTTCGAGCCCGAGAATGCCCGCGCCGCGCTTGCGGTGCTGGAGGCGGCGGGATACGACGTGCACCTGCCGCGGGCCGCGGACGGCGGCCGCCCACTCTGCTGCGGCCGCACTTTCCTTGCCGCCGGACTGGTGGAGGAAGCGCGCCGCGAAGCGCGCCGCGTTGTCGAGACCTTGAGGCCTTACGTCGAGCGCGGCGTTCCGGTCGTGGGGCTCGAGCCGTCCTGTCTGCTCGGGTTGCGCGACGAGTTTCTCTCGATGCTGCCGGGCGGAGCGAGCGCCGAGCTGGCCATGAACGCTTTCCTGCTCGAGGAGTTCCTCGCGCGCGAGCATGAAGCGGGGCGGCTCACGCTGAAGCTTGCGCCGCTCCCGGAAAAGAAGGCGCTGCTCCATGGCCATTGCCACCAGAAGGCGTTCGACGTGATGACTGCGGTGCAGAAGACGCTTCGACTCGTTCCCGGGCTGGAGGTGGAGACGATCGAGTCGAGCTGCTGCGGCATGGCGGGCGCCTTCGGCTACGAAGCCGCGCACTATGAGGTCTCGATGAAGATGGGCGAGCTCGCGCTGCTACCGCGTGTGCGCAAGGCAGGTGCGGACGAGCTGATCGTCGCCGATGGCACGAGCTGCCGCCACCAGATCCAGGACGGCGCGGGCCGTCCAGCAATTCACGTCGCGCGAGTGCTCGAGCGCGCGCTCGCCCGCTGAATCAGCCTGTCTTGCGGAGCGACTCTCCCGTGCCGCGCAGTCCATTCAGGATGGCAAGTGTGCGCCCCATTGAAAAATCGTAAGTCTGCCGGTGGAACGCTTTCGCGTTGCCCTGCATCATGTAGCCGTGGAGCACGCCCGGAATGATGTGCACTTCCACGTTCTTCATGCGCGCCGGCACAGCTCGATAGGCCTTCTGCACCTCGGGCGGCGCCGCATGGTCCTGGTCGCCCCAGATGATGCACAAGGGCTGGGTGACGCCCTCCAGATCCTTCAGAAAGTCGCCCAGCTGCGTGCCGTGGCAGGAGACGCCGGCATCGTAGCCGAGGCGCTTGGGCCCGAGAATTGCGTAGGGGCCGCCGTAGCAGAAACCCATTGCTGCCGCGCGCCCGTTGTATTGCGGAAGCTTCCGCACCTCGGCAAGGGTATCCGCCATGTCGGCCTCACCGGCACGGATCTTTTCGAGGCGCGGCTGCGAGCGCGTCTTCGTGCGGTCGTCGTCGCGCGCGAGCGGACCCGGAACGGTCCGCCAGAAGAGATCGGGCGCCGCGGCGATATAGCCCTGCGCGGCGAACTGATCGGCGATCGACCGCATATCCGCGTCGACGCCGTGCACCGCGGAGGCGAGCACGATTGCTGGCACCTTTCCCGCGCCGGCGGGCGTGGCGACGTAGCAATCGAACGTGCCGCCTTCCTTCGAGCGGATCTTGATGTCTTTCGCGGGCATGGTTCCCTCCTGTGGCGAGTGGGGAGCAACGAGTGACGAGGAGGGAGCAGTATGCCATCGCGGACTTTGATAGACTAGCGGCTCCTCAATCATGAAAGGAGGTGATCCCGTGAGAGACCTTGGAGGCAGTACCGGAGAGCACGGCTCGAACAGTGGATCAACCTGTAACCGAAGGATGTTCGACCGGCGCTGAGCCGGCGTGCCTGGGTAACGACGCCCCGGGGACCCTGAGTGTCCACGGGGCGTTTTCTTTTGAGATGGCTGCATGAGCACACGCGGGTGACGGGGTGAGGGAAGCGCGGAACAGCACGCAGCGCGGCGCGACGACGCCGGCCGCGGATTTCTCCGGAGTGAGCTACGAGGAGGCGATGCGCCGCGCGCGCGAGCTGATTCCCTTCTTCCGCGGCCACGCCGCGGAATGCGAGAAGGCGCGCAGGCTCACGCCACCGGTGATGGAGGCGCTCAACCGTAACGGGCTCATCCGCTACCTGCAGCCTAAGTCCTGGGGCGGGATGGAGCTGCCGTTCATTTCCTATTACGACATGCCGGAAATGCTCTCGCGCGGCGACATCTCGGTGGGATGGACAGTGCACAACCTGGCCTCACATCACCGCACCGTGGGATGGTACGAGAGGAAGGCTCAAGAGGAAGTGTGGGGACCGAACCCGGACGTGTGCGTCGCTTCCGGCATCGCCTTCCAGCAGGGCCGCGGCGTGCCGGTGGACGGGGGCGTGATGCTCTCGGGCGAATGGAATTTTTCCTCGGGCACCGACCACTCCGCCTGGAACCTGCTTGCCTGCGTGCTGCGCCAGGGCAGCGAGCCCGTCGACTTCCTGTTCTGCCTCGTTCCGCTCGCGGACTACGAGGTGGTGGACGATTGGCACGTGCTCGGCATGCGCGCAACCAGCAGCAAGACGGTGCGCTGCAGGGACGTATTCGTTCCCGCCCACCGGACGATCTCGATGCAGGTCGGCAAGCCCGGGCATACCTGGCCGGGGCTGAAGCACAACTCCAACCCCCACTTTCGCATCCCGATCTCGGCGCTGGGCGGCCACGGCATCGGCGGTTGCCTGGTGGGCAACGCGCGCGCGGCGCTCGACATCGCGATCGAGCTGGTGAAATCGCGCAGCACCAGCTACCAGGGGGCAAGAATGCGCGATTTCCAGACGGTGCAGCTGCGCATCGGCGCGGCGGGGGCGAAGATCGACGCTGCCGGGCTGTTGCTGCGCAACGACGTGCTGGAGGCCACGAGCATCTACGAGGCAGGCGGCACGCTCGACGTCGAGACGCGCCTGCGCTACAAGCGCAACGCCGCGATGGCTGCAAAGCTCACGGTGGAGGCGGTGGACTCACTGCAGGAGATGGCTGGCGCCAACGGCCTCTACGACCACTATCCACTGCAGCGCGCGTTCCGCGACCAGCACGCTGCGGCGGGCCACTTCAGCTTCAGCACCGATGCGCAGCTGCCGCCGTGGGGCCTGGTGGCGCTGGGCGGGGAGTTCAAGAGCCCCACGCTCTGAGGTCGTTCCCTGACCCCGGTCGATCACGCGCTATTTGATGTTTGCCTGCGCGACGACCTTGCGCCATTTCCCGATGTCGGTGCGCAAGCGTTCGTGAAATTCCGAGGGTGGACCCCCGGCGGCGTCGAGCCCCTCGGCCTGCGTGCTCTTCTTCATGGCCTCGGTGGCGAGCAGCTTCGCGACGATCTGGTTCCACCGGGCAATGATGGGCTTCGGCGTGCCTTTGGGCGCCCACATGCCGTACCAATGGGTCACGTCAAATCCCGGTACGGCCTCGCCGATGCTGCCGACGTCGGGAAGCAAAGGCGAGCGCTTCGGGGTGGTGACGCCGATCGCGCGCAGCCGCCCCGCCCGGACATGGGGAATCGTCGGCACGATGCTGACGGCGCCGATCTGCACTTCGTTCCCGATCACGCCCTGCAATGCCGGGCCGCCCCCCTTGAACGGTACGTGGACGATATTGACCCCGGTCATCAGCCGGAACGCCTCGTGCGCGAGATGGCTCACGCTGCCGATGCCGACCGAGGCGTAATTGAGCTTGCCGGGATTGGCCCTGGCGTAGGCGATGAGCTCCGGGATGCTTTTCGCGGTGACAGACGGGTGCGTGATCATCAGCAGCCCCGTCGTGCCGATGAGGATGATCGGATCGATGCCGTCGATCGGATCGTACGTGGGCTTGCGATAGGCAGCGGTGGCGGCGTAGCTGCTGGAAACCAGTATCAGGGTGTATCCGTTGGGTTCGGCGTGAGCTGTGATATCGGCGCCGATCGCGCCCCCGGCCCCGGCCCGGTTATCGACGACGACCGTCTGGCCCAGCGTTTCGGTAGCCGGTATGGCGATGACCCGCGACAGGATGTCCGTCCCGCCGCCGGGGGGAAACGGCGCGATCAGCCGTATCGGCCGGGACGGATACTTGTCGGCAGCCGTGGCGGGGACGATGACCGAGACGAGAATGACAGCGAGCGACAGCGCCAGGACATTCATGTTTTTTCCTCCTCCGCAGCCTGCTCAGTTTATCCCCCGCCCGGGCGCAATAACAGGGTACCGGGTAGAATCGGCCGCTCACTTATCGCGACACCCATCACCTCAAGGAGGATTCCGTGGCCAAGGCTTACTGGATTGCGTTTTACCGCTCGATCAAGAATCCCGACGCGCTTGCCGCCTACGCCAAGCTCGCGGGGCCCGCGGTCCAGGCGGCGGGCGGGCGCTTCCTCGCGCGCGGGATGCCCGCCAAGGTCTACGAAGCGGGCTTGAACCAGCGCACGGTCATGATCGAGTTCAACAGCCTGGAGAAGGCGATTGCCGCGCACGACAGCCCCGGCTACCAGGCGGCGCTGAAAGTTCTGGGGAAAGACGCGGTGGAGCGGGAACTGCGAATCGTCGAAGGCGTGGCCTGATCCCGGTGAGACAGTGACGAAGTGATGTCGTGCCGCGTCAGCGCATCAGCTCGTCATGGTCATTGTTGCAGGTCAAGCTTTGCTTCCTTCACGAGCTTGCGCCACTTGGCGATCTCGGAGCGGATGTGCGCGCTGAATTGCTCTGGAGTCGATCCAGTGGGAGTGGAACCGTCGGCTGAGAACCGTTTCACCACGTCCGGGGACTTGAGCGCCTCGTTGATCGCCGCGTTCAGCTTGCGGACGATGGGCGCCGGCACCTTGGCCGACGTCAGCACGCCATACCACTGGTCCACTTCATAGCCGGGCACGCCGGCCTCCGCGACGGTCGGCAGTTCCGGCGCGGCGGGCGTGCGCTTGCCGGTCGTCACCGCGAGCGCTCTCAGACGTCCGGTCGGCAGGTGGGGCCGCACGCCGAAGAGCGTGCCAAAGCCGACCTGGACGTCGCCGGCCAGCATGGCGGGGATGACGGCGGCAGTGCCCTTGTACGGCACGTGAATGAGCTTGATGCCGGCCATGTAGTTGAACATCTCGCCCGCGAAGTGCTGCAGCCCGCCGGTACCAGACGACCCGAAGTTGAGCTTGCCCGGGTTGGCCTTCGCGTACGCGACGAGCTCCTTGATCGACTTCACCGGGACCGAGGGGTTGTGGTAGACCACGTAGAACAGCGAGCTCGCCTGCGAGATCGCTGCGAGATCCTTCAAAAGGTCGTACGGGAGCTTTGGATTGACCGCGGAATTGACGGAATGCGAGGCCGAGATCAGGCAGATCGTGTAGCCGTCCGGGATTGCCTTGGCGGTCAGGTCCACGCCGATCGCGCCCGCGGCCCCGGTGCGGTTGTCGACCACGACCTGCTGGCCCCACGCATCCGAGAGCTTCTGGGCGATGGTGCGCGCGGTCGTGTCGGTACCGGCGCCCGGCGCAAACGGGACGATGAAGCGGACGGGCTTGTTCGGGTAGTCCTTCGCGCTGTCAGGCTGCGCGGCCACGAGCGGCTGGGCGGCCACGGCGCAGGCGAGTGCGGCTGCGCGGACCGTGATCTTCAGGCGATGCATCGTCGTTCCTCCTGCGGAGCTGTGCGGGCGTTGCGTTTCTAGTCGAGCCGGATGCCGAGCTTCCTGCCGATTCCGCCCCACCGTTTGGCGTCGGCCTCGATTACCTTTGCGAATTCCTCCGGCGAATTGGCGATGACGTCGTTGCCCTGGGCGATGAGGGTCTTGCGCACGTCGGGCTGATTGACCGCAGCGACGAACGCCTGGTTCAGCGTCCGGATGATCGCCGGCGGAGTCTTCGCGGTCGCCACGTAGCCGTACCAGTTGCTCGACTCGTATCCGGGCAGGCCCGACTCGGCGATGGTGGGGATATCGGGAAAGCTCTCCACGCGCTTTCCCCCGCCGTGTGCGATGAGCCGCAGCCGACCCGCCTTCCAGTGACCGAGCGTGGAGAACATGTTGGAGAAGGCGACCTGGACCTCGTTTCCCAGCTGCGCCGTGATGGCGGGCGCGATGCCCTTGTAGGGCACGTGCGTCATCTTGAGACCCGCCATCGACAGGAACAGCTCGGCCGAGAGGTGAGGAGAGCTACCCGGGCCCGAGGAGCCGTAGAGGAGCTTGCCGGGGTTGGCCCGGGCGTAGGCGATGAACTCCTTCACCGTCTTCGCCGGGACCGACGGGTGGAGCAGCAGTCCGAACGGCGACACGATCACCTGCGTGATCGGCGTGAAATCCTTGAACGCGTCGTACGGCAGTCCCTTCTGGAGCGTGCCGTTGATCACGAACGTGACCGTGGTCCCAAGCAGCGTGTAGCCGTCAGGGACGGCCTTGGCGACGATGTCCGCGCCAACGACGCCGGAGGCCGCGGGCCGGTTGTCGATCACCACCGGCTGTCCGAGCCGCTCGGCGAGACGCGGGCCGAGCAGGCGCGCGGTGACGTCGCTGCCGCCTCCGGGCGCGAACGGAATGACCAGGCGAATCGGGCGCGAGGGATACTTGTTCTGCGCCCAAGTTGCGCCGGACCACAGTACCCACGCACACGCCACGATGACCGGGAATCCGCGCATCGTTGCCATGTTACTCGGCCTTGATTCTCGCGTCGCGGATCACCTTGCCGAGGCGCGCGTGGTTGGATCTGATGAGCGTTTCGAATGCCTCTGAAGAGCCGCCGACGACCTCGAAGCCGGCCGCGGTAAGGCGTTCGCGGATGTCAGGGAGCTTGCTGATGCGCGCGGCTTCGGCCTGGACCTGCGCGACGATTGCCGGCGGCGTGCCCGTCGGTGCGAGAAAACCGGTCCAGGAGTCGAACTCGTAGCCCGGCACGCCTGCCTCCGCGATGGTCGGTATCTCCGGCGTGACCTGCGTGCGCGTCGCCCCGGTAGTGGCGATGATCCGCAGCCGACCGGTCTTGTGGTGCGGCAGCGCGGTGACGACACCCGATACCATCATCGGCACCTGGCCGGCGAGTACATCGTTGAAGGCGGGCGTGAGACCTTTGTAGGAAATGTGGACAATGTTGATGCCTGTCATTGCCTTCAGCATTTCCATCGGGATATGTTGCGCGCTGCCGACGCCGCCGGACGCGTAGTTGAGCTCTCCGGGCCGCGCCCGCGCGAGCGCAATGAGCGCCTTCACGGAGTGCACCGGCAGGGATGGGTGCACTTCAAGCGAGTTGCGGATCGCGGCCGCGTAGAGGATCGGCACGAAATCCCGGGCGACATCGTACGGCAGCTTGGCGTACAGGCTCGGGTTGATCGCGAGGGTCGCGACATTGCCCATGCCGAGGGTGTAGCCGTCGGGCGCCGCGCGCGCGATGAATTCCATGCCGACGATGCCGCTCGCGCCGGTGCGGTTGTCCACCAGGACCTGCTGGCCCCAGGCTTCCGACATCTTCTGCGCGTAGAGCCGGGCGAGCACGTCCACCGCGCTGCCGGTCGCAAAGGGCAGCACCAGGCGGATGGTCTTCACGGGATACTTCTGCGCATGCACTGCGGCCGGCGCGGCGAGCGCTGCGCCGAGGACGATCGCGATCGGCAAGCCGATGTTCATCATGTTCCCCCTGGGATTGGTGACGAATGCGGCGTGACAGGTAAGCGTGACTGAAAAATCCCGACGGGTAAAGCCCGGCAAATGCTAACCTAGCGGGCGATCGGCTCGAGGAGGGGGACGATGAGATCGAACTTGCTTCACCATGCGGCAATTGCGCTGGTGGCCGCGCTGGTGGGACTGCCGGCGCTCGCTCAGAAAGTCGACTGGCCGACTAAACCGGTGCGCTTCATCGTGCCGTTCCCGCCCGGTGGAACGGTGGATCCTCTCGCGCGGCTCGTCGGCGCCCGGCTCTCGGCGACGCTCGGACCGCAGTTCATCGTTGACAACCGGACCGGCGCATCCGGTTCCATCGGGACCGGCATCGCGGCACGGGCGACTCCCGACGGCTACACGTACTTGTTCGTGTTCGATACGCACGTCGTGAACCCGTTCCTGATCCCCAACCTTCCGTTCGACACTCAGAAGGACCTCGCCCCGGTCATGCTGGTTGCAACCGCGCCCTACGCCTTTGTGACCAACGTCGCCAAGCCCTACAGGAGCTTCGGCGACGTGGTCAGAGCCGCGAAGGCGAAGCCCGACTCGGTGAGCTACGGCTCGGTCGGCAGCGGCAGCCTCGGTCACCTGATGATGACCCTCGTGCAGCAGGCAGGCGGCTTCCGGATCGTGCACGTGCCCTACAAGGGTGGCGGTCCGATGACCGTGGCCGTGCTCGGTGGCGATATCGACCTTGCCGTCGGGACCGTGGCGTTGCTGACCCCCAATGTGAAGAGCGGCAAGGTGCGCGCCATCGCAACCACCGGCGACAGGCGCGCGGACGCGCTACCGGACGTGCCGACGGTTGCGGAGCAGGGGTTCCCCGGATTCTCGGCGCTTGCCTGGTGGGGAATTCTGGCAACGAGCGGCACGCCCAAGCCGATCCTCGACAAGTTTCACGCCGAGCTCGTGAAGGTTTTCAACCTGCCGGACGTGCGCAAGCATCTCTCCGGGACGCTCGGCATGGAACTCGTCGTCAGCAGCCCGGCCGAGCTGCAGAAGTTCATCGTCTCGGAAATGGCGCGCTGGGGGAAAGTGGTGCGCGAGAACAACATCCGCGCCGAGTAGATCGCGGAAGCCCCGCTCAAGTGCCGCTGCCGGCGCGCCGGGGCATGCCCAGACGTCCTACCATCGGGAGCTTGATGGCGGGCGGGTAGGGGTGAATGCCGAACGTGAGCCCGAGGACATTGATTTCCATGCCTTCGATCGTGCTGGCGGTGAAGCCGAGCAGCCCGTAGAGGGAAACCTGCAGACCGCGGCCGCTCGGCGCCGTCGCAAACCAGCGGTCGCCCAGATAGTCCTTGCCGATCGCCGTCGGCGGCAGGTCGACTTCCAGCTCCGGCACGGCGCGGGCGATCCACGCGGTGAAAGTATTCGAGTTCGGGCCCGGCCATATACCGTACTCTGCCGCGTAGGGGTAGGCGCGCGCGGCCGCGTCGATGCGCTCGATGAGCTTCTCGACGCCCGCGCCGCGCTTGTCGGAAAGCAACTCCGGCTCTGCCCCGAACCAGCGCTCGTCCGGTCCGCGCTGGCGGATCGCGAGCGCCGAATCATCGTAACGCAGCCGCCAACCGATCACTTCGTAGACCGTGAATGCGCCTGCGCCCGCCGGCTTCACGGCGACCCAGCTGTGAACTCCGAAATAGCCGCGCCACCTCACGGCACGCGCGGCATACACCTGCACCACCGGCTCGGGCGTCGCCACCGGGTCCGGCGCGAGGCCGACCGGCGCGCGGCTTGCCGTGCGCCAGTCGGTCGCGCCGCCGCGCGCGACCACGACGAACGCCACGATGCCGGCGATCACAAGAAACGCGGAGAGGCTCATGAGGGTGCGCCTGCTCATTGCGTTGGCCGACGAATGCTCCAACCAGAATTCATGACGCACCCATCTCTCGTCCTGGCGCGACGCGCGCGTGGTTCCGAGCCAGCATGCTCTGGGTGTTGGGTACGTAGAGCAGGTGCCCGATCTTGCGCACGTAGTGGTCCTCGTGCGCGTCGAGTTGACCGTCGGCGTAGGCGATGCGCCACATGTGCTCGATCAGGTGCCGGCGCTCGTGGCCCGGCAGCATTCGCGCGGGCGACGGCGGATCGAACAAGTTTTTCAGGGCTCGCAACATGGGCGGCAGCATCCACTGTGGACGTTTGTTAGTGCGCGAGCAAGCGCCGGGAGTTCCGCTTCAGCACGACTTGACAACCCCCAGGGTGGTATCTAGCCTGACTCAAACAGAACGATCAGCATTCCCCGGAGGATGGACCAGCCCACCGCAGCGCGCGGCGCAGCCGCGTCCGAAGCGTCGCAAAGCCCCTGGCTGCTCGAAGTCGAGGACCTGCACGTCCATTTCGTGACGACGCGCGGCGTCGTTCGCGCGGTCGAAGGCATATCCTACAAAGTGAGGCCCGGCGAGACGGTGGCGCTCGTCGGCGAGTCGGGCTGCGGCAAGTCGGTGTCCTCGCTCGCCATCATGCGGCTGCTCGCGCGCCCCGCCGGGCGTGTCGTCGCCGGCCGCATCCTGTTCCAGGGCAGGAACCTCCTCGAGTTGACGGAAGACGAGATGCGCGAGATCCGCGGCCGCGACATCGCGATGATCTTCCAGGAGCCGATGACCTCTCTCAACCCGGTGCTGACCATCGGCTTCCAGATCATGGAGCCGCTGCTGATCCACCTCGACCTGACCGAGGAGGCGGCGCGCGCGCGCGCGGTGGAGCTCCTGAAGATGGTCGGCATTCCCGATCCCGAGCGCCGGCTGGACCAGTACCCGCACCAGTTCTCCGGAGGCATGCGCCAGCGCGTGATGATCGCGATCGCGCTCTCCTGCAGTCCCCGGCTCATCATCGCAGACGAGCCGACCAACGCGCTCGATGTCACGATCCAGGCGCAGATCCTGAAGCTGATGAAGGATCTCTCGCGCGACCTCGGCATCGCGATGGTGATCATCACCCACAACCTCGGCATCGTCGCGCGCTACGCCAACCGGGTGAACGTGATGTATGCCGCGCGGCTCGCGGAACAGGGCAGCGCCGCCGACGTGTTTGCCAAGCCGTTGCATCCCTACACGGCGGGCCTGCTGCGCTCGGTTCCGCGGCTCGACAAGCCGCGTGGCTTGAAGCTCGAAACCATCGAGGGCCTGCCGCCCAACCTGCTCGATCCGCAGCCGGGGTGCCGTTTCGCCCCGCGCTGCCCGGCGCAGCAGCCGGCGTGCGTCGCCGTGCCGCCGCCGCTCGTACAGGTCGAGCCGCACCGTTATTCGGCGTGCATCCGGGCAAGGGAGCTGTCGCAAGTCGGGCCGACGGGACTGGGATTGCAGAGCGCCAACCCGCAGCCGCCGGTGCACAAGGCGCTTGATAAGGCGCAGCCGCTGTTGAAGGTGCACGACCTCAAGACCTATTTCGAGGTCGGCGCCGGGCTCAAGTTGTTCAAGAGCGCCGGTCTGGAAGTGCGAGCGGTGGACGGGCTCTCCTTCGAGGTCTTCCGCGGCGAAACGGTGGGGCTGGTGGGGGAGTCCGGCTGCGGCAAGACCACGGTCGGGCGCACGCTCTTGCGGCTCGAGGAGGCGACCAGCGGCGAGATGGTGTTCGAGGGCGCCAACGTCACGCGCGCTGTCGGACAGCAGCTCAAGGACTATCGCCGCAAGATCCAGGTCATCTTCCAGGACCCCTTCAGCTCGTTGAATCCGCGCATGACCATCGGGGAAATCATCGCCGAGCCGATGCGGGTGTATCGGCTGGTGCCCGACAAAAAGGCGGCGCGCGCCAGGGTGGCGGAGCTGCTCGCCCAGGTGGGGCTGTTCGAGTACATGGCGGAGCGCTATCCGCACGAATTGTCCGGCGGCCAGCGCCAGCGCGTGGGGATCGCGCGCGCGCTGGCGATGAAGCCGTCGTTCATCGTGTGCGATGAGCCAGTCTCCGCGCTCGACGTCTCGATCCAGGCGCAGATCATGAACCTGCTGGAAGAGCTGCAGCAGAAGTTCAAGCTGACCTACCTCTTCATCGCGCATGATCTCGCGGTGGTGCGGCATATCTCCGACCGGGTGATCGTGATGTACCTCGGCAAGGTGATGGAGATCGCCGACCGCGATACGCTCTACGCCGAGCCGCTGCATCCCTATACCCAGGCGCTTCTCGACGCGGTGCCGATTCCCGACCCGCAGATCGAGGCGAAGCGCGAGCATCGCGTGCTGGGAGGAGAAGTGCCGAGCCCGCTCAACCCGCCGCGCGGCTGCGTGTTCCACACCCGGTGCCCGCTGGCGGGCGAAGAGTGTAAGATGGCCGTCCCCCCGCTGCGGGAGGTGCGGCCGAAGCATTTTGCAGCGTGCATCAAGCTTTGAAATAAGAGGAGGAGGGACTATGAGGCAACTTCTTGCATTGTTGTTGAGCGCGGCGGCGGCGGTCGCCTCCGGCGCGATGGCGGCGGAGACCCCCCGGCCGGGCGGGCTGCTCAAGTTCGCGGTGAGCGCGGAGCCGCCCAACTACGACTGCCACGCGCAGACCTCATTCGCGTTCATCCACCCCGTGCGCCCGCACTACAACACGCTGCTCGAGTTCGATACCGCGAAGTACCCCGCGATCAAGGGCGACCTCGCGGAGTCGTGGACGGTGTCGAAGGACGGGCTGACCTATACCTTCAAGCTGCGCAAGGGCGTCAAGTTCCACGACGGGTCGACGCTGACCTCGGAAGACATCAAGGCGACCTACGAGCGGCTGCGCAACCCGACCGCGGGAGTGCGCTCCGTGCGGCAGGCGAGCTACGCGGACATCGACTCGATCTCGACGCCGGATCCACTGACGGTGGTATTCCGGTTGAAGAAGCGCAACGCCTCCATGCTGAGCAATTTCGCGAGCCCGTGGGACTGCGTCTACAGCGCCGCGAAGTTGAAGCAGGACCCGCGCTTCCCCGAGCGCAACATCATGGGCACAGGACCGTTCACCTTCGTCGAGCACGTCGCGGGCTCGCACTGGACCGGGCGCAAGTTCGACGGTTATTTCCGCAAGGGCCGGCCGTATCTCAACGGGTATGTCGCGATCTTCATCAGCGGCGCCCCGATGGTGAACGCTCTCGCTGCGGGCGAGGTGGTCGTCGAGTACCGGGGGCACTCACCGGCCGACCGCGACCGGCTGATGAAGGCGCTGGGCGAGAAGGCCGTGGTGCAGGAGACGCCGTGGGTGTGCTCGCTGGTTGTCACCTTCAACACCAAGAAGAAGCCCTTCGACGACGTGCGCGTGCGGCAGGCGTTGAACCTCGCCATCGACCGCTGGGGCGGCGCCCAGGCGCTGTCCAAGGTGGCTCTGGTACGCCACGTGGGCGGCATTCTGCGGCCGGGCTACGAGTTCGCCGCGAGCGAGAAGGAGCTCGTCACCTACCCGGGCTTCTCCCGGGACATCAACGCCTCGCGCGCGGAGGCGAGGAAGCTCCTCGCCGCGGCGGGCGTCCCCAACCTGAGCTTCACCTTCACCAACCGCAACGTCGCCATGCCGTACACGCCGGTGGGCGTGTTCCTGATCGACCAGTGGCGGCAGATCGGGGTCAACGCCAAGCACGAGCAGCTCGAGACGCGTCTCTACCTCGCGGCGCAGCAGCGCGACAAGCCGACGTACGACGCGGCGCTCGATTTCAACTGCGACTTCATGGACGAGCCCAACCTCCAGCTGCAGAAGTACCTGTCGCACGACCGCGCGGCGATCAACTACGCGCAGCAGACCGACCGCGTGCTCGATGGCCTGTTCGACCAGCAGTCGGGCGAGCTCGACAAGAAGAAGCGCAACGCGCTGCTGCGCGAGTTCGAGAAGCGCGCGCTCGAGCAGGCCTACACCATCCCCACGATCTGGTGGCACCGCATCATCGTCCATCACAAGCCGATGAAAGGCTGGCATATCACGCCCAGCCACTACGTGGGGCAGGACCTGTCCGACGTCTGGCTCGACCAGTAACGCAGGATTGAGGAACGAGGATTGAGGTTTGAGGGAGAAGCGCGGACGGCTTTTTCCTCGATCCAGAGTCCTGAATCCTGGATCCTGATTCCTGGATCCTGAAGTGCTGCGCTTCATCCTGCACCGCTTCCTGCTGATGATCCCGACGCTGATCGGGGTTGCGGTGCTGGTGTTCTTCCTGCTGCGGCTGATGCCGGGCGATCCGGTGGCGACGATGCTGCTGGGGGACGCTGGCGGGGCCAACATCTCCAAGGAAGTCATCGAGCAGGAGCGCGCGCGGCTCGGGCTCGACCGGCCGATGTGGGTGCAGTTCTTCAAGTGGTTCGGGGGCGTGCTGCAGGGCGACTTCGGAGTCTCGATGTGGACCGGGAGGTCGGTCGCGTACGAGATCGGCATCCGCCTCGAGCTCTCCCTCCAGGTCGCCGTCATGGCGACTATCCTCGCGGTCCTGCTCGCGCTCCCGCTGGGCACCCTGTCGGCAATCTTCAAGGACACCTGGATCGATCAGGCGATCCGCGTGTTCTCGATCGCGGGGCTTGCCGTGCCCTCGTTCTGGCTGGGGATGATCATCATCCTGCTGCTGCTCACGTGGTTCACCTGGATCCCGCCGCTCACGTTTACCTCGTTCGTGGACGATCCCTGGGAGAACCTTTCACAGCTCATCTGGCCGGCGCTTGCGGTGGGCTACCGCTACTCGGCGGTGTCGACGCGCATGATGCGCTCCTCGATCCTGGAGGTGCTGCAGGAGGACTACATCCGCACCGCGCGCGCGAAGGGCGTAGTCGAGCGGCTGGTGGTGGCGCGCCACGCCATGCGCAACGCGCTGCTGCCGGTGGTCACCGTGATCGGGCTGGAGTTCGCGTTCCTGATCGGCGGGCTGGTGGTAACCGAGCAGGTGTTCAACCTGAACGGCATCGGCAGGCTCTTCGTGCAGGCGGTGGCGCGCAGCGACTTCACCATGATCCAGGCGCTGGTGCTGCTGGTGTCGGTGTTCTTCGTGCTGGTGAATTTCGTGATGGACCTGATGTATGCCTTCCTCGATCCCCGTATCCGCTACCGGTAGGTGAACGCGTGACGACGGCCGCTGCGACAATTACCTACCAGGTGCCGAAGCGCAGGCACCCGGTGGTGCTGTTCATGACGCAGCAGCCGCTGGGGGCGGCGGGACTCGTCGTCATCGTCGCGATGTGCGTCTGCGCGGCGTTTGCCCAGTGGGTGGCGCCGTACGACCCGCTGACGGTTGACTACGCCGCGCAGCTCGCGCGCCCGTCGGCGGCGCACTGGCTCGGCACCGATTCGTTCGGGCGCGACGTAGGTTCGCGCATCATCTACGGGGCGCGCACGGCGCTCGCGATCGGCTTCATCGCTTCGCTCCTGGGGTGCACCGCCGGCGCGGTAATCGGCGTCGCCTCGGCCTACTTCGGCGGCAAGACCGATCTCATCATCCAGGGCGTCATGGACGTGCTGCTGTCGTTCCCGATCATCGTGCTGGCGATCACGGTGGTCGCGGTGCTGGGCAACCACGTCGTGCTCGGCATCGACGTCAACCTCATCATCGCGATCGCGGTGCCGATGCTGCCGCGGGTGGAGCGCGTGATACGCGCCTCCGCGCTGGCGATCCGCGAGATGCCCTATATCGACGCCGCGCGCGCGGCCGGCTACTCGCACACGCGCATCATCTTCCGCCACATGGTTCCTAACGTGGCCGCTCCGTACTTGATCCTGCTGACGGCGTTCGTCGCGCAGGCGATCCTGGCGGAGGCCTCGCTGTCGTTCCTCGGGCTGGGGGTGACGGAGCCGACGCCGTCGTGGGGGCTGATGCTCTCGGGCGCGGCGGCGGACTTCTACCAGCAGGCGCCGTGGATGATCGTGTTCCCCGGCATCGCGATCAGCCTCGCGGTGTTCGCGTTCAATCTCTTCGGCGATTCGCTGCGGGACTGGCTCGATCCCAAGATCAAACTTTGAAAATTGGGACGCACACAATTTTCTCTAGCTTCGCGGCTGAAAATTGTGTGCGTCCCAATTTTCACAATTTTCATGTTTCTCTGGTGTAGCGGCGCACCTTCGACTCGTCCACCTCGACCCCGAGCCCGGGGCCCGAAGGCACCGAGACGTGACCGTCCACGACCGTGAACGGCTGCCTGAGGATGTCGTCGGTGAGATAGGGGCTGGAGAGGCCCACGCCCCAGTCGACCGCGGGCAGCGCCGCCGCGAGGTGGAGCAGTGCGGCGGTCGAGACGCCGGTCTCCGCCATCTTGGAGGCGAGGTTGACCTTCAGGCCGAGCTTCTCGCACAGCCGCCCCGCGTCGATGACCGGCTGCAGGCCGCCCAATTTGATCGTCTTCAGGCTAAAGCCGCCCGCCGCGCCGGCGTCGTGGTGGCGTTCGATATCAGCGAGCGCGTGCAACCCCTCGTCGCAGCCGATGGGGATGCGGCTCGCGCGCGCAACCCGCGTCATGCCCTCGATGTCGTGGGCGGCGACCGGCTGCTCGAAGTAGGCGAGCGCCGTGTCCTCGACGGCGCGCACGTACTCGATTGCCTGGTCGGGCGTCCAGCCCTGGTTGGCATCGGCGCACAGGAGGAGGCTTGCATTGCCGGCGAGCGCCTCGCAAATCCCGCGCGTGCGCTCGGCGTCCTCCCGCGGACCTGCGACACCGACCTTGATCTTGAACGCGACGTAACCTTCCGCGCGGCCATGCTGCGCGTCCGTCACGTC